>Ga0265334_10001245_pt1 | contig 12430 bp, 10 predicted proteins | sample 42023metaG_FD_192442 | JGI IMG/M metagenome (GOLD analysis project Ga0265334, IMG submission 192442) | Rhizosphere microbial communities from Carex aquatilis grown in University of Washington, Seatle, WA, United States - 4-20-23 metaG | ecosystem: Host-associated > Plants > Roots > Rhizosphere... | reverse complement strand
AGGAGAGTCGCCAATAAGATCTTCGCTAAACCCGACGGCACAGTCGTAGCTATTCTCGGCACCGACGGCAACGGCAAATCCTGGATTTTTGCGCAGGCTTGGAGCTATCAGTCCAATCAACCCCTGACCGTCGTCATCGTCCCCAACGATATTAGCGATCCGCCATCGCTCGAATATTGCCAAGACCTCCTGATTTCGAAGCTCCTCACCCAGACGGGCGAGACGCGGAGAGCGGAGGTCAGGGAGCGTTGGCTGAGACACTTCGAGCGTTGGGAGCGGAACGCAGATACCGCCGTACCACGACTGGTTGTCTTTATTGATGGCGTTAATCAGCGCGAAAGCGTAATTGGCTCCGTTTCATAGACGCCATGAGTACCGTGGTGGCCCAGTTGGGCGGCAGGCTCGTCTTTAGCTGTCGCCGCGTTTTCTATCGGGACAACCTTGAAAACAAGCTGGTCAGCCGGGTCGACTCAATCGACATTCCTGAATGGACTGATGCGGAATTGAACGAGCTGTTGAAAGAACGGGGAACCTCGATTGCCGCGCTCGATCCAGGCATCGCCCGCAGTCTGCGAAACCCGCGCATTTTCGGTGTTGCTGCTGCTCTCTTCAAGGCAGAAGAAATTAGCGAGTTCGGCGAGCTGAGCGTTAGCAGGCTGCTTTTCGAACATATCCGCAGCGGCAGTGCCGCGGAGGGTACTACCGTCGCGTCCAAGCAGTTTGCGGCTGGCATCTGCGCTCATGCGGAAAGTATCGTCCAGCGCCTCAAACAGCAGCAAAGGGACGACCTCAACGAATTCGATATGCCCACTCTCGTGACGGCCGGTCTCTCCAATCAGACCATTTCCGAGCCGTTCGTGATTACTTCGGCAGGTCGTTTCTTTGAAGTGCCAGACGAAAATCCGAACAAATATATTTTGAAGGATGAGGGTTTGCCGCTTGCGCTAGGGCTCGCGCTGGTCAGGACCGTCCGAGAGGCGCTGCGGAAGCGAAAGGGCGTCGACGAAGCGCTTTCCAGTCTTCTCGATCCAATTGCCGCGTTGGATATGACGGGCGACATCCTGTTGGGCGCCATCATCTCTGCGGTGCTGGAAGAGTCGCCCAAGGAAGTTGTGACGCCACTGGTACGCTCTTTTGTCATGCTGCAAAACCTTGATTCTGCGCGCTACCCGGAATTCCGCGGCCTGTTCGGTCGCGACCCCAGCGCGTTCCTTGCTGCGCTGGAGGATGCTTCGCTGACCTGCGACATCGCCTCGAATCTCTCCTGGTTGACTGACGCCGCGACCGATCTTCGTGGGAACGCATCTTTCGAAGCTGCTCTGCCGACCGCCATCCACCGCTGGCTCAATATGTACTCGTTGGCCCCAGAGCGTATGGTGCATGTTCCAAACAATCTCGAGCACGCTGCGGAGCGCGCGAAAGAACTAGCAGAGCGCGAGCAGAGGCTTTTAGCGACCATGGCGTCGTTGTCGCAGGCGGAAAATAATCTCCTTAAGGGCATGGTCCAGGAGAATCGCGGCGACTACAGCCAGCTCAACCTCCTTGCCTTCCAGGCAATGGCTGGCCGACCTCTCGCGCCGTTCGCCGAGAGTTTGAGAAACTATTGTTTCGCGGCATCGCTCAACGGCGGCTATCACGGTCACCATGGCAATTTTGAGGATCTCGTGCATTTCAATCTGGCCGACTGGGCCGCTACCAAGGACGCACTGCGGAAAGCTGCGGACCTGCTGCGCCAGAGCGGCATATCGAACACCGGGCGATGGGCGCTGGTCTACGTCCTACGCGCTACCGGCGACAGCAGCGACGCTCGGGAAGCCGACCGGATTGCCGACGAGTTGACAAAAGACCGTGAGCACCTAAAGGGCTGGCGGCGGATTGAGAACTATTGCGCCACTGATCCCTGCGATCCCGCGTCGGAAGCACCGGAGAATATCGACACGACGGCTAATAAATATAGGGTGATTGATCCCGCCGAACTGCGCCGTGCAATGGGGTTCACCCAAGCTGACTATTTTTATATGGATGCGCAACCTGGTCTTGCCCGCTTCCGTCCCGAGACAGCAGTCGAGGTATTGAGGGCTTTTGCAGACCAAGCTGTGACTCGAGTGCCGCCAGACTTTCGTCAAGCCGTCTTCGTGCTCGAAAATCACACCGTCGGTTTGGAAAGCCGTGTCGCTGAGCCTTATGTCGCGAAGGCAAGAGAGATCGCGGAGATGGCACTGAACTGGGGTAAGGACAAGAACAACGAGGCCTGGGTCGCCGCACAATACGCCCTCAGTGTGGCGTTTCCCCACATGTCCGGGGATGCGCAATTCGACGCGCTTATCAATCATCCTAAGGACAGGACCATCCTCCTGGATCTCTGCTATCTCTTTCAGCCAATCGATGAAAGCAAATTGGAGCGCGCACTCGAAAAGGCAATAAAGGAGGGCGATCCTGTCGCTCAATTCCGTATCCTCGGGTTTGCGGAGCACTCGTGCACGCCGTTGACCGAGCGCGCCACGGAGTTGGTGTTGAGCCTTTTGGCGTCGGAAAACGATTACGTCCGACTATCGGTGGTAGCGCTCATGCGAGCCGCGGCCGATCCTCTTCTCCTCGCGGGACTCGTGCAATCTGTCTGGAGCGCTACGCCCCCCGACACCGCGCCCAACAAAATCGAAATACTTCATGGGTCGCAAGCGCTGGTGCTGGCGGCGGAGCAGGGCATGATCACGATTGAGGCGTGTCTCGATCGGATTGCGCTTTCCGCTTATGGGAGCCTAGTCAAACGGCTTGGTTCCACGGCCGCGCTCGCTATCGCCGACCGTCTAAATACAGCGATTCACAAGGCCGCCGAATTTCGTGTCTCCAGTAACCTTCCGGACATCGAACAAAACTTCGAAGGCCGTCATTGGTCGGTGATCTTTGAGGTTTCTGAAAAGCCGCCAAAAGAAGAGTCCCCGGACGAACAGTTCCGGCGGCTCAACGAAACCGACGATGCGTGGTTCGAACGCCAAAAGAGAAATCAGACCGCCGCCGACCGCTTCGAGCACGAACTAAGTAAGGCCGGGGCGCAGCTCATCATCCAATCTGTGACTGTCGATCTCATCGCTGAGATCGACAAGGTGGCCCCTACTCTTGTCGATACTTGGCACGCGCTCTTTCTGAAACTGGATAACAAAGCCCTTAATAATGTGTACAACATTGCTTTGCTCATTGCCGAGGCCATCTCCCAAAGAGATGCCGTGGCAAGTCTCACGCTTTTCAAGCGGTTGAGAAGCAGTTCTCCTTTGGTGCGGGTCACGTTCGGCCAAGACAAGATCGGTCTTAACGCCGTGACGGCATGGGGAGTGGCCGATGGCACCGAAATCAGGGAACTCTGCTTCGCCCGTCTTGACCGCATTGGCAACGACTATGACCTCGCCATGGAAGTGTTGGCGGGCATCAGGGCTGAGCGTGTCGACGTCTTGCGCGACTATGTCGTAGATTGTTGCTGCCGACTGAAAGCTGACCGTCTCTGCCGATTGAAAATTGACTAGGGATGGAAGCCGAGGGCGGTAGCCCTCGGCGGTGTCTAATCGTATCGGTTGTCAGATGGATTCGTCGATTTCCTCCTGGGCCTGAGTCTTGGTCTGTTCACGGGATTTGATGCGGGCTTTGGCCGTGCTGCTGCTGTGGCGAAAGCGATAGGACTCGTTGCCGGTCTCCACGATATGGCAGTGATGCGTGAGTCGATCGAGCAGTGCTGTCGTGAGCTTGGGGTCGACAAATACGTTGCTCCACTCGGCGAAGACCAGATTGGTGGTGATGATCACGCTGGTGTGCTCGTAGAGCTTCGACAGCAGGTGAAACAGCAGTGCACCGCCGGCCTGTGAAAACGGCAGATAGCCCAGCTCGTCGAGGATCACCAAGTCGAGGTGCATGAGCTGATGAGCGAGCTTTCCAGCTTTGCCTGCCGCCTTCTCCTGCTCCAACGTATTGACCAGCTCCACTGTCGAGAAGAAACGCACACGCTTGCCGTGGCGGGCGATGGCCTCGATGCCCAGGGCCGTGGCCAGATGCGTCTTGCCGGTGCCAGTGCCACCGATCAGCACGATGTTTTCCGCCTTCTCGGTAAAGGCGGTGGTGGCGAAGGTCGTGATCTGCCGGCGCTCGACCTTCGATTGATCGAAATCGAATCCGGCCAAGTCGCGATGGATCGGAAAGCGGGCGACATGCATCTGGTAGCGGATCGAGCGCAGGGCGCGGTCAGTGCCCTCGGCTTGCACCAAGTGGGTCAGCAACGACTCGTAGGTGGTCATGGCGCCGGTGCTGCCTTGCTCGACCCAGTCGGCGTAGCAGCCCGCCATACCGTACAGGCGTAGCGCTTTGAGGTCGGCGATCAGATCAGCCATGATCCACCTCCGTGCGTAGCGCGTCGTAGCGTTGCGGATCGGCGATCGGCGCGGTCGTCACGGTCAGGGCGGTGTCGACCGATGGTGGCGGCGGTCCCTCCCGCAATCGTGCCAGCACATTGAGCACGTGCTCGGCACTGGGCCGCCCGGATTCGAGCACCAGCTCGACGGCGACCAGCACCGCTTCCAATCCGAAGACCGGTACGGCCGACAGCACCTGCGCCATGACCCGCTCGCCGCCATCGCGGCGCAGGAGTGCGCGGCTGAGCTTCTGCAGTGGGACCGGCAGCTCGGCGAAGGGCGCGCCGTTGCGCAGGGCGCCGGGCTTGCGCTCGATCAGTGGCAGATAGTGCTGCCAGTCGTAGACCACGTGATCGCGATCCCACGCCCGGACATGCTCGGTAACAATCTGCTGGTCGGCGACGATCACGACGCGCTCGGGATATAGCCGCACGCTGACGCGATGTCCCGCCAGTGCACAGGGCACCGAGTAGCGATTGCGCGCGACGCTGACCAGGCTCGTGCTCGACACCCGCGCCGGCAATTCGACATAGCCATCGAAGGGCGTCGGGACCGGCATCAGCTGCACCTGCTCGTGCTCCCAGGTTTCCTGGATGCTCATGCCGGGAAACTCGGGGTGCGGCGCTTGGCGCGCTTCCACACACTGGATCGCCAGCCAGACATTCAATTCGGCGAAGCTGCCGAAGCGCTGCTCCGCTGCTTGCTGCCAGATCCGTCTTCGAGTGTCCTGCACGCTCTTCTCGACGCGGCCTTTCTCCCAGCCTGAAGCGACATTGCAGAAGTCGGGATCAAACAGGTAGTGCGAGGTCATCGCCGCGAAGCGGGCATTGACGATGCGTGCCTTGCCGCGGCCCGGCACGCGATCGACGGCGGTTTTCATATTGTCGTAGATGCCACGACGGGCCACGCCGCCCAAGCCGGTCAGACAGCGGGTGTGGGCATCGAAGAGCATTTCGTGGCCCTGACTCGGATAGGCCGCCAGCCAGAACGCGCGGCTGGCACACAGCTTCATGTGCGCCAGCTGAATCTTGCGCCAGATGCCACCGATTACTAGGCTTTCTTCACTCCAGTCGAACTGGAAGGCTTCTCCCCAATCAAAGCGCAGCGGTACGTAGGCCGATCGCGCGGTGACCGCGCCGGCTTGGGCGCGCCACGACCGGATGAACGCCGTCACCTGACTGTAACCGCCGGCGTAGCCTTGCTCCTTGATCTGAGCGAACAGCCGCAATGCCGTGCGTCGCTCTTTGCGGGGCCGTCGTGCATCGGTTTCCAGCGCCTGCCGAAACCATTCGGCATGGTCATCAAGCTTGCACGGGCCATCACGCCGCACGTACGCCATCTCGCTGCGAGCCGGCTCTCTCAGCCACTTCTTGATGGTGTTTCTCGACAGACTCGTCCGGCGCGCGATCTCGCTGATCGACAAGCCGTCCCTCAACCGCATTCTCCGCACCTTCGCGTACATCGCCATGGTATGCACCTCGTCTTCCTGCTGGGGATAAAGCCCAGCAGGCTAGTGAAGAACACCCTGGTCATCCTTCAGTCGGCAGAACCTCGGTCTAATGGTGAATTTTCAATCGGCAGCAACACCCGTAGATCGCCGACAGCGCCTAGAACCAGCGCATCGCGCCCGCGCCGCCATGGTGGCAGGTCTCTCACCGGATGAATCTTGGGCCGTCGAGACAGTCGACATGCTGAAAGATGAGCACGGGTTTCTGCAGAGGGCACATCAGGGGGCCAAATATGCAATGGAACGCCATCAGTGGTCTCGTCACTGGGCTGCGCAGATGCGTACTGCGACCGATCCCGTGGACCTTTGGCGTTACACGGTGCTGCTTTCGAAAATCGTCGATGGACGGTTTAAGGCATCGGAGGTAGAAGGCAGAATCCCCAGCCCCCTTATGAAGCGTTTCGGTACCACACTCAACAACCAGATCCGCAATCGGATTCGCAAGTGGAAGAACAAGCGAGACTCGAAACTGTTTGGGATGGATGTTCCGAATAAGGTTTTCCTGCCGGGCGATTAGAGTAAAGACTAAGGCATGCATCGTGAGGGTTGGCGCACATGCTGCGCCATCTTTTTTGATATCCGGGCAGGTCGCCGCCGGCGTTGCGTGCGTTGATCCGCGATACGCGTACCGAGAACGCTGCAGCTGCCGGCGGTGACGCCAATGCACGGAAAGGCCGTGCTTATCGCTCATTGTTCCGAGCGCTGCGTGACATTGCTCAAGCCGCCGCACAGATGGATAACGTACAAAAAAACGTGCGTTCGTTTAAGGGGTGAACAATGGAGGGGCGGCACTTATCAACGCCACCTGTGTACAAGTCTGTGCATATCGTTTTGGATGCAACGTCCGATGCGGCTTTGCACGCGATGAACAATTTGTAACCATCGCATTGCGGGCTGGAGATACACTACGCGCCCAAGGAATGCAGAGGGTGGTGGTATGGCTTCTTCTCAAACGCCGCTGACGCCGGAGCTTGCGGCGCTGCTGGTGGCAATTCACGAAGGTGAGGGGTCGTCTCCCGAAACGGAGATTTTTACGGACGATGTCCTCGCGCTTTCCCGGCTGGGATTGATCCGGTTTGGTACCGGTGGAACGCTGGCGCTAACGCCGCAAGGCTATAACGCCGTGCATGCGATTGAGGACGCAACGCTGGCTGGCGCGTGAGTGAGAGGGGCGTCCCCGCGGCGTGGCGGAGCGTCGGTTGCACTAAGGCGTCAGAGCGGCGCAACGAACAGTTGATTGATTACTTCGGCGATGGTTCGCAATGTGCGACGGCTGTTTGGGTTAAGCACCGGAGACCCGTGCGCGAGCCGATTGCGTAGTTTCGGCACCGTCGCAGCAAGGCTTGTAACGAGGTCAATGTCCTTCATGGCTTCAGCTATCTCTGCTTCCGTCGGTTCTGGAAGCTCCCGGCTCTCATTGTCACCGAGGCTATGTAGGATGTGAAAGGTGTGCCTACTGCGCGCGCGCTGGATTGCGGCTTCCCTCAATGAAGGAAAACCTTCCGTGGTTATCCAGCCTTCCCGCTTCGCGGTGTCCAACAGCTTCGCAAGTGACGGTGGGCGTAGGGAGTCCGAGTCGTCAAAAGCGGGAAAACCGGCCCGTACCCTCAAGGCCCATTCCAGTGATGAAAACGCGACCATCTCCGAGACTTGGTGAAACCGGTATACAAACCACGAATACAACGAGGCATTCTTGGCGGTTTCAAAGAGCTGCCGAACGTCGAGCGGCACGTGCTCGTGCAGAACGATATCCGCAAGTTCCGCATGGGTATCGGCCAACGAAAAGGCGAAGTGCGCGTTGCGGAAGTGCGCATGGCGTATATCAGGCTCGCAAATCTCCGCCAGCGTTTTGAGCGGGTCCTGAAGCTCGTCAGTCATGGATTGCAGTCGTTGGCGCTGACACTGTCTATCTATATTGTGTGAGCGCGGGGAATGCCCCGCGCGTAGTAGAGCTTCGGCGCTCAGGCCGGTTTTTCGCAGTTGATCATCCACGGCGTGCCGAACTGATCCGTCAGCATGCCGAAGGCGGCGGCCCAGAACGTCTCTTGCAGCGGCATGCCGATCGTGCCGCCCTGCGCCAGTGCTTTGAAGGCCGCTTCGGCCCGAGCGACATTCGGATAGTTCAACGACAGGGAGAAGCCTTTCATTCCTTCGTAGGGCTGGCCCGGCGCACCGTCCGACCCCATCAGCGTGTTACCGTCTATGGTCATGCTGGCATGCATGATTTTGTCGGCGTGGGCGGGCGGTACCTGCTGCGGTGTTGGCGCGCTGGAAAACGGCATCATCATGCCGATCTTGCCGCCCAGCGCACGCTCATAGAAACGGAAAGCCTCGGCGCAATTGCCGTTGAAGATGAGATAGGCGTTGAGGTTGGACACGGGAAATTCCTGTGTAGTGTAGGAGGCGAAGCAGGAGGAGGTTATGCCGTCACCAGCGCTACCGCCTCGCGCTTGCGGCAGAACATCTCAAACGATACCACGGTTTATCGCAGCTTCCGCGATCTCCCGCGGAGCGTGCCAAATGTGCAAGATAAGACACGGAGGAAGACTTTTGGCGCGTCGGATTCCGTGTCGATCGCTGCAGACGTTGGCGACGGCGGCAGGGTGTTCACTGCCGATACACACAGCCCCACGTCAACCACACCTGCACCTCGCCGTTCTCAGTTCCGAAGTGAATGCGTACAAGCCGCCCGTTTCGGACAAAAGGCCGAAAGCCGAAAGTTCTTCGATTCAAACCGCGTAGACCATAACACTCGCTACGCGGTAAGGGCTCGCTGCCCATTGCCCAGCAAGGCTGCGCCGCAGGTTTATCGCGGTTGGCAGTGCATGCTGTGTGCTTAAGCATATGAAAAATATTCGCACCTGAGTTGGGAAGTGCCGCGATGGGGGATCGGGGATAGCGGTCACAAAAGCTGAATTGGCCGATATATTGTTCGACGAGATCGGGCTCAACAAGCGGGAGGCGAAGGAATTCATCGACTCATTTTTCGAAGAGATCCGCAGCCAGCTGGTAGCCGGCCGTGAGGTAAAGCTAGCAGGCTTCGGCAGCTTTGCACCGCGCACAAAAAAACAGCGACCGGGGCGGAATCCAAAAACCGGACAGCAGTTTCTGATTTCGGCGCGACGCGTGGTGGTGTTTCATCCAGGACCGAAACTTCGGTTTCGCGTCAGAACGCCCGAGTAGCCCTGCCCGCTGCTCGCTTTGGCGAGCCGACCGTCGGGCTGTTTGTAGCGATCTTGCCGCTAAATCTTCATTCGCAAGTCACATCGCCGCGACATGCTGCTCGGGCTAGCAAAAAACTGGCTGGTGAAGACCGACGGGATGTCGGTGAGGGTCGCTGCGCGATCCGAGGGCGGCCTCAGGGGCCGCCCTTTTTTTTGATGCCGAACTCGGTCACTTCGCGAACAGCCTCTAGTCGTACAACGTTGGCAGGCCGGGGCGGCCCTGTTGGAGACCCAGCTTTTAAGTCTTCGTGCGGTGGTCATTCCGGCAGAGCGGCAACAAGCTATGGCGCCTTCTTTGCCGATCCGACGACGTTGAACAAAACTGCGCTACCGGGTCCGAGCCAGGGGAACAGGAGTGAGCACTGCACGAACAGTCGGAGCTTTCCTATTCGCGCTGGGGCTATCTCTACCAGCCGCTGCTCGGACGGACGCAACACAGCAGCCGGCGCCGGCGCAGCACTCTCATGAGCAGACGGTTCCCGATGACGGCAGTGGCTACATCAATTCGAGCGGGAACTGGGTGCCGTCTCCTGTTCACTCTGATTCGCCGCCTGCCGGTGCCTCGGCGCAATGCCGTGACGGCACGCACAGTTTCAGCCAGCACCACCGGGGCGCGTGCTCGCATCATGGTGGTGTAGCGAAGTGGTTATGAGCCCCAAGCGATCTCAGTCAGGCGTCGTCGCTTTTTTGATCAATCGGGCGAACGAAGTTGTTGTAGAGCGACGCGTTCTTAAGTTCTGATTCCATTCGCTCAATGTGTTCTAATAATTTCTCCTCGAGCGAAAGATTTTTGAGAACGCGCGCGATCAAGTTCCGATATTGCTGGCGTCGCTCGACCTTTGAAAAAGTCCCTCGCTCTATAAGTTGAATGGCTTGATCAATTGACTCATCACCAATCGTTTCGCTACTAAATAAGTGCCATAGCGTGCCCAAATGGCAAATTAAGATTCCCAAGCTTACCCACCCGTAAAGAGGGGCATCGTGGACATCAATCAATTTAGTTTTTTCGAGAACTGGACCGAACAAGATTGAGATGAACTTTAGGGTTCCGCCAATAAATATTCCCAATCCTGTGCGCAATGGAGCTTTCACAAAAATAATGTCGATAGAACGACTGATAAGAGCTGTAATGTAATCCTTTAGATCGTCCATTATGCTAACTCGCCGCGCTCAATTGTCCCACCATTTACTGCTTTTTTCGGTGGAAGCAGAGCCTGCCTTATCCCGCCATTGCCGTCGTTGAGATTTACATTGCTCGAGTTGCTGATTAAAAATTTAATTAATTCCCGAGCTTCGGCCGGATTGGTGCCAAAAAATCCATTTTCGATTCTGAATCTCACAATTTCTATTTTCGTTCGAATAAAAATTATCCAAATCATGAGCGCCACTGGTATAAAAAACGGCGCCGCATCTTTTAAAATTAGGTGCAATGAAAACGCATAAATCATATTTAATAAAGAAAATATGATTATGAAGAGCCCAATTATGCGGCTTTCGTTACGGCTTTGTACAATTAACTTATTAAGGTAACAAAGCGAAAGCGCTGCCTGCTTTGCTTTGGATTGTCCGTTGATTTCGGACTCTGAGGTTCCAAATAGAAACGAAACTCTTGCATCGATTTTCTGGAGAATTCCAATCGGAACTGAAATATCCCCTGTTCTTCGTTCAATAATGATGGCTCGAAGCCCCAATCCCATCCCAGTTACGCCGAAAATTATTCCGCTATACAAATACATGTCGAGCTCAGCCCGGCTAAAAAAATCAGTGACAGCGAATAAGATAAAATATAAATTGAGGATGAATAGCCCAAAAGCCAGCCCCTCGATCGCAGGTGAAGAAGCTAGGCGTTCGAGACGTGAAAGTTTGCTATTCATATGCGGAATCTCTAATAGAAATGCGAAGACATTAGGCGGATAGTACTTCTGCCCAACGCTCACCATGGCGTTCCAAGTATAGCTGGGTGGTCCTTTTGTCAGCATGCCCAAGCAGCAGCTGCACTGTTTCGTCTTTCTCCCCGGAAAGCCGCATTTCGTCCGCGCCGAACGCGCGCAGCTCATGGAAGGAAGCTTGCACCAGCAGCGAACGGTAGCGCGCGGAAGCGGTCGCCGGCAGTTCATCAAGGAACTGGACGATCTGTTTGCGAGGGATGGTGCCGACGTCGACACGGTCACCGATTGCGTTGGCGACCGTCTCAAGCTGCAGGTCGTATTGTCGGAGCGTGCTCGGCGATAGGCCGTGGCCGGTCTTGAACTTTCGCTCGCGCAGCACACCCCGGAACTATTAGATGTGATCCGAGAGATTCACGACCGAATGACGGTCATCCTGAGGCCGGAGGGGTGGCGGGCTTGGCTTGATCCGCATCTCGCCGATCCCGCGGCGGTGCGGAGCCTGATCGATCAGCACTCGGCTCGATCATTCAAGGCTTACGAGGTTTCGAAGCGTGTGAACTCGCCGCGGAATAATGATGCGGCGATCATTGAGCCGGTTTAGCAGCTGCTGTCGACTCGCACGGCCAAAGTGACGCAGCGCTGAATAGATGTCGACCTACACTGCCTACACTGACTACCGTCCCACGTAGGCAATCAAACCGTCTATGATCACAGTGGTGGCGGATTCACACTACTAGTTTGCGTCGGCGCCGACGCTTCTAAATCGGCATCGGTAGGTTCTGCGACAGAAATTACCCGCGCATCGACAATGCGAGAACCAAGTTTGCGAGCGTTAATGGCGAGTTGAACCCATGCTCGGCTCCATTCTGCATTCATGACGAGTTGTCGTTGCTCACTATTAAGGGCAAGCGGGATTGTCACGGTAAAAGACTGCTCGTCACCATATCGGAAAATCCGCGCACGAAAGTCGCCTATTCCGCTCGAGTCAATCTGCTGGATCATGAATGGGCCATCGATTCTCACGTCCACGCTTTCGTTGCGTTCATTAGTGACCAGCGTCCGAGCTTCTTCGCCCGTAAAGCGAACTCCTGGCAACGTAACCGCGTCGTCGTTTCTAACAACCTTGAGAACGCCCATCGCGACCCGCTCCATTGATTCGATGGCCATTTTCACGCTCTTAGATTGGTCTGCCGCCGCAGCCATAATCTGGAGCTTTTCGTTGTCCAGCACCGAAAGTTCTACGGATGTTGTCAGCTCTCTGCGCTTTGTTTGCTCCGCAAAAAAACCACGAAGCACATAGGCAGTACCAGCCGCAAGTGCCATACCAACCAGTGTTAGGACAATATATTCAGGAGACATTTTGTCCACCGCTGCAACAGCTGCTTTAGTTAACGGCTCAGCTAGTGCTGATGAAAA
>Ga0265334_10001244_pt1 | contig 12438 bp, 10 predicted proteins | sample 42023metaG_FD_192442 | JGI IMG/M metagenome (GOLD analysis project Ga0265334, IMG submission 192442) | Rhizosphere microbial communities from Carex aquatilis grown in University of Washington, Seatle, WA, United States - 4-20-23 metaG | ecosystem: Host-associated > Plants > Roots > Rhizosphere... | reverse complement strand
GCTGAACACGAGCGCGGTCACGTTCGCCGGACTGCCCGGCGCCGCGCCCTCCACCACGAACCGGACGGACGTGAACCGGGCCGCCTCGGCAAGAACCGCCGCCCGTTCGGCCGCCCCGGACGCGACGACCACCTTGCAGCCGCGCACCAGCAGCGTCCCCGCGAACGGCGCCGCCTCCGCCTGCGTCGCGGGCCCGGTCACCGCCAGGTACGACACCCGGGCCGAGGTCGCCTTAGACGCGTCCTCCATCCCCGCCCACACCTGCGACGCCACCGGGTCCGCCAGCCCCGCCGGCCCGGTCAGCAGGCACGCGTCCACGCTCTCGTACACCCGCGCCCGCACCGGCGGCAGCGCCCGGGCACCGGACGACCACGGCAGCGGGGCACCCGACACCGCGAGCCCGATCCCAACACCCGCCAGCACCGTAGCCAGGCCAAGCAGCACCCAGCGACCAGGAAACCGCATCGTCAACCGCCCTCGCCAGAACCCGCCAGCACGAAACGGAGCAAACAATCTCACGCGAACATGAACCGAGGCAACACCCGGATACTCCACTAAGCGGCGGCTACCGGCCCCGCCGCCCGGCACGCGGGGGCAAACCAGCGGCCACGCCAGCCACCCAGGGTAAAGACTTTCTCCCTTTTCTCGCTAGCAATAATTCGACGCAGCTTTAAGGGCAGTGCGAAAAGGCTTCACTGTTGACGCGTTATTAAGTGTTCGGTATACATCTTTTATCGAGCCTTGTTTCCTGTGATGCGGGTCAGCCCGATGTTCCGGGCGAATGGCAGGTGAAAAGGTTCGCGCTCGCCTCCAGTCCTGACCGAAGCCAAAGGGGGCTTTGATGGACGATCTCCGGTTCACTTCAGCGCGCCTTTTCCCCCGCAACCTGGCCGCCGTCCCGGCCGGGGTCCCGTCCCGCACGCGACGGCTCAAGGTCCTCGGCCGGGCCGCGGCGGGCGCGCTCCTCATCAGTGGCGCGGCGGCCGCGTGCAGCTCGGGCGGCGGGGGCGGCGGGTCGGCCAACTCCACCATCACCATCTGCGAGATCGCCGCCACCTCGGGCCCGTTCAGCGCGCTCGGCACCGACGACGAGCTCGGCGCGACCGCCTGGGCGGCCATGGTGAACAAGGCCGGCGGCGTCCAGGGGCACCAGGTCAAGCTGGTGCCGGAAAACGACGCGTCGACTCCGGCGACAGCCGCGGCGCTGGTGCACAAGTGCGTGTCGCAGGACCACGCGAACTTCATCTTCGGACCGGAGAGCACCGCGACGACCGCCGCCGCCGTCCCGGTCGCCAACCAGCTGCAGACGGTACTGCTCGGCTGGGGGTCCGGCTGGGCCGGCCAGGGAATCAGCGCCGCCAACCTGAACTCGTACGCGTTCCCCGGCATCGGCAACGTGTACTTCGCCGACGACCAGGCTATGATCACCCAGCTCATCGTCCCCCGGCACTACACGCGGGTCGCGGTGATCCAGGACAACACCCCCGGCGGCCTGAGCAACCTGCCGTACATGCAGGGCCTGGCGTCCAAGTACGGTTACCAGATCGTCGCCAGCCAGATCGTCAACCCGGGCTCGACCAACGACACGCCGCAGGTGCTCAACCTGCTGAAGGCCAACCCGCAGGTCATCGTCCTCGGCCTCACGCCTGGCCCGGATACGATCACGTTCCTCAAGTCCATGCGGGCGCAGAACGCGACGATCCCGATCGGCGAGTGCTCCGGGTGCGCGACCACCCAGTTCGTCAACGCGGTGGGCGGCCCGACCACCATGTCGAACATCTACCTGATCGGAACGCCGGAGAACGTGCTCGCGGCCTTCCCGTCCAGCGGGGCCAACGCGGCCGGCATCAGTGACACCAAGGCGTACATCGCGGCGATGACGGCGGCCGGCCTTGGCACGGCGACCCAGATCGACGAAGGCGGCGAGGGGTGGGACACCGGACGAGAGCTGGCGGACGCGATCGACTCGGCCAAGTCCGTCGCGTCCAGCGATGTGAAGAGCGCCCTGGAGAAGCAGAAGCTGACCGTCGGCGGCATCATCATGTACACCTGGACCCGGTCGTCGTCCGACCACGCCTCCATGACCGACAGCGGCCAGTCGGCGATGGTGACCGTCGCCGCCGACAGCAGCTTCACCGTCCTGCCGCACGTGGGAGGTTAGCGGTTGCCTGCCATGGCCCTCGAGGTCGCGGACGTCTCGGTGAGCTACGGGAAGTTCGTCGCCGTCGAGTCCGTGACGCTGTCGGTCGCGGCCGGGGAGTGCGTCGCCGTCATCGGCCCGAACGGTCACGGCAAGTCGAGCCTGGTGACCGCGGTCGCCGGGCTCGTCCGCCGGGGCGGGACAGTGCGGGTATTCGGCGACACGCTCCCGCCCGGGCGGCCCGACACCGCCGTGCGGGCCGGCCTGATCCTGGTACCTGAACGGCGGCATCTCTACCCGGACCTGCCGGTCAGGGACAACATCATGCTCGGCAGCTACACGCGGACCCGCCGGCTCGGGGCCCGCGCGGCCTGGGCGGACGTGTCCGACGTGCTGGACATGTTCCCTGAGCTGGCCAAGCTGCTTGACCAGAGGGCGGGCACCCTGTCGGGCGGGCAGCAGCAGATGGTCGCCCTGGCCCGGGGGATGGCCGCGCGGCCGAAGGTGCTGCTGCTCGACGAGCCCTGCCTCGGCCTCGCCGAGGCGGTGGCCCGCCGGGTCTACGACTGGCTGCGTGAGATGACCGAGACCGACATGACGATCCTGCTCGTGGAGGAGAACCCCGTGCACGCGCTCCTGGTGGCCGACCGCTCTGTGCGCATGTACAAGGGCCTGGTGGAGGCGGCGTGAGCCAGTTCCTCAACCTCCTGGTCGCCGGGCTGACCTCCGGCGCGATCTACGGGATCTTCGGTGCCTGCCTGGCGGTGTGGTTCCGGGTGTGCAACATCCTGAACCTGGCGGTAGGCGACTTCGCGATGTTCGGCGCGGTGGGCACCGCGTGGCTGGTGCAGAACGCCGGGCTGCCGTTCATCGCCGGCATCGCCGTGGACCTGGCCGGCGTCGGGCTGGCCGCGTGGCTCTTCGACTGGGTCGTGCTGCGCCCGGCCTTCGACCGGGGCCGGGGCGCGCGCGGTATCGTCGGCGTGTTCTTCTACACCTTCGGGCTTTCCCTGGTACTCGAAGGGGTCGCCAGGGCGTGGTTCGGCACCGACGCGTGGGGCGCGCCGCAGATCTGGCCGGGGCCGGCGCTGTCCGTCCTCGACTTCCACGTGCAGCGGGCCGGGATCCTCGTCTTCGCGCTCGCCATCGTGAGCGGGCTCGCCCTGTGGGCGTACCTGCGCTTCACGGTGTCCGGCCGGGCGGCGAGCGCCTGCGGCGAGAGCACGCTCGGGGCCCGGATCGTCGGGATCGACACCGCGAAGTTCCGGCGGCGGATCTTCATCGCGACCGCGGTGCTCGCCGCGCTGTTCGGCATCGTCGAGTCACCGCTGTCCGGCTACACCTACGCCAGCGGGCCGGTGATCAGCCTCATCGGGACCGTCGCCGCGGGGTTCGCGTCGTTCCGCCGGCCAGGGCGCGCGGTGGCGATCGGGCTCGCGATCGGCGTCGCCGAGTCCCTGCTCGGCGGCTACGTCAGCACCAGCTACAACGACGTCCTGCTCTACGCGATCCTCTTCGGCGTCATCATCTTCCGGCCCGAGGTGCTCGGGCTGGGCGCGGAACCAGCATGAGCAGCGGGACCGACGTGCAGGCCGCGATGACGCACCAGGTCCGCCGCCGTGACCCCGTGCCCCTCGGCGCGGGCATCTCCATCGCTGTCGTCGGCGCCGTGGTGCTGGCCGCGATGAACGGCTCGTACCTGGGCCTCACGGTGACGACCGGCGTCTGCTACGCCATCGTGACCGTCGGGATGGTGCTGCAGCTCGGCTACAGCCGCCAGCTGGCCTTCAGCCAGTCCGTGTTCATGGGCCTCGGCGCGTACGGCACGGGCGTACTCGAGACGAAGTACGGCTTCAGCTCACTGGAAAGCTTCCTCGCCGTGATCGGGCTTGCCCTGGTGGCATCGCTACTGATCGGGGCGGTCGTCACCCGCGCGCCCGGCCTGGCGCTCGCCCTGGCGACCCTGCTGATGCCGCTGTTCATCTTCCAGCTGGCCACGTACTCCAACTGGCTCGGGTCGTTCGCCGGCATCAACGGCGTGCTGCCGCTGCTGACCGGGGCGGACTACACGGCGACGCTCGTCCGGTCGGGGATCGTCTGCGCGGTGCTGCTCGGCATCGCGGCCGCGATCGTGCTCCGCGTCATCAGGTCGGGGGTTGGCCTGCAGCTGATGGCCATGGCCGAGGACGAGCGGCTCGGCGAGTCCCTCGGCATCAGCCTGCGCCAGCGCCGCCTTGAGGTGTTCGTCCTCGGGTCGGTCCTCGCCGCCGTCGGCGGCGCGGCCATCGGATCCGTCCAGGGCCTCGTCACGCCCGACATCCTCAGCGAGACCGCCGAGATCACGTTGCTGCTGATGGTGTTCGTGTCCGGGCGCAGGAGCATCGTGGGCGCGATCCTCGGGGCCGTCGTCATCGAGTACCTCACCACCAGCACGTCGTTCATCAGCACGAACATCGGCACCATCGAGGGCATCGCCCTGCTGGTCATCCTCCTGGTGGAGCCCGACGGGGTGGCGGGGGCGGTTGACCGGCTGCTTGGCCGCAGGACGGACCAGTGGGGCGCGGCCCTCCGAGCGTGGCGCACGAAAGCGCTCAAGACGCGAGGTACCGGGCCACAAGGAGGTGGGGACGGTGCGGGAAACGCCACCTGAGGCGACCGGGACCGGGAGCGCCGCCAGCCCGGCGCCGGGCCGTGCCGGCGGTGCCGTGCTCGCATGCTACGACGTCACAAAGAGCTACGGGGGCGTACGAGCAGTCGACTCGGTGTCCCTTGAGGTGCCCCGCCGGGGGCTCTTCGGCCTGTGCGGCTTCAACGGGGCCGGCAAGTCGACCCTGTTCAACCTGCTCGCGGGCTCCGTCCGGGCCGACTCGGGCAGCGTGCGGATCGACGGCAGGGACGCCACCGGATGGCCCGCGATGCGCCGGGCCCGCTCCGGGGTGGCGCGGACCTGGCAGACGGTCCGCCTCGCCCACGGCCGGACCGCCCTCGACAACGTGGCCGCCGCCTGCCTGCGCGACCCCGGCCAGTGGATGCTCGGGGCGCTGTGGCGGCCCCAGGCGGCGCCCGCGCGGGAACGGGCCTGGGCGGCCCTGGAGAGCCTCGGCATCGGGCACCTCGGCGGCCAGCTCGTCGACGGGTTGACCCTTGAGGCCCAACGGCTGACCGAACTGGCCAGGGCCCTGGTCAGCGAGCCCACGGTGCTGCTCGCCGACGAGCCAGCGTCCGGGCTGTCCGCCGCCCAGCGGACCGTGCTCGCCGACGCGCTCACCGTGGTCAGCGCCGACCGGGCGGTCGTTGTCGTGGAGCACGACCTGGACATGCTCACCTCGATCAGCGGGCACATGTGGGCGATGGTCGAGGGACGGCTCGCCTACTCGGGCGACGTCGAGTCCTTCCGCGCCTCGCCGGTGTACGCGAGCCTGCGCGGCATCGAGCAAGGCTGAGCGCAGGGCTGAGCACAGCGACACTGGCACCGCTATTAACAGCCACGACAGCAATCCTCCCGGGTTTTCGGTTGCCGTCAAACCCTCAGAAGTAAGTGTTTACTTAATAATTGACAACCGTGATTGCCTGGTGAGACGGTGGAAAGGAAACCAGAGGAAAAGAAGAAGGAGGCACGGGAGTGCTGAAGGCGGAAGACAACGAGATCCTGACCCGGGTCGGCCCAGGGACGCTGATGGGCGAGCTGCTGCGCCGTTACTGGACGCCGGCCTGCCTGACGGCGGAGATCCCGGAGCCGGGCAGCCCGCCGGCCCGGGTCCGGCTGCTGGGCGAGAACCTGGTCGCCTTCCGCGATACCGCCGGGCGGGTGGGCCTGGTGCAGGAGAACTGCCCGCACCGCGGCGCGTCGCTGTACTTCGGCCGCAACGAGGGCGCGTCGCTGCGCTGCGTGTACCACGGGTGGGCGTTCGACGTCGACGGCAAGTGCGTGGACATGCCGAGCGAGCCGGCCCCGTTCTGCGAGAAGGTCCGGATGCGGGCCTACCCGGTGCACGAGTCCGGCGGCATCGTCTGGACCTACCTGGGCCCGCGGGAGACCATGCCCCCGTTCCGCGACTTCGGCACCGACGAACTCGGCCTCGACGACGTCATCGCGACCAAGCAGCACTCGACGTGTAACTGGGTGCAGGCGATGGAAGGCAACATCGACACCGCGCACATCTCCCACCTGCACCAGTGGGACGGGATCGACCAGATCCCGGACGACGGCTCGGACAAGCCGGGTTACCCGTCGAACGCGATGTCGTGGAAGTTCTGGCGGCATGACCGGGCGCCGCGGCTCGAGGTGGACGACACCTGGTACGGCTACCGCTACGCGGGCATCCGGACGACGCCCAACGGCAACACGCACGTGCGGATCACCGCCTACGCGCTGCCGTACGCGACGATGGTCGCGTCGATCCCGTTCAGCGTGGGCTGCGGGATGTTCGTGCCGATCGACGACGAGAACTGCTGGCGGTACTTCAGCGCCCCCAAGGCGTGGCGCAACCCGCGCAACTACGGCGGCGCGAACCTGTTCTCGCTCGCACCGTTCACGACCCCGATCAACAGCCGCAGCAACGACGGGATCACTCCGCGGCTCTACACGGCGGAGAACGACTACCAGCTGTCGCACGAGGCGCGGCGGAACGGCAACTTCAGCGGGGTCGCCGACTTCGTGAGCCAGGACCTGATGGTGACCGAGTCGATGGGCCCGATCTACGACCGGAGCCAGGAGCATCTCGGCTCCACCGACCGGGCGATCACCCGGATGCGGCACATCCTGCTGTCGGCCGCCAAGGGCCTGGCTAACGGCACGGAGCCGCCGGCCCTGACCGGCGACTTCCGTGACATCCGCGGCGCGGAGAAAATCCTGGAACCGGGTGAGGACTGGCGCCTGCTCGGCACCGAGGCCGACCCCGTGGTCAGGGAATCCTCGACCGCGACCACCGGCGTCCAGGTCACCGACATGGTGGACTGACCAACGACCCCGGGTTCAGCCCGAGGACTTGCTGAGCCCGAGGACGAGCGCCCGCACGAGGTCCTTGCGCGCCGCGAGCAGCTCGTCCCTGGGCATGCCCTGCGTCAGCCGTTTAGTCGACTGCGGGAACATCGTCGGCCAGAACGTGATCGCGATAAACGCCAGCGTGAGCACGTGCGGGTCAATGTCGGGGTCGAGCTCGCCCCGCTCCTGCGCGGCCCGGATCGCCAGCAGGTCTCCCGGCACCGTGCCGTCGGGAAAGGGCGCGCTGCCAGCCCCGCCGTCGAGCGCCTCCCACATCATCAGCCGCGCCCAGGTCTGCCAGCGCGGCGTCATCGCGACGTCGAGGTTGGCCAGCAGCCGGTCGGTGAGCGGCTCGTCGGTGATACCGCGCACGAAGTCCTCGAAGTGCTGCGCGCTCAGCCGTTCGCGCACGGCGTCGTACAGGCCGCGCTTGCTGCCGAAGTGGTAGTACAGCGACCGGGGGCTCACGTCGGCCCGGCTGACGATCCGCTCCACGCGGGCGCCGGCGAACCCGTACTTCGCGAACTCGCGCATGGCGGCGTTCAGTATCCGCTCGGCCGCGGTCGCCGACATCCGGCCGCCTTGCTGCTGGCTCACCCGCCCATGATAGGCCGACGGCGGTCAGTCCTTGGCGGCGGAAACACCGGCGCTGTCGAAGGTCGCCACGTCCCGCAGCACGCGGGCCGCCGCCTGCACGACCGGCAGGGCGAGCACGGCGCCTGACCCCTCGCCGAGGCGCAGGTCGAGGTCAAGCACCGGGCGCAGGCCGAGCGCGGCGAGCGCGCGGCTCGCGCCCGGCTCGGTGGACCGGTGCCCGGCGATCATGAAGTGGGCGGCGTCGGGGCAGAACGCGGCGGCGGCGAGCGCGGCGGCGCCCGCGATCACCCCGTCGAGGATGACGGGAACGCGCAGCGCCGCGGCGCCAAGCAGGTAGCCGGCCAGCGCCGCGTGCTCGAGGCCGCCGACCGCGGCGAGGACGCCGAGCGGGTCGGTGGGGTCCGGCTGGTGCCGGTCGAGGGCGCGGCGCACCACGTCGACCTTGTGCGCCCAGGTCTGGTCATCGATGCCGGTGCCCCGGCCGGTCACCTCCAGCGGGTCGGTCCTGGTGAAAGCGGCGATGAGCGCGGCCGAGGCGGTCGTGTTCCCGATCCCCATGTCCCCGGTGATCAGGCACCGGCTGCCCGCGGTGACCAGGTCCCTGGCGACCTCGATGCCCGCCTCGACCGCCTGCCGCGCCTCGTCCGGCGTCATGGCCGTCGTCTGCGTCATGTCGGCGGTGCCGCGTCGCACCTTGCGCGGCAGCAGCCCGGGGTCGGCGGGCAGGTCGGCGGCGACGCCGACGTCGACCACGCAGACCTCCGCGCCGGCTTGCGCGGCGATCGCGTTGACCACGGCGGTCGAGGCGAGGAAGTTCGCCACCATCTGCGCGGTCACCTCCTGCGGCCACGGGGTGACGCCCTGGGCGTGCACGCCGTGGTCCCCGGCGAACACGGCGACCGCGGCGGGCTCGGGCAGCGGCGGCGGGCACTCCCCCGCGATCCCGGCCAGCCGTACCGACAGGTCCTCAAGGAAGCCGAGCGACCCCGGCGGCTTCGTGAGCTGCGCCTGGCGGTCGCGGGCGGCGGCCGCCGCCGCCTCCTGCGGCGGGCGGATGGCGCCGACCGTCTCGGTGAGCAGGCTGGCGGGCTCGGCGCCCGGCAGGCCGCGCCGCCCCCAGCGGCCCTCGTGCACCGCCCAGGCGAGCGGCCGCTGCCGCGCCCAGCCGGCGAGCGCGAGCTCAGGGGCGGGCGGGAACGCCTCGACGTGGCCGACGCACAGGTAGGCCACCACGGTGACGTGCGCCGGCAGGCCGAGCGCCGCGGCGAGCTCCCGCTCGTCGAAGAAGCTCACCCAGCCGACGCCGAGGCCCTCCGCCCGCGCGGCGAGCCACAGGTTCTGCACCGCGCACACGGCGGAGTACTCGGCCATCCGCGGCTGCGCGTGCCGCCCGAGCACGTGCCGACCGCCCCGGGTGGGATCGCAGGTGACGACCACGTTGACGGGACTCTCCAGGATCGCCTCGACCTTCAGTCCGCGGAAGGCGGCCGCCCGCGCCCAGGGCAGGGTGGCCGCGAACGCGTCGCGCTGCGCCTGGGCCAGCCGCTGCGCCTTTTCCCTAACGCCCCGCTCGCGCAGGATCAGGAAGTCCCACGGCTGGCTGAGCCCGACGCTCGGCGCCTGGTGCGCCGCCGCGAGCACCCGGGTCAGCACCGCGTCGTCCACCGGGTCGGGCCGGAACCCGTTCCTGACGTCCCGCCGGGCGCCGGCCACCTGGTAGAAGGCGTCGAGCTCGGCAGGGGGAAGCGCGTGCTCGGCTTCGGTCATGTAGCACCTCACGATGGGCGGCCGCGGTCGGAACTGGCGTTGCGTTCGCCCGGACGAACCGGACAGGGCAGCCCATTATCGCCGTGCCCGCCGGGCTGGAGCGCGGCGGGGGATGGCGGTAAGCACGCTCCCGTTCGGCATGACCTTGGTTTTCATCCCGAACGAGGGCGTGGCTGCGCGTCCAACTCACGCTCAGGCCGCGCTCGGCGGCTTGCTCGGCGGCAGGAAGCCGAGCACCGTCGCGACGAACTGCTGCTGCCGGTGCGGCAGCAGCGAGATGGGGTGACCACCGTGCAGCAGCGCGAGCCGTGAGCCCGGGATGGCGTCATGCGTTTCCTTCGCCAGCGCGACCGGGGCGACGCGGTCGGTGCGGCCGTGGACGATGAGCGTGGGCTGGGTGATCTCGGCGAGCCGGGCGGTGGCGTCGAAGCTGCCGCTGGCCTGGAACTGCGCGCGCAGCGCGTGCCGCGGCGGCGGGTTCTCGCCGCGCAGCACGGGCAGCTGGGAAACCGCCATGCCAACCCGCACCCGCCAGCGGCGGGTGGCCGCGCGCGGCCCGGTGGAGGTGAGGATCAGGTGATCGACCAGCTTGGGGTGATCCAGGGCGAGCGCGAGCGCGACGCGGCCGCCCATCGAGATGCCGAGCACGTGCGCGCGCTCCACCCCGATACGGGTCAGCAGTCCGGCGACGTCGCCGGCCATCTGCCCGATCGTGTACGGTCCCGGCGGCTTCGCCGACCGTCCCGCACCGCGGTTGTCCGCGGCGATGACCCGGTAGCCGCCGGCGGCGAGCGCGTTGATCAGCGGCCGCATCTCGGCCACCGCCCGCCCGAGGCCGCCGATGAGGACGAGCGGGTCGCCGGTGCCGTGCGACTCGTAGTACAGCTCGATGTCGTTTACCTTGAGCAGCGGCATGCCGGCCGTCACGTGTCGCTCGGGCGGTGGCGGTGCGCCGCAGCCGGGTCGCGAGCCGGGCGGCCGGTCAGCACGCGAGCATCTTCTGTATCGCCTGTGCCCACAGCCGTACTCGCGGCGCCGAAGACGGCCGCAGTTCCGCGACGCTCTGCGGCTGGCCTGCGTGCCGCTGCCCCGCGTCTGCGGCCTGGTGCACGCGCGTGTCCCCGTATCTTGCTGGCGCGCTACCTCGGCGGGATCGGCGCCGGGCAAAAGAAAACCCGGTCCACAAGGAGCCGGGTGGTGTGTGCGTACAAGCATAACGGCCGCGAGGAGAGGACAGAAACGGTAAGGGCCGCCGTTCTGGTCATCCTGGTGGCCGGCGAAGTACCATTGACGCAGTGGCAGCCACGCCTGCCCGCTCCGAACCGGGTCTCACCCACGCTGGGACCGGTGACGAGGACAAGGGTTTTCAACTCGCGTGATTCTTCGGCCGACGGTCTCGTCATGCCTGGCCGAGGTGCGTGGGACCCGGCCGGAAAGACACACCGTGACCAAGGACCGTGCTCGCAAGCAGGACATCCGGGCCCGTATGGCCGCCAGCGGCGAACCGTACACCGTCGCCGCTCGTCATCTCATCGGCCCTGGGGCCGTGGAACCCCCGATCGCGGCGAAGGTGGCCGCCTGCGCCAGCGCGACGGCGGGCGAACCCGTCGCCCGGATGGGGATTCGCGTGGGGATCGGATTGCCCTGGGTGGAGACGGCGGAGACCCCGCCAGAAGATCGCCGTGGTGGCGTCCAGGGGCTGGCCCGTAGGCTGCTGGGAGCCCTCGTTCACGAAGGCACGCACATCGCCGGAGAGGGCTTCGCCGAGCTGGCGGCCCGCAGGTACATGATTGACGGCGGGGGCTTGGGCGGCTTCGTGTGCCGTGAGGGCATAGTGGAGCAAGGCCGCCACGGGTGGCCGCTGGGCCGCCCTCGCGGCGAGTCCGACCAGGTTATCGTCATGAACTGGCTTTGGCCGCTGTGGGCCCTGACCGGCACCGTGACCGCCCGCGTCGTCGGCATGGAGACGGTACGCGGCGTTTCCTGTCAGCGGCTGATCGCCGAAGCCGACCTGACCCGTGCGCTAGAGGCAGGCAGGAACGGATGGCCTTCCTCCTTCGGCCCAGGAACCGAAGTACCGGCGACGGCGGCACTGGCCGTCTGGATCGACGACCAGCACGTCCGGCGGGTGCGCTTCACCCAGTCGTCAGCCGGCGAAGTGAGCCCAGAGAGCGCGGACCGGGCAGACCGGGTATCGACGGTCGATGTCGAACTGTGGGACTTTGGTACTTCCGTCGCCCGCCTTGACTGGTCGCGTTTTCCCTAGCGCAGGCCCGCATTCCTGCCGCAGCGGCAAGGGTTGCCGGCCGGAGGGAGTGCCGGCGGGTGACCGGAGCTCACCTCGCCCTGAGCCCGAACGGTCAGGACACCTGGCGGTGTCGGCAGAGGAATCGCTCGGGCCACGACGACCTGATCGAAGACGCGCTGCAGACCATCCTCGGTCGCGGCGACTTCATCCTGTGCGTGCCGAGAATTGTGTCCGTGGCTGTGAGCAGTGAAATTATGTCGCAGCGTCAAGCGTCTGGGAGAACCTCAAGGCCAGTGGCTGGCCGGATCAGTCCGCAACGACCCCGCCGAGGTGATCGCGGCCATGAACGACGAGGCCGAGCCGGGATCCCGTTCACCTGCAGACCTGGGTCGTCCTGGTCGACGGGGCCGAGCACTCGGATGAGGTCTTTGCCTCGGTGCATGAGATCTCCCCTGAGGAGGAACCGCCGCAACGCCGCAGGCTCCTGCTAGAGGACATCTTTACCGAGAGGGAATGACCTCTGTGTTCCGCCGCGTGATCCCTCCATGAACAAAAATTCACGACGCAAAAGTGGAGCCACCCCTGCGCGTGGCAGCCCCGCGTCTGCGTGCCCCCCCGGGCTGCGGCAGCCGGGTCGGCCTTCCCTGCCGCCTCTGCCGGCGCTGCCGTAACACGACGGGCCGCCACTGGGTGAAGTGAAGA
>Ga0265334_10001243_pt1 | contig 12439 bp, 8 predicted proteins | sample 42023metaG_FD_192442 | JGI IMG/M metagenome (GOLD analysis project Ga0265334, IMG submission 192442) | Rhizosphere microbial communities from Carex aquatilis grown in University of Washington, Seatle, WA, United States - 4-20-23 metaG | ecosystem: Host-associated > Plants > Roots > Rhizosphere >... | reverse complement strand
GAATGGGCAACGCCTTCGCCCCCGTGGCGGACGACTCCACCGCCGTCTATTGGAATCCCGCCGGCATGATGCTCACCCGCGGGACGGGTTTTTCCATGACCCACGCCGAATGGCTCGACGGCGTCAACCATGAGTTCCTATCCTTCAGCCACCGTTTGGACAAGGAGGGGGCCTTTGGATTGTCCCTGACCTATCTCGGGGTGAAACCGTTCCGGGGCGCGTTGGAAACCTCCTCGGGGGACTACGGCGGATTAGGGGATACGGTGACGGCCCATGATTTCGCCCTCACGGCGGCTTACGCCCAACGGGTCGGGTATTGGAAGCCCCGGAAGTTCCTCAATAAGCTCCTCGTGGGTTTCAAGGTGACCTTCGTGGGGGAAAACAACAACGGCTCGGGGGCGGCGGGGGCCGCCTTTGATTTCGGGACGATGTATGAGATCCGCAAGCGGCGGACCTACCTTTCCCTTGTCCTGTCCAACCTAGGCACCAGCGTGAAGGGCGTGTCGCTGCCCATGGTCGGCACCTTCGGGGCCTCCCACCAACTGCGGCACCTCCTGATGAAGACCGACCGGTTGACCCTCGCGGTCGACAGCAACCTCTACGTGGATACCGGGGCTAAAGTCAACGCGGGCACCGAATACGTCATGCGGTTTGGGACCCAGGACGTCTCCCTCCGGGGCGGTTACAGCTCAGGTTACAACTTGGACGGCACCGCCGGTTTGAGCGTGGGGGCCGGCATCCTCAAAAGGCTCGACGGGTTCGACATGAGCCTGGATTACGCCTTGGCGCCCTATGGGGTCCTGGGCCTGACCCACCGGGTGACCCTGAACTTCAGGACGGGCGGCCCACCCGCGGGCCCGATCCCCGAACTGGACTCACGGGAATCCTTCACCGTGGGCGAGGAAAAGCTCGCCCTGAAGCCCCATTGGAGCGCCGAGGAGGAGATCGCCCGTTGGCGGATCACGGTCTCCGACCTGCAGAACAAGAACGTGAAGGTCTACTCCGGCAAGGGGGAGCCTCCCTCCCTCCTCCTGTGGGACGGCCTGAAGGACGACAACACCGAGGTCCCGGAGGGCGTCTACCGAGTGGACTTCCGCCTCGATGATTCCGAGGACCAGAGCGGTTGGGCGGCACCCAGGGTCATCCAGGTCCGCCACATCAAGATCCCGCCGAAGACGACCTACCAATACGGCTTCCAGTTCTCCGGGGATATGTTGTTCGATTCGGCCAAAAGCGACCTCCAGCCGAGGGCTTTCGACTCCATCGGCCGTGCCGCCAAGGTCCTGCAGGCCCGTTACCCGGAAAGCAAGATCGTAGTGGCGGGATACACGGACAACGTCCGCCTCTTGCCGACCTCGTCCTTCAAGTCCAACCAGGAACTCTCCGTAGCACGGGCCCAGGCGGTCCTGGACTACCTCGTGAAGATCGGGATGGACCCCCAAAAACTATCAGTGGTCGGGTACGGGGACACGAAGCCGCTGGTCCCGAACACCACGGCCGAGAACAAGGCGAAGAACCGGCGGGTGGGGTTGATGGTCTACGGAGAGAAGACGCTCAATGTGGACGGGCTCCTGGAGGAGGCGGCCACCTTGATGCGGGATGGGCTCCTGAACAACGCCTTGGCCCAACTGGACAAGGCGGTCACCTTGGAGCCAGGGGAGGCCCGGGTCCACAAATTGAGGGGGAATTGCCTTTGGAAGTTGGGCCGGAAACCCGAGGCCTTGGAGTCCTACCGGAAGACCCTCTTTTTGGACCCGTCGGACCAGGAACTGGCCCGTTGGTTGGAGCAACAAAACGCCGTCCAAGCGCCCAGCCCGGCTGGGACAACCCAGGAAGTCCCAGTGGTTCAGGCCCCCGAAACCCCGGGTCCTGTCCCGGCGGCAAAATAAAAATCCGGTCGGGACGAAATAATCCCCTGGAGCCGGCTCTAGACTACGGGGTGTGACCATGAAGTGGACCCAACTGACCGCCGGCGTCATCTTTCTCGGGGGGTGCGTATCGGCCTGGGGGGCGACCAATGTCCGGGTCAGCGTTTCCTCCGCCGGGATCCAGGGGAACGGAATCAGCTTTCGGACCGCCCTGTCGGGTGATGGCCGTTATGTGGCCTTTGTTTCCGAGGCCAACAACCTCGTCCCCGGGGACACCAACGGGGTCCGGGATGTCTTCGTCTACGACAACCAAACCCTCCAAACCGAACGGGTCAGCGTTTCGACGGCCGGGACGCAGGGCGACGCCTATAGCGGCCACCAGGACGAGAACAAGGCCTCCTTCCCGGCGATTTCCTATGACGGCAGGTTCGTGGCGTTCGAGTCCGCGGCCGACAACCTGGTGCCCGGCGACACGAACGGGTGGCCGGATATCTTCGTCCGGGACCGTCTGCTGGGCACCACCGAGCGGATCAGCGTGACATCGGCCGGTGGACAAGGCGACGGCCCCAGCTACCACCCGGCCCTATCCTACGACGGCCGCTATATCGTCTTTAGCTCGGACGCCACGAACCTGGTTCCGGGGGACACGAATGGGGCCGCCGATGTTTTCCTGAAGGACCGCCAAACCGGGGTCCTGAGCCGGGTCAGCGTCACCTCCACGGGCATCCAAGCGGCCTCGGACTGCATGGAGCCCGACATCTCGGGGGACGGGCGTTTCGTCGCCTACCACTCCGGGGCCTCCAACCTGGCCACCAACCGGGCATTCAACACCTGGGACATCTACGTCTATGAATGCGCGACCGGGATCGTGGAGATGGTCAGCCGGAACAATTCGGGCGTGGAAGGGGATGGCCAAAGCGTGACGGCGAAGCTAACCTCGGACGGCCGGTACGTTGCCTTTAATTCGGGGGCCCACAACCTCGATCCCCGTGACCACAACAACTCCAGCAACGTTTTCGTCGCGGACCGGTCCACCCACACGATCGAGATGGTGGACCTGAACGATTACGGCATCCAGGCCGAAACCCACGCTTTCTGGTCGGGCATCAGCGGCAACGGGCAATACGTCTCGTTCGCCACGGACTCGGGGAACCTCGTCCCATCCGACCAGAACCACACCACGGATATCTACGTCTACGACCGGGTCAACCGCCGCCTCCGGTTGGCCAGCGCCACGGCCGCCGGCGCCTCGGGAAATTTCGCGAGCGATATCCCTTCCATCAGTCCCGACGGCCATTGCCTAGCCTACCTGACCGCCGCCACGGACCTGGTGTCCGGTGACACCAACGGTGTTCTTGACGTGATCTCGACCTGCGGGCTCGAATTCACCCTCCCGGTTCCCACACCGGTGCCGCCCTCCGATTTTTGGGTCTCCCGGAACGCGTGGAAACCCGCGTCGGATGTCCCGGTCCAAATCCGTTTCTCGGTCCCGACCCCGGGACGACTGAGCCTGAAGATCTACAATTCGGCCGGGGAACTCGTGAAGGTCCTGCGGGATGGCCGGTTCGCCTCGGGAATCTGGTCCGAGACCGTGGATTGGGACGGCCGCAATATGCACGAGGAACCGGTGGCCAGCGGGATTTACCTGATCCGGTTCGAGAATCCGGCCGGTGGGCGCACCGCTAAATTAGCCGTCATCCAATAAGACAGGTTTTTCCCGGACCGCTCATTAGGCGGCCGGACCTGCGTTCGCGTGTTTCTCCACGACCAGGCTTTGCTCGTTCTTGAAACTCACGGTACCGGCCCCCATGCCTGGGATCTTCTTGACGTGCTTTCGCAGCGTATAACTGACGGTAACCTTGGTCCCCGCCGGGGCTTTGCTCCGCTGGGACGCTTCCCGGGCGGCCTCCAGCAGTTCCGGGACACCCGGGACCGCCTCACGGCGGAGCCTTCGGAGCAGGACGTGGCTTCCGGGGAAATCCCTCACGTGAAACCAGAGGTCCTCGGCCTGGGCCAATTGGAAGGTCACGTATTCGTTCGCGAGGCCGGAGGTGCCGGCCACCAGTTCCCAGTCCTTCGAGAGTTTCCGACGAACGACGTTGGGAGTGGGAACCTTTTCTTCCTTCTTCTTCGGAGGCGCCTTCTCCACGGGTTTCTTGCCGAATAGGTGGTTCCAAGCCTTTTTGGCTTCGTCGGCGTCCCGAAGGGCGGGAAGGCTCCGTTCGGCGGCTTTCAACTCGTCCCACTTGGCCCGAACCTGTTGTTCCCGTTCCGCCACCATAGCCAGCCCCCGGGCACCCTTAAGGGCCTTCTTGAAGAATTTTTGGGCGTTCAGGAGCGGTGAAAACTCGGGGTTCAACTTGACCCGGACGGTTCCGCCGGTCCCCCGGACCAGGTCCTCCAGTTCGACCCCGGCGGTATGGGCGGGCAGGTTGTGGAGGTGGGCCATGAGGAGTTCCCCCCACCATTGGTACAGATCGGATTTTTCGGCCTCGGCACGGTCGCCTTTGAGCCTCTCGAGGATTTTTTTCTCGCGTTTCAGGGCCGACCGGAGTTCCTGCTCGAAACGCTTTCGGACCAGGGAAAACCCCGAGTGGGCCTCCAAGATCTCCTGAAAATAGGCCGCCGCCTTGAGGGGGTCCGGGAACATGCGGGTCGGCGGTGGGGGAGCCGCCGGGGCATAAAGGTGCAGGACCGGGGGAGGGCCAGGGTCCACCGCGAGTTCCCCCCAATGCCCTTCCTCCAGCCGGGACCTCAGAAAATCCCAGGCCTTCCCTGGGCCTTCGGGCGCCTCCGCCAAAAACCGGGAGGTTTCCGAATCCATCCCCCGGAACGAGGTCTTCAGCCAAAGGAATCGGTCGGTCACAGGCACCGCCTGGGCCAAGGTTTCCAACGCGTTTCCTTCCAAAGCCCAAAGGTTTGGCTTGTCCTTGGGTTGGGGTGGGGGGGAGTATTGGGATTGGGGGAGGACGGGCCGTTCCACGTCATTGAGGTAGCGGACGGCGCTGAGGACGGTTCCCTCGGGGCCGACGAGGATCAAATTGGGGTACTTGGCCAGACCCTCATAGATCAACCGGTGGGGTCCTTGGGAAGTCTCGAAATGGAAGGTGACAACCCGTTCGCCCGGGTTTTGCCCAACGGAAGAGAGCCTGGCGTAATCCAGGTGTTTCCTCAGGGACATGAGGAAATTCGAGGGTTTAGGCTGGGAAGGCGGTCGGGCGGCCGCCAAAAAGAACAACGATTGGCCCAGCCTCAGGGAAAAGGCCAAGTGGCGGGTTTCTCGGTCCTGTCCATAGAGGGAAAGGACCAACAGGCCCTCCGAAGGTTGGCTCATTTGGGAGACCTTTGAGGGGACCACTTGGGGTCGAACCGACAAGGCCAGCAAGCGGGTCAAGAGGGCGGACAAGTGTGCCTCGAAGAGGAGTTGGCCAAGGCCGGCCCTTCGGGCAGGCACCTGGTCGGGAAAAGTCGCCCCGACCAAGCGCACAGCCAGACCCCGGCTGGGGCCGGGGTCAAGCCCACTGGTGGAAGCGTTGCCATTGTGACATACCCCTCGGGAATCCGTCTCCCTTTACACGCTTGGGACCGGGGCATAAACTAGCCGTAAGCCCCACTTAGAACGAAGCAGGTTGCCCCAACGCCCTTTCGGGATGATGCCGATGGAACCACGCTCCTGGCACGCTTCCTACGACCCCGAGGTCCCGCCCTCCCTGGCCTACCCTGAGGCCACGCTGCCTGAACTATTAACCCAAACCGCCCAGACATTCCCCGAACAGCCGGCGATCCATTATTTCGGAAACACCTGGACCTACGCCGAATTGGAACGCAAGGTCACCCAATTCGCGAACCTCCTGAAGGCGGAGGGGTTGGGTCCCGGGGACAAGGTGGCCCTTTACCTCCCCAATTGCCCCGCGGTGGTGGTGGCTTTTTACGGCGCACTCCGGGCCGGCTGCGTCCTAACCCAGTTGAACCCCCTTTATGTCCCTCAAGAGGCCGCCTACCAATTGAAGGACTCCGGGGCGCAGGTCGTGGTGGCCCTGGACCGTTTCGCGGGAACACTCCGGGATATTTCGGCGGAATGCGGATTAAAGAAGGTTTGGCTCGTTCGCATCAATGGCGATTTCCCGATCCCCCTCAAATGGCTGTACGCCGTGAAGGCGCGCCTCGAAGGCACTTGGGTTTCATGGCCACGGGGGCCCCTCTTCCGATCATTTGAAAAAGAACTGTCCCAAACGGATTCGCGGGGGGACTTCCCTCGGTCGAACCAGTCGGATCTCGCGCTCCTGCAATATACCGGCGGCACGACCGGGATGGCCAAGGGCGTCATGCTCACCCACAGGAATTTGGTGGTGAACGCGGTGCAGACCCGGGCTTGGGTGCCCCGGTTGGTCCAAGGCCGGGAAACCGTCATGGTGGCGGTGCCGATCTTCCATTGCTACGGCATGACCGTGGGGATGAACCTGGCGGTTCTCCTGGGGGCCGCCATGGTGTTGGCGCCCAAGTTCGACGTGGTCCGGGTGATGAAGGATATCGCGAGATACCGGGCAGGGGTTTTCCCGGGAGTCCAAGCCATGTACCTGGCCATCAACCAGCATCCGGACTCGAAAAAATTCGACCTCTCCTGCATCAAAGCCTGCCTCTCGGGGGCGGGCCCCCTGCATGGGGAAGTCCAACGGGTTTTTGAGTCCCTGACCGGCGGCCGGTTGGTGGAAGGTTACGGCATGACCGAAGCCTCGCCGGTCACCCACGCCAATCCCATCCAGGGCAAGCGGAAAATCGGGTCGGTCGGGGTGCCGTTCCCGGACACCGAAGCCAAGATCGTGGATTTGGAGACGGGGACGATGGAATTGCCCGTGGGGACCCCGGGAGAGATCATCGTGAGGGGTCCCCAGGTGATGCAGGGATATTGGAAGAAGCCGAAGGAGACCGCTGAGGCGCTCCGGGACGGCTGGCTGTTCACCGGGGATATCGGCACCATGGATGCCGAGGGTTTTTTCGTCATCACGGACCGAAAAAAGGACATGATCAAAGTGGGAGGGGAGAACGTTTATCCCAGGGAGATCGAGGAGATGTTGTTCAAGCACCCCGCGGTCCAGGATTGCGTGGTGGCGGGTGTGCCCGACGACAAGTGGGTGGACAAGGTGAAGGCCTACGTGGTGCTCAAGGCAGGAGCCGAGGCTTCCGCCGACCATGTGATCGTTTACTGCAAGGAAAACCTCGCGAAGTATAAGGTCCCGAGGGAAGTGGAGTTCAGGGATTCACTTCCGAAGAACATGGTGGGCAAGATGCTGCGGCGGGTCCTGATCGAGGAGGAAAAGACGAAACGGACCAAGTCATGAACCGCTGGGGCCGCGGGGAAGACGGAGACAACGGAGGAAGTCGGCTGAAAATCGAAAATAGGGAATAGACCACAATCGGACACATATTGTCGATTGATCGATTGCTCTGGCCGCTCCAAGCGGCCCAGGAGGGAAGCCATGAAAGAAGTCGTCATCATTGACGGAGCCCGAACCCCCATGGGGGTTTTGGGTGGGGCCCTAAAGGATGTCTCCGCCCAGGACCTGGCGGCCACCGTGATCCGGGAGATCGTGAAACGCAATAACTTGAAGCCTTCCGACGTGGAGGAGGTCATCCTGGGCTGCGTGGCGGAGCAGTCCGACGCGCCCAACGTTTCCCGGGTGGCGGCCCTGATGGCTGGATTGCCGAAGGAAACCACCGCCTTCACGGTCCAGCGCAACTGTTCCTCCGGCATGCAGGCCCTTGTCAACGCCTACCAGAACATCCAATGCGGCGACGCGGACCTCCAAATCGCCGGCGGCACGGAATCCATGAGCCGGATCCCCTATGTCAACCGGGACATGCGTTTCGGCAAGCGCATGCGGGATTCGGTGATGATCGATGGCCTCATGGAGGGACTGACCGATCCGGTCTGCAAGCTCGTGATGGGAGCCACCGCCGAGGTGCTGGTGGACGAGTTCAAGATCAGCCGCAAGGAGCAGGATGAGTTCGCGGTGCAGAGCCACAAGAAGGCCTTCCGGGCCCAGCGGGAGAACAAATTCAAGGAAGAGATCGTACCCGTGATGGTGCCCAAGAAGGTCATGGGGAAGCCCGTGACGCCGGAGCCTGTCAGCCAGGACGAGGGCATCCAGGCCGCTCTCAATGAGCAGATGCTGGCATCCTATCCGACCATTTTCAAGGAAGGGGGGTCGGTGACCCCGGGCAACTCCTGCGGCATCAACGACGGCGCATGCGCGCTGATCGTGATGTCAAAGGAAAGGGCGGATGCCTTGGGCTATAAACCCCTCGGTTACATCCGATCCTACGCCTTCGCGGGGGTGGAGCCGGAGCGCATGGGGGTCAGTCCGGCCTTCGCCATCCCCAAGGCCTTGAAAAAGGGCGGCCTGACCCTGGGGGACATCCAGTTGATCGAGATCAATGAGGCCTTCGCGGCCCAGGTCCTGTCCGTGGACCGGGTCATGCCGATGAAGCGGGACATCCTCAACGTGAACGGGGGCGCGATCGCCCTCGGGCACCCGGTGGGCATGACCGGCGCCCGATTGGTGCTGACGGCCTTAAGGGAGATGTCGCGCCGCAACCTGTCGCTGGGGGTCATTTCCATGTGCATCGGCGGAGGCCAGGGCGGGGCGATGGTGCTTGAGAGGAAATGAACCACTCATCATCAATAATTATGGATTCCAAATTAACGCTCGTTCCAGCGCTGAAGCGCTGAATTCCCTGAACGGTGGAGGCGGAAATGTTCATCTACAAGGCCGGCGTGGTGGGGGCGGGGGCCATGGGGGCCGGGATCGCCCAGGTCATTTCCTTCTCGGGGCTGCCGGTCGTGTTGAAGGACGTGGATGAGGCCAAGGTCCAAAAAGGCCTGGAGATGGTGCGGAAGGCGTACCAAGGCCGGGTGGACAAAGGCAAGATGACGGCCGCGGAACTGGAGCAGAAGATGTCCCTGGTCACTGGGTCGACCTCCTGGGACGACTTCAAAGATTGCGACCTGGCCGTCGAGGCGGTTTTCGAGCGCCTCGACGTCAAACAGGCGGTCTTCAAGGAACTCGAGAAGGTCCTGCCCGAAACCGCAATCCTAGCCACCAATACCTCGGCCCTCTCCATTACCCGGATCGCCTCGGCGGTCTCCCGGCCCGAAAAGGTCATCGGACTCCACTTCTTCAATCCCGCGCCGGTCATGAAACTGGTGGAAGTCATCCCGGGGCTCCAAACCGCGTCCGATGTGGTGGACGACACGGTGGCCTTCGCGGAATCCCTACGCAAGATGCCGGTCCGGGTCAAGGAATGCGCCGGATTCCTGGTGAACCGACTGCTCATGCCCTACCTCAATGAGGCCGTCTACGCCTTCCAGGAAGGCGCCGCGGGCACCGAGGAGATCGACGCGGCCCTGAGGACGTTCGGGATGCCCATGGGACCTTTCGTGCTCCTCGACATGCTGGGGCTGGATGTCTGTGAGGATGTGGCGGGGATCCTGGAGGATTCCTTCGGACCCCGGATGGCCTCCGCGGCCCTTTTCAGCGGCATGGTGAAGGCGGGAAGGCTGGGGACCAAGAATGGCGCTGGGTTTTACCCCTATGCCGAGGGGAAGAGCGCGGACTTGATGCCTTTCCAGGAGGCTGTCCAGGCCCAAACTAAAGTCAAGGGCACGGCCTTCTCGCCGGAACGCCTGGTGTACCAAATGGTGAATGAGGCGGCCTATTGCCTGGAGGAGAACGTGGCCAGTCCCTCGGATGTAGACCTGGCCATGCTGGCTGGGACGGGTTTTCCCCAGGATAAGGGCGGACCCCTACATTACGCGGACTCGGTGGGGTTGGACAAGGTGCTGGCAGGGTTGGAAGACTTCCGGAAGGCCTTAGGGCCCCGGTTCTGGCCGGCGCCGCTTCTCAAACGAATGGTCTCAGCTGGTTACCTGGGCGTGAAGGCGAAAAAAGGGTTCTTCAACTACTGAAAACCGATTCACCACGTGGACCCGCTGGCATAGTGTGAAGGGACCGGTTGTAAATAAGCCCGGTGCCCCTGTGACTCTGTGGTGGATGATCCGTTTCCTGGAGGCTTCCCATGACGCAATTCCTGAAGGTCGAAATGGATGGCAAGGTGGCAGTGGTCACCTTGAACAATCCCCCGGTGAACATCCTCACCTCGGCGTTGATGAAGGAGTTGGAACAGGAGGTGGACCGGCTAGGAGCGGACCCGGCGGTCCGAGCCGTGGTGATCACCGGATCGGGCCCCATTTTCGTGGCGGGAGCCGACATCAAGGAGATCGCCACGATCCAGGACGTTGTTACCGGCACCCGGATGGCGTCCGAAGGCCAACGCATCTTCGGAAAGGTGGCGGCCCTGGGGAAACCCGTGATCGCCGCCATCAACGGGGTCTGCCTGGGCGGGGGGATGGAACTGGCCCTGGCCTGCCATCTCCGGGTGGCATCGGACCGCGCCAAGATGGCCCAGCCCGAGATCAACCTGGGGATCATCCCGGGTTTCGGCGGGACACAACGGTTGGCCCGCTTGGCCGGGCGGGCCAAGGCGGCTGAATGGATCCTCACGGGGGACAACATCACGCCGCAGGACGCCAAGGCGGCGGGGATCGTGAACCTGGTGGTGCCCGAGAGTGAGGTATTGCGCCAAGCTGTGGGGTTGGCCAAGAAGATCACGTCGAAGCCGGCGGTGGCGGTTCGTCAGGCGCTCCTCGCCTTGTCCGAGGGGTTGGACGCCCCGACCCTGGAGGCAGGTCTCACGGTGGAGGCGAGGCATTTCGGCGAATGCTGTCCCTCCGCGGACAAGGTGGAGGGCGTGAAGGCGTTCTTGGAGAAGAGACAGCCGAAGTTCACGGACAAATAACGAAAACGTCGTTGGCCGCTTGCCGTTAGCCGTTGGCTCAGGAAAAGGAAAGCGCCTCATGCCTCCAAGAAAAAACACCACCAAGACAAAACCGAGGCTTAAAGACGCCATGACCCTGGCGGAACTCCGGAAGGCTTGTCCCCCCAACCGTTATAAGGTGGGGTTGGCCTTGTCCGGCGGCGTGAGCTACGGGGTGGCCCAAATCGGCGTCCTGCGGGCCTTGGAGGCGGCCGGGATCGAGGTGGATTGCCTGGCGGGTACCAGCGCCGGTTCCATCATCGCGGCGGCCTACGCCTCTGGACTGCCCGTTTCGAAAATCGAGGAAATCGGGATCCAGACCAGTTGGGGTGAGCTGTTTAAGTTTTCCTTCTCGCGGAAAGGATTGGTTTCGTCCGATCCGATCGAAAATTACATCCGGAAGTACCTGAAGGTCTCCACGTTCGACCAACTCAAGAAACCCTTGGCGGTGGTCACCACGGATCTTTGTTCCGGGGAAGAGATCGTGTTCACCCAAGGATCCTTGGACAAGGCGGTCCGAGCTTCTTGCTCCATCCCGGGGATCTACCAACCCGTGGAGTTGGCGGGCCGCCAGTTGGTGGACGGCGGAATGGTGGAAAATGTCCCGGTGGCGGCGCTCAAGGCCCTGGGGGCGGACATGGTCATCGCGGTCAACGTCTTTGGGCATCCGCAGGTATTTCGGCCCGTGACGAATGTCTTTCAAGTCCTCCTTCGCGTGTGGTTTTACTTCGTCCGGGAGCAAACAACTTGGAGGGACAAGGCGGATATCGTGATGGAACCCGATCTCCGGATGTTCGATCTATTTGATTTTTCAGAAGCGGCTGAAACGATCCGCGCCGGGGAAAAAGAGGCCCGAAAACACCTTCCCCGTCTTAAACGGGTGATGGAAAGACGGTTCTTTTTCCGCCCAGAAATCTATCGCTAATGGGATTGGGGTAAAAAGCCTTATATTTAATGGTTTAATTCAGCTTTCACCAGGTCATAAAACCCTGAAAATGCGGCCTTTTTTTCTTGAAGGCCCTCGGGGCTAGTGTAATAATTTTCTGACAAAGATCCTTTTTTGGCCAATTTAAAAGGTTTTTCAGGCTAAAGGAGCATTCATGACGAAGGATGAATTAGTCGCCAAAGTAGCGGAACAATCGAGCTTGAAAAAGGCAGATGTCCAGAAGACCTTGGATTCGATGATCGAGACCATCATCGCCACGATCAAGGCGGGTGAAAAGGTCAACATCACCAACCTGGGAATCTTCAAGGTAAAGGACAAGAAGGCACGAGTGGCTCGAAACCCTAAAACGGGTGAATCCATCCAGGTGCCGGCCAAGAAAGCCCCGAAATTCATCCCTTCCAAGAACTTAAAGGAAGCCGTGAATTAAGAGGTGCTGCACGGTCGATCCCTTCTCGGGTTTCAGGTGGCTCGAACGATCGGTCAAATCGTTTACGTATAAGAACAACTCCATTTTCTATAACCCCGCCCCATTTGCGGGGTTTTTCATTAATCCCACTCCTTGACCTTTCCGGGCGGCCTCCCTATATTGCGTTAGCACTCTTGATGTTCGAGTGCTAATGGGCTCAAATCCCAAAAATCAGCCACAAGACTGAGGAGGAGTACCAATGAAGGTGCGTCCCTTGCACGACCGCATCCTGGTGGAGCGGGTCGAAGAGGAAGAAAAGACCAAGAGCGGGATCTTTATCCCGGA
>Ga0265334_10001240_pt1 | contig 12462 bp, 11 predicted proteins | sample 42023metaG_FD_192442 | JGI IMG/M metagenome (GOLD analysis project Ga0265334, IMG submission 192442) | Rhizosphere microbial communities from Carex aquatilis grown in University of Washington, Seatle, WA, United States - 4-20-23 metaG | ecosystem: Host-associated > Plants > Roots > Rhizosphere... | reverse complement strand
CAGGGGTGGGGTGCCAAACCCTGGCGAGTGACGGACCGCGAGATTTGGGTGGCCCGTGCTTGGCGGGTTTGGACCTCCTTCAGGTTGGGGCCTTCGAGCAAGTGGGGGGCCTGGGGAGGCGTGGTGGCCGGGTGTTTGGCCCATTTTTCGAGGTGAACTTGGACCGCCTGGACGCCTTCCCCCGAGCGCGCGGAGATGGGGTAGACGGGGACGCGCAGGAGGCGGGACAACATTTTTGGGTCCAGGCTTCCATTCCGATGCGAGACCTCGTCCATCATGTTCAACACGACGACCGCCGGGACCTTCGCGTCCAGGATCTGCAGGACAAGGTAAAGGCTCCGTTCAAGGTTCGTGGCGTCCACGACGCAGAGGACGCCATGGAGAGGCGGTAAATCCTCGCGGACGCCCGCCACGACCTCCGCCGCGATCCGCTCCTCCTCGCTTTTGGGGCTCAGACTGTAGGTTCCCGGCAGGTCGATGAGGTCCACCGAAACGGAGGGCAGGTTGAGGGTTCCCCACTTCCGCTCCACGGTCACGCCGGGATAATTCCCGACCTTTTGGCGAAGGCCGGTCAGGAGGTTGAAGAACGTCGTCTTTCCGGAATTGGGGTTGCCCGCCAGGGCGAAGACAGGGTTTCCGTTCATGGTTTGGCTCCTTGGCTCACCCGGACCACTTGGACGCCACGGGCTTCGTTCAAACGGATCGCCAACCGATAACCGAGTATTTCCACCTCAAGGGGATCACCCAACGGCGCGCGACGGATGACCTTGACCGGACGGCCGGCGCCGAACCCCATTTCCATGAGTTTCCAACCGGCATCCTCCGGCAACAACAACCGCGAGACCTCGGCCTGCTGACCGTCCTTCAGGTCCGCGAGGGTGGCGTGTGGCTGGGCCGGTCGCTGGGAATTTTTTGAGTGGTCCTTCAAGCTCTGCCTCCGACGGCCGCCTTGCCCTTTTGGCATTTGGGGCAAAGGCCGTAAAGCATCATGTGGTGGTTCGTCACCCGGTACCCATGGTCCCGGTAGACCTTTTCCTGGAGTTGCTCGATCTGCGGGTTGAAGAACTCCACATAGGCGCCGCAGGAGGTACAGACCAGGTGGTCGTGGTGGCCGTGGTTGAACTCGGGCTCGTAATGGACTTTCCCGTCGCCAAGGTCTAATTCCCTCGCGACCCCGCATTCGACCAAGTGTTTCAAGGTGCGGTAGACGGTGGCGAATCCGATGCCGGGTTGGTGCTTCCGGGCCTTGTGGTGCAGGTCTTCGGCCGCGAGGTGCCCGTCATGCTCCAAAAAGGTCCGCAAAAGGGCCGAGCGTTGGTCGGTGACCTTCAACCCCTTGGTTTGGAGGTAACGGCTGAACAACTCGATTTCCCGGTCGAAAACCTTCATGGCGGGCCCTTTCTCGTTCACGAATATGAGAATCATTATCACACAGAAAGCCGAAAAGAGCACCCGTTATATTAAATTAGATTTCGACCGGGGCGGTTAAAGCCGGTGGTGGAGGGGTCGGTTTAGTTCAGGACCACGGGGATCAGGACGTTACTCCGGAGAACATGTTGAAAGGCACCCAGGATGTTGTCATGCACGTCGCTGAGTGTCTGGATGTATTCGAGGCCCGGGTCCGTTTTCTCCACCAAAAAGCTGGCTTTGAGGAGGACGCTGGCCTGTTCACGCACCACCTTGGTGACCTTTACCATTTGGTTGTGGAAGGGATCCGAATGTTTGCCGCTCCCCTTCCGCGTGAACCGTTGGATGGGGTGCTTCTTTTGGGTGATGGAGATGGCCGCCAGGATCTGGGCCAAGTGGCTTTCCAGCTGAGGACGTTCAACCCTGTGGCGGTGGATCATGCGGTCCAGGGCGTCCTCCAGGAAGGAGGTGTGCCCGTAAAGATCCCGGTAAAGTTCCATGAAGGGTTCACGGGTATCAGGGGATGTTGGTTTCGTCATGGTCCTCTCCCTCACGGGATATATACCGCCTGAAGGGGTTAAATTCAAGCGGTGAGGAACTTGGTGGGAGCGCTATTCCTTCAAGAGCCGATCCACGGCGTCCGCGATCTGGTCCTCGGGGTAAAGCCCGACCAGTTTCTGGGCGAGCCTTCCTTCCTTGTCGATCAGGAAGGACGCGGGGATGGCGTTGATTTGGTAGGCCTGTTGCGTGGGGGCGCTGGCGAAACCGACGGGATAGGTGACTTCATAGCTGCTGAGGAACTTCCGGATGTATTCACGGAACTCCCCGGCGGAACCGGGTTTCCGGAGGTCGGGTTGGTCCACGGATAGTCCCAAGACCTGGAACCCTTGGGCCTTCCTCGCGTTATAGATCTTCACCAGATTAGGCATTTCCATGCGGCAGGGCCCGCACCAGGTGGCCCAGAAGGTGACCATCACCACATGTCCCTTGAGTTTCGCCAGGGTGGGCGCGTCCTGGGTGGTGACCCAATCCACGCTGACCTCAGGGGCGGCTTGGCGGTCGGCCACCGGGATGAGGTCCAGCGGGTTCTCCACCTTGCCCTTGGAGCAGGCGGCCAGAACCATGAGGGAGGCTAAGAGGATCCAAGACTTTTTCATGCTGCCATCCTTTGGAGGGATACCCCTGGGGTCGCCCACAGGTTACAAAAAAGCACCTTTAACTTCACCGCGCCCAGCGCCCCAGGCGAAAACAGGCATCGCGAGATGGGCATGTAGCCATGGGGTTCGAGCGAAAAGCCGTCAATCCCCAGGTTTTCAAGGGGATGATTCGCGAACAAGAAACAACCCCACTTTTACCATGGTTCAAACCGAAAATGGAAAGCGGGGCGTCCCCCGGGCGAATGCGGAAAGGGGGTGAAAGTCCCTCGGTTCGACTTTTCCATCATCCCGCTAAAAGAAACCCAAGTATTGGAGCCGGAGGATCCTCGTGAAGGAGTCCTTGTGGTTCATGTCGCGGAAGTCCATCCCAACCCGGAACGAACCGCCGATGCCGATCAGGAAACCCGAGTTGAACTGCCAGAACGAGTCCAGGAGCTTGTCGGTTTCCAGGTTCAGGAGAAAGGCATGGGTGACGGCGAATGAGACGCCTCCGAAGAGGCCCAGGTCCCGGTTCATGTCCGGGTGGGTGACCTTGACCAGGTTGACGCCCGCGTGGACCTGGAGGAACCCCAGCTTCGCGAACTCACGGCTTCCCACCAGGTAAAGCCCCTTTTGGAGACCCGGCGAGAACCGTCGGTCCGTCGACACCCCATAGCCCCGGTCATCCCATCCCGCGGCGAGGGTGAACGGAAAACGTCCCTGGGAAAGGGGTTTGAACTTGATGGCCAACCTCGGTTCCTGGACCCGGATCGGCCCCTGGCCGATGACATTCGTGGCGTTTCCGGACAGCCCGAACTGGAACCACCTCTTGAACCCCACGTTGGCCCTGAGGAAAAGTCCCCCGGATTCGTACATCCGTAGGTTCAGGTCGTACCCGCCGTGGAGCAGGGTATAGGCCGTTGGGGCCTCGATCATCTCGTAATTGGAGGGGTCGGCGGCGTAAGCTCCGGGTTTGGCGGCGAGGGGCGCCCAGGCGGTGAGGACGAGGCAGACCAAGAGGACCTTCAAAAGCATGTGACGGATGGCACACCTCCTTTTTCCATCAGCATTGTACCAGTTGGTCCATTGTTTAAGAGAAAGCGGGGTCAACTCAAAACTTCTCGATGGGGACCCGGCGGACCCGGTGGACCGGGCGTCCGAGGCAAAGCTGGGCCTGTTCCTTGAACCGGGCGGAGATGTCGCTCACGTAGTATTCCTGGGACCCGCGTCCCTGGGACCTCAGGTTCCTAAGGTTCAGGTCCATCTCGAGGGTCTTGGCGGTCTCGTCCGCCGAATCGATGATGCGCACCTTGGGTCCGACGATTCTTTGCAGGACGGGTTTAAGGATGGGGTAATGGGTACAACCCAGGACCAGGGTATCGATTTTCCTGCTCAGGAGGGGCCGCAGGTAACCACGGGCGATCTCCTCCACCACGGGTCCACGGACCCTTCCCTCCTCGACCAACGGGACGAACAAGGGACAGGCCTGTTGGAAGATCCGGGCCTTGGGGAACAGCCTGTGGATGGCTTGCGGATAAGCCTTGGACCGGACGGTTCCTTCCGTCCCGATCACCCCGATGACGCCGGTCCGGGTGATGGCCACCGCGGCCTGGGCCCCCGGCTCGATCACGCCCAAGAAAGGGATCCGGCCCGGCCGCAGCCGGGGGAGGGCCAGCGAAGAGGCCGTGTTGCAGGCCACCACCACGAACTTCACGCGGTGGGTCTTCAAAAACCGGATGTTCTGTTCGGAGTAACGGAGGACGGTGTCGGGGCTTTTGGACCCATAGGGTATCCGGGCCGTGTCGCCGAAGTAAACCACTTTCTCGCCGGGAAGGGCCCGGAGGATGGAACGCACGACGGTCAGGCCGCCCAACCCTGAGTCGAAGACGCCGATGGGACGCTTATCCACGTTTTTTCCGGCGGTCCAGGTCTTTGAGGAGCTTGAAGTCGATGGAATCCACCAGGGCAAGCCAGGCGGCCTCCAGGATGTTCTCCGAGACCCCCACGGTCCCCCATTGGTCCTTTTGGTCCCGGCTTTCGATGAGGACCCGCACCTTGGCCGCGGTCCCGTCCTTGACGTCCAGCACCCGGACCTTGAAGTCCGTCAGGTGGACGTCCTTCAAGGTTGGGTAGAACTTGGTCAGGGCCTTCCGGAGTGCGTTGTCCAGGGCGTTGACCGGCCCGTCGCCCTCCCCCACGGTGTTTTCCACCATGCCGTTGACGTCCACCTTGATGGTGGCCTCGGTGACGAGCTTTCCGTCGCCCCTATTTTCCACGATGACCCGGAACCCGATGAGCCGGAAAAAGTTGCGGTGGTGGCCCAAGGCCTTCTTGAGGAGGATGTCGAAGGAGGCTTCGGCGCCCTCAAACTGGTAGCCTTCGCCCTCCAGCTTCTTGACGGTCTCGATGACGGCCTTGGCCTCGGGGGTGTCCTTGCCCAACTTCAGGCGCTTGGCGCCCGCTTGGTGCAAAACGGCGGACAACCCGGCTTGGTCCGAAAGAACCAGCTTGCGCAGGTTGCCCACGAGGGTTGGGTCCACGTGCTCATAGGCCCGGGTGGCCTTTTGGACGGCGGAGATGTGCATGCCGCCCTTGTGGGTGAAGGCGCTTTGGCCCACGTAGGGCGCGCTGGCCCTCGGGGTGAGGTTGAGGATCTCATCGACCCGCCGGGAGACCTCAGTCAGTCGGTTGAGGGCGATCGGCTTTGAGAGGGTCCATTTCTTCTTGAGGAGGAGCGTGGGGATCAGGGAGGTCAGGTTGGTGTTCCCCACCCGTTCCCCGTAACCGTTGACGCAACCCTGGACCTGGCTCACGCCGGATTCCAAGGCCACGAGGGTATTCGCCGTCGAAAGGTCCGAGTCGTTATGGCAATGGATGCCAAGGTCCACATCCGGGAACCGGGCCTTCACCCGTCCCACGGTCTCCCGGACGCGTTCCGGGAGGCTGCCGCCGTTCGTATCGCACAACACCAGGCAATCGGCCCCGGCGGATTGGGCGGCCTCCAGGCATCGGAGGGAAAAATCCGGATTATCGGCGTATCCGTCGAAGAAGTGCTCGGCGTCGAAGAATACCTCGTCCACCCGCGACTTGAGGAACTTCACGGTGTCGAAGATGATCTCGAGGTTTTTCTCCAGGGGGATGTTCAGGGCGCGGGTGACGTGGAAATCCCAGGTCTTTCCCACGATGGTGATGGTCCGGGTGCCCGCCTTGAGGAGGTTCAACAGGCTGGGATCCTGGCTCGCCTTGAGTTGGGCCCGGCGGGTCATGCCGAAGGCGGTCAGGCGGGCCTTGAGGCGCAATTTCTTGGCTTGGAGGAAGAAGGCGCTGTCTTTCGGGTTCGCGCCCGGCCAACCGCCCTCCAAATAGGGCAAACCGAGGCCGTCGAGGGCTTGGGCGATCCGGAGCTTATCGGTCACGGACATGGTGATGCCCTGGGTCTGGGGACCCTCCCGGAGAAGGGCGTCATAAAGGACGATGGGTTTCATCTAGGGGCACCTCTCCCCCGGCCCCCTCAGGAGGGAACCGGACCGCAAGCCTAACAGGGTAAGCGTGTTTTTGCACCCTGCCGTCAGGCGGATTGGCCGCCTGACGACCCAATGGAAAAACTTGTTTTTACACCCTGTCGGCAGCCATGTGGTTCGAGCGAATCGTCGTAAATCCCCCGGTTTTTGGGGGATGATTCGCAAGTGAGACACGACCCCGCCACTCAGTCAGGCCGAATAAGGAGGGCGGGACGTCCCCCTGCCCAAAAGGCCTGGGGGAAAAGTCTCTTCAGTCCGACTTTTTCATCATCCGGCTAGGGTTCATCGGGGGGAAATCAACCGCGCCCGCCTCGCGGCGGGTCAGGCCTTGTCGAGCTTGAATTTCTTGTGGATGCCCTGGACCGCCCGTGTGACGTCCTTCTCGTTGATGACCACCGAGATCTTGATCTCGGACGTGGAGATCATCTGGATGTTCACGCCGATTTCCGCCAGGGCGTTGAACATCTTGGCGGCCACCCCGGAATGGGACCGCATGCCGACCCCCACCACCGAGACCTTGGCGATTCCCTCGTCCACCAGGATGCCGGCGGCGTCCATGACCTTGGCGGCGTCGTTCACGACCTTCTGGGCCTTCTTGAGCTCGGACCGGTCCACGGTGAAGGAGATGTCCGAGAAACCCTGGGCGCCCACGTTCTGGATGATCATGTCCACGTTCACCCCGGCGGTCCCGAGCTTGGAAAAGAGGTTGGCGGCGATGCCTGGCTTGTCGGGCACGCCCCGGACCGTGAGCTTGGCCTCGTTCTTATTGTAGGTCACCCCGCTGATGACCACCTTTTCCATGGCTTTGGTTTCATGCATGACCAGGGTCCCGTCCTTTTCGTTGAATGTGGGCCTCACGTGGATCTTAATGCCGTAATTCTTCGCGAATTCCACCGATCGGGCGTTCAAAACCTGGGCGCCCGCCGAGGCCATCTCGAGCATCTCGTCGTAGGTCACCGCGGACAGTTTCCTCGCGTTGGGCACCATGGAAGGGTTCGCCGTGAAGACGCCGTCCACATCCTTATAGAACTCGCAGACGTCGGCCCCGAGGGCCGCCGCAACCGCCACCGCGGTCAGGTCGCTTCCCCCCCGGCCCAGGGTGGTGATCTCCTTGTCGGGCGTCATCCCCTGGAACCCCGCCACCACCACCACTTGTCCCGCCTTCAGGGCCTTTCGGATCGGGTCGCCCTGGATCTTGATGATGCGGGCCTTGGTGTGGACCTTGTCCGTGACGATGCCCACCTGGGCACCCGTGAAGGAGATGGCGGCGCAACCGAGGCTTTGGAGCGCCAGGGCCAGAAGGGCGATGGACTGCTGCTCACCCGTGGAGAGCAAAACGTCCATCTCGCGCTCGTCGGGTTGGTCGGTGATCTTCTTGGCCATGGCGATCAGGTCGTCCGTGGTGTCCCCGGGGGCGGAGACCACCACGACCACCTGGTGGCCCTTGCGGCGGGTCTTGGCGATCCGCTTGGCCACGGTCAGCATCTTCTCGGCGCTCGCCACGGAGGAACCGCCGAACTTCTGGACGATCAGTGACATCTTTCACCCTTGACGTGTTTTAAGGACAAACCTCAAACTGTTTCATTGATGTTTTAAGGCCTCAAATCCGATTAATGTTTTTGCTTGTCTTTGTGAACTTGGTGACCTTGGTGGTTCAAATGGCCTTTGTTTTAAGTTTTGCGCGGGGCTCTAAAGGTTTAGGGCGCGGCGGATGGTGTCGAGGTCGGGCTTGATGATCTCGGGCTTGGGGCTGCGGGCGATGGCGCGGTCCGGGTCCTTCAGGCCGTGGCCCGTCAGGGTGCAGACGACCCGGCGCTCCCCCTCGGTGAAATAGCCGGCCTTGTTCTTCTTGATCACCCCGGCCACGGACGCCGCGGAGGCGGGTTCGCAGAACACGCCCTCCAGGGAGGCCAGGAGGTTGTAGGCGTCCAGGATCTCGTCGTCGGTCACGGCCTCGATGACCCCGCCCGACTCGTCGCGGGCGGCCTCCGCCCGCTTCCAGGAATAGGGGTTGCCGATCTTGATGGCGGTGGCCACGGTTTGGGGGTTCTCGATGACCCGCTTCTCGACGATGGGGGCGCTCCCGGCGGCCTGGAAGCCGCACATTTTCGGCAGGCGGGTGGACTTGCCGGCCTTGCGGTACTCGCCATAACCCATCCAATAGGCCGTGATGTTCCCGGCGTTGCCCACGGGGATGGCGTGGTACTCGGGGGAGTCGCCCAGGGCGTCCACGATCTCGAAGGCTGCGGATTTCTGCCCCTGGATCCGGTGGGGATTGGCCGAGTTGACCAGGGTTACGGGGCTGTCGGCGGTGATCTTCCGCACGATGTCGAGGGCCTGGTCGAAGCTTCCCTCCACGGCCAGGACCCGGGCGCCGTGCATGAGGGCCTGGGCCAGCTTGCCGAGGGCGATGGAGTTGTGGGGCAGGAGGACGAAGCACTTGAGGTTGGCGTGGGCCGCGTAGGCCGAGGCGGAGGCCGAGGTGTTGCCCGTGGAGGCGCACATCACCATGCGGCTTCCCTCCTCCACGGCCTTGGTGATGGCCATGGTCATGCCGCGGTCCTTGAAGGATCCCGTGGGGTTGCAGCCGTCGTACTTCAGGTAAACCTTGAGTCCGTTCCCGACCTTGCGGGAAAGGTTCTTGGCCTCGATCAGGGGCGTGCCGCCCTCCTGTAGGGAGACCGCCGGGGTCGTGGGGGCCAGGTTTAAGAAGGGCCGGTACTCGTCGATCACTCCGCGCCAGGGCGCCATTATTCCCCCCGGTCCATGCGGATGAGCAGCGTTTCCTCGTGGATGAAGGGCAGGCCGTTGATCTTGTCCAGGGCCTCCCGCACCTTCCTCTCCTCGGCCTCGTAGGTGGTGATGACCACCGGGACCTTATCGCCCTTCTTGCGTTCCTTCTGGATGACCGAGGCGATCGAGATGTGGTGCTCGCCCAGGATGCGGGAGATGGCCGACAGCACGCCGGGCTGGTCCATGACGGTGAACTTCAGGTAGTAGCGGGAGGTGACGTCCTCCATCTTCTTGAACTTCTTCACCATGGGGTTGTCGGACAGGAACCAGCAGTTGGAGGTGTCGCCGGAAATGTCGTCGTGGATGTTCCGGCTCTCGTAGATGATGTCGCTCATGACCGCCGAGGCGGCCGCGCCCTGGCCCGCCCCCAGGCCGTAGTACATGGTGGACCCCACCATGTCGCCGGTCACCAGCACGCCGTTGTAGGCCCCGTCCACCGTGGCCAACAGGTGGTCCTCGGGGATCAGGGTGGGATGGACCCGCAGTTCCAGCTCGCCGTCCACGACTTTTCCGATGACCAGGAGCTTGACCACGCGGCCGAACTCCTCCTTGGCGAACTCGATGTCGTCGGTGGTGATCTTCTCGATGCCCTCGACGTAGATGTCCTAAAGGTCGACCTTCTTGGAGAAGGCCAGGCGGGCCAGGATGCAGAGCTTGTGCGCGGCGTCCGTCCCGTTGACGTCCAGCGTGGGGTCGGCCTCGGCCAGGCCTTTCTTCTGGGCCATGACGATGGCTTCCTTGTAGCTCTTCTTTTCCTCGGTCATCTTCTGGAGGATGAAGTTCGTGGTTCCGTTCACGATGCCGTACAGGGAGGTGATGTTGTTGGCGGCGAGCCCGTCGTTGATGGCCTGGATCACGGGGATGCCGCCGCCCACGGCGGCCTCGAAGTAGATGTCGACCTTGTTCTGCCGTGCGGTCTCCATCAGCTCGTCCCAGTGCTTGGACAGCACCGCCTTGTTGGCGGTGACGATGTGCTTCCCCTTCTTCATGGCCTCGAGGAGGAAGGTGCGCGCGGGCTCATAGCCGCCCATCAGCTCGATGATGATGTCGATCTCCGGGTCGTTGACGAGGTCGGAGAACTTGGTGGTCTTCATCTCGTCGGGGACCTTGACCTCACGCTCGCGGTCCCAGTCGAGGTCGCAGATGCGCTTGATCTTGAGCTGGGCCCCGATCTTGCCCTCGATCAGGCCGCGGTTCTTCTCAAGGATCTTCACGACCCCTTGGCCGATGTTGCCGAAACCGATGAGGCCGACTTGGACGAGGGATTTACCCGGCATGGGTTCTCCTAGGGGAATAAAACAACGCCCCGCTTCCTTTCGGAACCGGGGCGGGCGCTTATCCTATAAGAAAAAAAGGGCCTCCGCAACAATCCGGAGGGCCGGTCAACCCTTCACGGCCTCCGCGAGGCGCTTCAGGCCTTCCTCAATCACCTTCTCGCTGGTGGCGTACGAGAGCCGCATGAACCCCTCGGCCCCGAAGGCGATGCCCGGCGTGATGGCCAGGAGGGCCTTTTCCAGCAGGTACTCCGAGAGCTTCATGGAGTCCTCCCGGCCGGCCTTCAGGAGGCCCTTCACGTTGGGAAACACGTAGAAGGCGCCTTCGGGAGTACCGCAACGAACCCCCGGGATCGCGTTGAGCCCGGCGATCATCATGTCCCGTCGTTTACGGTAGAGCTGGCGGTTCTTTTCCAGTTCCGACTCGGGGGTGTCCAGGGCCGCCAGGTAGGCCTTTTGGGCCACGGCCGTGGGGTTGGAGGTGGTGTGGCTCTGGAGGTCGGCGAAGGCCTTCATCACCTTCGGGGGACCCGCCGTGTAGCCCACCCGCCAGCCCGTCATGGCGTAGGCCTTGGAGGCGCCGTTCACCAGGAGGGTCTGGGCGGCGATCTCCTTGGACAGGGCCGGGAAGCAGGTGTGGGAAACGCCATAGGTCATCTTGGCATAGATCTCGTCCGAGATGACCCAGAGGCCGTGCTTCAGGGCCAGTTCGGCGATGCCTTCCATCGTCTTGCGGTCCACCACGGCGCCCGTGGGGTTGGAGGGCGAGTTGAGGACCAGCACCTTCGTCTTGGGCGTCAACTTGGCCTTCACGGCGGCGGCGGTCAGGCGGAAGCCCTCGGACTCGGGGCAGTCCACGAACACGGGCACGCCCCCGGCGAGCTTGATCTGCTCGGGGTAGCTGACCCAGAACGGACTGGGGACCAGCACCTCGTCACCGGGGTTCACCAGGGTGAGGAAGGCGTTATAGAGGGAATGCTTCGCGCCGCAGGACACCACGACGTCCCCGGGGGCGTAGGTCACCTGGTATTCCCTCTCCAACATGGCGCAAAGCGCCTTGCGGAGTTCCAGGGTGCCGGCGGCGGGCGTGTACTTGTTGTTCTTGCCGTCGGTGACGGCGCGCGCGGCGGCGTCGATGACGGCGGCGGGCGGGTTGAAGTCGGGCTCCCCGGCGCCGAAATTCAGGACGTCCTTCCCCTCTTCCCTCATCTTCTTGGCCTTGGCGTCGATGGCCAAGGTCATGGAAGGGGCGATGTGCTTCATGCGGTCGGCGATATCCATGGAAGTCCCTCTTTTTTAACCCGGTCTCCCGGGGGATGTTGGGTCAGCCGGCGATCACTTTCTTCATGTTCCGGATGGACTGGCGGATGCGGTCCTTGTTCTCGACCAAGGCGAAGCGCACGAAGCCCTCCCCCGCGGTCCCGAACCCCGTGCCGGGCGAAACGGCCACCGCGGCTTCCTTCAACAACATCATGGAGAAGTCCAGGGAGGACATCTTCTTGAACTTGGGCGGGATCGGGGCCCAGATATACATGGTGGCTTTCGGCATGGTGACCGGCCAGCCCATCTTGTTGAGGCCGTCCACCATCAAGTGGATGCGCTCCTCATAGATCTTCGTGCGCGCGACCACCTCGGACTCGGGACTGTTGAGCGCCGTGATGGCGGCCACCTGCATGGGCGTGAAGATGCCGTAGTCCAGGTAGCTCTTGATGCGGGCCAAGGAGGCCACGATCTTGGGGTTGCCGACGCAGAAGCCGATTCGCCAACCGGCCATGTTGTACGACTTGGACAGGGTGAAGAACTCGACGCCCACGTCCTTGGCGCCCTTGACCGCCAAAAAGCTCGGGGCCTTGTAACCGTCGAAGACGATGTCGGCGTAGGCCAGGTCATGCACCACGACGACTTGGCGGCGCTTGGCCCAGTCCACCACGGCCTCGAAGAAACCCGGCTCCACGGTGGCGGTCGTGGGGTTGTGGGGGAAATTGAGTATCAGCACCTTCGGCTTGGGGCGGCTGGTCTTCCAGGTTTTCTCCAGGAACTTGATGAACTTGTCGGGATCGGTCTCCAGGGGGATGGGAACCAGCTGGCCCCCCGCGATGATGACGCCGTAATGGTGGATCGGGTAGGTCGGGTTAGGGGCCATCACCTTGTCGCCCCGGTTCAGGATGGCGAGCCCCAGGTGGGAGAGGCCTTCCTTGGAGCCGATGGTCACCACGGACTCGGTGGCGGGGTCGATGGGGACGTAATAGCGGCGCTCATACCACTTGGCGATGGCCTTGTGGAGGCCCGGGATGCCCTTGGAGGTGGAATACCCGTGGGTCTTCTTGTTGG
>Ga0265334_10001237_pt1 | contig 12473 bp, 15 predicted proteins | sample 42023metaG_FD_192442 | JGI IMG/M metagenome (GOLD analysis project Ga0265334, IMG submission 192442) | Rhizosphere microbial communities from Carex aquatilis grown in University of Washington, Seatle, WA, United States - 4-20-23 metaG | ecosystem: Host-associated > Plants > Roots > Rhizosphere... | reverse complement strand
CCACGGCACGTAGTCCGAGGAGTCCTCCACGTAGCCGGCCTTGGCGAAGGAGACGTCGAGGATGGCGTCCGCGTCGGTCGCGATTTTGGAGTAGTCACGAGAGTCGTCCTCGCCGGTCTGTTCGATGGGACGCTCGTGGTCGAGAAACACCACGGAGTAGCCGGCCGTCTTGAGCTTCGCCAGGAGGGCATCGGCGAGCTCGCGCCCGAGCGCCGATCTCTGGCTACTGACGCGCGCGTTGAAGTCGTTCGCCTTGGAAGCATGGTCGGATTCCTCCACAGCGGCTCCGATGAGGCCGAAGGCCATGCCGGCTCCCCCGCTGGGGGCCACGTCCAGCTCCTGCGGTGCGCGCACCTGGAGGAGCGCGATCCTCCGCACGGGCGGGTTGCTTGACCGATTGAATGGCTCTCTCGGAAACGAAGAAGCGCAGCCGAACACGGCCAGGCCGAAGACCACACCAAGGAGGAGAGTTCGTCGCATCATCCGCGCGTCCACTTGGAGCGCATGGTACCGCAGCCGAGGTGCGCTGGAATACCTCCAACGTGGTAGGCGCCTGCACGCGGGACGGCGGCGAAGGGTAGAGCGCGGAGGCTAGGTAGTCGTGCCAGGCGCCGTGCCCACCCAAGGAAACGCAGGCACGGCCGCTGCCTCGGCTGCGATCACAGCGTCCGTGGCAGCGGTGACAGCATCTCCCGGCAGTCATCGTCGATGCGTCGTGCGACACCAGCACCCGGCCCGTTTCAGCGGCCCAAGCGAGGACCTGCTGGTCAGCGGCGCCCGCAAGCTCCGCCTCTTGCACCCGAACGATGTCCACGTTCGGAATTCTATGACGGAGGGCGCGAACGATATGGTGATCGAGGTCCTCGTCGGCCGCGAGCCGAATCACGGGCTCGAGCTCCGACGGCGCGATAGCAGTCGTTGCCGGAGCCCTTGCGACGGGAATCGGTGCTCCGCCGCGGCACGCATTTGCTCAACCTGCTCTCTGCGACGGGACAGGTACTCGTCGATTGTGCCCCTGTTGCTGAGAACGAATGCGAGCGTCGCGTACACCGTCGCGAGGTCCAAGCTCGGAAAGCTATCGACGATTTCCTCGGCGGAGGCGCCGTTGTCGAAAGCGACAACAACCGACTCGAGCGAGACACGGGTATCGCCGACCCGGAAGACGCCGAACTCGTCTTCCTTCAATGGCGGCGGAGTCGGTTGAATCGCTTGCATCGGTTTCATCCCCTCGCCACGACGGGGGCATTTCCCACCCTCAACTCTCGCATCACCCGTTGGAAGGCTTCGAAGTCCGCGTCAGTCTCGTTCGCCCAGATCGCGTCGGTGGTCTGTGCGGGCGGCGGCATCGGGGTAACCTCGCGCGCGACCTGGTGGACCACCTGCTCGACGAGGCGCAGCCGCTCCGCCGCAGGAAGCGCTCGGAGTTCCTGGAGAATCTGCTCGGCGGTCAGGGCCATAGGGCTCTCTCAGCATAGCTCCTTTCCCCCGAGTTCGCACTTTGCGTCATTGGCGACGGCGCAACGTCGGTCGCCTGGCAGGTTCCGGACCTGCAGCCCGCTCGCGGGCACGCTCCCCCAGCTCGATAGCAATCCGTTCCACGAGGTTCCACCGCCCCGCCTCCGCTGCCAGCACGAGAGCACGCGCCAAGGCGGGCTTGACGACGTCCCCGAGCTCGAACTGCTCGTCGCCCTCGACCGCATCTTCCGCGGGCCGGCGAATCGTCCCGAATCGTCCGTCCCCACGCACGGTGAGATCGTAGATGGCTACCATCCCGCTCGACGCGGGATCTCGAGATCGCCGACCGGCGCGGTGATGCGCCGCGACGGCAGGGGCGAGATGACCACCGCTGCGTGAGACAGACGACCTGGCGCATCGTGTTCGCCTCCGCGTGAGCGAAACTTCATGCGGCTCGACATCGAAGATCGGCCGGTTCGACAGTCCCGGGCAACCTCCATGTGCCTTCTCGTCGTTGATTCTCGGCCGTCACGGGTGCGCAACGCAGTCGGGTGGCAGCGCAGAGCTAGTCTCTTGAATTGCTGGCTCGGCACTCATGACTACGAAGGTCTCGGGTCCGGTTGAGGTACGCTCGGGGTATGGAGGTCGGGGACGCGTGATTGGACGTTCCGCTGCATTTCAGGAGCTGGTTGCGCTCATCGCGAAGGTCGCGGAGTACAACGCTCCGGTCCTGATCGAGGGCGAGACGGGGACGGGCAAAGAGCTCGCTGCGCGTGCCATCCACTACGGCAGCAGCCGACGCGATCACCCATTCGTGCCGACGAACTGCGGGGCCATTCCGGACGCGTTGTTCGAGAACGAACTCTTCGGCCACCGTCGAGGGGCCTTCACCGACGCCAGGGATGACCATCCCGGTCTCGTGGCCCTGGCGCACAAGGGGACTCTCTTCCTGGACGAGGTGGATGCCCTGACGCCCAAAGCTCAAGTTGGGCTTCTACGATTTCTCCAGGATCAGCAGTTCCGTCCGCTCGGCGGGCGGGCGGAGCAACAGGTCGATGTGCGGCTCATCGCCGCGTGCAACAAGAATCTCGATCAGCTCGTTGCGGCCGGGCAATTCCGGAGCGACCTGCTGTTCCGCCTGAAGATCATGCTCCTGCGTGTCCCCCCGCTCCGCGAGCGCAAGGGCGACGCTGCTTTGCTCGCCGAGCACTTCGTGACCACTGGCAGCGCGCGTTTTGGAAAGGACCCGAAGCCGCTCCACCCAGATTCGCTGGCACGGCTCGACGACCATGATTGGCCGGGCAACGTGCGCGAGCTCGAGAACCTCGTCTACCGAGAGTTCCTCCTGGCCGACGGCCCGAGCATCCTCGTGGGTCTGCCGGTGAGCGAAGCGGTCAGCCCGCGCCTCACGGACGAGGCGCTTTCTTATCGAGAGGCGAAAGCCCGCGCGATCGAGGCCTTCGAGCGAACCTTTCTCACGGCTGTCATGGCGCGCGCGCAAGGAAGCGTCGCCCTAGCGGCGCGGCTCGCCCGGACCGAGCGCCGACATCTCGGACGCCTGCTCAAGCGATACGGGATCGAAAGAATTCCGACGCGCGTAACTTCCTCGGGCTGAGCGGATGCACGCAAAAGAGTAGCGTTCCCTACGCGCTCTGATTTGTCGCTTTCGTGAGCGCGTCGACGGGCGCGGCCGTCCACGCGTGCCTGTCGACGACGGGCCATCGCGTCGACGCGTGACGCCGGGCGCGTTCGCACCCACCCCGGGTTCGTTCGCGCCCATCGCTTTCGTCGCTGACGCCGGCGGGGCGGGTGCCGATGGTCCCGCCTCTCAATCTCGACATCGCAGCTCAGCATCGAACCGGGCGAATTCGTCATCGCCTCCGGCGGCACGAGCCTTGCTCACGATGCTGGAGAGTCACTCGAAGCACCAATGACGAGCGATGCGCGAAATGAGGGGCGACACCGAACGCGAACAGTTGCGCCAGGCTCTCCTCGCCTACGCCAGAGCTCATCCCGACGCCTCCGACACCATGGAAGGTATCCGGAGCTTCTGGCTCCAGAGCCAGACCGGCTGCTCCCCGGAGAACCTCGAGCACGTCCTTGCCGACCTCGTGTCGATCGGGGTGTTCGTCGTGAAGCGATTGCCGGATGGAACGTCGTTGTATTCGGTAGGGATTGATACCTGACCGATGGAGCGCGTCTCTCTCGGGTCATCTTTCACATGGACTGCGCGCTCGCACTTCCCCAGTAAGACAGGTAACCCTTCATGGCCATGTATAGCTACCCCGGCGTCTACATCCAGGAATTGCAGAGCCCAGTTCACGCAATTTCAGGAGTGCCTACATCAATCGCCGCCTTTGTTGGCCCCACTCGGACGGGCATCGACAACCGGGCACAACGGATCTTCAGTTTCTCCGACTTCGAACGCCTCTACGGGGGACTGGATGCAGGTAGCGAGCTCAGCTATGCGGTGCAGCAGTTCTTCCAGAACGGCGGGTCGCAGGCGTGGATCGTGCGGAGTCCGGGCGCAAACGCAACGAACGCTGCGGTGACGTTCGGGCCATTCACGGCCAAGGCGCTGAGCAGCGGCGCGGCCGCGAACGGCAATCTATTGATCGACGTGGACTATATCGGCCTGACCCCAGCTCTGAAGACCTTCAATCTGACTGTCACGGACCTCGCGGGTGGCACTTCTGAGTATTTCCCTTCGGTCTCGTACGACGATTCGGTCAGCAACTTCATCGAGACGGTCATGAACGACCCCGACAACGGGTCTCAGTTCATGGCGGTGTCACATAAGCAATCCGATCTCAATACGTTGAAGGCCGGTACGACAGGGATGACCCAAACCGGCATCGTAGGTACGGCGACGACCGCCGCATCCATCGGAGCCGCACTCTCCAACGTGACGAGTCTAACCGGAACGGTAGACCTGAAGGCCTCCAACGCCGCCGTCACAGGCGCCGGAACCGCCTTCACGACCGAGTTGAAGCCCGGACAGTGGCTGACCTTCAGCTCGGACAATACCAACACTTTATATCAGATCGCAGCGATCACGTCAGACCTGGCGCTTCAACTCGCTCAGCCGTTCAGCGGGGCGGCGGCCTCCAAAGCGACGGTCAAGCTATTCGATCTATTCGCAGGGGACAATTACGGGCTTGCTCTGAGTACGAGCACTCCATCGACACCACCAGTTGGCCTCCCGGTCGACGTGACGATCCTGAGTGCAAAAGCAGCGATTCCGAAAACACTTTCTGGAATTGCGTCGCAAGCACAACAGGCAATCAACTCCGTCCTTGCAGTTCGTATGCCGGGAGCATCCGTTTCTGTGACGGTAACGTCGCTACCAGCGGGCGGCCAGGCACTGCGTTTCAACGCCCAGTTCCCGAGCTTACCAGACGCAGTGCTCACTCTCACGAAGCCCGCCTCGGCTACTCTGAAAGAGATTACGACCGCACTCGGGCTTGCGTCACCTGCGTCAACGGTCGCCCACTACGCTCTGAGCGCAGGCACGGACGGCACGATGTCCGCGACTGCGGACATCATAGGCGATCCCGGCGCCTTCACCGGTATCTACGCCCTTCAGAAGGTTGACCTCTTCAACCTTCTCAGCATCCCCGACGCCACCCGTGCCAACCCGAGTGACCCCGGTTCCCTCGATCCGGCGGTGGACCCCAGCGCCATTTACAGCGCAGCGCTGTCTGTCTGTGACGAACGTCGCGCCTTCCTGCTCGTCGATGCCCCCCCGGACGTCAAGTCGGTGTCGGGTGCGGTGGACTGGAAGACGAGTCACCTCGGGGTCATCGGCCCCAATGGCGCTGCGTTCTTTCCGCGCCTGCGGTTGCCCGACCCGTTGAATGGCTACAAGTTGCGCACGTTCGCGCCGTCGGGCGTCGTGGCCGGCGTCTACTCCACGGTGGATGCCAAGCGCGGGGTGTGGAAGGCCCCGGCGGGCATCGACGCCACGCTGAGTGGCGTCCAGAGCATGGTCTACGTGCTGAACGACAGCGAGAACGGGGTGCTGAACCCGCTCGGACTCAACTGCTTTCGCACCTTTCCCGTTTACGGTTCCGTCCTGTGGGGTGCACGCACTCTGGTGGGCGCTGACGCCAGCGCCAGCCAGTGGAAGTACGTACCGGTGCGCCGCACAGCTCTCTTCATCGAGGAGAGTCTCTACCGTGGAACCAAGTGGGTCGTGTTCGAGCCCAACGACGAACCGCTCTGGGCGTCCATCCGGCTGAACGTCGGGTCCTTCATGCAGTCCCTGTTCTTGAAGGGAGCCTTTCAAGGCACGACGCCCGCGCAGGCGTACTTCGTGAAATGCGACCGCGAGACGACGACGCAGGCGGACATCGACCTCGGAATCGTCAACATCCTCGTCGGATTCGCGCCGCTGAAGCCCGCGGAATTCGTGGTCATCCAGATCGAACAGCTCGCGGGCCAGCTGCCGGCCTGAGACGACCGGGCCGTACGCCTCACATTGCAGGAGCTCAGAAATGGCTACATTTTCCGTCAACGCGCAACGCTTCGATCCCTACAAGAACTTCAAGTTCCGACTGAAGTGGGATGGTCGGTATGTCGCGGGCATCAGCAAGGTCACTGCCCTGAAGCGCACGACGGAAGTCGTCAAACACCGCGATGGGGGCGACCCCAGCACCAGTCGCAAGTCGCCTGGCCGCAGCGAGTTCGAGGCGATCACTCTGGAACGTGGAGTGACGCACGACCTCGAGTTCGAAGCCTGGGCAGCCAAGGTCTGGCAGGTCCGCGCCGGGCTCGGCAGCGAGGTCTCGCTGGCGGACTTTCGCAAGGACGTGATCTTGGACCTGTTCAACGAAGCGGGACAGCTCGCCATCAGCTACAAGATCTACCGGGCGTGGGTTTCCGAATTTCAGGCTCTGCCGGATCTTGACGCCAACGCCAACGCGGTGGCGATCCAGCACATCAAGCTGGAGAACGAGGGGTGGGAGCGCGAAGTGGCGGTCGGCGAGCCAACCGAAGCGGGCGTCTCTTCGACTCCCGGGTGAAGGCCGCGGACTGGGTCGAAGGCGGGAATCGGCGAACGATGGAAGCACTTCGTGGAGAACGACTCCTTGACGCGTGGGCCGCGGGTCGAGGGCAACACGATCTCCGCCGCGCCCTCACGCTGCTGACCCTCACGCTGCCCGAAACAACGCACGGCGCGCTCGCGGCCTTTCCCATCTTCGAGCGCGACCGTCTGCTTCTGAGGCTACGCATACTGAGCTTCGGATCGAGCCTTCAGGCGACCGCGACCTGTCCGGGGTGCGCCGAGACCGTCGAGTTTCTCGCGTCGGTGACTTCGATTCTCGGCGAGTCGGAGAGTTTGGCGCCCGAGAGTACGCTCGACTGGGTCGAGAGCGGAACGCGTCTCCGGCTTCGGGCGGTCACGACGCTCGACCTGCTCGCCTCACTCGAGGCCCCCGACGTCGAAACCGCGGAGGACATCCTGCTGTCGCGCTGTCTGAGCGTCGACGATGCGTTCACGGACGTCGCCTCGTGGGCGCAAACTCCCGGAGTTCGAGCGCAGTTCGAGCGTCTCCATTCGCCGATGGACGTGAGCTTCGCGCTCACCTGCCCTCACTGTTCGCATCACGCCACCCTGTCCCTCAACGTTCCGCACTTCGTCTGGCTCGAGGTGCAGCACGCAGCGAAGACACTTCTCGGCGACATCGACGTTCTCGCCAGCCGGTACGGATGGAGCGAACGCGACATCGTGAACATGCCTCCGCGCCGGCGCGCCGCTTACCTGGAACTGTCCGCAACATGACCGGCATCCTGAGGCAAATGGCCTTGAACGCGCGGCAGGGCACGTCGGAGATCCGACCGCTGCTGACACGTCGGTATGGCGCGATGGACGCAGACCACCGCGCGGAGGACGGCTCCGAGCTGGAAGAACGTACGGAATCGGACTCGCCGGAGCATCCGGTCGCGGCTTTCGCCCCGCCGCGTATCCCGGAACTCCGTTCGAACGGGCGCCCCCCGGTCAATTCCGTCGACGGGGTCGCACGGGCGTCAACTCGATCGGAACTCACCGCCCCTCGACTCGCGGCTCGCCTTGAAGAGGACACGGTCTGGGACGCCCAGGTTGCGCCCGTCGCGCCGTATCGAAACATCGCCCCACTGGAGCTGCTCCCCGTCTCTGCTCAGGCGCGAACCACCGCGCCCGACGGTGACCACTCACCGCACCCGAGTCCCACGGCGCGAGCACCGAGATCGGAACTAGCTCCTCGAACTGCCGTCGAGGAACGTCGTACTGCCGAGGCCGTTCCCACGCGCGCAGCGCAGAAAAGCTTGCCTCATTCGCAAAGGAGGTCGAGCGAGCCCGCCCCCGAAGTGACCGTGTCCATCGGACACATCGAGATCCGCTCGGCACCGGCTCCGGCGCCAGCGCGTCGCGCGGAATTCCGTCCCAGTGTGACGCTCACCGACTTTCTGAAGAAGCGCTCGGAGCCGCGGTCATGAGCGACTACCTGGCGGTCGGCGGGATCAGCGCGGTTCTGCGGTCGTTGCTGACCAACGCTCTGACCAACGGCGGACCGGCGTCCATCCTCGGAACGTCGCCCGGAATCACCGCGACATCGCCCGACCTCGTCCCGACAGGCGCCAACGAGACCGCCCGCCTCAACCTGTTCATGTATTACGCCAGTCTGAACCCGGCCCTTCGAAACATGGCGCTGCCATCGAGGGATTCGCAGGGCGTACGGGTCGACAACGAGCCTCTCGCGCTGAACCTGCACTATCTGGTCTCGGCCTACGGGAGTAACCAGTTCGATCCCGAGATCCTCCTCGCGTGGGCCATGAAGGTGTTTCACGACACACCGGTTGTTCCGCGCGCAACCATTCAGACGGCGCTGGCGGATCTGCTGCTCAATCAAGTGACGCCCGAGGCTCAGCTGATTTCGAGTAGCACGCTCGCCAATCAGCTCGAACACATCCGCATCACGCCCGAGACGCTGACAACGGAGGAGATCTATCGCCTCTGGACTGCCTTCCAGACGAGCTACCGCCCTACGACCTCCTATCAGGTCTCCGTCGTGGTGATCCGAGACACAAGCGAGTATTCCTCGAACCCGCCGGTCCAGAAGCGCACGGTATCCGTGCTCCCCTTCAACGCGCCCGTCATCGATGGCCTGACGCCGAACATGGTCGTCACCGGCGACACGATCACGCTGAAGGGCCGCAACTTCCTGGGAGACGTGGCCGCCGACACGCTCGTGTCCTTCGACGGAGCTGCTGGCGTAGCCCCGTCGACCGTGCAGAGCACGGCCCTGCGTGTAGTCGTGCCCGGCACTCTGCAGGCGGGCACGCGTTCATTGCGCGTCGTGCGCTCGATCACGTTTCCTTCGAGCGCGACGCCCCACACCGGCTTCACCTCGAGCCCCGTTCCATTCCAGCTGCTCCCTACCATCACGAGTCCCGCGCCCATCAAGACCACGCTGGGCGGCACTCTCACCCTTCAAGTCACGCCTGCCGTGGGGAGCATGCAGAGCGTGTTGCTTCACATCGGCGACAGGGCCATTCCCCTGGATGCGCGGCCGACGACGGATCCTCCGACCTCGAATACGCTCACATTTTCCATCCCGAACGACATTCCGCCCGCCACCTACCCGCTGCGGGTCGAGGTCGACGGTGCGCAAAGCAAACTATCCCCCGACACCACCCAGGGCAGCCCGACCTTCGGACAGCTTCTGCCACAGATTCAGGTGACGCCATGACCGACGTCGCGTCGACCCAGGAGGACACAACCATCCTCGGCGGCGAGTCCCTGACTGTTGCGCTCGATCGCGTCTACGCAGCGTTGACCGCCGGCCAGCAGGAGAGCACAACTGCCGCGGCCGTTGCACCCGGCGTCACAGCACCGGGTCATGAGCCGTCTGGCGCGGCACTGCAGGAACTCGTCGCGGTGTTCGATCTCAGCGCGTTCGAGAGGGACACCTTGCTGCTCTGCGCCGGCGCGAGCCTCGAATCCCGCTTTCTTTCGGCGTGCGCGGCCTCACACGGTCTCGCTCATGCCACCTGGCCGACGTTCGGCCTCGCCTTGTCGGCTCTGAAAGATCCGCATTGGACCGCCGTCAGCAGGCTCGGGCCCCTGCGATACTGGCGTCTGGTCGAGATCGGGAGCGGCCCTCTGCTTCACGCCCCGCTGACCGTCGACGAGCGCATCCTGCAGTTTCTCCTCGGCGTACCCGGCGTCGACGAGCGTCTCGAGGCGGTCATCCGCCCCATCCCCTTCGACCGAAGGGCTCGCCGCTCGACACTCCCGCCGAGTGCGGTCGCAGACGCACTCGGCCACTGGCAGCGTTCGGCGCCCACGCAAGACCCAATCCTGCTGATGGGAGATCATTCCTCCGCGCGACAGGCCGCCTTCGTTGAACTGTGCGAGGCCGGTGGCTGTCTCCCGTACGCCGTGCACATGCATGACTTGCCCGCGACGGCTGCCGAACGGGTCCAGCTCGCGCGATTGTGGACTCGCGAGGCGGCGCTGAGTCGCGCCGCCCTCTACGTTCGAACAGACCACCTTCCAGGAGAGCCAGGGCCAGCGTCACGCAACCTGACAGCGTGGCTTCCTCTGGTCAGAGCGCGCGTGGCCGTCGAGGTGCAGAGCGGAACTTCCGGGGAATCGCTGGCTGGACTGCGCATCCAGATCCGAGGCCTCTCCAGTGAAGAGCGCAAAGCGACATGGCGCGCCCAGCTCGGACCGGCCGCGCAGCAGATGAATGGAGCGCTCGACCGTATCGCGGACTACTTTCACTTCGACGAAACCGCCATACAGTTCTCTGCGGCGAGCGCCGTTGAAACGGCAAGGACTACCGACGAGGACCTCGGCAAGGTCGCCTGGCACACGTGCCGGCAGTACTCGCGCCGTGCACTCGACAACCTCGCGCACCGCATCGAGCCGCGCGCCTCGTGGCACGACCTGGTACTCCCAGCCCCGCAGACAGAGGCGCTCCGCCAGATCGCCGTTCACCTGCGCCAGCGCGCCGTCGTGAACGAGCAGTGGGGGTTCTCCGCTCGTTACTCACGTGGTCTCGGCCTCAGCGCCTTGTTCGCTGGCGCCAGCGGCACGGGTAAGACCCTCGCCGCCGAGCTACTCGCCGGCGAGCTGGATCTCGATCTGTATCAGATCGATCTCGCCACGATCGTCAGCAAGTACATCGGCGAGACCGAGAAGAATCTTCGACAGATCTTCGACGCCGCAGAGCAGAGCGGGGCGGTTCTCCTCTTCGACGAGGCCGATGCGCTCTTCGGAAAGCGGAGCGAGGTCAAGGACAGCCACGATCGCTACGCCAATCTCGAGGTCAGCTACCTGCTACAGCGTATGGATTCCTATCGGGGCGTCGCGCTCCTCACGACGAATCTGCAGCATGCGATCGATCCGGCATTCTTGCGGCGCATCCGCTTCGTCGTCCAGTTCCCATTCCCCGACGCGGCCGCACGCGCGCGCATCTGGCAGAACATCTTCCCGAAGAACACGCCCGTCGGTGCTCTCGACTTCCCTCGGCTCGCGCAGCTGAACGTGTCGGGTGGTGTGATCCGCAACATCGCGATGCATGCCGCGTTCATGGCGGCCGAAGAGCACGGCCGGGTGGAACTCGGACACATATTGGCGGCGGCGCGCATCGAGTACGCCAAGCTCGATAGACCGGTCACATCGGCGGAGATGAAAGGCTGGGCGTCATGATGCGGCACGACGACGACAGCTCCGACGACGGTGAAGCGGACGGAAGTGCCCGACCACGCGTCGGGAAAGTGCGGTTCGATATCGGACGACTCACCCTCCCTGGCTACAGCGTCGCCGAGCGTTCCCGGTTCACAGCGGCGCTGCAACTGGCGCTCGAGAAGGTGGTGCAGGAGGGAGACCGGACGGCGTGGTCACGCGCGGAGCCGAGGTCAATTGCGCGGCTCGACGCTGGACAGCTCCGTCACGGCGCGTCGCCCGAGGAAGCCGCCGTTCACGTCGCCGGGCGCGTCGGAGGCGTCATGGCCGGCAACCGGGGAGGCCCCTCGCGTGTCTAGCGTCTCACCGTTGCTGCGAAAGGGCGCCATCCTCACGCTGGAGCCTAATACTGGAATTCCCCTGGGTTCCATCATCCTCCAGTACAACCCGGAATCCATCACGCGCTCGCTCAAGCCCCAGAGCGTGGGTGACGAGCCTGATCGAACGGAGATCTTGCGACTCAAGGGGCCCCCGGTCGAGACGATTCGTTGTTCCGTAGAGATCGATGCGACCGACCAGCTTTCCGCTGCCGACCCAACTGCCGTCTCGCTGGGGATCCAGCCCCAGCTCTCCGCCCTCGAGCTCCTAGTCTACCCGTCGAGTACCACGCTCATCATCAACGAGGTGCTGTCCCTCATCGGCACCGTGGAGATACTTCCCATGGAATCGGCCCTGACCGTCTTCGTGTGGAGCAGCCAGCGCATCACTCCCGTGCGCCTCACGAGCCTCGAGATCACCGAAGAGGCCTTTGACCCACAGCTGAACCCGGTTCGAGCAAAGGTGGCTCTGGACATGCGCGTCCTCAGCGTCAGTGACGTTGGTTTCCTGACGCCAGCCGGCGCGTTGTACATGGTCTATCAGACCAGCAAAGAGGCGATTGCTCAGCTGTCAGGAAGGGGGTGATTCTTGGATAACGCCCTTGCATCCCTGATCACCTCCGGCGCGGGAACCGGCGCCCCGACGAATCCGTCGAGCCGCTACTGCAACACCGACACGAAGCCCTACACCTTGTCGGACGGCACGCCGGTCAAGTACCTGGCGCGACGGATCCTGCCCCAACCGGCGATCTACCGTTCGCTGCAAACCTACGTCGTTCTCGAGGGCGATCGCATCGACAACCTCGCGGCAAAGTTTCTCGGGGACCCGCTCCTCTACTGGATCATCTGCGACGCAAACGGCGTGGTGGACCCGGATGCACTCACGTCGCCCTCGCAGGTGGGGCACAGCATCTTGATTCCGGTAGCCGCGGGCGTCCCAGCCGGAGCTCGCAGTGGCTAGCTCG
>Ga0265334_10001235_pt1 | contig 12490 bp, 11 predicted proteins | sample 42023metaG_FD_192442 | JGI IMG/M metagenome (GOLD analysis project Ga0265334, IMG submission 192442) | Rhizosphere microbial communities from Carex aquatilis grown in University of Washington, Seatle, WA, United States - 4-20-23 metaG | ecosystem: Host-associated > Plants > Roots > Rhizosphere... | reverse complement strand
ACCCCCTCCCGACCCTCCCCCTTTCAGGGGGAGGCGGATTGAATTCTGCGCTCCTCCCCTTGCAAGGGGGAGGGCGATGCGCGACAGCGCGTCGGGTGGTGGTCTGCCCCGCGACGAACCGCGGTTGGCGCTTGCCGCACGCATCCGCTATCACCACGGCATGGCCGAAGCACCGCAGTTCCTACGCAATCTCTGGTACATGGCCGGGCTGTCATCCTCGCTGAAGCCTGGCCAATTGCGCCGCGAGATGCTGCTCGGCGAGCCAGTGCTCCTGGCGCGCGCCCCCGACGGCCGCCTGTTCACTCTGCGCGACATCTGCCCCCACCGTGCCGCCCCATTATCCGCCGGGCGGTTCAAGGACGGCGACGTCGAGTGTCCCTATCATGGCTGGCGCTTCAACGCGGGCGGCCAGTGCACCCAGATTCCCTCCCTGCTCCAGGACCAGAATTTCGAGGTCGGCCGCATCAAGGTGCAGCACTATCCGGCCAAGGAGCAGGACGGCCTCATCTGGGTCTATATGCCCGCCTCCGGTGGCGAGGCCGCCGCCCCGCTATCCGAACCGCCCAAAGTCGGCGTTCCCAACGCGATCCCGCGCTGGGTCGAGAGCCAGACCTTCGCCTGCGGCATCGATCACGCCGTGGTCGGGCTGATGGACCCCTCGCACGCCCCTTATGTGCATGGCCGCTGGTGGTGGCGGGTGACGCCCAAGGTCAAGGAGAAGCGCTACGCGCCCCTTCCCACCGGCTTCGTGATGACGCGGCACGCGCCCTCGAAACCCGCCTACAAGCTCTTCGGCGGCGACGTTTCGACCGAAATCACCTTTGAACTCCCCTCCGTCCGTTTCGAGAATATTTCGGGCACGCTGTTCGGAAGGCACATCGATGTCGTGGGCTTTACCGCCTGCACGCCGATCGATGCCGACACGACCCAGGTGACGCAGGTGTTCTACTGGCCGGCCTGGCTTTCCTTCGTGAAGCCCCTTTTCATGCTGCTGGGGCCGATTTTCCTCGGCGACGACCGCAAGATGGTGGAGCTTCAGAAACAGGGACTCCAATTCAACCCGCACCTGATGCTAATCCAGGACGCGGACGTACCGGCGATCTGGTATCACCGCTTGAAGAAGGCCTGGGCAGAATCGGTGGAAACGGGTAAGCCGTTCGAGAATCCGGTGCAGGAGCGGACGCTCCGCTGGCGTAGTTAGCGAGGCCCTCTTCGGAGGGCGTTTTTTTAAGCGAGGTTGTGTGCCGAAGCGCGAAGACATCCATACCATCATGATCATCGGGGCCGGGCCGATCGTCATCGGCCAAGCCTGCGAGTTCGACTATTCCGGCGCACAGGCGTGCAAGGCGCTGAGGGCCGAGGGCTACCGCATCGTTCTGGTGAACTCGAACCCGGCCACCATCATGACCGATCCGGGCCTCGCCGATGCGACCTATATCGAGCCGATCACCCCGGAATTCGTCGAAAAGATCATCATCCGCGAAAAGGCGAACGTGCCGCCCGGCCGCGTTTTCGCGCTGCTCCCCACCATGGGCGGACAGACCGCGCTCAACACCGCGCTCGATCTCTACGAAAGCGGAGTGCTCGGCCAGCACGGCATCGAAATGATCGGCGCCAAGGCCGGGGCAATCGCCAAGGCCGAGGATCGCCAGCTTTTCCGCCAGGCCATGGAGAAGATCGGGCTCGAATCCCCCCGCTCCATCTTCGCGCACGATCAGAAGGAGGCGATGGCAGCGCTCGAAAAAATCGGGCTTCCCGCGATCATCCGGCCCTCCTTCACGCTGGGCGGTACCGGCGGCGGCATCGCCTATAACCGCGAGGAGTTCTCCGAACTCTCGGCGGGCGCGCTGGAGGCCAGCAGAGGCCACGGCATCCTGGTCGAGGAATCCGTACTCGGCTGGAAGGAATACGAGATGGAGGTCGTGCGCGACCGCGCCGACAATTCCATCATCATCTGCTCCATCGAGAACGTCGATCCGATGGGCGTGCACACTGGCGATTCCATCACGGTGGCGCCCGCGCTGACGCTGACCGACAAGGAATATCAGCGCATGCGCACCGCCTCGATTGCGGTCTTACGCGAGATCGGCGTCGAGACCGGCGGATCGAACGTGCAGTTCGCGCTGAACCCGGCCGACGGGCGCATGGTCATCATCGAGATGAATCCGCGCGTGTCGCGCTCCTCCGCGCTCGCGTCGAAAGCGACAGGTTTCCCGATTGCGAAAGTCGCCGCCAAATTGGCCGTCGGCTATACGCTGGACGAACTCACCAACGACATCACGCGGGTGACGCCGGCCTCCTTCGAACCCACCATCGATTACGTCGTCACCAAAATCCCGCGCTTCGCCTTCGAGAAATTTCCCGGCGCCGATCCCATCCTCACCACGTCGATGAAATCGGTGGGCGAGGTCATGGCCATCGGACGGACCTTCGCGGAATCGCTGCAAAAGGCGCTGCGCTCGCTGGAAACCGGGCTTTCGGGCCTCGACGAGATAACGATCCCCAATCTCGGCCAAGGCGACGATACCAACGCGCTGCGCGCGGCCCTTGGGCGGCCGACTCCGGACCGGCTGCGCGTGGCCGCGCAGGCACTCCGTCTCGGCATGCGGCCGGAGGAAATCAATCGCATCACCGGCTACGATCCCTGGTTCGTGGGCGAGATCGCCGAAATCGTCAACGCCGAGGACGCGGTCCGCACGAACGGCCTCCCGCAAGATGCCGACGGTTTGCGGCGGCTGAAAAGCATGGGCTTTTCCGACGCGCGGCTGGCGACCCTTGCGGGACTAAAGGAGGCTGACGTCACGTCTTCGCGCATGCGGACCGGCGTGCGTCCCGTCTTCAAGCGCATCGACACCTGCGCCGCCGAATTCGCGGCGCTGACCTCGTACATGTATTCGACCTATGAATCGCCGGTGGGCGGCGAGGTCGAATGCGAGGCGCGGCCGACAGAACGGAAGAAAGTCATCATCCTCGGCGGCGGCCCCAATCGGATCGGCCAGGGCATCGAGTTCGATTATTGCTGCTGCCATGCCTGCTTCGCGCTGAGCGCGCGAGGCTACGAAACCATCATGATCAACTGCAATCCCGAGACGGTCTCGACGGATTACGACACCTCCGACCGCCTCTATTTCGAGCCGCTGACCGGCGAGGATGTGCTCGAGATCATCCGGCTGGAACAGAGCAAGGGCACGCTCGCCGGCGTGATCGTGCAGTTCGGCGGGCAGACGCCGCTGAAGCTTGCCGGCGCTTTGGGCCGCGCCGGGGTTCCCATCCTCGGTACGTCTGCCGATGCCATCGACCTTGCCGAAGACCGCCAGCGCTTCCTCGAATTGCTGCACAGGCTCGATCTGAAGCAGCCTCAGAACGGCACCGCGCTCGACATCGATACCGCCGTCGCGGTGGCGCGCGGAATCGGCTACCCGGTCATCCTGCGCCCGTCCTATGTGCTCGGCGGCCGCGGCATGATCATCGTCGCCGACGAGCCGGCGCTGAAGGCGGCACTCAAATCCGGCGAGCTGTTCCGCATTTCGGGCGCCAATCCCGTGCTGATCGACGGTTTCCTGCAGCATGCGACCGAAGTGGACGTCGACGCCATCGCCGACGATACGGGCGAGGTCTTCATCGCCGGCATCATGGAACATATCGAGGAAGCCGGAATCCATTCCGGCGATTCGGCCTGTGCGCTTCCTCCCCATTCGCTGGACGCGGCGACCATCGCGGAACTGGAACGCCAGACGATTGCCCTCGCCCGCGCGCTCGACGTCCGTGGACTGATGAATGTGCAATACGCCATCCAGAACGGCGATATCTTCGTCCTAGAAGTAAACCCGCGGGCCTCGCGCACGGTGCCGTTCGTGGCCAAGGCGATCGGGCTTCCCGTGGCTGGCATCGCCGCCCGCGTGATGGCCGGCGAGCGGCTCTGCGACTTCACGCTCCAGCAGCCCAAGAAATCCCACATCGCGGTCAAGGAAGCGGTTCTGCCGTTTGCCCGCTTCCCCGGCGTCGACACGATCCTCGGGCCGGAGATGAAATCCACCGGCGAGGTGATGGGGCTCGACACCGATTTCGGCCGCGCTTTCGCCAAGAGCCAGATCGGCGGCGGCACCAGGCTTCCCCTTTCGGGAACCGTGTTCATCTCGGTCAAGGACGCCGACAAGTCTCTCGCATCGGGTCCCGCCGCCCAGCTCATCTCCATGGGTTTCGACATCGTGGCCACGCGCGGAACAGCCAAATATCTTCAGGCCTCCGGCCTTCCCGTCCGGATCATCAACAAGGTGATGGAGGGACGGCCCCACATCGTGGACGAGATGAAGAACGGCGATATCTCGCTTGTCTTCAACACCACCGACGGGGCCCAGGCGCTCTCGGATTCGGCTTCCATCCGCAAGACCGCGCTGCAGATGAAGATCCCCTATTGCACCACGATGTCGGCGGCCGCCGCGACGACGCTCGCGATCATGGCGCTGAAGCGAGGCTCGTTCGAGGTTTATCCGCTGCAATCTTATTTTTGAACGGCCGGCGAGACGAACCCGATTCGCACAGATTTGCGATTTCGCTCGCGGGCGGATCGAGCGTCGATTTCATGCCCGCGGGCATGGGGAATGCGCCGAGCTCCTGGCGCAATCTCTCGCGTGCGCCCGGTGCAACGGCGTAGAAGGCAATCAATTTGTATTCGAACACCACGTTGCGGGGAATCTCCCACGTCGCAACCAGCGACCATTCGTCCGGAATGCGCGCCGATACTTCCGGCCAGCAGGGCTGCACGATGGCAATGCTCGTCCCGGTCTGGTTGGCCCAATCGCGCAGCGCGGTCTTATCGTATCCCCCGGGAGCCAGGCGGAAGCGTACGGGCTCGTTGTTGCCAAGGCCGTAGATGTCGAGTAGCCGCGTCCGCGGCGCATACCACGTAACCGCGCCGATATCGTTCACCATGACGGTCTGACCGGGATAGAACGAGTCGACGAAGCGGGCGGGTGTCAGATGTTCGAACCGCCGGTCGTCGATGGCCTGGCTCGTTCTATATCCGGCCGCCATGGTGCGGAATGCAAATACTCCGACGATCACCGCCGCGAGAAGCAAAGCCATCCGCCGGTTGAGCACAGCTCCGCTCAGCAGACCGATTGCCGTGAGGTCCAGAACGATCAGCCAGGACTCGTAGCGATAGAGCCAGCCGACCGAGGCGAACGCGAAATGGCCCAATGTTGCAGCGAGCGCGCAGAGGCCGAACAGCACGGGCAAATCCCACAAGCGCTTGCCCTGAACCATCCGCCAGACGAGAAACCCGACGAGCGCGGCAAGCATCGCATCGAACGCCTCGCGCGCCGGGGCAAGGCGGAAATTGCGAAGGGTTTGCGATATGGCGAGGTCTATCGCCGGTATCACGCCGGTTACGCTTGTAATGTCGGTCTTCACGAGCAGGGTGTTGGGCAGCAGCCAGCCGCCATGATAAATCCAGTAAAGGCCGAAACCGAACACCGGCAGGGCTGCACCGAGGAAAAGTGCTGTAAACAGACCCGGCCTCCACCGCAGAAGCGCGAGAAGCGCAAGAGGCGCAACGAGGAACAGGCTTTCATAGCGAACCGCGACGGCAAGAGCCGACAGCATCCCGATCCACGCCGATTGACGCAACGTGCCGCTCCCGCCGCCGGACGCCAATCTCCGGCACGCTGTGTGACACAGCGCGACCGCAAGGAATGTGTGCAGCACGTGTTCCATGCCGAGCACACTCAGACTGGGCAATGCGGCGGCGAAAGCAATTGCCGCGACCAGCGCAATCGAATGCGGTTGGGTCTCAAAAATCTCGACAAGCAGCCAAACCAATGCGCAGCCGGCCGCCATATCGAGCAGCAACGGCACATAGAGGAACGCGTCCCCCAAATTGAGCGAATACATCCCCGTCAGAAGAAGCGACCAGAGAGGCGACGAAGAGGCTGCAGCCGGCGAGCCTGGGTTCAGACCCCAGACGCCAGAGGTTGCAATCGTGCGGCCGATGTCCATGTGGATATAGGTGTCGTCGAGGGGATAACCGAAGGGCGCGCCGCCGGCCAACTGGATGACACCAACCCCGATGGCATATAGTAGACATAACGTGACGACAGCTGTTGCTGTAGAACCGCCGGCGACGGAATAGCCTACGACCCGGCTCTGGATTCGCGTGAACGCAGACACTAAAGACTTCTCATCAGGCCGACCTCTTCCAAAGAAAAAGTTTTTGATTCGACATAGCCAACGGGTCGCGGCAAATCCCGTGAAAAGGTATTAATTTCATATTCACGGAACCAATTGCTTCGCGCGCTGCGGACAATTGCGTTGCGTGTCTGCAACCTGTGTTTTTTTGCCAACGCAAAGATCCGGCTTGCGAGGGCGGACCGCCCGCAATTCCCGGTGAGGGCGCCCCTTGGCGGACAGGGCCTTCAATCCCTGTAGGGCCCGGTATAGGGGGCTCACTTGAAGTCGCCCCATTGCAGTCCTATGCTTTGGGGCTGGTCTTGAGCCTTAGCGCCGCCGGAAACGGTGACCAAATCTCAAGCGTTGTGTTTGGGGCGTTCTGGCGGTTGCGTTTTGGGACGCTCGCCGGTGCCAAGTCGTTCTGTCGAGTCAGGGTGGAAAGAGAATGGATCGCATTCCGATGACAGCCTCGGGCTTTAAGGCCCTGGAAGACGAGATACAGCATCTGAAGGGGGTCGAGCGGCCTTCCGTCATCAGGATGATCACGGAAGCGCGCGCCCACGGCGATCTTTCGGAGAATGCCGAATATCACGCCGCCAAAGAGCGCCAGGCCTTCATCGAAGGCCGGGTGATGGATTTGGAGGACAAGCTCTCCCGCGCCGATATCATCGACGTTTCGAAGCTTTCCGGTTCCACCGTGAAGTTCGGCGCGACCGTGACACTCGCCGACGAGGACACCGACCAGAAGGTGAGATACCAGATCGTCGGCGATCTCGAAGCCGATGCGAAAAGCGGGCGGATTTCCATTTCCTCGCCGATTGCACGCGCGCTCATCGGCAAGACCGCGGGCGATACGGTAGAAGTGGCCGCACCCGGCGGCGCCCGCTCCTACGAGATCCTGAAAGTTCAGTTCGCCTGAAGACGGCGGCAAGGGGGAAGGGAATGTCCACGAGGCTGGTATGTGCCGCGGGGTTGGCTGTCTTGTTCGGCGCGTGCGAGGCGGCGTCGGCCGTGGAAATCAACGTCTATTCGGCGGGCGCGGTGCAGGAAGCCGAAAAGGGAATCGCCGCCGATTTCACGCGCGCGACCGGCAACAAGGTCAAATTCACCGTCGGCACGGTCGGCCAGATACAGGAGAAGCTGAAATCGGGCGCGCCGGCCGACGTAATCGTGGTCTCCGCCCCTGCCCTCGAACAGCTCGAAAAGGCGGGCGACGTCCGCGGCCATAGCGGGATCGCGCTCGGCCGCATCGGCATCGGCGTCGGCGTGAAGGAAGGAACCGCGGTTCCCGACATCTCCACGCCCGAGAAGTTCAAGGAGGCCATGCTGAAGGCCAAGTCCGTGACCTATATGGACCCCGCCCAGGGCGCCTCCTCCGGTATCGCCACGGCCAAGATCATGAAGGATCTGGGCATCGCCGACGAAGTGGCAAAAAAAACCAAGCTGACCCAGGCGGGCTATTCGGCCGACCGCGTGGCCTCGGGCGAGATCGAGGTCGCGATCCAGAACGTGAGCGAGATCGTGCCGGTCAAAGGCGTGACGCTCGCGGGCATGCTGCCCGAGCCGCTGCAGGTCTACACCGCCTATGCGGCGGGCGTCGCGACCAACAGTGTGACGCCCAAGGAGGCGACCGATTTCATCCGGTTCCTGACGCGCGCCGAGGCGGCTGCCCGCTGGAAGGAAGCCGGCATTGAACCTGCGCATTGACCCCAAAAATCCGTTTTCGGGATGAATGCCCGTCGATGGACATCGACCAGCAGATCGCGACGGCCTTGGGCTTCCCCAAACGGCAATATATCTCGGTCGAGCGGGAGCGCCGCTGGCTGTGCCGGAACGTGCCGCGCGACCGAATCGTCAGGACGGAGGCGATCACCGATCTATACGTCACGGGCACGCGGCTGCGGCTCAGGGAGGCGCGCCCGGCCGATGGCGGGCCGCCAATGCTCCGCCTCAGCCGAAAGGCCGATCTCGACGCCCACACCCGGCTGTACTCTTCGATCTATCATCAGGAAGAGGAGTTCCGCGTTTTGGCGGCCACCCTCCCGGGGACTCGAATAAAGAAACTCCGGCACAGGCTTAAGCCTCTTCCGGGCGTTCTCTTGGCGGTGGACGAGTTTCAGGCCGCATTGGAAGGGCTCGTCATGGCCGAAGCCGAGTTCGAGACCCCCGAGCTGCTGGCCGCGTTCCCGGCGCCGGATTTCGTCCACCGGGAGGTCACCGGCGATCCGCGCTATACCGGCGGCTACCTCGTCGAGCATGGCCTGCCGGGGCTGCAGCCGGACGCCGTAGCCACACCGGCACAAAATGTAGCTTACCCCGGGTAGGGTCTGCGGATTTGCGGTTCCCTGCCCTATATTAGACCAGCAACCAAGGTGCCCCCTCATGGCGACCATCGCCCTCGTCGACGACGACAAGAACATCCTTGCCTCCGTGACCATGCTCCTGGAACAGGAGGGTTATCACGTCCGCTCCTATACCGACGGCGCCTCGGCCTTGACCGCGCTCACGGCCAATCCGCCGGATTTGGCCATCCTCGACATCAAAATGCCGCGGATGGACGGCATGGAGCTGCTCCGGCGTCTCCGGCAGGCCGTCGAGGTTCCGGTGATCTTTCTTACCTCCAAGGACGAGGAAATCGACGAGCTGATGGGCCTGAACGCCGGCGCCGACGATTACATCCGGAAACCCTTCTCCCAGCGGCTGCTGCTGGAGCGGGTCAAGGCGGTGCTCCGCCGTGCCGAAGGAAAGGGCGCGGGCGCCCAGGCCCAGCCGAGCGAAGCCAACAAGACCATGACGCGGGGAAAGCTCACGCTCGATCCGCTCCGTCACGAATGCACCTGGGACGGCAAGCCGGTGCGGCTGACCGTCACCGAATTCCTGATCCTGCAATCGCTGGCGCAACGCCCGGGCTTCGTGAAGAGCCGCGACAATCTGATGGACGCCGCCTATGACGACCAGGTCTATGTCGACGATCGCACCATCGATTCGCACATCAAGCGGCTGCGCAAGAAATTCAAGGCGGTCGCGGAGGACTTCGATTCCATCGAGACGCTCTATGGCGTCGGCTACCGCTACAAGGAGAGCTGATGGGTCTTCTCACCCTTCGACGGGCTCAGGTCCTCATGCTTCGACAAGCTCATGCTTCGACAAGCTCAGCATGAGGATAATCCAAATTCCTCACCCTGAACGTGTCGACGGGTGAGAAGGTGAAACAGAGGACCAAACTCTGAACTTAAGGCCGCAATTCGAGACGGAGGTTCAGCGTCCATCGCCCAGGCCGATGAGCGCGGATTTGCCCTATCGCCCGCGGCGGCGATTCTCGGCGCTGACGCGGCGCATCCTGTTCTTCAATGTGGTTGCGCTGCTCATCCTGATCTGCGGCGTGCTGTGGGTGCAGTCCAACCGCATCGGCCTCGTCGAGGAGCGCATCGCCGGCATTCGCGACCAGGCCCTCATCGTCGCGGGCGCGCTCGCCGAATATGCCGCCGAACCAGACCGCCGCTCCATCGACACCCGCCAGGCCGAACCGCTCCTGCGCCAGCTCATCTCGCCGACGCATTTGCGCGCGCGGGTCTATTCCACCACCGGGCGCCTCCAGATCGACACCCGCAATCTGCTTGCGCGCAATGTGGTGACGACCGAGCCCCTGCCGCCGCCGGAGCCGCGCAATTCCGTGCTCGGTTATTTCCATCGCGGGCTCGATCGGGTCGAGCGCATCTATGACGGGCTGATGGGCGTGCGGCCGCTGGCCGACCTCGAACCCTATTTCGAGGCCGGGCAGAACGGGCGCGTCTACGACGAGGTCAATCAGGCGCTGATGGGCGAGACCGGCAGCAGCGTGCGCGTGAACGAGCAGGACAAGCTGGTGCTGTCGGTCGCGGTTCCGATCCGGCGCTTCGCGACGCTTTACGGCGTGATGATGCTGACCACCGAATCGGGCGACATCGACGACATTCTGAAAGCCGAGCGGCGCGCGCTGGTGGAGGTGTTCGCCGTCGCCTTCGTGGCGTTGCTGTTTTCGGCGGTCTATCTCGCGGGGTTCATTGCGCGGCCCATTCTGAAACTTGCCGCCGCTGCCGAGCGGGTGCGGCGCGGACGCGCCGGGCGCGACGCCATCCCGACCCTCGACGACCGCAACGACGAGATCGGCGAGCTTGCCGATTCGCTCTCCGCCATGACGCGCGCGCTGTACGAGCGCATCGACGCCATCGAAAGCTTTGCCGCCGACGTTGCGCACGAGCTGAAGAATCCGCTGACCTCGCTCAAAAGCGCGATCGAAATGTTCGAGCGCACCAAAGACCCCGACAACCGCGAGCGTCTGGTTCAGGTAATCCGCAACGACGTGAAGCGCATCGACCGCCTGATCACCGACATTTCGGACGCCTCGCGATTGGATGCCGAACTGTCGCGCGGTCATTCGGAGCCGGTCGATCTTTCCAAGCTGCTCGACACCATCGTCGACATCTACAGCGGCATGAACGTACCGCGCGGCGTGCAGATCCGCTTTGCGGCGGACTCCGGCAAGGCCACCACGGTGCAGGGCATGAGCGAGCGGCTGGGTCAGGTGTTCCGCAATCTTATCGACAACGCGATCTCGTTCAGCCCGGACGGCGGCACGGTGCTGGTTTCGGCCCACCTCGCCGACGGGCATGTGCGCGCCAGCGTAGAAGACGAAGGCCCCGGCATCGCGGAAGACGATCTCGAACGGGTGTTCGGCCGCTTCTACACCGAGCGTCCGGCGGAACACGGCTTCGGAAAGAACTCCGGGCTCGGCCTTGCGATCGCGCGGCAGATCGTGGCGAGCCATGGCGGGCGCATCTGGGCGGAGAACAAATGCGACAAGGACGCAAAGCGCATCGGCGCGCGTTTCATGGTCGAGCTGCCGCTGCTGAGGTCCGGCGCATGACGCGGGTTCACGTGCACGCGACATCGGTGGTGCTGGGCGCGGCCTGCGCGCCGTTCGGCGGCGCGCTCGATCAAGCGGTGCTGCTGGTGGGCCCGAGCGGGGCTGGAAAATCCGATGTGGCGCTGCGGCTGATCGGGATGGGTGCGAGACTCCTCGCCGACGATCAGACGGCGCTGTTCGAATCCGGCGGAAGGCTGTTCGCCGAAAGCATACCATCCTTACACGGACGGATCGAAATCCGCGGGGCGGGAATTGTGACGCTGGAGACGGCAGCGCCCGCTCCGGTCATCCTCGCGGTAAGGCTGGACGAAGCGGCCGAAATTCCCCGGCTGCCCGAGCCCCAGACCCACAAACTGCCGCAAGGCCTTGAAAAGGCGAAGGAACCTGCCTTCCTGATCCTGCGCGCCTTCGAGGCTTCGACGCCCGCCAAGATTGCAACAGCCGCCTGGGGCCTCGCCCATAGAACTTTTGTCGCAGGCCTGGATTCGCAAGGATGAAAGGTTTTTTCTTAACGGAACGCTGCTATCTTCCAGCCCCGTTTCCACACCCATAGGAACATGATCGGAATTGTCATTGTCACGCATGGCCGGCTCGCAGACGAGTTTCTGTCAGCCGTCGAACATGTGGTCGGGCCGCAGACGCATGTGAAGACCGTCTGCATCGGTGCTCACGACGACATCGATTCGCGCCGGGACGAAATCACGGCGGCCATCAAGGCGGTGGATCTCGGACGCGGCGTCGTGCTGGTCACCGACATGTTCGGCGGCACGCCCTGCAATCTCGCGCTGTCGCATCTCAAGAAGGGCAAGGTCGAGGTGCTCGCGGGCGCCAATCTGCCGAGCCTCATCAAGCTGATCAGCGTCCGGCTCAATCTGCCGCTGGAAAAGGCGGTGTGCGAGGCCATCGAATCGGGCCGCAAATACATGCGCGCCGGTTCCGCAGAACTCGCCCAAGCCGCGCTCGGAAAATGAACGGCGCGGAAGCGGTTACCGCGACCGCCACCATCGTCAACAACAAGGGACTGCACGCGAGGGCTTCGGCGAAATTCGTCGAGACGGCCGCGCGCTTTCAATCCGAAGTCACCGTCAGCAAGGGGGACACCTCCGTCTCCGGACGCTCCATCATGGGGCTGATGATGCTGGGCGCGTCCAAGGGTTCGGCCATCGCGCTCGAGGCTTCGGGCCCGGACGCGAGGGACGCGGTTAACGCGCTCTTGGCGCTCGTCGCAGCCAAATTCCACGAGGATGCGTGACGCGGCTTTCGTGCTAAATTCCTCCCAATAAGACGGCCCATGAAATGGGAGGAGAGCATGAGAGGTCCGCGCCGTTTGGGCGCGCGTCTGGCGCGCGTTCTCTTGGGTTCGCTGCTGGCGCTCGGGCCCCAAGCAGCCGGCGCGGGCGAAGCTGCGGGCCAAAA
>Ga0265334_10001234_pt1 | contig 12493 bp, 29 predicted proteins | sample 42023metaG_FD_192442 | JGI IMG/M metagenome (GOLD analysis project Ga0265334, IMG submission 192442) | Rhizosphere microbial communities from Carex aquatilis grown in University of Washington, Seatle, WA, United States - 4-20-23 metaG | ecosystem: Host-associated > Plants > Roots > Rhizosphere... | reverse complement strand
ATCCAGTCGGCGATGGCCTCGGAGTGCGCCGTCCAGACCACCTGATCCCCGCGCGCTGACCGCGACACAGGCAAGGGAGCTCTCGGCCTCACGATGAGGGCTCGGGGGCTCCCTTTCTAGTTCCGAGATTCTCCCTTTCCCGTCGACCGTCGAGGTGATTGCCGTGACCGAAGCGAAGAAGAAGATGCTGGGGGGCGCCGGCTGCGGCTGCGGCGGGTCGAGCGCAGGCGGCGACGCGTGGTGGGCGAGCGCGCCGGTCCAGAAGATCGCGCAGTTCAACCCCGTCCTCGCGCTCGCCCGCGCGCGGCGGGTGCCCTTCGCTCCGTGGGAGCTGCCGCTGGCCGCGACCTTCACGGACCCCGACGTCACAGTCCTGCCGAGCGTCGCCATGGCCAACGGCCAAGGCCGCATCGACCAGATCACGATCGTCGACAGCGTCCGCTACACGATCGACCAGCCGACCGCCTTCGCCGGCTCGATCTTCAAGGCGCAGAGCGACTACTACTTCGCGCTGCAGAGCGGCATCCAGGTGACGATGGACGTCGATGGCGCGCCCCGCTACGGCGTCGTCCCGTTCTTCACGCCGATCAAGGACGCCATCGAGATGCTCGGCGAGAAGTGGCCCCAGGGTTGGGTGCTCACCTACAACCAGAGCATCCGCATGGCCTTCCAGTCGACGATCCCGCTGCCGTCGCTCCCGACGACGGTGACGGTCACCTTCCGCATGTGGCAGGGCGTCGGTGCCGAGTGGCTCGTCAACATGACGATCCCGCAGGCCTGGGCCGAGCTGCAGAAGATCTACGCCAACGACCCCGACATGCTCGCGGACCTCGACATGGCCCGCAACTCGCCGGTCGCCTACTGAGGCGCCAGAAAGGACTCTCGTCATGGATTGGCTCACCAAGAACTGGCCAGCGCTCGTCGCGGGTCTCGGCCTCGGCGCGATCGTCGGCTACGCCTACAAAGCCCACGCCGACACGACGCCGCTGGCCCTGCCGAGCGGCAACCCGGCCGCCGTCACCCTTCCCCTGCAGCCGGGCGGGCAGTACGCCTCGATCGCGCCCAACGGGACGGTCACGCTGACGCTGCCGACGGGCGCGAAGTGGTCGACGTCGGCCACGCCCATCTCACCGCTCACCTCCGGGGCCGCGCAGCCGACCGGCAACCAGAGCATGCCGATCACCTTCGTCTCGACAGGCGGCGCCATCACGGCCAACTGGGTCGACGCGAACGGGGCAGCGCAGACGACATCCATCAGCGTCACGGTCGGCTGATCATGGCCGGTGTCAAGACAGGCTAGCTCATGAAGCTCGATTGGACGTCCGTGGCGCTTGGGGCCGGAGTCGGGGTCGTCGTCGGCCTCGCTTTCAAGGCCTTCACGACGCCCGCTGCGACGCCCGCAGCGCTGCCGGCGGCGACTGCCCCGACGACGGCCGCTACGACCACGCCTGTGCCCATGAACGTCACCCTGGCAGCCGGCGAGCAGACGGTCTCGCCGAAGGTCGGTCAGCAGGTCAACCTCTCGCTCCCGGCCGGCGGCACCTGGAAGTCGGCCAGCGTGAATGGCACACCGCAGACCCTCTCGGGCAGCCAGACCTTCGCCTTCGACGCGCCGGCCACCAACATCGACATGTCGATCACGTGGACCGACTCGACCGGCACCGCGCAATCGTCGATTCTGCACATCACGCCCACCTCCTGAGGATCTCAGATCATGAAGAAGAGTCACAAGGAAGCATGGATCGTCGGCGCCCTCGTCGTCGCCGCGGCAGGTGGCGGCATCTGGTGGTACGAGAAGAACTACGCCGGTGCGACCGCAACCCTCGCCCCCGGCGCGATGAGCGTCGCGACACCGAGCAACGGTTCGGCGAGCCTCGCGCTCCCGAGCGGAGCGAAGGCGTGGCAGAGCGCGACGACCAACGTGAGCTCCACGACGGTCCCCTCGTCGCCGACCACGCACCTCGTCGTCTCCGTCGGCAAGGGCACCGTCGTCACGGTCACCTGGACCGACTCGACGGGCGCCACGCAGACGAGCGTCGTCACCTTCACCTGAGATCGAGCAAGACATGGGCAAGCGGCGACAAGAGTTCTCGACGAGCGGAGCCGACCAGGGCCTTCAGGGGCTCTCGTCCGATCCGTTCGTCGGCAAGACCGGCACCCCCGCGGCGACCGGCCTGCGGATTCCTGCGCTCGTCAACGGCCCGGACAACCGCTACCTCTTCCTCCTCGCGACGCGCGTCGTCAACAGCGGCTTCACGCGCGTCCTCGGCATCCGGCAGTACCTTGAGATTGGCCTCGACATCGCTCCGCAGCTCGGCATCGAGACCGAACGGCCGGTGACGTTGTCGGTCGTCACGCCGACCTTCCGCTTCTCAGATGGGGCCAACGTCTCCTGGCACCTCGTCAAAGAGCCGACGCCGACGCGCGACAACCGGACGCCGCGGACGCAGGCGCCCAGCTTCGGCTTCCAGACGAGCGATTCCCCGGCGCTGCTCTATGCTGGCTTCACGGCCGCGAACGTGACGGCAACGGGCGCCCCGGTCAACTACCCCGTCGACCTGACGTCGTACACGCCGCCGACCTGGGTCAACGACTGGCAGCCGATCGCGGGCCTCAAGGCGCTGCGCGACATCCGCTACCCGTGGGTCGACAACCAGGCCTGGGACTCGATCGACGAGGTCGTCGGCGGCGGCAGCTGGCGGATCAGCCTCTACGCGAGCGTGCTGCAGACCAACCCCCTCACGCGCCCCGGCATCATCTACGGACCGACGATTGCGACCGATGGCAGTGCCGTGGGCGGCCCTCCGGAAGAGGACTTCATCTACAAGTTCACCTTCCCGACGAGCGAGACGGCGCCTGCGCAGGGGCCGCAGTTCTGGCGCATCGCCGGCTCCATCCTCTTCGAGGACGAGGTCGACGGCGGTGACCTGAAGCAGCGGCTGCCCGGAGGTCCCTGATGTCCTGCGGATGCTACAGTCACGTCGGCGCGGCGAACCCTCTCGACACCGACGAGCCTCCGAAGAAGCCTTGCGCGTCGTGCATGGCCGCCGCGCGCGCCATCGCGCCGGCTCCGATCCGCCTCGGAGCTGCGGCCGACGACGTCACGACGCTGCAGCAGTTCCTGCAGCAGATCTCGACCACGCAGACCTTCCCGACAGCCGCCGAGCTGGCCGCGGCGCAGCAGGCCGCCACGAACCTCTCGACGGAGGTCCCGGGGATGACTGGCGCTCCGACGACGCCTGCTACGGCTCCCGCCAGCTCTTCGATGACCGTTTCGCCCACTGCGGTTATCCTGATGGCGGCAGGTGCTGCGCTTCTCGGGGGCGGCGTGGTCTACCTGGCGACGACGAGGAAGAAGAGGCGATAAGCACATGAGTCTCACCGACACCGCAGTCGTCAACGCCGCGACGGCCCTCAACGACAGCCTCACCTCTAACGGTTGTCAGAACAGCGCCAACAGCGACGTCTCGAACTTCCAGACCGCCTACAACGCGGCCGGCGGATCGCAGACGCTCACGGTCGACGGCCTCTACGGCGCGCACACACAGGCGGCACTGCAGGAGGTCATGAGCGCGAACTCCGGCTCGACCCTCGGCAGCTACACCGCGCCCGCCGGGTGCGTCGCCGCCGCCGGGACGCCCGGAGCCATCGTCACCGAGGGCCCCTCGACGGGTGGCTCCTCGGATCTGAAGTGGTGGCTCATTGGCGGAGGCGCCGTCGCCCTCGCCGGAGGCATCTGGTACTACTCGAAGCACCACAAGGGTGGCCGTCGTCGGCGATAACGCAACGGCCGGGACGCGGAGACGATCATGCAGAGGTTCCAGACAGGAAGAGGCTACGTGCTCCTCGGCGCCGCGGGCGACACCGCGACGACCGGGGCGGCCGTCGTTGCCTACTTCCAGTCGAACGCCTGCACGCAGAGTTCCATACCGGCCGTCGTCGACTTCCAGAACGCCTGGAACGCAGAGAACCCCGACGACCAGCTCGTCGTCGATGGCAAGTACGGCCCTCTGACGCAGGGCGCCCTACAGAACGTCATGGGCGCGACGCCGGTGCCCGCCAACTGCTTCGGCGGGCAGGGCGCGATCGCGCCCCAGAACACGCCGCAGAACCAGACGGTCGAGAAGCAGACGACCGGATCCAACCCGCTGCCGTGGCTCATCGGCGGCGCCATCGTCGTCACCGCGTTCGCCGCCTGGACCTACAGCGGCAAGACCCACAAGAAGCGGCGTCGTCATGTCTGAAGCTCTCCGTCGTCCGCTCCACTCGCCCGCCCTCGGCATCCCGGACATGTGGCCGGCGTTCGCGCGTGCGGCGGCAGTGCAGGCCCTCGTCGGCAACAAGAAGTGGACGAAGGTCGCTGCGATCTCGCTGACCACGGCGGCGCAGGTCGTCGCAACCCTCTCGATGACCGCAAAGGTCACCGGCCGCTTTCGGGTCCGCGCGACAGGCGTCCTGTCGACCAACTCGGCCGGCAACACCTTCACGGCCAGTGTCAGCCACGGCACCAACGTCACGGCAGCCGACTACTCCCGAATCGCGCAGTTCATCCCGTACAGCACCGACGAGGTCTACGAGGCGTGGGGGCCGTTCGCCCTCATCGTCGACTACTCGTCGCTGACGCCGGCCGTGACCTTCACAGTCGGCGCGACGGCCGTCCTGAACCTGGTCATGCTCGCCAACGCCAATAGCGCGGTTGAGATCCAGGCCAACGCCATGGAGTTCGAGGCCGAAGAGTTCTGAGGCCGCGAAGGCCCCCCTCAACCTGAAACGAGAGAGAAAGAAGCCATGTATCCGAACCGCCTTCCGACCCCGCCCGCAGCCTCCGTCGCCGACCTCGCCTACGCGCAGGCCATCGCAGGCCAGGGCCGCGCCGCAAGCCTCAACAGCTTCACGCACGGCGCGACCGCCCTGACGCTCGACACGCCGCTGGCGGCCCCCTCGGCCGTCATCCTCGGAGCGGGCCTGGTGACCCCGAAGGCCAGCGGGCGCTTCATGTGCTCGTTCATCCTCTCCTTCACGATCGGCGCGGCAGCCAACGTGATCACGACGCTCGCCATCGAGCCGGCCACGGGCCTGACCGGAGGCACCCTCTTTCCCGCGTCGGCCTTCCGCTACCGCGCAGGCGGGGCCATCGCCATCACCGGCGCGGGCGCAGCGACAGGCGCGTGGTCGCAGGAGCAGGCCATCGCGACGGGCGACATCGCCTTCTACACCATCCCGATCTCGCTCATGCTGCCGGCCACGCCCGCGGCCCAGAGCGTCATCGCCTTCGCCGTGACGACGACCGGCACCATCAGCAACGCCCTCCTCGGCGCGTCCTACTTCGAGCTGCCCTGATCAAGGCGGCCTCGACGCCGCGGAAAGAGGAAGACCCATGCACCCCCAACCGATCCCCGCCAACCCCTACGCCAGCGTCGCGGACATCGCGCTCGCCCAGGCCGCCGCCGGACGATCGGCTTCGCGGAGCCTGAACCAGAGCTTCCCGACGGCAAGCCCCGTCGCGCCAGCCCCCATCGCTGGGCCGCAGACGGCCTACCCGGTTGCCCTCTTCAAGATGACGGGCAGGGTGACGGGGCGCTTCAAGTTCGGCTTCGATCTGGTGTTCACCGACTCGGCGGCCGACGCTTTCTCTAGTTCGGTGTCCGTCTTCACCGGCGTGACGAGCGTCACGGGCGGCACCGTGTCGAGCGACGGCTTCTTCACGTGGGCCTCGAGCGCCATCACCGTCACGGGAGGCGCCGCGCAGTCGGTGCCCGCCGTCTGGAGCGCATCACTGCCGGCGGGAGGCCTGAGCCAAACAGCCGTACTCGACGGCGTCGCCATCGCTCCGACGGCGACGACGCCGATCTGGCTCATCTTCAACGTGGCCGCGACCCACAACCTGTCGGCGATGAGCCTCAACGCGTACTGCTACGAGATCTGAGGCAGCCGGCTACGACGGTTGGCCTTGCGGCGGCTTCTCGGCTTCGGCTGAGGGCCGCCGCAGTCGTTTCATGACGAGCTCTTTCATCTCGGCCTCGACCTCGGGGGTCGCGCCGGGCGGAAATAACTGCGAGAGCACGGCCTCGGCCATGGCGACGATGGGCACGCTCGGATCTTCGGCCATCATCCCGCGCACGGCGCCCGCGACGGCTGCGGCCATCGCGTTCCCATCCCGCCGAGCCATCGCGACCACGGTGCGTGCCCATTCGTCGCTCAGGCGTACCGCCTCACGCCCGTACGCAATGCCGGCCTGCTCGCACGCCGCGAGCTCCACCTCCGTCAGCGGCGGATCGGCGACCGGGAGCTTCGTGATCACTCGGCCGCCTCGAGCGCGGCCTTGACGTCGGCGTCGACCGGGGGCGGAGGGGCCTTGGGGGCGCGCGGCTTCTTGGCGACCGACTTCTTCGCGGGCGCGGCCTTGGGCTTCGCGGGAGCCTTCGCCTTGACGGCCGTCTTCTTCGCAGGGGCCTTCGCGGGCGTCGGCTTCGACGCGGCGATGGGCTTCTTCGGCGCCGGCTTCGCCTTGGCCTTCATCGGCTTCTTGGCCGTCTTCTTCGCCAGGCGCTTGCCAGAAGCGAGGCTCTTCGCGTTCGCATAGGGCTTCTTGGCCTTGCGCTTCGGCTTCTTCCCGCCGAGCCGCCCCTTGTCGTTCTTCGTCGTGCTGCTGGGCGGCTTCCACCGACCCTTGCTCGATCCCCACTTCTCGATTCGCTCGAGAGACGGGCCGTAGACCCGCAGGCCGGCGATGTAGCGCGCCAGCGTTGCGGAGTTCACCCCAATCTTCTTCGAGATCTCGTAGATGTCGCTCTTGGCGACGGCGGCCTTGACGAAAGCGTCCATTACGACAACCCTAGCCCTGCCTTGTGATTCTCGCAAGTGTCTGCTAGGAGGATCGGCCATGGCCGCATCTAAGAAGTCGAAGCCGCAACGCCGTCGTCGACTACGTACCCGTATCGGGCACCAGACAGCGCCAAACGGCATGCCGTGGTGGGTGATGGAGCGCACGATCGACGTCGCCGCAACCATCGCGAAAGCCTTCATCGATCGCGGAATGGAGCCTGACGAGGTCGGTCCGGCGACTGTGAAGGTACTCAGTTCGCTGCGGACGGCGGCCTCTGATGCCTAGCTTCAACTGGGAAGGCCTCGCCCGCGTCCTCGGCAACAGCGTCGCCAAGGTCGCGCTGCGAGCCGCCGAACACGCGAAAGACAGCGTCCTCGGCGACCTCGATCGAATGCTCGACGGCGCCAAGGGCAAGATCGCGGACGCCCGCGGCCCGATCGAACCTGAGAAGCCGCGTCGGGCGAAGGTGACGGTGAAAGGCGCCGAGAAAACGGCCGCCGGAGCGAGGAAGGCCAAGAAGACGGCGAAGCCGCGGCCGACCGTCATCGAAGCCGAGATCGTCGAGGAGACGTCCGAGGACAAGAGGCCGCGCGAATGAGCAGCTCGGCCAAGCTACCGAACGGCATCAAGGTCACGGTCGAAACGACCAAGCTCATCGAGAGCGACATCACGATCGAAGACCCTGCGATGCCGACGACGACGGTGCGCGTGTCGGCCAAGCAGCTCGCGCACGCGGCCTTTCCGATGATCACGGTCGACACGCTCGACGTCGAGAAGGACCGCGGCACGCATCGCGTCCTCAAGCAGATGACACGCACCACCTGGGAGCGTATCAAGCAAGAAGTCGATCTCGTGTTCAACGCTTTCGAGGAGACGTTCAAGTGATCAAGACGACCGTGGAGAAGATGACGTGCTGCTCCTGCGACAAGGGGCTCACCGTGTCCATCATGACCGACGTCGATGACGAGGACGCCCCGGAGCTCGTGCTGCCCCCGGCCGGTGCCTTCGTGACGTCGCTGCCGTTGGACGACAGCGAAGACGGCTGGTTCGTCGCCTGCAGCACCAAGTGCGCGACGGAGTTCATCGGGGCCGAGACCTCCGACGATGAAGACGACGAGGAAGGTGGCGAAGAAGTCGAGATCGAGGAGACGCACTGAGCCATGCGAAACCTATCTGCCATCCTCCCCGGTGCTCGTCCGGCGCAGGACTTCGTCTACATCAAGAAGCTGCCAGAAAACGAGAAGAGCAAGGGCGGCATCTTGATCCCGCGCAACGCAACGACGAAGGACAAGGCACACGAGGGCCACGTCGTCGCCATCGGCCCCGGGCGCTTCGACAGCAAGGGCAACCGGCGGCCGATGCCGGACATTCGGGTCGGCGACCACGTCGTCATCGACCCGTACGGGGAAGGGGAGACGGGCACCGGCACTGAGACGGAGTTCGCGATCGTGCGGGCCAGCGAGATCATCGCGGTCATCGATCCGAAGTCGACAACGGGAGGGATCTGACGATGGAAGAGCTTTTCGACATCGGCGAGGCGCTCAAGCGCCTGAAGGACGGTCGGCTCGTCCAGCGTATCGGCTGGAATGGCAAGGGCATGTGGCTGATCTACGTGCCCGAAGAGCGATGGTCGACGAGCGTCGGGCCCATCAATTGCGCGCCGCGCGCGCACCGGCTGCCGTGGGTCGGCATGAAGACGGCCGACGACGGACTCGTGCCCTGGCTCTGCTCGCAGACCGATCTGTTGGCCACCGACTGGCGCGAGGTGACGCTGTGAAGACCTACTCCTTCGACTGTCCGGTCGGGCACTCCTTCGAGCTCGAGGACACTGGCGACCAGGCCTCGCTCATCGCGCTCCGGCAGACCCGCAAGCGCGTCGAGAAGGGCTGCGACACGCCCGTCGGCTCGAAAGTCCTCTGCGGCCTGCCGGTCGCCGAGACGGTGAAGGCTCCTCCTCCGCCGGAGCCGGGCAAGCCTTGAACAAGGCGCCGAAGGCCGACACGGTCGGCGACGCGATCTACCGCATCGTCTTTCTCGTGTCGGTCTTCTTCGTCGTCGATGCCCTCGCGTGCGGCGACTACTGGCGTGCCGCCACCGTGGTCGCCCCGTTCGGCGTCTGGACCCTCTACCGCGGCGGTCTTCCCGAGCTCGGCGACGGCTGACGTCTCTCTTGATAGGCTTACGACATGCCCTTCGCACGTCCTTGCGCAGACGCCGTCGGTTTCGACTGCAGCACGAAGCTGACGGCGACCTCCGCCCGAGCACTCGCCGCGATGGGTTTCAAGTTCGCGATCCGCTACGTCGGCATCAGCACGAACGGGCCCGACGACATCGACGCGAACGAGACGAGCATCATCATGGGCGAGATCGGCGCCCTGTGGCTGGTCCAGCACCCGCGCCTCCCCGGCTGGAGCCCTAGCACGCAGCTAGGGGACATGGACGCCGTCGCAGCTGTCCGCAACGCCACCGCGGGCAACTACGAGGGCGGCGCGACGCTCTGGACCGACCTCGAAGGCATCAAGCCAGGGACGTCGCCGCAGGCCGTCATCGACTACGCCAACACGTTCTACAGCCGCGCCGCCAGCGAAGGTTTTCCGCAAGGCGTCTACGACGGCTACAGCGAGATCCTGACGCCCGACCAGCTCTTTCATTCGCTGAAGACGACGGCGTACTGGAGCGACTTCGAGACGAAGGCGCTGCCGGTCCGCGGCTTCGCGCTGAAACAGGTGTGCAACTCCCTGACGGTCCTTGGAGTCGGCTTCGACATCGACATCGATCTTTGCCATGCCGACTTGCTTGGCGATCGGCCGACGTGGATGGCTGCATGATCTGGCCGAGCGCTCGACGGGCTATGGTGCTGCGAGGAGATCTCACAGACAGGCTCACGATCGGGCCACATGAAACACCTGTCGAATGTCAGATCTCAACACGGACCTACTTGTGGAGACGATCGCTCTCGTGCTCGGGCGAAAGGCCGGCGAGACCGCTTTGGAGGCCGCACGACGCGTGTGCTCCGAGCGCGATCAGTTGAAGCTCGACAATAATTTCCTGCGCGCCGAGATGCGCCCCTCCGAAGCGACGGCGGCGGCCCAGGCTTTAAAGAAGTGGATTCAGAGCATCGTCCGCAACGAACTCGAATGATGACCCGTCAGCAGCTCCAGGCCCTGCTCAAGCCCGTCGACACCTACGACGAGCTCGAGACGCGTCTGCGCGCGGCCGTGGCCGAATGCTACGAGCTCCACGACAACCTGACGGCGACGCAGACGCGGTGCACAGAGCTGCTCGAGGAGGCGCGAGTGCTGCGGGCCAACGACGCTTGGCACCGGCGCGCCCTGCGTGAGAAGTTAGGCATGACCGTCCTTGCCCAGCAACCTCACCCTCGCCTGCGCGCCGTGTTCATCGCCGGCTCGGCGATTGGCGGCGGGGCCATCGGGCAAGGCACAGGCATCGTCGGCGCCGTCATCGGAGCCCTTGCAGGCGCCGTCATCGGTTTTGCAGCGACAGGCGACAGGAGCCCATGAGCAAAGACGAGAAGTTTGCGAACACAGCCCTCAGCGACGCGTTGAAGGTCGAGGTCATGGCTGGCAAGGTGAAGCCGGCGGCGCTGCCGGCGAACGTCGCGCGTCGCGGCTTCGTGCGCCAGATCCACACCGAGCCAGGCTACACGCCCTTTCCGAAGGAAGTGCCGAGCGATGGCGAGATCGCCGAGCTCGCGAAGACGGCCGATGCCAAGACCCCGGCGACGATCGAGACGGCCGACGGGCAGCGCCTCGTCAACCGTCGCCGGGTCGCCAAGCCCGACTTCCTGCGCAACGGCGCCCCGCTCGACCTAGGGTGGGTCCGCGGTCAGGTCGACGCCCTGCGCGGGCTCAAGATCGCCAGCCACAAGATCGTCAACGCCCTCGACCGCGTTGGCGTCCGTCGAGGAGACGGGTCGTCCATCACGGTCGCGGACGTCGAGCGGTGGGGGCAAGAGGCCTAGAGCGCCTTGCCGAGCATGCCGGCGACGAACGTGTTGCCGAGGATCGCCGTCGCGCAGTCCGCCTCGTCCGGCGTCATAGGCCTCACGAACTCGAAGCGAGGGACTGTTGTCTTCGCCGGGGACCACGGGCGGCCGACCTCTCCCGCGACCTTGAACACGACGACGCGATCGAGCCAGCCGTCCGTGTCCGCGATCGGCAGTCCCGCTGCAGAGGTCGGATTCGAAGCGATCTCCCAGCCGCGCAGCGGGCGCACCGTCACGATCTCCTTCTCCTGGCTGAAGTAGACGACCATCGGGTTGCGCGTGTCGTGGTGGGTGACGAGGCCAAGGGCGTAGTACAGCGGCCCTTTGTAGTGGCGATAGACGCCTGGTCTGAAGGCCGACCGATCGGCATCGTTGGCCGTGGCCTTGTCGTAGACATCGGTCCGTGAGTCTGGCGTACACTGCGGTGACTTCTTCTCGATCATTCTGTCCTCCCTAGTTGACCGTCAGCTTCGCCGACGTCTCGCAGTCCGTCCCGTGCTCCCACGCAGCCAACATGGCCTCGAGCAGATCCGAACTCGTCGTGTGGCGCCCACGTCGGAGCAACATCGCCGCCGCGCGCGTCGCGCAGAGCTCGATGCCGAGCACAGCGTTGCTGTCCCAACAGACCGTCTCGATCCCCAGGCTCGGGAACTCGAGCGCGACGCGATAGACCGTCTCAGGTGTGCTCGCATCATCGATCGCCGCCCTCCGAGCCCCGACGCACAACGTAAAGTCCAGCTCCTGAGTCTCTCTCACGGTCCCCCGCCTTTCTCGTAAGTGATTCGATCTTGGCCCAGCGCCTCCAGTAGTCAACCTGCTGAAAGACCAGGCTCTGCGGCCGACCGATGACGCGCGCCTAACGGCCGTCGAGGAGGGTGAAGGAAACGACTCAGTCACCCGCGAACTTGTGAACTTTCACGAAAGCTAGATGCCCTCGATCACGTAGAGCGGCGCCCCGTCCGCGCCGTGGTGGACCTCAACGGGCACGATCGCGGTTCGGTCGACGACCCAGGCGCTCTCGCCCTTGGCACACCGGCGGAGCCTCTTGCGTGCGAGGAAGCGCGTCGGCTCGACGGCCGGGAGCTCGCGATGGTCGATGAGGAGCCTGTTCAAGCAGAAGAGCGCGAAGCCGCGCTCGGGGAAGAGCGACAGCTGGCGGACGCTCTCGCCGGAGGCATAGAGGGTGCGTGACTTGAGGTGAGCGGGCGGCTTGCGCTTCACGGCCCCACCCGCACCGGCTCGCCGCCGTAGAGGTATTCGATCTGCCCGTTGGGCGCGACCCGCGGCGTCAGCCGGCCGACGCGCCCGAGCTCGACGAGCGCCATCCAGTCGCGGCTCGCGCTGACCCTGAGGCCCTTTTCGATCCGCTTCAGCACCTTCTCGTGTTCTTCGTCCATGACCCTTAGACGTCCTCCTGTTTGCCGTATTCACTCAGCGTGTACTTCATGCGCCACGGTTTCTCCTCGACGAGCCCGGCGTGCGTGGCGCACGTGACGCCATGGCCGCGGTGCACGCTGAGAAAGAAGTGGACCAACAGCCGATTGAGCTTCTTCCCCGACGTCCGGACGCGGTCGCCGCAGCGGCACGCGATCTCCGCCCACGGCGAGGGCTCTGCCTGGAGCTCGCCCCAGCGCTTCTCGGGGTAGGTCTGGAGGCCGCAG
>Ga0265334_10001231_pt1 | contig 12509 bp, 11 predicted proteins | sample 42023metaG_FD_192442 | JGI IMG/M metagenome (GOLD analysis project Ga0265334, IMG submission 192442) | Rhizosphere microbial communities from Carex aquatilis grown in University of Washington, Seatle, WA, United States - 4-20-23 metaG | ecosystem: Host-associated > Plants > Roots > Rhizosphere... | reverse complement strand
TAACCTGGGGATCCTCCGGTCCCTTAGGGTCCCTATCCGGCGGATCGTGGCGACGGGGGGCGGGGCCAAGAGCAAATTCTGGCTCCAGATGATGGCCGACGTTTTCGGCGCCGAGGTAGTGACGGTGGGGGGCGGCGAGGGGCCGGCATTCGGGGCGGCGATCCTCGCGCTGGTCGGGGCCGGCCGGTACCCCGGGGTTCCCCAAGCGGCGAAGGCCCTGGTGCGGGTCACGGGAAAATGGAGGCCCTCCGCCAAGTCCCACCGGTCGTACCGGGAAGGTTATGACCGATATCGATCCCTCTATCCGGCTTTGAAGGACCATTTCCAAGACACGGCCCAGGGCTTGGCGCTGAAGGCATAGGGTTAACTCCCTTGGGGGCGAGTGATACACTTGGTCCATCCCGAATGGAGACTGAAACCTTTGAATCGCCTCATCCAGGGGACGACCCTTTTGTTCCTCCTGGGCGGAGGCTTGGCCGCCTGCAACCATAAGTATGAAGTGGCCCCCGAATCGGCACTCCAATCCCCCGCGACCTTAACCCCCACCCCAACGCCCAGCCGCACCCCTTCCGCGACCCCGACCGCCACGGGGACTTTCAGCCCCACCCCATCCCCGACCGCCACACCCACGACCACCGCCACGATGGCGCCCGGGGTCCTCTGTACTTTCACGCCTTCGGTGCCAACGTATTACACCGAAGCCGAACCGATGGGCGTGGGCGGGCCCCTGAACGGCACCAACGAAAACTGCTCCAACGCCGAGAACCTGGGGACCCTGACGAGTGGCGCTTCGGCGGTGGTCCATGGAAACCTCTCGGCCTCCGGGAACCAGGGCGGGACCTACGATATGGCCAACGACGACCTGGACGTCTACTCGTTCACGGCTGGACCGACCGGGAACTACATGTTTTTCCTGGACTGCTTCTCGACCGGGTCCGACATCAATGACTTCGACCTGGTCCTTTTCGATTCGACCTGTACGGGCTCCTCAAGCCTTTGGGGCGCCACGGGCCTCTATCTGGGGGCGACCACGGGCTACGACGAGTTTTTCACCTACAGCCTGACGGGAGGGCAAACCTATTACCTGGGGGTGGTGGGGTGGACCGGGGCCCCCCTATTCGCTTACCGACTTTCAATCCAAGCGCCCTAAACCCGCGGGGCCGGTTTAGACGGAAAAAAAGGCTTAGTTCGGTAAGGTTCGAAAGGTCGTCCGTCAAAACTGGGTGTAGACTGTCCCCAATCCTAACAGGCGGTGGAACTTGAAACGTTTCGCGTTACCGGCGGTCTTGATCGGCCTGATGATGGCGGCGGTCGCTTGCGAGAAGAAATTCAACGTGGCTCCTTCCTCCATGCAATTGCCGACGGCCACCCCCACGGTGACCCGGACCTCCACGCCGGCCCCGACTTCGACCGCCACCTTTACGCCTTCCTCGACTGCGACCCTTACCCTGACGCCGAGCCCGACCTTCACCCTCACGAATACCGCTATCCCATCAGCCACCCCAACCCCGACCCCAGCCCTGACCGACACAGATACCCCGACGGTGACCGATACGGACACGGCCACCCCCACGGCGACGGACACCGATACACCCGTGGGAACACCGACTTTCACCGCCACATTCGTCTGTACGGTGGCGGTGGTCAACCCGATTTCCTATAACGAACTGGAACCCCTGGGCGTTGGGGGTTCCACGACGGGAACGAATGATTCCTGCGCGACGGCGGAGAACGTCGGGACCGTCAGCACGGGAAACAGTCTGGTCATCACCGGATCCTTGTTTTCGACTGGCGGGGGAACCTTAGACCTTACTAAAGACCAAGACTACTATCTGTTCACGGTGGGGTCGAACGGCAACTATTTAATCGATGTCGATTGTTATTCCAGCGGGGCCGATAGCAACCTTATCGATTTGGCCATCTTTGATACTTCCTGTACCTATCTGACGCAAAGTGGAGCCATGCAACCTGTTGCGGAACTAAATGGAACGGGTTTGACGGCCGGTGCCCAATACATCCTCACCGTCCTCGCGTCCAATGGGACGGCGCCTGTTCCCTACCACATCACGATTACGCCTCCTTAATTCCCGAAAAGTTCCCATCCCCCCAAAGCCCCCGGAATTTTCGGGGGCTTTTTTTATTCCAAGGGCCAGGATGGGTTAAAGCTTCAGGGAGAAGTCGAGGGCCGCGCCGAAGGCCGAGGAATCCTGGACGACGGGCCAATGGTTGGCCGAGACCGCCAATTGGACCTTGAATTTCTTCCCCAGGTAGCCCGCCCCGCCGGTGATGACCCGACGGTCGGAGACGGGGTCGCGGTAGGTTCCCAGCCGGATGGCGAGGTGTTGCGGGGCCCAGGACCGCTCGTAACCGAACCGCCAAAGGGTGCTGCCTTCGGCCCTTCGGGAATCGGCGGATAGCACGGTCCCGCGGTCCTCACTCATCAGCGCGAAGCCGAAGCGGACCGCGTGTTCCATCGGCGCGGCAAGGGTTTCCAGGGTCGAGCTGATGGGCGTTTCCATCCCCGTGGCCGGATCCAACCCCAGGACCTGGTGGTTCACGTTCCATTTGAAGTTGGAGTTGATGTTATCCAGGACCACGCCCACCGCGATATTGGGGGACGGCTTGACCAGGGCCCCAATGTCCCAGCTGAACCCGCTTCCCGAGGTGGAGGACCACCGGTCGATGGTCGTGGCCGGGAGACCCGGTTGGTAGGTCCCCGCCAGGTCCGACTGCCTGAAACGGGTCCCCTGGTGGATCTTGAGGGTGGCCCCGAGGGCGGCGGAGGCCTGGCCCAAGGGCATGTTTTGGGAGATGGCTAAGGACAAGGTGTCGACGCGACTTTCCTTATCGTGGAGCGACAAGTTATAGTTGCCGGCGAGCAGTCCTTGGGAACGGTCCTGGAGGAATTGGGCGGTATTGCCCGTCAACTCGTGGTCCTGAAGGGCCTCATGGGAGATCCCGGCGCCGTAGGACTTGATCTGGATCCCGACGAATCCCAGGTAATCGGAGGAATGGCGGATATCGTCCAAGCCCGAGGTCGCGGCGGAGGCGTCTGAATAGTTTAAGGCTGAGTCGTTGAGGTTGGTGCTGTCCAGGGCGGAGGCGCCGACGTCCACGGTGGCGTTCTTGGGATCGGCGGAGATGTATAGGAGGGCCGGGTTCCATAGGAGGGCGGTTGGACCTTCGGTGATGGCGGTTCCGACCCCGCCCATGCCGAAGTTACGGGCATCCTGGGCCCATACGCGGGGAAGGATGGTGAACAAAAACGCGGCGAAGAGGAGGCGTCGGAAGTTGCGCATGTCCCTTTATAGCCCGAAAAGGGCCTAAAAGGAAGGCTTGGAGCACCGCGGGTTGCTACAATGCGGCCCATGACACAACGGGTTGCCGCCAAACCAAACGCCCACCCAAGGGAGAGGCTGGTCCCCGGGGTCCGTCGTTTCGCCCTTCCGGCCGTTTGGTTCGCCGGGATGGCCGCCTGGTTATTCCGTTTCCCACCACACTTCCCGGACGCTTGGCCGATTTTGGAAGCCGGGGTTTCCCTGGGCGCGTTGGCGCTTTTCTTCCGGGCTTTCAGCCCCAAACGGGCATGGGCCGGTTTGTTTCCGTCGATTTGGTGGGGCGCCTCCGCGATCGGCGCCTCGCTTTGGGTCCCCCATCATCCCGGTTGGGTGGCCCTCAGCCTTTACTTGGCGCTTTCCGCCGGCATGGTCCGTTTGGTGGATGGCCGTTGGGCCCTGGCGGCGTTGATCGCCCTTTGGGGCGCGGCCGCCCCGGTGATCCCGACGGTTTGGGTGGTGGCCCTCCTGGGCTTCCTGTTCCCTTTTCCCGTGAAATCCCACCGGATTTGGTTTCGGGCGGGTTGTTTCATCGCCGTCATCGGTTTCGGGTTGTTGGCTTGGAGCCGGGGAAATGGGTTCGATCTTTGGGACCCAGCGGGCCAACTTTGGGACTTCCTGATCCGGAGGGGCTATTTGGCGCCGGCCCTCCTGGCTTGGCTCGGGGCGGCGATGGGACGTCCCCGGGGTTGGGAAGTGGCTTGGTTCGCGCAGTTGTGCGGATGGATCATGGCTTGGACCCTCCTGGGGGAAGCCGGCCCGCTCTGGCTGGGTCCCGAAATTCCGGGGCTCCTCCTTTTGGCGGGTGCGGGATGGGGCCTCGAAACCATCCGCTTGGATCTCATGGATCGGGGGAAAACCGCCACCATCTTTTGGTGGGTCCTCGCCCTCACCGTGGGCCTGGCCTTCCGGACCCCATAAAAACGGGAACCGGACCCGCTTCCCGCGCGTCAAATCCCAGACCCCGGAGGGTGAGCAAGCCTCATTTCGGCCGCTTTCGGGTGCTATACTTTGGGGCCAGTTCGGCTTCCCGCACTATTTTTTGGAGGATGGCATGAAACGTTTCTTCGCAGCGTCTTGCGCGGCTTTGGGGTTGATCCTGGGCGTCCTGGGATCACCGGCGAAGGCCCAAACCCCCACGGCCAAGGTCATCATGCAGTCGGCACCGGTGGTGAATCAGATCGCCGCCCCGGCCACGACACCCGTCAAGAAGGGTCCGCAGCCCAAGATGGTTTTCACCTCCTTGAAATGGGATTTCGGGGACGTCGAGGAAAGCGGCGACATCACCCACCTTTACCATTTCCGCAACACCGGGAGGGCGACCCTCAACATCAGCGGGGTCCATCCGTCCTGCGGTTGCACGGCCGCCAATACGTCCCACAATGACATTCCGCCGGGGGGCTCGGGTTCCATCAAGGTCACCTACCACACCCAAGGACGCCCCGGGAAGGCCGTCAAGACCATTACCGTCAGCAGCAATGACCCGGACCAGCCTTCCATCACCTTGACCTTCAACGTGAACGTCCTTCGGGAAATCGACATCCAACCGGACCGGGCTTATTTCTACGGTGTCCGGAAGGGACAGGGCCGTTCGGTCACCATCAGCGTCCTCGGCAAGCCGGGCCATTCGCTCAAGGTGTTGAGCGCCGAACCCCGCCAAAAGAAGGTGACGGTCCAGTTGAGTCCCCTGACCCAGCCGGAGGATCCCGCCAAGCCGCTGGCCCGGACGACCCGTCACGGCGCAAGCCTCGTGGTGACCCTCCCGAACGACCTGCCCTTCGGCGACATCTCCGATGAGATTGTCGTGAAGACCTCGGACGCCAAGAAGCCCGAAGTGGTCATCCCGGTCCAGGGCGACGTCCTCGGCCGGGTCCAGGTGTTCCCCAAGCAGGTCTATTTCGGCAACCTGGACCAACCGATCACCATGACCATTACGGCGGATCCGCCCGAGGGCTTCGTGATCAGGTCCGTTTCGACCGAAAAGCACCTGGTGAAGCCCTGGGTCCATAAGATCCACCAGCCCAACGGCCAGGACATGATCCAGGTCGTGGTCTCGCCCCCGAACCCCAAAAGCCTGCCGGTGGGCGCTTTCCAGGACAACCTCCTGATCAATTCCAACGATACGGAGCAACCGACCATCACGGTGCCGGTGAACGGGACCAAAAACCCCTGACCTGAGCTTGTGATGCCCGTCACGAAACGCCGCCCACTGGAACCGATGGCCCGGTGGGGGGCGTTTTTTTTTCCTTGCCATCCCTTCCCGGGACCTTTAAAAAGTAAGGCGTCCGTCCCACAAATCTGTCAAGGTCCCCACCGGTGGGGCCCCCCCTCCGGGGGTTCGAAAGGTTTTTCATGAGCACCGATTCGGGTTTGGAAGGCATCGTCGCGACGTCCACCTCGATCTGTTCGATCGAGAACGGGGTGCTGGCCTACCGCGGCTACAACATCGACGACTTGGCGGAGAACGCCACTTTCGGCGAGGTGACTTACCTTCTTTTCTACGGCGACCTCCCCACGAAGGCCCAACTGACCAAGCTCGAGGCGGAGATCGCCGAGGGCGGCAAGGTTCCCGAAGGGGCCTGGAAGCTGATCCGCCAGTTCCCCAAGAACACCCCCCCGATGGAATGGCTCCGGACCGCGGTCTCCACCTTGTCCTTCTGGGATCCTGATTTCGCCGACAACAGCGCCGAAGCCTCGCTCCGGAAGGCCCTCCGCCTCACCGGCCAAACCAGCACCCTGGTGGCGGGTTTCGACCGCCTCCGGAACGGGAAGGAACTCCTGGACCCAAAACCCGGCAAGGGCCAGGCCTTCAACTTCCTCTACCAGCTTTGGGGCAAGGACCCCGACGAGACCTCGGTGAAGGCCCTCGACGTCTGCCTGACCCTCCACGCCGACCACGAACTCAACGCCTCCACCTTCGCGGCCCGCGTGACCGCGGCCACATTGTCGGACATGCATTCGGGCGTGGTGTCGGCCATCGGCACCCTGAAGGGCCCGCTCCACGGCGGCGCCAACGAACAGGTCATGCTCATGCTCCAAAAGGTGGGGGACCCCTCCAAGGTCGAGGCCTGGATCCGCGACGCCCTGGCCCGCAAGGAACGCATCATGGGGTTCGGGCACCGGGTCTATAAGAACGGCGATCCGAGGGCCCCGCACCTGATGCGGATGTCCGAGTCCCTCGGCAAGATGAAGGGCGAACCAAAGTGGTTCGAGATGTCGAAGGTGATCGACGGGGTGGTCCGCAAGGAAAAGGGCCTGCTCCCCAACGTGGACTTCTACTCGGCCTCGACCTACCACTACCTGGGCATCCCCACGGACCTGTTCACCCCGATCTTCGCCTGCAGCCGGGTGACGGGCTGGACCGCCCACGTGATGGAGCAATTGGCCCACAACCGCCTGATCCGGCCCCGCGCCGAGTACCTGGGCGCCCGAGACCGCAAGGTGGGGCCGATCGACCAGCGTTGAGGCACCGTTCCCAAGCCCTGCCGGGTGTCCCGGCGGGGCTTTTTTATTGATGGGTCCCGCACACCCAAAGCTTTGGCCTCGGCTTGAGGCCTCGGCCATGGGGGCGGGGCTTTTTTATTGATGGGCCCCGCACACCCAAAGCATTGGCCTCGGCTTGAGGCCTCGGCCATGGGGGCGGGGCTTTTTTTATTTCCGGTGTCCCGGGTCCCAGGCCCGGGAGGGGACTGCTACAATGACCCCACTTTGATCCCGAACGGACCGACGCCGTGAACCCGCCACAAACCACGACCTTCCAGACCTATCGCAGGTTACTGGGTTATTTAAAGCCGTATCGGGCCCGTTTTTTGGCCGCCCTCTTGTTCATGTCCATCGTCGCAGGGTCCACGGTTTATCTCATGTATCTCCTCAAACCCATCATGGACGGGATGTTCGGTAAGACGGATGACCCGGCTGGGGCTTACCACCATCTTGTCTACTTTACCCTTCCCTTGGCTTTCGCCGTCGCGTGGTTCCGTTCGCTTTCAACCTACGGACAAAACTATATGACGGGATACCTCAGTCAACAGGTGGTCCAAAAGATCCGGGGACAACTGTTCGAACGGTTTCTGCGCATGCCGATGTCGTATTTCTCTTCCCAGCGGACGGGGGGGCTGGCTTCCCGCATCACCAATGACGTGATGATCCTCCAGGACACGGCGACCCAGGTGCTTACCAGCGCCATCTCATCGGTCCTTCAGGTGCTGGGCTTGGTGGCTTACATCCTTTACCTGGATTGGAAACTGGCGCTGATGGCGCTGGTGGTCTTCCCGGTCGCTTTTTATCCCATGATCCGGTTCGGCCGAAAAATGCGTCATGCCTCGGGGGAAGGGCAGGCGATCCTGGCGGAACTCAATGCCCATATCCATGAAACCCTGGGGGGGATCCGGGTCGTGAAGGCCTTTGGCCGGGAGGCGGGCGAGGAAGAAAAATTCAACCGGACTAACCGGAGCTATTTCGGGGTTGTCATGCGTTCGATCCGTGCGGCGGCCCTTTCGTCCCCGATCGTCGAACTCATCGGCATTACCGCGTTCCTCTGCCTGGTGGTTTGGCTGGGCCACCGCGCCATGATCCTCAAGGACATCACCCTTGGCGAGTTTATGTCTTTCGGGGGAGCCGCTTACTCCCTTTATAAACCCCTCAAGGATTTGAATGGGGTTTGGGGACGGATCCAACACTCCATGGCGGCGGCAGACCGTTGCTTCGGTATTCTGGACGCCCCGGATGACCAAGCCGATATCCCTGGGGCGGTGCAAGTGGGTCCCCTGAAGGAGTCCATCGAGTTCAAGGACGTTTCCTTCCATTACGCCGCGGGGAGGCCCGTGCTGGAGGGCGTCTCGTTCTCCCTCCGGAGGGGTGAAATCGTCGCCCTGGTGGGACCCTCGGGCGGGGGCAAGAGCACCTTGGCCGACCTGATCCCCAGGTTCTACCGGCCGACCTCCGGGACGATCCTGTGGGACGGCAAAGACCTCAACCAAATCCAGGTGGCCTCCCTCCGTAAGCACATCGGCATCGTGACCCAGGAAACCATCCTCTTCCATGGAACGGTACGGGACAACATCGCCTACGCCAGGCCCGACGCCGACCTGAAGGATGTGGAAGCGGCCGCGAAAGCAGCCTATGCCGTGGATTTCATTAATGAAATGCAGGGGGGCTATGGGGCCCTGGTGGGGGAACGTGGCACCAAACTATCCGGCGGCCAACGCCAACGGTTGGCGATCGCCCGGGCCCTGTTGAAGGATCCCCCACTCCTGATCCTCGATGAGGCCACCAGTGCCCTCGACAACGAAAGCGAACGCCTGGTCCAAAAGGCACTGGATGAGTTGATGGGCCACCGCACCACCTTGGTCATCGCGCATCGCCTCTCGACCATCCAACGGGCCGACAAGATCCTGGTGCTGGAAAAGGGCCGGATCGTGGAACAGGGGAAGCACGCGGAACTCCTCGCGAAGGGCGGGCTCTACGCCCACCTCCATTCCATGCAGTTCCGCGACCCCGAACCGGCGGTCGGATCGTGACCCGGGGTCCGCGTCGTCCCGCCGTTTTTTTTGATCGCGACGGCACCCTGATCCAGGACCGGGATTACCTGTCGGACCCGAAGGGGGTCCGCTTGCTCCCGGGGGCCGTCCAAGCGGTCCGTCTGTTAAAGGCGGCCGGTTACCGGGTGTACTTGGTCAGCAACCAATCAGGCGTGGCCCGGGGCTATTTCGGGGCCGCGGCGGTCCACCGGGTGAACCGGAGATTCCGGGACCTGCTGGGAGTCCGGTTGGACGGCGTCTTTTTCTGCCCCCACCACCCGAAGGGCGAGGTGGCCCGATACCGGAAAGCCTGCGCCTGCCGGAAGCCGGCCCCGGGAATGGTCCGCCAGGCGGCGAAAAGGCACCCTTTGGACCTGCCCAACAGTTACATCGTGGGCGACAAGCCCGACGACGTCCTTCTGGCCCCGCGGGCCGGTCTTCGGGGAGGCCTCCTGGTGCTGACCGGCTATGGCCGAAAGAGCCGGGGTAGCCTAAAATCACGGGACCGGTTGGCCGTCGTGAAGGATGCCCTCGCGGCCGCGCGGTGGATACTCAAACAACAGCGGATGGCGGTTGGCGGTCAGCGGATGGCTTTTTCAAGCCAAAGCTGATTGCGGACCCCTGGCTGTTGACCTCACCTGTTGAGGCTTAAATGAAGCCGACCTTGCCGTCCGACCTGCCCAAGAAGGGCATGGACCTCCTCAAGAAATTCCCGCGCCTGAAACTGATGGTGGCCGGGGACCTGGTGGCCGACGAGGCGGTTTACGGGGTGACCGACCGCATTTCCCGCGAGGCGCCGGTCCTGATCCTCCGCTATACCCACACGGTGACCGCGCCGGGAGGCGCCGCCAACGCCGCCATGAACGCCAAGGACCTGGGGGCCCAGGTGTACCCCTTGGGCGTGGTGGGGGACGACGAAGGGGGGCGACGGCTCCTGGAGGTGTTCCGCCACAAGCAGTTGGACGCCACAGGGGTTTTGACGGTCAAGGGCCGCATGACCACGGTGAAGAGCCGAATCCTGGCGGGGGCCCAGCACACGGCGAAACAGCAGGTCATCCGCATCGACCGGATCCCCGACAAGGACATCCCGAAATCCGTCGAGAACAAGATCCTCGGCCGGTTGACGGCCCTGGCACCCAAGATGGACGCCCTGCTCATTTCCGATTACCAACTCGGTCTCCTGACCCAGGCGGTCCGGCGGGCCCTGCTGTCGGCCTTTGAGGGGAAGATCATCACGGTGGATTCCAGGTTCCACCTTCCGGAGTACCGCGGTGTGTCGCTCGTGACCCCCAACGTAGCCGAAGCCGGCCCCGCGGCGGGGTTGGAGATCGTGGACGAGACGAGCCTCTTGCGCGCGGGCAAGCTCCTGCGTGAACGCCTTGCGTCCGACGTGCTCATTACCCGTGGGCCCCAGGGAATGGCCCTGTTTCACGGGAAGGACTTGGTGCACCATTTGCCGGTCCACGGCATCGACCAGCCGGTGGACCCCACCGGGGCCGGGGACACCGTGGCGGCGGCCGTTACGCTCTGCCGCGCGGCGGGCGCCGACCTGGTCACCTCGGCCTCCTTCGCCACCGTGGCGGCGGGGATCGTGGTGGGCCGGAGGGGCACCGTGACCGCCTCCCGGGCCGAGGTGGAATCGGTCCTGAAAAACTTCAAACCCTGAGGAAACCCGTGGCGGAAGTGGTGTTGGACCGAAAGGTCTTGGCCGGGAAAATCCGGGCCCTCCAAGCGAAGGGCGAAAAAATCGTGTTCGCCAACGGTTGTTTCGACCTGCTCCATGTGGGCCATGTGCGGTACCTGCGGGGGGCCAAGACCCTCGGCGATAAGCTGGTGTTGGCCCTCAACACCGACGAGTCGATCCGGCGGTTGAAGGGCCCCCAACGGCCCTTGATGAGCCTGGAGGACCGGTTGGGCGTCCTGTCCCAATTCGAGATGATCGATTTCGTGACGGCCTTCGAGGAGGACACCGCCACGCCGCTCCTCCTGGCGCTGAAGCCCGATATCCAGGCCAAGGGGACGGATTACACCCCGGACAACGTGCCTGAAAAGGACACGGTGGCCTCCTATGGGGGCCGGGTGGCCGTCGTGGGGGACCCCAAGGACCACTCCTCGAAGGATCTCATCAAGGAAATCCTCTCCCGGTACGGCCCGAAAAAGTAGGCGGACGGTCCCATCGTCCTGTTCTAAACTTGAGGCGGACACCGTCATCCCGAGCGGAGTCGAGGGATCTGCATTCGCTGAAAAAACGAAAAGCGGATTCCCCGCAGGTTTGTTCGGAATGACGGCACTGAGCGGATTGGAAAAGGCCGGGAATGCCGTCACCCTTCAAACACATACTGGTTTCCCGCACCGACAAGATCGGCGACCTGATCCTCTCACTTCCGGTTTTCCAGTCCCTGCGGGCCTCCTTCCCGGAGGCCCGGATCACGGCGCTGGTGTCGTCCTACGCGCGGGAGGTCGTGGAGACGCATCCCGACGTGGATGGGGTGGAACTGGTCAGCCGGGCCGACACGCTTCCCACCCTGGTATGGCGGTTCCGGCGGCTCGAATGTGACGCCTTCCTCGCGCTTTATCCCAGGCCCTGGATCGGCCTCGCGGCCCGGATCGCCCGGATCCCCACCCGGGTCGGGACCGGATACCGATGGTGGTCGCCTTTCTACAACAAGAAAATCTACGTCCATCGGTCCCGTTGCGAGCGTCATGAGTCGGATTACAACCTGGACCTGGTGAGGGCTTTGGGCGGTACCAAGTTGAGGCCGATCCCCCAATTCGCCGTGGAGGCGGCGGACCGGGAAGCGGCCCGGGCGCTCCTGAAATCCAAGGGACAAGCCTCCGGGGACCGGATCGTCGCGGTCCATCCCGGGTCGAAGGGTTCAGCCCTGAATTGGAGCCCGGAACGGTACGCCGAGGCCGTCGGGAAGATCGCCCGTTGGGACGGCGTCCGGATCCTCGTGACCGGGGGACCCGGCGAGGAGAAAGTCGTCCAACGGCTCTTGGCCGCCCTCCCGGCCCGGTTGAAACCGCCGATGACCCTCGTTGATGAGGTGGGCCTCCGCCCCTTGGCCGCCGTGCTGAAAGCCTGCCATTGCCTGCTTTCGGGTTCCACCGGCGTGATGCACTTGGCGGCCGCCGTGGGGACCCCGACGGTTTCCCTCTTCGGCGGCGGCCCGACCACCTCCCCGGTCCGGTGGGGACCCGTGGGCAACCGGTCCCTGGTCTTGAAGCCGGACGCCCTGCGTTGCCCGGAGTGCCGGGAAGGGAACTGTCATCGCCACGACCCGATGGATTGGGTCTCGGTGGATCGTGTGGTCCAGGGAGTCAAGGTGATGCTGGATGCCCGGGGCCCGAGACGTTGAGGCGGTGGGCGTTTTTTGGCGTTGCCCTGGCCTTGGCGGGCGGCCTCGCGGGATGTTCCTTGTTGTTCGTCCAAAAAGGGAACACCCGGTATTCTTCCGCGGCGCCCCAGGCCGTCCCGACCGCGCCTTCCCTGTCGAAAGAAATGGGGATGGAGTCCGGCGGGTCCACCTATCAATCGGTTCCGGGGGACAGCCTGGAGACCATCGCCCGGGCTTTTTACGGGGATTCCAGGCAGGGACCTTACCTGGGACGCATCAACCACTTGAAGGCCGGGGGAGCTTTGCGGCCCGGGAGG
>Ga0265334_10001228_pt1 | contig 12519 bp, 10 predicted proteins | sample 42023metaG_FD_192442 | JGI IMG/M metagenome (GOLD analysis project Ga0265334, IMG submission 192442) | Rhizosphere microbial communities from Carex aquatilis grown in University of Washington, Seatle, WA, United States - 4-20-23 metaG | ecosystem: Host-associated > Plants > Roots > Rhizosphere... | reverse complement strand
CGAACTGGCGATCAGGCTGATGAGGAGAAGCCAGAATTCTTCTCGCGGACGCGACGCCATGATCGCGTTCGGGACCGAATGCGCGAAATCCGGATTTGGTCCCATTCTGCCCAGCAGGATGCCCTCGAAACCGGCAAACTTGTCGAGCGGCGAGAGACACTCCGTATCCATGTCGATGTAGAACCCGCCGTTTTTGTAGAGATAGAAATAGCGCACGGCGTCGGCACGATAGATTTCGGCCGGGAACTGATCGTAGATCGGCAGGAACCAGGGAAAAAATTCGGCGATGAATTTCCGGTTGTCGCCGTCGTCCCAGAGGGTGAAGGAAAAATCCCTGTTCTTCTCCATGACGGTCGATCGCCAATAGGCGAAATCGTCCGGGATATCGGTCTTGGATTTCCAGGTCTGGAAAATGCGGCGACCCACGCAATCGTCGTTCAAGGGGGCTCACCCGATCTGGATATAGGTGGTCTTGAGCTGTGTGTATTTGTGCAGCGCGTGGAGCGATTTGTCACGGCCGAAGCCCGATTGCTTGTAGCCGCCGAACGGCACCTCGATGCCGCCGCCGTCGCGCGTGTTGACCGTCACCGTCCCCGCCCTGAGCGCGCGTGCGATTTTGTGCGCCTTGGTCAGATCGTTGGTCCACAAATTCGCTTCCAGCCCGTATTTCGAATCGTTGGCGAGCTTCACCGCCTCTTCCGGCGTCTTGAAGGTGATAGCCGACAGCACGGGGCCGAAAATCTCCTCGCGCGCGATGGTCATGCTGTTGTTGACTCGGTCGAAGATGGTGGGCTCGATATAGAAGCCGCCGGTTTCCGTCCTCACCTGATTGCCGCCGAGCGTCAATGTTGCCCCTTCGGTCTTGCCCATATCGATGAAGCCGAGCACGCGGTGCGTCTGGGTTGCGTCCACGATGGCGCCCATTTTGGTTTTCTCGTCCAGCGGGTCACCCGGCCGGTATTGTTTCGCGAGCGCGGCTACCTCCGACAGGAATGCGTCATGGATCTTGTCCTCGATGAGCAGTCGCGAGGCCGCGTCGCAGACCTGGCCGGAATTGTAGAAGATGCCGTCGGCGGCACCTTTGGCCGCGGCCTTGAGATCGGGCGTGTCGGCGAAGACGATGTTCGGAGTCTTGCCGCCGCATTCGAGGCTGACCGTCTTCATGTTGGATTCGGCGGAATATTTGAGGAAGAACTTCCCCACTTCGGTCGAACCTGTGAAGGTGAGCGCATCCACGTCCATGTGGCGGCCGAGCGCCTGGCCCGCGGTTTCGCCGAAACCCGGCACCACGTTGAAGACGCCCGGGGGTATCCCCGCTTCGGCCGCAAGCTCGGCCACGCGGAGTGCAGTCAGCGGCGATTGCTCCGCGGGCTTCAGCACCACGGAATTGCCGGCCGCAAGCGCGGGAGCGAATTTCCACGCCGCCATCAGAAGCGGGAAATTCCACGGCACCACTGCGCCGACGACCCCGATGGGCTCGCGTGTGATCAGGGCAAGCGCGGTTTTCGGTGTGGGTGCGATTTCGTCATAGAGCTTGTCGATGGCCTCGCCGTACCAGCGGACGCATTCGGTGACCGCGCGCACATCGCCGCCACGCGCGTTCGCGATCGGCTTTCCCATGTCGAGGGTTTCGAGGAGCGCGATCTCGTCGCCATGCTTCTCGATCAGCTCGGCAAATTTGATGAGCGTGCGCTTGCGCGCCTTGGGCGAGCGGTCGGCCCAGCGTCCGTCCTCGAAGGCGTCGCGCGCGGCCTTCACGGCGCGGTCCACATCTTGCGCATCGCATGCCGCCACGCGGGCGAGCACCGCGCCATCCACCGGCGAGATGCAGTCGAAGGTCGCACCATTGGCGGCGTCCATGAACGCGCCGCCGATGAAAGCCTTGTCCCGGATGGTCAGGCGGGAGGCTTCCGCCCGCCAGTCGATCGCCACGGTCATTTCCGACTCTCCATCAATCGAGACCCATGATCATAACGTCAAACGCGCCGCACCGGAGGGGCGACGCGCTGAAAGAGCGGGCGTTTGGAAGGCGGGAAGGGTGCGTTGGGGGACCGCAGGCTACTTGATCTTGCCTTCCTTGAATTCGACATGCTTGCGCACGACGGGGTCGTATTTCTTGACCGACATCTTCTCCGTCATGGTGCGCGTGTTCTTTTTCGCGACATAGAAAAAGCCGGTATTGGCCTCGCTGTTCAGCCGGATTTTGACGGTGGTTGGCTTGGCCATAGCGGCGCTCCTTGGGGACGTCGAAGAAGGGCGGCTAAACTACTGAGCCGCCCTTCGATGTCAAGTGAGAGGGGGCGCCCCCTCCGCCCCGCTAGCGCGTGACACCTCCCCCCTAATGACGAGGAGGAAGCGCTCTTGCCTCAGCCGCCGTTGGCACGACCGGGGCGGGGAAGGTTCTGGACCAGCGGAGGCTGCGGGCCGACTGCCGCTTCGAGTGCGGCTTGCGCGCATTCCTCATCCACATTCGAGCCGCCGACGCCGATGGCGCCCAGGAACTGATCCTCTGCGATGATCGGAAGGCCGCCCTTGTTGGCGAACTCGCCGTTGAAGAAGCCGGCGCGGAATTCGGAGGCCTGGCCCTGCATCACATTGTTCATGACGATGTGGGTGGAGGCGCGCGTGACGAGCGCGGTCTTGGCCTTCAGGATGGCGGTGGAGGTGTTCAGCTTGCCCTGGCCGTCCATGCGCTCGAAATAGATCATCTCGCCGGTCGGCTCCATGATGGCGATGGAGACGGCGACGTTCTTCGACTTGGCGTAAGCGACGCAGGTCGCGGCCATCTTCTTGGCGGTGTCGATGGAGAGGGCGTATTTCTCGTGAATCTTTTTCGCGGCGTCGCCATGGATGACGAGGCTGTCGAGCGACGCGCCAAAGGCGGCCCCGGCAAAGGCGGTTACGGCCGCGGCAATCATAAGTGTACGGAATTTCTGCATGGCAACCTCCCGATTGTGGCGAATGAGGCGCCGATAATGCGCGTTCGAAGGCGCCGCTACAATCGCGGGGCTTCAAAAGAAACTGCCGCCGTGGCCTGCCCCCGTTCAAGAGGTGGCACCGGCGGCAGTTCCGAAACGAACCGGCTCTTACTTCAGCGTGACGAGATAGGCGATCACGTCGGCTTCATCCATCGGATCGGAGAAGCCCGGGAAGCCCATCTTCGTGCCCGGCACCTTCTTCTGCGGGCCCATCAGATAGACCTGAAGGGTGGGGACGTCCCACGTCAGACCGGCCTTCATCATGGCGGGCGAATACATATAACCGGCCATGGTTGCGGACTTGCGTCCGACGACGCCGAACAGGTTCGGGCCGATCTTGGCTGCCGCGCCCTTCGCCGCCGTGTGGCAGACGCCGCAATTGTCGTTGAACACAGCCTCGCCGTTCTTGGCGTTGCCGGCCTGGGCAGCCTGCGCAGCCTGCGCGACAAGCACGAAACCGGCTGCTGCGATGGTTGCCACTGCTGTAGTCAAAATTCGAGCCACGGGAACTCCCTCTTTTCTGTGTTTCCTTATGACCGATAGGCCATACGATTTAACGAATAGCATAAAAAATGGGGGCGATGGCAAATTGAAGGCGGGGCCGGCTCAAAGTAGCCGGACGACCGCTTTTCCGGCTCTGGGGATGTAGAAGGGAACCGGGCGGGCAGGGTCCGGGCGGTCCGTAAGCCGGGCTTCCACCTCCTTCAGCACCACGCGTGTGATGGGCAGGACATCGGCCGCGTGCGCCTCCTTCAGGGTCAGCCAGACGGGCTTGAGCAGCTCGCCGCTGGTTCGCGTTTCGCCCAAGGATTTTGCGATATGTCCCGCATCGGCCATGAAAAATCGCGCATCGAAGCGGCGAGGCCGGCCCGGCGGCGTGATGGCGCGGGCGATGAAATCCAGCGCTTCGAGCACGGGCACCGCGCCTTCCGCGAAGAAGCGGCGCCAGGGCTCGGCGCGGGTCCGGGGCGGGCTTGCGGTCAACGCGCCGACGAGGACGCCCGTCTCCTCGAAGGTCTCCCGGATGGCGGCCAGGCCGAGCGCGCGGGCTTTGGCCGGAGTTGTCCCGGCTGCGACTTTCGCGCGCACCTCGGGCCGCAAGTCGGTCGGGACCGCCAGGCGCCAGTCGCAAGCGTCCACACGGCCGCCCGGGAAAACGAATCGCCCGGGCAGGAAAAAGTGCCCTTTGGCGCGCTCCCCCATCAGGACGCGGATGCCGCCTGCTTCATGCTTTACCAGGACAAGGGAGGCGGCATCCTTGGGCCGGACGAGGGCGTGGCGCGGGCCCCCGTCAATCCGGAAAGGGTTCTCCGTGTCCGGCGGCGTCACCGGCGCCTCTCGCGACCGTGCCATATCCGAAGAATCGCGATCGCATCCCGCTTGGGCGAGTAATGGTAGCGAACCACATACGCCGATTGTCCAAAGGGGATGAATATCTCGCGCGCACCAATGGGCGCGCTCAGGCGGCCGCGCTCGGGAAACTGCAGCAGGGATTGGATACCTTTGCTCAAAGCCTCAACCGCGCGCTGGGCAGTTTCGGGGTTCCGTTCGATGAGAAAGTCGTGCAGCCGCCCAAGATCGGTATGTGCCCGCCGCGAGACAACTATCTTCACAATTTCCGCGGGCGCGGCATGGGCAGCTCGTTGGACGTGCCCCAACTCTTCATCCAAGAAAGCACGTCTTCGTAAGGAACGCCTTGGCCCGCGCGTTCGAATTCCTCGATGGTTCGCGCATCTTCGGCAAGCGCCTCCGGTGACCATGGCCCCTGACCTGCTTCGCGCATTTGCTTCAGGTCTAGAGGCATGGCCGGCAGCGCTTCGAGGGCCAGTTCCTTTACCAGCGCACGAACGGTGAGACCCCGCGATTGTGCCTCGCGCTCCAGCAATTCCGCGGAGTCGGAATCGATTTCTATGGTTCGAGTGTCGTCCATGGGTGGAGGGTAGCTCAGAAGCCTCACCCGGCCAACTATCGCCGGCGAGGGTGGGGCCGTTTTGAACCGGTCCGGCCGCTGCGAAGAAAAGCCGGCTTGGGTTGTTTTTCGTCGTCGTCGTCCGCCAGATCGAAGCGCAAGCCGCCGGTCAGCGGTGCGGCTTCGGCCAGCCTTACACGGACGATGCCGCCGAGATGATAGATGGTGCCCGAGCGGTCGCCGACGAGGGCGTGGCGCTTCTCGTCATGCTTGAAGAAATCCGCGCCCAGCGCCCGCATCGGCAACAAGCCGTCGGCGCCGGTCTCCTTCAGCCGCACGAACAGGCCGAAGCGCGTGACGCCGGTGATGCGCGCGTCGAACACCGCCCCCACGCGGTCCTCCATGAAGGCCGCGACATAGCGGTCGACGGAATCGCGCTCGGCCGCCATGGCGCGCCGCTCGGTCATGGAGATGTGGTCGGCGGTATCGCCAAGCCGGGCAATGTCTGTGTCGGAGAGCCCGCCATCGCCCAATTTCAAGCCCCGGATCAGCGCCCGATGCACCACGAGATCCGCGTAGCGCCGGATCGGCGAGGTGAAATGGGCGTAGCGCTGCAGGTTCAAGCCGAAATGGCCGAGATTGTCCGGCGCGTAGACGGCCTGCGACTGCGTGCGCAGAACGACATCGTTCATGACCTCTTCGTGCGGCGTGCCTTTGGCGCGCTGAAGAATGCGGTTGAAGATATCGGGCTTGATCACCTGGCCTTTGGCGAAGGGAATGCCGATGGTCTTGAGGTAATCGGAGAAGGCATAGAGCTTCTCCTGACTCGGCTCCTCGTGGATGCGATAGATCAAGGGCGTGCGGGCCTTCTCCAGCGATTCGGCGGCCGCGACATTGGCCATGATCATGAATTCTTCGATCAGGCGCATGGATTCCAGACGCTCGCGAAACGCAATCGTCTGGATTTTGCCGTCCGCGCCGATGACGATGCGCCGCTCCGGCAGATCGAGATCGAGGGGCGAGCGGCGGTCGCGTTCGATGGTGAGCGTGCGATAGGCGTCCCACAGCGGCTGCATGACATTGGCTTGCAAAGGCCCGGTCTTGCCGTCGGGCGCACCGTCGAAGGCATATTGCGCCTGCCGGTAGGTCAGCCGCGCAGCCGAGCGCATGAGTCCGCGCAGGAATTCGTGCCGGCGCTTCACCCCGCGCGCATCGAACACCATGCGCACGGCCAGGCACGCGCGGTCTTCGCTTTCGCGCAACGAGCAGAGATCGGCCGACAGCGCTTCGGGCAGCATTGGGACGACGCGGTCGGGGAAATAAACCGAATTGCCGCGCTTGCCTGCTTCGCGGTCGAGCGCCGAGCCGGTCCGCACATAATGAGCGACATCGGCAATCGCGACGATGACGATTTGCCCGCCTTTGTTGTGCGGATCGGAATCGGGGCCGGCCCACACTGCGTCGTCATGGTCGCGCGCGTCTTCCGGATCGATGGTGATGAGCGGGATTTTGCGCAAATCCGTCCGGCCGTGCGCGTCCACCGGCTTGGCGCGTTCGGCTTCCTCGATGGCCTCGCGCGGAAACTCGGTCGGGATGCCGTGGGCATGGATGGCGATGAGGCTCACTGTCTTGGGCTCGTTCATCGAGCCCAGCTTTTCGACGATGCGGGCGCGCGGGCCGCCTGCGGCGTGGCGCGCAGTGGGCTCGATCACCACCAGTTCGCCGTCGGCCGTATCGCCCAATTCACGGGCGTCGACCACGAAGGCGTAGCGCGTCTTGCGATCGATGGGCTCGATGCGGGCGGGCATTCCCCGCTCGCGCTTCACCACGCCCAGCACCTTGTGCGCGCTCGCACCCAGCCGCTTGATGATGCGCGCTTCATAGGGGGCATGGCCCTCACGGGTCCGCGCGATTCGCGCCAGCACCCGCTCGCCGCGGCCCGGTGCGCCCGTTTCCTCGCGGCCGGGCAGAATCAGGACAGAAGGAGGGGCGCCTTCGCCTTTCCATTCGACGGGCCGGCCGAGCGGCTCCCCGTCCGGGTCCTCGCCGAAAATCTCCAGGACCGCGACTTCGGGCAATCCGCCCGATGGGACGAAGCTCTTCTTCCGCCCGCGCTCGATGGTGCCTTCGTCCGCCAGATCGGCCAGAATCCGCTTCAGCGCCTGTCTGGCGGCTCCTTTCACGCCCAATGCGCGGGCGAGATCGCGCTTGGTTTCGCCGGGATGGGCAGCGAGATGGGCAAGCACGGCGTCCCTGGAAAGGGCAGGTGGGAGGCTCAGTCCGGACTTCTTGGCCAAGGGTACCTCGCGTTCACGGATGCTTGAGCTTAACGCGGAAATCCGGCCACACGCGTGGTTCGGCTTTGCCGTGGCCCGAATTTGCCTCTAAACTGATGTGGGTGGTACATCGCCAATCCTGCAAGCTGAATATGAGGAAGGAACGGGGCATGAGCTCGGCGCATAAGTCGTACTTGAGCATGTTTGCGGCAAGCCTTTTGGGGTCCGCATTGTTTATTGCACTGCCGGCAACGGCGAACGCGCAGACGGTGAAGGCCGATGAAATCGGCGGCGTCGTAACCGGCGCGAAGGGCCCCGAAGCGGGTGTGTGGGTCATCGCGGAAACCAAGGATCTGCCGACCAAGTATGTCCGTATCGTCGTGACGGACGATCAGGGCCGCTATCTGATCCCCGGCCTGCCGAAGGCGAATTACGATGTCTTCGTGCGCGGCTATGGCCTGGTGGATTCGGCGCGGCAGAAATCCGCACTCGGCAAGACGGTGAACCTCAAAGCCACTGCTGCCCCGAACGAAGCCGCGGCTGCTCAATATTATCCGGCGATCTATTGGTACTCGATGGTGAAGGTGCCGGAGGCCAACCTGTTCCCCGGCACCGGGCCTTCGGGCAACGGCATGCCCGTGTCGCTCACGGACCAGGGCAACTGGCTCCGTTATATGAAGACGGACAGCTGCAATTCTTGCCACCAGATCGGCGACAAGGCGACGCGTGAACTCGAGCCGCAGCTCGGCCACTTCGAGACCTCGCAGGCCGCGTGGGAGCGCCGCCTCCAATCCGGCCAGGCCAGCGCCCTGATGATGAACGGCATCGGCAATTTCGATACCGCTCGCGCGCTCGGGAATCTCGCCGACTGGACGGACCGCGTGAAGAAGGGCGAACTTCCCTTCGCAAAGCCGTCTCGTCCCACCGGCATCGAGCGCAATATCGTGCTGACCGAATGGGATTGGTCGACGCCGCAGACCTATCTGCATGACGAGATTTCCACCGACCGCCGCAATCCGACCGTCAATCCGCACGGTCTGATTTATGGTTCGCCGGAAGAAAGCTCGGACTTCATCCCCTGGCTCGACCCGGTCGACAACAAGTCCGGCCTGATCAAGTCGGAATATCGCGACCCCAAGACGCCGACCACCAAGACCGCGCCGCAATATGCGGAATCGCCCTATTGGGGTTCGGACGCGATCTGGGACAGCCACACCAGCATCCACAATCCCTGGATGGACGAGAAGAGCCGCCTGTGGGTGACGGCCAAGATTCGTCCGGCCAATGCGGAGCCGGCCTTCTGCAAGGCGGGTTCGAATCATCCTTCGGCAAAGGCCTTCCCGCTCAACCGTTCGGGACGCCAGCTTGAGGTCTACGATCCGCAGACCAAGAAGGCGACGCCGATCGATCTTTGCTTCGGCACGCACCACCTGCAGCTCGACAAGAACGAAGTGATGTGGTTCTCGAGCGGCAATTCCAACGACGAAGTCGTCGGCTGGTTCGACGTCAAGAAGTGGGACGCGACCCACGACGAAGCGGCAAGCCAGGGCTGGGCGCCGTTCGTGGTCGACACCAATGGCAACGGCAAGCTCGACGACTATACCGGCCTGAAGGATCCCACCGACCCCAAGAAGGACAAGCATGTCCAGGTCGGCTTCTACGGCGCTTCCCCGAATCCGGCGGACGGCACCATCTGGGCGTCCTATCTCGGCTTCCCCGGCGGCGTTGCCCGTTTCGATCCCAAGACGAAGCTGACCGAGTTCTATGAAGTCCCCTACAAGGACTCCAAGAACCCGCGTTCGGGCTTCTCGCCTCGCGGCATGGACATCGACAGCAATGGCGTTGCCTGGCTCGCGCTCGCAAGCGGCCACATGGCGAGCTTCGACCGCAAACTCTGCAAGGGTCCTTTGAACGGACCGGTTGCAGGTACCGGCAAGGCCTGCCCGGAGGGCTGGAAGTTCTACACCATCCCTGGCCCGCAATTTAAGGGCGTGGCCGTGGCGGACGGCAGCGCCGAAGCCCCGTATTACGACTGGGTCGACCAGTTCGATACGCTTGGCCTCGGCAAGAACGTCCCGATCGCCACCGGCAATGAGTCGGACGCGCTGTTCGCGCTGGTCAACGAGAAATGGGTGACCATGCGCGTGCCGTATCCCATGGGCTTCTTCGCGAAGAACATGGACGGCCGCATCGACGATCAAAATGCCGGCTGGAAGGGCAAGGGCATCTTCTCGACCTATTCGGGCCGCTCGGCGCCGCATATCGAAGGCGGCAAGGGCCAGACCAGCAAGGTCGTGCACTTCCAGGTTCGTCCCAATCCGCTGGCGGATTGATCGGACCGGCTGAAACTGACCGTTAACGAGGGCGGGTCGCGAAAGCGGCCCGCCCTTCGCTTTTGCGCGAGCAGTGCCCTGGCAGTCTCGTTCTTTGTCTGCGAATGCGCTATAAAGCCGCGGCCGCGTGCGCGAGTCTTGAAGGCCTCGCGTTTGACGCCATGAGGGAAGGACACGTGATGAGGACAAGAACAGCCACCGTCGGCATGCTGAGTGCGAGCGCTTTCGCGTTGTTAGTCGCCGCGCCGATCAATACTGCGAGCGCGCAAGTGCGCCTGGATGCCGATGACATCGGCGGCACGGTTACCAGCGCCAAAGGCCCGGAAGCGGGCGTCTGGGTGATTGCGGAAACCAAGGACCTGCCGACGAAATATATCCGCATCGTCGCGACCGACGACCAGGGCCGCTACGTGCTGCCCGACCTGCCGAAGGGCAACTACGACATCTGGGTGCGCGGCTATGGTCTCGTGGATTCGCCCAAGGTGAAATCGCAGCCGGGCAAGAACCTCGACCTGAAGGCGGTTGTGGCCCCGAACCGCGCGGCGGCAGCGGAATATTATCCCGCCCAATATTGGTATTCGATGCTGCATGTTCCTGCAGCGAACCTGTTCCCCGGCACGCCGCAAAACGGCATGTCGCAGCAGATGACCGATCGGGGCGTATGGTTCCGCAATCTGAAGACCGATGGCTGCGTCGCCTGCCATCAATTGGGCGACAGCGCGACCCGCAAAATCCCCGCCGGGCTCGGCCACTTCAACACCGGCGCAGAGGCGTGGGAACGCCGTCTGCAATCCGGCCAGGCGAGCGGCCCCATGATGGGCGCCATCGGCCGTTTCGACACCCAGAAGGCGCTGGCTGCGTTCGGCGATTGGACCGACCGCGTGGCCAAGGGCGAGCTGCCGAAATTCGATCCGCCGCGCCCGCAAGGCAAAGAGCGCAATCTCGTCGTCACCGAATGGGATTGGAACACGCCCAAGGCCTATCTGCATGACGAGATTTCGACCGACCGCAACAACCCGACCCTGAACCCGCACGGGCTGATCTACGGGGCGACCGAGGCAAGCTCGGATTTCATCCCGTGGCTCGATCCCGTCGACAACAAATCGGGTCTGTTGAAGACCGAATATCGCGATCCCAAGACGCCCACCACCAAGACCGATCCGATCTATGGTGACTCGGTTTACTGGGGCAACGAGGCCATCTGGGACAGCCACACCGTCACGCACAATCCGATGTATGACGACAAGGGCCGGCTCTGGCTGACGGCGCGCATTCGTCCGCAAGCCAATCCCGCCTGGTGCAAAGCCGGATCGAATCAGGCTTCGGCGAAGTTCTTCCCGGAAGGCCGCTCGGGCCGTCAGGCGGAAGTCTACGATCCCAAGACGCAGAAGATCACCACCGTCGATCTCTGCTTCTCCACCCATCATCTGCAGTTCGACAAGACCGGCATGCTGTGGTTCAGCTCGGGCGGCGGCAACAACGACGTCATCGGCTGGCTGGACGTGAAGAAGTTCGACGCCACCCATGACGAACAGGCGAGCCAGGGCTGGTCGCCGTTCATCCTCGACACCAACGGCAACGGCAAGCGCGATGTCGGCTGGGTCGAGCCCAATGGCACGGTGGACCCCGCAAAGGACAAACGGATCATCACCGGCTTCTACAGCGTGTCCCCGAGTCCGGCCGACGGCTCGATCTGGGGCACGGTGCTTGGCTTCCCCGGCGGCATCGCCCGTTTCGATCCCAAGACCCAGCTGACCGAGTATTTCGAAGTGCCTTGGAAGAATGCCAAGGTTGCCACCACCGGCCAGGGCTTCTCGCCCCGCGGCGCGGACGTGACCACCGATGGCGTGGTCTGGGCGGCGCTGGCGAGCGGACATCTCGCGAGCTTCGATCGCCGCCTCTGCAAGGCGAAGCTTTCGGGGCCGGCTCTCGCGGACCCGCAGAACCTCTGCCCGGAAGGCTGGAAGCTCTATCAGTTGCCTGGGCCCGAGTTCGAAAACGAGAAGGGGACGCCCGGTGCAGGCACCGAAGCTGCCTATTACGACTGGGTCGACCAGTACGATACAGGCGGTCTTGGCAAGAACGTACCGATCGCCACCGGCAATGAGTCCGATTCGCTGGCCGCTCTTGTGGACGGCAAATGGTTCGTGATGCGCGTTCCCTATCCGCTGGGCTTCTTCGCGAAGAACCTGGATGGACGCATCGACGACGCCAATGCCGGCTGGAAGGGCAAGGGATTGTGGTCCACCTTCTCCGACCGCGCCGCGACCCATATCGAGGGCGGCAAGGGCGAGATGAGCAAGGTCGTCCACTTCCAGCTTCGGCCGGACCCGCTGGCTCATTGAAAACTCCCCTCTCCCCCCAAAGGGGGTGAGGGAGGAATGGGCGAGGGCGGTTTCCAGCGGTGGAAACCGCCCTCGTTTTTGAGTAGTTTGGGCCGCGGGCCGGTTGGGCTCATTGTTCGACGCCATCCGCCACGACCGATTTCAGACTCCTAACGCTAATCGAGGGAAGAGACATGAGGACGATGAGAGCAGCCTCAATCGGCATGCTGAGCGCCAGCTTTGCGGCGCTGTTATGCGCAAGCTGGGCGACAGGCGCCGTGGCGCAAGTGCGCATCGATGCCGACGATATCGGCGGCGTGGTGACGGGCGCCAAGGGCCCGGAAGCCGGCGTCTGGGTGATCGCGGAGACCAGGGACCTGCCGACGAAATATGTGAAGATCGTCGCTACCGACGACCAGGGCCGCTATGTGCTCCCCGATCTGCCGAAAGGGACCTACGACATCTGGGTCCGCGGCTACGGTCTGGTCGATTCCCCGAAGGTAAAGGCGCAGCCGGGCAAGCAAGTCGATCTGAAGTCGGTTGCCGCCCCCAATCGCGCTGCGGCCGCCCAATATTATCCGGGCATCTACTGGTACGCGATGATGAAGATCCCGCCGGCCAATCTGTTTCCCGGCACCGGTCCTCAGGGCAACGGCATGGACGCCAAGCTGAAGGACCAGGGCCAATGGCTGCGCGTCA
>Ga0265334_10001227_pt1 | contig 12529 bp, 8 predicted proteins | sample 42023metaG_FD_192442 | JGI IMG/M metagenome (GOLD analysis project Ga0265334, IMG submission 192442) | Rhizosphere microbial communities from Carex aquatilis grown in University of Washington, Seatle, WA, United States - 4-20-23 metaG | ecosystem: Host-associated > Plants > Roots > Rhizosphere >... | reverse complement strand
ACACAGATACATTTTTGAAAATAAATGTTGAAAGTAATGAGAGATTACTTCCAACTGATGAGATAAATAAAATAGTTAATGCTGGTGATAGATTCAATGTAGAAAGACAACGATCAAAATACTACAGAATACTTGGAACAATAAATCCAACTATCTCAAATGCATTATTTAATCTAAATGATCCTTTGTATGCTGATTTATATACTTGGGCTGGATTTAATTATAGAGACCCAAATACATTAGATTACAGATTCTTAGATACATCATTTCCAAAAGATCAAGATGTATCGGATTTAAGTGATTTGGTTTATTCTCAAGCAATAAATAAGTATTTGAAGGAAAGAGATGGTTGGTTTGGATATTATGAACCTGATATCAGTAAACCAAGTCTTTGTAATTATTTTGACATGGAACCAAAACGAGAACGTTTTTCTTTTGCTCCAGATATTAACCCATTTCATTCATCACAGTCACTTCCAATTAAAAACTGGGAGCTAAGTATAACTTATCCTAGTAATAGCGATACAACGCATCCAATGATCAATGGAGGACTATTGGTAATAGAATCAATACCAGCTATTGTAGCAACTAGAAGCATGACAGCTTTTGGGATGCCTTGCTTACATAACCTATCCGTTGGTGATATGGTTAAGATAACAGGAACAACTGGCTATGACGGTGAACATGTTGTTGTAAGAACTGGATTAGACAATGGTGATTTAAAACCATATTATTTTGTAATCGACCTTCAACCAACTGGAACAACTTCTGGTAATTCTAGAATTAAAAGAATGTTTGGTGGTGTTGAATCACAATATTATTTTAGAAAATTCAGAAAGATTAAAACAAGAAATGCATCAGTTATAGAAACTGATGATTATGAAGCATACACACTTGCTTTCAGTGAAAATGTTTATGGTGATGAAATTTCACAATTCGTTTTCAACGAAGATATTGATGTTACTGACTTGACTGATAACTTAGGCAGACCATTAAGTGAACTTTATTTGACAATTATTAAAACGGATAGCAATGGTTTATTTGGTAATGTTTCATCTGGTATTGAGACACCATTTATTCCAGATTTAAATACAAGCTCAACAAATATATTTTTGCAAGATATACCAGTAATCAATAAAATACATAATGGTGGAATTTTACCATTCCCATCACATATTCCTTTTGAAAGTGATATTACAATTGATAACAACAATAATATTCCTAATAATAATGAATTTTATGGTGATCTAGTTGAGTATAATATTAATGAAGTTAAGGAAACTGTATTAGCTGATGTATCACACAGATTTAATACTCTTAGTCGAGAAACATCATCATCATTAACATATGTCACTTCTTTAGGCACAAATCCATTAACAACTACTATTGATCTTGGCCCAAGACAAGAAGGTTATATCTATAAACCACATCATATTATAAAGATCAGGGAATTTTCAAATTATGTTGAACAAGGTGATCAATTTACAGAAGGTGTTCCAAGTTATGCAATTAATTTAGGTGACGGTAGATATTTATGGAGAGATATTTTGGATATTGGGTTTAATCAAAGCAATGGTGAAGTAATTGATTATCCATTTTTAAATGGATGTCATTATATGTATGATAACTATTGTTTTTCAGTTAGAAGACAAGACCCATTTGATAATTGGGCCTTATACTATTCAAAATTCCCAGCTGACCCTATCGGTGAGCGAATGACAGATAAATTTACAACTAATTCATCAGAAGATGTTTGCTAATAGATACCAAATAAACCTTTCAACACTAGCTACTGGTACAACAGCAACTACAATTAACCTACCTATCACGATGGAGTATCAATTAGTGGATCAATCTGAGCTAATTGATCGAGTTTTTGTTGATGTAGAGGTTGAAAAAGCTATAAATCCTATCATTGATTATGAAAAAGTAAGATTTTTACCGTTAAATTTGAGTGGTAATGGTTTAGAAACAATTATTTATACACTTGACTTAAGTGGAGCAACAAATTACGGTGCAATTGGATTCTCTGATGATGATATCAAGTTCAATAAAGAGAATTTTAAGGAAACTTTTCTTAATTTATCATTTTATGACACTGATAATCCATTAACACAAACACTTATCTCGTTTGTAACCTTGTTTTCTGAAATAAAAACAACTGATTTATTACCTATAGGTACTACCATAGGTATACCAGGTCAGCCAAAGCCAGCTAATCAGATACCATTAACCTATGTACTAGATAGTCCTATACTAAAACATAGGGGTTTTGCTGAAGGATATCACCTATATGACTATAAGGATGAGTTAAACATAGGGGATTATAAGTACCTATATATGAGGGGTACCTTTAAAAATGCTAAAACAGGTAGAAGTATAAATCTAATGGTTCAAAATAATACACTGCCTATAGATAATCTAGTACATGAATTATATACTAGGTATAAATTAGTAAGAACAACTACTGGTTTTTACTATGAAATTGATGATTCATACCATGGGGATGGTACATCAGGTCCTAATAATGTAACTTACGCTGCAAATACTGTTACAATTAACCTATATCAAATAAAAGCACTATAATGGAAGTTATAAAACGTAAAATTTTACTGGAAGATAGTACTGATAGGACATATAACAGTCCAAATTGGGGTGCAATAACAGCTGATACCTTCTACATTAATGTTTTTATAACACAAAACATTGATGATATGGGTTTATTTACTAATATTGATTATGTCCAAACATCAAACACTACATATATCGCACCAGATTATCAAATTCTAATCAATAAATTAAATTTAAGTGGGTATACATTCCCGTTTATGAGTGGTGGAACACCATCATCAATGACTGGATTGACTTCTACTGATGAAATAGTATTGAGAATTACTGGATCAACCGAATCTGATTACTATAATTTCGGTAATTTACTTATTAGTGGGTATACTGATACTAAAATAGATGATGTTAAGTCATATAATGCCATTAACCCGTATCGAATTGGATTTGATACAACAAAAGCACCTTATATCAACTATCAAAACATTAATATAAGTGGTGTTAGTAGGGTTATTTCCATGGGAGAACCTAAAGTATACGTTATTGATACGGTAGATGATGTATTAATGGGTACTAGTAATCAAGTATATGGTCTTTTATATCAAGACTATACTGGTAGTACTAGGAACGTAACTATAGATGGGGCAAGTACACGCATTCCTAGCACCACATTTAGCTATGTAGGTGAAGGAATTAATGAGACTAATATTTCTTTATCTGCCCTGACAAAAGAAGAGTATTTATTTGGAATTATTTCTCCACCAGAAGTGCAAAGCGATGTATTTATAGACAGAGGTATAACAACTGTTATGGAAATGCATTTAAAGTTATCAGAAGTCAAAGATTTAGGTCAATTGATTAGATATGGAAATGGATTTTATAACCTAACAAGACAATAATATACTTTAGTGAGAATATCATTATATTAACAAGAAACAAATACAAATGGATAATAAAACAGATAAAATAAATATTTTGACAAAAATGCCAATCGCATATGAGCCAAAAAAAACGAATAGATGGACAGTAATTTTTCCATCTACATTTAATATTGAAGGATGGGTAGTAAACTCTACCCAAAGACCATCTGTAATTATGGATGGTGAAACATTTAAAATTAATCCAATAAGTTTTGTATTTTTAGACCCAATTGGTCCATCAACAACACAAAGATTAATGGATATTATAAGAGCTTGTCCTAGTAATATTGAATCATTACAAAAGGACTCAAGTATAGAATTAATTGAAACATTGAAAAATGGATTTGATTATGATTTGGAAATGCTTGATCCAACAGGTGTAACGATTGAAAAATGGACGATTAGTAATTGTGAAATTATTAGTATTGATTTTAGCGATTTAAATTATACTGATTCAGACCCAATTAAATGTAAAATGGTAATACAACCAAAAAGTTTTAAACTACATTTTTAATAATATAACCACTAATAACAAACAAATAACATGGCAACAGGAACATACGGTATTGTAAGACCAGCAGATATATCACCAAGTGATGTTGAAATTTTTTATCATTTCACACCATCAAGAGATAAGGTTGGTAATAGTGGTTTGATAAAATTAAACCCTAATGAAGTATTAATAAAAATTGATAATCCAAATAAGGTTCAATCTAATGTAACTGGTTTTGAAATTTTCGGTGGGATGTATACTTTAAAATTACCAGTGGCAACATTCGGAACTAAAGGCATCTACACAATAATAATTAAGCCAATTGAGATTAGAACAAAGATTGTTGATATTGGTGTTTTATCTGCATTTCCAGATACTAGTGGTGTATTATTTGATTTAGCCAGCGTTCCTCAAAATTTTCTAACTAGATTTGAAAATAATGGATTAGTTGGTTATCGAATTGAATATTTGAATACAAATACAATGGCATCTGATGCCAAGATCAATAACTTTTTCAGAGTAATAACATCAAATAATAGAGCAGAACCAGTCAATCAAAATCTTACGAATACAAATCAAAAAGCAATTCGTTATCGTTTTAATGATAATTCAACACTTACGTTTTGTACTCTTTCGCCAGCATCAGCATCTAGTGTTAAACCAAATGTATTTCCTTTTATCGGTCAACCAAACCAACAAGTTATTATAACTAACACCTTCTTCAATCCAATCATGCTTGAAGTAGAAATGGTTCAACATGATATAGAAACACTTGCAATTGCATTGCTTGGTAATCAAACAAAATCACTTGAAGATGGTATTTATACAATTTATAATTTTAATAATGATATCTATAAACAATATGATCTATTTGAAATTAAAGATAGATTCAGTGGTAAACCATTATTTGAAGTTAGAGAAGAAAGAGCAAGTATTGATTTTAATAAAACATTTACAACTATAACTACTGTTTAAATTTAGGTGATGAACAATAATAAAATTAAAGTAGCTGGTTATGCACAAAAGGTTGTCTACACTGATGGAATAGAATATAGAAATTTTACTCCAGATTTGGTAGGTCTTCAACTTGCTAGTAATGGTGGTACTCCATTGTTTACAATGGGGAATTTTGCTATTACTACAAATCTTGAACCTAAGAGTGATAAAACCTTCATCACAAATAAATTTTCAAATTTTGTTTCATTATCAGATATTGATTTATCTTTATCACAAACACAAACATTATTATCAGATAACGCAAGTGTAGTATTAAATTTAGATAAAACAAATATAAATTATTATGCTTTATTTGGTTCATTAAGTGAATTTATTAGAGTTTCTTTAGAAGACATTATAACAAAGTGGCCAGCATCATTATATATGTTACCACTTTCACAAACAGCAACTGGTCAAATCTTGAATGGTTATACATTCGAAAACTATACATATGATCCATTAACAGAAATTTCAAATTTTAGAATTGATACAACATTTATTAATAATAAATTCGGGTTAAACATATTAAAGAATGGCTCCATTATAAATACATATAATGCAACTAATGATTTAAGAAATGTTACAGTAAATTTTTCATCATATGTTGTATCTTATAATGGAATTGAATATCCTGTAATTGGATTTACTGGAGCTACTTATACAACAAATGATTTTGTATACTTTACTGTACAAGGAAATCCATTTTCTGGTCTTACAACATCAGCAAAGATTAATTATCATATTAAGCCAGAGAAAATACAAGAAGAAACATTTTTTAATTCATTACCAGATTTTGAATTTTATTTATTAAGTAGAAATATTATCCCTATTTATACTGCGTCATTTAAATATCCAATTAAAACAGATAATGGAATTATCTTATATGTTACCGATACGGTTACTTGGCCAGTTTCTGATGGTTATAATATTGATTTTGATACAACAGCATATTTGAGTTATGCGACTAAATTATTAAATATAGCAACAGATAATGATTTAATCCAAAGCAATTTAATGAATAGATTTTTGGTTTCGGAATCAATAACTGCATTTGATACAACACCTGTTCACTTATCTGATTTGGATCAAGATACATCTGGACAAAAAATGAACAAGACTCTTCAGTTATATGGAGTTTCATTTGACGAAATAAATAATTTCATCAGTGGTATTGCTTTTGCAAATGTTGTAACATACGATAAACAAGATAACACACCAGATATCTATTTAAAAAACCTAGCAAGAGTATTAGGTTGGGAATTGGTTTCTTCTGTATTGGAAAATGATTTGCTTGCTAATTATGTTACAACTAGACAATCAACATACTCTGGTCAATCTGTGGGATTAACAGCTGTAGAAGCAGATACAGAATTATGGAGAAGAATAATTTTAAATACTCCTTGGTTATGGAAATCAAAAGGTGCTAGAAAGTCAATTGAATTCTTATTAAGGTTTATTGGTGCGCCACAAGGCTTGGTCAAGTTCAATGAATATATTTACAAGGCTGAAGCTCCAATAGATATTGATTTATTTGTTTCATTATTGGAATTAAATGGATTGAATACTGATCTTTCAGTGTATCCAATAGATTCTGACGGATATCCAAGACCACTAGCAGATACACCAAACATGTATTATCAAAGCAATGGTTTATGGTATAGAGAAACAGGTGGTAGTGGTTCTACTATTGATATATTGACTGGTAATAATCCACACTTAGGTCCATATGATGGTGGTTTTGCCTACATTAATCAATTTAGAACATTGATTCCAAATTTTTCAGCAGTAACAATAAGTTCAGAAACCACTTCAACAAATACAACAAATCTATATACAAATTATGATTCAGGATCATTTGATACTGGAATAACAACTGCAACAACAGTAAATACAATTGAAGTTGTAAATGATAATGGTAGTGACATAAGCGATTGTATTGTATTTACACCATCAATTGAATTGGACCCAAATCCATCCATATTATATAATGATTGTGGATGTATTGTTGATGGTAATGATAATGTATTGAGTCTTTGTCTTGATGTTAACTCACCATTACCAAAATCATGTACTGATACGATGGTATCACCACCTTTAGATGATACTTCAGATGGATTATATATATTTAAATATTATCAATACAATATTGATGGATCGATTCTTAAAGATAATAATGGAAATCCAATTCCTAATACAACAAATTATAGTTCTAAAGAGTGTTGTAGCATGATTGGTGGAACACCATTTATATATAATGAATTTAGACTGAATGTTATTTTTAATTCTGGATATGTTTGTTGTGATAATTCTGGCAAGTGTGGTTGTATAATAGCATGTAAATGGAAAGCACAACAAACGCCAATATTAATAACGATGCAAAGTTCTCAGTTTGAAAGCATCGATTTAAGTTATTTGCAATTTACACAAGCAGATGGAACATCATCAGTAGTAACACCAGATGGTTGTAATTGTATTGCTAATTATACAATACCAGTACCTAATATTATAGACCCATTCACTGGTATGATAGGATATGGATGTCAACTAACTAGTTTAGGTATTGAAGATTTGGCATTAGGAAATTCTAGTGTTATTTATAACACATACTATGATAGAGCAGTAAATAACGCCTCATGTTTTTCAACACCTCAAAGCGGAACAACTGTTTCAGTTGGTGGTGTAGGTGGTGTTGGAACAGCTGTTGTGGTTGTTGGTACAAATGTAGGATAATAAAATATGAAAATGAATATTTATAAGTAATGGATATAACACAAGCAGATACAACGACTAAATGTTTTGACATGAGCACACTTATGGCAGTGAATGGTCAAGTCCTGGAAAACCAAGACGGAAGTGTTTCTGTATATGTTCCTAACAATTTAGGTGTATTAACACCAGTTATTTTAACTAAACAATGTTGTGAATTTTTAAGTTCTAAGTATTTTTTCGATATAAATTCTCAAACATGTAAGTGGTCTGATGCTCCATCTTGTACACTAGATAATGTTTTCAAAATTGTGTTAAACCCTAACGGAAATGATGGTTCAATATTCTACAGTAGTTCTAATGTAAATGAGAATTGTGTTTTAACCATTGATTTTGATTATTTATTTAAAATTAAATGTGAAACATTAAGTGGAATAATGACAGGTAGTATTGTTTCATCACCAGTTGTAATAGAAACAGCAAATCAAAATACCCAACTACAATCCCAATTACAAGAACAATCAGTTATTTGTGAATCAATAACAAATACTATAAATAATCTTAATGCTGAAATATTATTGACTCCATATTCAATAACTTGTGAATTACAACCAATACTAGCAACTCATACAGATGTCTCTGATTCATCATTGATGAATTTTGGTAGAACAGGTTTTGGTCCAATAGGTAATTCACAAACAACTAGGACAACAAGTGGAGAGTCACAATCTAGTGCTGTAGTAAATGGAAAGACATATTGTTTAAGAGAGCCTGAAGGTTTATCAGCTTGGGCTAATATATTAGGACCAATAAATTATCAAAGATTTTTAAATGGTGATCCAACATCATACACTTGTGAGGATGTTCAAGCTATTGTTGATCAAAATACATTAAGTAGGGTTTCATTACTTGGTGATTGTACAATACCATTTGGAACTAGAACATCGTTAATGAATCAATTGTCTGATTTAATAGATCAACAAATAGCTTGTAATGCATTAGTGGATTCATTAACAGCTCAATTAGCTAATTCTGGTACAACATTTACTGAGACAATAATATCATGTACAAGACCAATAGATATGTTTGAAGCATTAGATGTTTCTATGGTTGTTGATATAATAACATCAGCGAATACTCTTCAAACTGTTTATACTGGTGATACACTATTCCAAGCAATTGGTGCTGGAAATTTATACACTTATTTAACATCTCACCCTATCAGTGGTTTTTATGTTTGTGGTGATCCTAGCAGTTCTGAAACAACATTTAGTGGTTGTACACCATTGAATCTTAATTTAGTAAATCCGTTATTACCAAATGTCTATATATGTGATTCTGTATTGGAAAATCTAGCACAGGATTTATATATTGAATCTGGTCTAAGTGGATCGACAAATGGTTTAAATATTTTTAGTGGAAGTATACCTAATGGTGCATTTGCATCCAAATGGTTACACTATACAACAACAATTTCTGATCCTATAATTCTAAGTCAAATAAGAGATCAAAAGATTACAATAAGTTTAAAAATTAATCATACATGTGGAGAATTTTGTATTCTATTGGATAATATATTTTTGAATAAGGTTTGCACAAATGTAGATAGAAATGATTTATTCGTTTCACAATCACCAGGATTTGAATTAGATAGAATTCGTGATAATAAAAAATCATGGTCAGCAAATACAGTAAGTATTAATAGAGATTTCTTAATCTCCAACGATCAACGTAATTTTTCAATTAGACAAACAAATTATGATGTAAACGATGAACGTTTAGTCATCAATTCAAAAGAAGTAGATTTGGATGTTAGTCTAGCATCTGCGATTGAGACAGATGTATGGACATATTTGGTAGATAATCCTTGCTTATTGACTGGAGCTACATTTTGTGATCCATGTATTGGCTGTGACAAAGAATTTCAAGATGATTTATGTTATGATTTCATGGATGGAGAAATTTATGATTTCATGGATACTTCAGGTACATCAGGTACAACTATTTGTTGTGGTGATAATAGAATTAGTTTTGATTCATTATTGACACAACCATTATCTGCTATTACAGTTGTTGAAGATTTTGAATACTTCATGACATCTGAATTAATAGATGCTAAAAATAGACAAACAATTTCTGGTTATCCAACACTTAGAGCATTATATGATAGATATATGACCAGTTCTATGTATTGTGATACAAACAGTTCTCACTTTGATTATTTAACAATGGAACAATTTGCTGATCTATTAGGTAATTATTGGGTTGATATAGTTGAACAAGTAATCCCATCAACAACGATTTGGGGTAGTGTAAAGATATATTCAAACACAATATTTGATCAACAAAAATTCAAATATAGAGCCTATTCATCATTATTATGTGGAAATCCATTTAGTGGAGATACTGTTTTAAGTCCTATAAATGGAACAAATGGTGAGTGTGCCAGTGTGGATGTTTCATATGTACCATTAACAACATTAAGTGGTCCTAATTTAAGATTAAGACCACCAATTTCAACAACATGTGACAGCCTTTGTTTAGCACAAATGAATCATGGTTCTGAATTTATAGGAACAGTGACCATTATTAATGAAAAGGTTCTAGGTGGATAATAAACAATTTTAACATCATAATAGATATTTATAAATAAAGAAAAATGAAATTAACAGATAGAGTAGAATATTCGGCTGCCAGTAGAACAGATTTAATACATATTGTAGTCACTGGTGATACATCACAAAACCCAGCTGGTAGTTCTTATAAAATACCATTACAAAAAGTTATTGACTTGTTTGTAGTAACAGGTAGTTCAAATACTATATGGACAACTGGTAGTACTGGTCAGTATTCAATTAAGGCCAATAATCTTACAACTGGAATTGATGCAACTGGGGATTATGCTGTATCAGAAGGTAACGGAACCTTAGCTTATGGATTAGCAAGTCATGCTGAAGGAAATCAAACTTCAGCGTCTACATATTCACATAGTGAAGGTCAATTTACTAAAGCAATTGCAACAACAACACATGCAGAAGGATATCAAACAACAGCAAGTGGTTTTTATGCTCATGCAGAAGGTTATCAATCTACTGCATCAGGTGAGACAAGCCATGCTGAAGGATATCAAACAGTTGCTGGTGGAATTCAAAATCATGCTGAAGGTGATAGATCAAGAGCATTTGGACAAACAAGTCACGCAGAAGGTGAATTAACAACAGCCAATGGAAGTGTCAGTCACTCTGAAGGATCACAAACAATCGCTAGTGGAAATTATTCACATGCAGAAGGAAATACAACAACTGCATTAGGAATATATTCACATGTTGGAGGTAATAACTCTATTGCATCAGGAAGTACAAGTTTTGTTCATGGTCAAAATAGTATAGCTGGTGGCAGTGGTTCAAGTGTTTTAGGTAATAATATAACAGGAACAACAGCAAATACATTATTTGTAAATACATTAGCATTATCAACAATTAGAAATTATGTAAATGATTCTGGTGCTGATGCTGATGCAACATTAGCATCTGGTGGGTTGTACACATTAAGTGCTTCAACAGGAAGAGCTATTTATAGAAAACCATAAAATAAGTATAAAAATTAAAAGATGCCAAAATTAATAAAAACAGTAGTAGGAAATGCATACACGAATACAATAGGTAGTGTTATGTATGTTAATTCTATTGTTGGAACTATACAACAAGAAGATTATATTAATCTTAATGGATTTATAGCATACTTACAGAATTTATCAAAAGCTGAAGATACATCTGGATTGGTGAATCCAGATAATTTTGGATTAAAAAATTCTAAAAATTTAGAAGTTAAAGAAATAAAAATTGATTATTAATGAGATATCAAGAACCAATATATAGCCAAAATGAAAACTCTGGTGTCAGGAACAAAGACATATTAAATGTCAATATGAGTTCTGATATTTGCGTTTTTGATAGTCCATTATTTATCATGTCTGGTACTAGTGGGATTTGTGCGTCAAAAATTAATTGTACTGGTTCAACAACTCAATATATTATCAGTACTGCTACAACAATACCGTTAACATTTAATTTCACAGCTAATACATCAAGCTTCACAGCTAATTCAGCCACTTTCAAATTTGAAATATACAAATATGATTCAAGTGTTTCTGGATTTACATTACCACCAGTATATAAATCTGATCCTATTGAGTATTCCACCTTTAGTGCAACTAATTATACACTACAAACAATTTCAGTTGCTAATCTAAGTTTAGATGGAGACTATTTGATAAAGGGGTATTATGAATATCCATTATGTACTGAATTTTTGAATAAGTTAGGTAAAACAGTTGATACACTATTATATAGAAGTGGAAAGACATATGGATTATATAATAATGAGTTGGATTATTATTTTTTAGCTATAAAATCAGCTGAAAAACCAATATTTTTAAAGAATTCAAGTAATACTCCAGCTGCAAATCAATTATTTCAACAAGTATTATTACCTCAAGGAGAATCAACCATCATAATAACAAACACATATGCTGGATTTTTCATATTAACACTAAATGGATTGGTATTAGCACCAAATTTGGATTATACATACACAGGAAATATCGTAACACTAAGTGCTGCCACAGTAACTGGAGATGTTTTAACTGTAATATATACAACTGATGGTGGAAACACTATTGCTGGTGACAATATTAATGTTAAATCACCAATAGTAAGTGGGATTACTGATGCACAAGGTATTAATACAGCATATTTTAACACAACAACAGGTAAATATGAAATATATTCATCAGTTGAACCAGCAAATGGTGGATCAATAATCATTATGATCAATGGTGTAACATTAG
>Ga0265334_10001224_pt1 | contig 12548 bp, 8 predicted proteins | sample 42023metaG_FD_192442 | JGI IMG/M metagenome (GOLD analysis project Ga0265334, IMG submission 192442) | Rhizosphere microbial communities from Carex aquatilis grown in University of Washington, Seatle, WA, United States - 4-20-23 metaG | ecosystem: Host-associated > Plants > Roots > Rhizosphere >... | reverse complement strand
CCAGTGCGCCGGCCGCCGAGCCGGTCGCGACGCCCGCGTCATCCCCGACGGCGACGCCGGCCGCCACCCCGGCCGCCACCCCGCCCGCCGCCTCCAGCCAGGCGGGCCGGACGTACGCCACGCCGGGTACCAGAGACCAGCAGGCGTTCATCAGCCTCGTCGCGCCGGGGGCGCTGGCCGCACAGCAGCGCTACGGCGTGCCCGCGGCCGTGACGATCGCACAGGCCATCGAGGAGTCCGCCTGGGGGCGCAGCAGCCTCGCGGCGCAGTATCACAACCTGTTCGGCATCAAGGGGACGGGCCCGGCGGGCACCGTGAGCCTGCCCACCACCGAGTACTCCGGCGGCCACTGGGTGACCGTGGACGCGCAGTTCCGCGTCTACCACAACGACGCCGAGTCGATCGCCGACCATGCCGAGCTGCTCGCGACCAGCGGCTACTACACCCGCGCGATGGCGGACCGGTCGGTCCCCGACGCCTTCGCGAACGACCTGACCGGCGTGTACGCGACCGACCCGGAGTACGGCGGTAACCTGATCGCGCTGATGAAGCTGTACAACCTGTACCGGTTCAACAGCTCCCCGACGGCGGCCCACCAGTCGGCGCCGACCGCGCCGACCACCGCGGCCGCGCCGCCCGCCGTCACCGCTGGCGCGAGCCCCCCCGCGTCGCCGGCCGCCAGCCCGGCCGCGACGCCCCCGGTCACCGGCACGCAGGGCTCGGCCAGTGCACAGGTGCCCGGCGTCGCGGCGCCGGCCCTCGCGCCCGCGCCGCCGACGGTCACCACGTCACCGGCGGCGGCGCCAGGCTCGGGGGGCGGCCGCCATAGCATCCCCGGCCTCTTCTCCCCGGGCACATTCTCCACCGCGGCGCCAAGCCCCGCCCGGACGGCGGGCGTGCCTGGCGCGCTCACCCGGGGCAGCGCGCGGATCCCCGGCGTGGGCACTGGCCCCCTGGTGACCACCGCCGCGGTCCGTTACACCGAGCCGCTGCCGCACGCCGTGACCACGGCATTCTTCGTCAGCGCGAAGGCGCCACTCGCCCGCGGCGAGCACCTGTACCGCGACGTCGCCTCCTGCACGGGGATCAGCTGGCAGCTGCTGGCCGCCGTGGACTGGATGCAGTGCAAGGCTGACCCGCGCTACTCCCCCGTGCACGGCGAGAAGCTCGGCGCGCTCAACGCCGACGGCACCGCGTACTCGACGAAGTCGGGTGCGCTCGCGCAGTGCGCGAGCGACCTCATCGAGCTCGCCGCCGCCGTTTACGGCATCGACCTGACCGCACGGCGGCGGCAGTCGGTGCGCTCACTCGCCGCCGCGTTCGCCGCGTTCCGCTGGGGCGGCATCCTGCGCAAGCACGGCATCTCCGCCATGGAGTTCCCGTTCTCCGTCGCCGGGCTGACCCCGCAGCACCAGAAGATGCACTGGCCGCCCGTTGACGCCACCGAGGTGCCCGACCGGCCAGGCGGCCGGTTCCGCGACCCGTTCGGGGCCGTTCCCGTAGTCCTCAGCCTCGGCTACCCGGCTACCGTCTGAAAGACAGAAAGCGCAGGTCCCCGTGTTCCGCTCGCAGAACCCACCAGCCAGCAAGCGCAGGTCAGCGCCTGGCGTCGCCGGCCAGCCCACGGGGCAGCTGGTGACCGTGCGGCTCCCCGACGGCCGGCTCGTGCGAGGAGAACACCTCGCCTACGGCCCCGCGGGCGGCCACCCGCGCGGCACCTCCGGTGACAATCAGACGCTGGTGCTGATGACCCCGCCCGGCGGCCCGCGCTACCGCGGGCGCCGTCGCTGGTTCCACTTCATTCCGCGCTGGCTTCGGTGGACAGCCGTGATCGTCATCGTCGGCGTGATCTTCCGGCGCGCCGTCGCCTGGGCGGTGCTCGCCGCGCTGTCCGGTGCGCTGCACCTGTTCGGCGCCAGCCTCCACCTGCCGCACGTCACATTCGGCTGGCCGTGGTCGTCGACGACCACGGCGACGACGGACGTCGGGCCGCTCGTGCTGCAGAAGATCGAGGGCGTCGACAAGCCGGCGCTCGGCACCACCACCTTCAACTTCCTGTTCACTCACTCGGTGTCCAAGCCGATGGGCATTCTGCCGTGCTGGTACTCGGGGACCTTCTACGCCGTCGGCCGCGCCTCGGCGACGGTCAACCTGAACCCGGGCCCGTCCTGGTGGAAGCCGTCAACCGGGCACTACGTGCTCCGCGTGCTCAGCAAGCCGACCGCGAGCACGCCTGGCACGGTCAGCGTCGCGCTCGCGCTGCCGCTGCCGCAGCTGCCGCAGTCGGTGCACGACGTGTCAATCGACAACACGCTGTCCAAGCCGGTGTCCTCCGACCATTCCTGGACCTACCCGGGACTGGCCTGCGGTGTGCTCATCAAGCCGCAGTTCAGTCAGTCGGTGCTCTACGCGCAGGCGCAGAGCGTGGCCTTCCAGCAGGCGACCACGCTGAAGAGCGTCACGCAGCCACTGATCGCGGCCGCCGAACGGCAGGCAGGCACGATCATCAACGGCAACTTCATCACCCCTACCCTCGCCGCGCTGAACTATAAGGTGACCCAGTTCACCATCCACTGGGTCAGCCCGGCGGCCAGCGGCTGACCCGGCCCGCTTTCCCGCCCTGCCCGGCCGGTGAGGCGGGGCGCCCGGCGATGTAGCGTGGTTGGCATGGGCACTGCCGCACACGGTTTCGCGCCGTCAGCAACGGGCCGGCCAGCACCATGACGGCCGAGGTTTTCCCCGGGACGCCGCTGTTCCAGCGCGCCGCGGCGGCGTTCGCCGCCTGCGTCCCGGTCGACCCCGCCGACGACGGCTTCTTCGGGCCGGGCAGCGCGACGTGGCGGCTGCACGCGGACCTGTCCGGTCCGGTCTCCGGGCTGCGCTCGCTGCTGCTGCAGGCGCTGCACCCGCTCGCGATGGCCGGCGTCGACCAGCACAGCCACTGGCGCGACGACCCGGGCGACCGGTTCGCCACCACCTCGGCGTACGTGCTGACCATCACCTACGGCGACCGCGCGGCGGCGCGCGCCGCGGCACAGCGGGTCCGCCGGATTCACGAGCGAGTGACGGGAATCGACGAGGTGACCGGGCAGCCGTACGCGGCCGGCGACCCGGCGCTGCTCATCTGGGTGCATGCCGCGCTCGTCGATTCCGGCCTGGCCGCCGCCGCGCTGTACGGCGCGGCGCTCACCCCGGCGGAGCAGGACCGGTACGTGGCCGAGATGACCGCGGCGGCCGAGCTCGTCGGGGTCCCCGCGGCCAGCTACGCCGAGGGCGGCGCGCCGGCGTCCGTCGCCGAGCTCGCCGCCTACTTCGATGCCGTCCGCCCCGCCCTGACCACCAGCAAGTCGACCGCCGACACCGCGTCCTACTTGCTTCGTATGCCCGACGTCGAGCCGGAGCTCGCTGAGGCGTGGCAGGTCCTGGCCGCCGCGGCGGTCACCGCGCTGCCCGGCTGGGCCCGGGCCATGTACGGCTTCGCCGACGACGCGAGCGCGGGCCCCGCGCGCGAGGAGGTACGCCAGGTGCTCGGCGTCCTCGACGCGGTCTACCTCGGCGAGCCCGGGGTGCTCGAGGCTCGCCAGCGGATCACCCTGCGCATGCGCCGGGCCGGCCAGTGAGTGGTGCGGATGCCAGCCCGCCCGGACGACGGCAGCCCAGGCTCCGGGTCAGCCGCGGGCTGACCGCGATGCGGCTCGCCGCGCGGGGCGGCGCCCGGTATGCCGCGAACGCGCCCCGCCTGTTTGCCGCCGCCGGGGAGCATCGCCAGCAGCTGCGCGACGACCTGGCCTTGCGCACCGCGCAGGACGTGGCGGACACGCTCGGCACCATGAAGGGCGTGCTGATGAAGATCGGGCAGCTCGCCAGCTACGTCGATGACGGCATCGCGCCGCCGGCCCGGCGTATCCTCGGCCGGCTGCAGGACAGCGTGCCCCCGATGTCGCCCGAGCTCGCCGCCAGCGTCGTCGTCGCGGAACTCGGTGCGGCCCCGGAGCACGTGTTCCGTGAATGGGACCCGCTGCCGATCGCGGCCGCGTCGATCGGCCAGGTCCACCGGGCCATCACCGCCGACGGCCGGGCCGTCGCGGTCAAGGTGCAGTACCCGGGCATCGCCGAGGCCATTTCCGCGGACCTCGGCAACGTGGCCCTCATCCGGTCACTGATCAAGATGGCCGTGCCCAGCCAGGACGTGACCTCGCTGATCGAGGAGCTGCGGGAGCGGATCGGCGAGGAGCTCGACTACCTGCGCGAGGCGGAGAACCAGCGCCTGTTCGCGGCCTTCTTCGATGGCCACCCCACCGTGAGCGTGCCGAAGATCGTCGATGAGCTGTCCACCGCCCGGGTCATCACCAGCGACCTGGCCGCGGGGGCACGGTTCGCCGAGATGCTGACCTGGCCGCAGGAGGAGCGGGACCTCGCGGCGGAGACGATCTACCGTTTCACCTTCCGGTCGCTGTACGAGCTGTGCGCGTTCAACGGGGACCCGCACCCAGGCAACTACCTGTTCGAGCCGGGCGGCCGGGTCACGTTCCTCGACTTCGGGCTGGTGAAGCACTTCAGGCCGGACGAGCTCGACCCGCTTATCCAGATGATCGAGGCGCTGTGCCTGCGCGACGACCCCGAGGGCTTCCGGCGGGCCATGGAGGAGGCCGGCTTCCTCCAGGCCGGCGCCCCGATCGCCACCGAGGAGGTGGTCAGGCACATGTCGCTGTTTTACGAGACGGTGCGCGAGCGCGGCCCGCGGACTATGACAAGCGAGTACTCATCCGCCGTCGCCCGGCGGTACGTGGACTTCAAGAGCCCCCTCGCGGCGTACGCCAGCATCCCCCGCACCTACGTGATCGTGCAACGGATCAACCTGGGCCTGTTCTCGGTCCTCGGCTCGATGCACGCGACCGCCGACTGGCGTGCCATCTCGGAGGAGATCTGGCCGTTCGTGCAGGCACCGCCGTCCACGCCGCTCGCCGAGGCAGAAGCACCGTGGCTCGCGTCGCGGTCGGGCCCCCGCCCCTGGTCAGCTGGCACTGCGGCGGGAGCGGTAGGCGGCCACGTTGACGCGGTTCGCGCAGGTGAGGCTGCAGAACCGGCGTGAGCGGTTCTTGGACAGGTCGACGAGCACGTCATCGCAGTCGAGTGCGGCGCACAGCCGCAGCCGGGCGAGCTCGCCCGTGCGAATCACGTCTGCGAACGCCATCGCGACGTCCACCGCCATGCGGTCAGCCAGCGGCGCGTCGGGCGAGGTCGCGTGGATGTGGTACTCCCAGCCGTCGTGCTTGACCAGCTGCGGCAGCGCGCTCGCGTCGCGCAGCAAAGTGTTGACCAGCCCGACCGCCTCGTCCTCGGTCATGTCCCAGAGCGCGGCGAGCCGGCGCCGCAGGGCGCGGACGGCGTCCAGCTCCGCCTGGTCGTGGGTGCGGCTGCCGCTCCAGCGCCAGTGCGCCACGAACGCGTCGAGCGCCGCGATGTCAGGCAGTTCCTCGCTGCCGCCGCGGGCCGTGTTCACCAGGGCCGCGGTCGCGTTGAGTGACACCTCGGTGTCATGAGTAAAAAGCATTTGACCTATTTCACCGCCTCTGGTTAGGTAATAAGTGTAGCGGTTGTTCACCACTTACTGCTTCTCTGACGGCGGACGCGACGAAGGGGCGAGGCGATGCCGACCCTGCGAGCACCAGATCACCGGATCGTACCCGCGGCCGGCGGCGAGAGGCTGGCCAACCTGGCCGACGCCGCGGTGACCCGGCCGGGCCGGGCAGGACTGGGCCGGCCGGCGCGCCACTCGCCCACACGGGGCCGGGCCGCCCAGGGCGCGGGCATCGGGCTCGGGCTGGTATCCGCGATGTTCTTCGGCACGTCGGGGACGTTCGGCTCGGCCCTGATCGCGGCCGGCTGGTCCCCCGCCGCCGCGGTGCTGGCCCGGGTGTGCGTGGCGGCGCTCACGCTCACCGTCCCCGCGCTGATCGCGCTGCGCGGGCGGTGGGGGCTGCTACGGCGGTCCGCGCGCCTGGTGGTCACCTACGGCCTCGTCGGGGTGGCCGCGTGCCAGGTCTGCTACTTCAACGCGATCGCCCGTATGGACGTCGGCATCTCCATCCTGCTCGAGTACCTGGGCATCGTCATCATCGTCGGCTGGCTCTGGGCGCGGCACGGGCAGCGGCCCCGGCCGCTGACCGTGCTCGGCGGGGTGGCGGCGCTGAGCGGGCTCGCGCTGATGCTCCAGTTGTCCGGGTCGGGCGGCGTCAGCCTCGCCGGGGTCCTGTGGGCGCTCAGCGCGGCGGCCGCCATGGCGGTCTACTTCTTCCAGTCAGCGCAGAAGACTGGTGCCGACGGCGACGAGCTGCCCGCGACGGTGCTCACCTGGGGCGGGATGGTAACCGGCGCGGCCGCGATCGCGCTGCTCGGGCTGACCGGGCTGGTGCCGCTGCGGTTCGACGCGGCTGACGTGACGCTGCAGTCCACGCGGGTCAGCTGGGTAGTGCCGGTGCTCGGGCTCGGCGTGCTCGCCGCGGCGATCGCGTACGTCACCGGGATCGGGGCGGTCAGGCGGCTGGGGCCGAAGCTCGGGTCCTTCGTCGCGATGGCGGAAGTGCTGTTCGCGGCCGGGTTCGCCTGGCTGCTGCTGCACCAGGTGCCGACCGGGATGCAGTTCCTCGGCGGGCTGCTGATCCTCGCGGGCGTCGTGGCGGTCCGGCTCGACGAGTCCTGACTACGGACTACGGCCTGGCGCGGGCGCGGATGCATCGCCTTGGGCGTGTTTGGCCGCAACCAGGCGGGAGTGTCGGGGCGGGCCCGTAGGATTTTCCCGTGCCCTCCCCCAATGAACCCGCCGACCCGGTGCTCGCCGGCACTGGCGCTCCGCCCGCGCAGGCAGCCGCCGTCGGCGTGCCGGACGGGGGGCGGCGCGCGGCGGCGGTGCTGCACCGGGTGTTCGGCTTCGAGAGCTTCCGCGACCGTCAGGAGGAGATCATCTCCCACGTCATCGGCGGCGGCGACGCGCTCGTGCTGATGCCGACCGGCGGCGGGAAGTCACTGTGCTACCAGATACCCGCGCTGGTCCGCCCGGGGACCGGGATCGTGATCTCGCCGCTGATCGCGCTCATGCAGGACCAGGTGCAGGCGCTGCGGCAGCTGGGGATCCGGGCCGACTTCCTCAACTCCACCCAGGACCAGGGGACGCGGCACGTCGTCGAGCAGCAGTTCAAGGCGGGCGAGCTCGACCTGCTCTACCTGGCGCCGGAGCGGCTGCGCGCGCCGGGCACGCTTGAGCTGCTCGCCGCGTCCCGGATCTCGGTGTTCGCGATCGACGAGGCGCACTGCGTGTCGCAGTGGGGCCACGACTTCCGGCCCGACTACCTGGAGCTCCAGGTGCTGCACGAGCGCTGGCCGGACGTGCCGCGGATCGCGCTCACCGCGACCGCCACGCAGGCGACCAGGGAGGAGATAGCGATCCGGCTCAAGCTGGCCGGGTCGAAGCTGTTCGTGTCGTCGTTCGACCGGCCGAACATCCAGTACCGGATCGTGCCGAAGAACGAGTCGAAGAAGCAGCTGCTTTCCCTGCTGCGCACCGAGCACGCGGGGGAAGCCGGGATCGTGTACTGCCTGTCGCGTGACTCGACGGAGAAGATCGCGGCGTTCCTCACCGACAACGGCGTCACCGCGCTGCCCTACCACGCAGGGCTTGACTCCGGCATCCGGGCCGCGAACCAGGCGCGCTTCCTGCGCGAGGACGGCCTGGTGATGGTCGCCACCATCGCGTTCGGCATGGGGATCGACAAGCCGGACGTGCGGTTCGTCGCGCACCTGGACATGCCGCGCTCGGTCGAGGGGTACTACCAGGAGACCGGGCGCGCGGGCCGGGACGGCGCCCCCGCGACCGCCTGGCTGACCTACGGCCTGGCCGACGTGGTGCAGCAGCGGCGGCTTATCGACTCCTCGGAGGGAAACCTCGCGCACCGGCGGCTGATGGCGTCGCACCTGGACGCCATGCTCGCGCTGTGCGAGACCACCGACTGCCGGCGCGCGCAGCTGCTCGGCTACTTCTCCGAACGGGCGATCGCCTGCGGCAACTGCGACACCTGCCTGTCGCCGCCGGAGACCTTCGACGGCACCGTCCCCGCGCAGAAGCTGCTGTCCACCATCGTCCGGCTGAGCCGCGAACGCGACCAGCGGTACGGCGCGGGGCAGGTCATCGACATCCTGCTCGGCAAGAAGACCACGAAGGTCGCCGAGCAGGGGCACCACGAGCTGCGTACCTTCGGCATCGGCCTTGAACTGAACGAGTCGCAGTGGCGCGGCGTGGTGCGGCAGCTGCTCGCCCAGGGGCTGCTCGCGGTAGAGGGCGAGTACCAGACGCTGGCCCTCACCGAGGCGTCCGGTGAGGTACTGCGCGGGCAGCGGGCGGTGACCCTGCGCCGGGACATGCCGCAGCCGCGCGGGGCGCGCGGCTCCCGGGCGGCCGGCAGCGCCGGCGCGAGCGCCAGCGCTGGCGCGGTGAAGCTGGCCGCCGTCGACCTGACGGCCGAGCAGGAGGCGGTGTTCGAACAGCTGCGCGCCTGGCGCGGCGCGACCGCCAAGGAGCAGGGCGTGCCGGCCTACGTGGTCTTCCACGACGCGACTATGCGGGCGATCGCGGTCGCCTCGCCGTCGTCCCTGGCCGAACTGGCCCAGATCAGCGGCGTCGGGGAGTCGAAGCTGGCCAAGTACGGCGCGTCGATCCTCGAGCTGCTCACGCCCTTACGGTCGGATCACGCGGTCTTCCGTCACGATCGCCGTGACCAGGTCGGCCGGAGTGACGTCGAAGGCGTAGTTGAGCGCGCGGGTTCCCTCGGGCGCCACCCGCACGCCCGCGAAGGAGGTGACCTCCTCATCCGCTCGCAGCTCGATGGGGATGCCAGCCCCGCTGGCGGTCGCCGCGTCGATGGTGGACTCGGGGGCGGCGACCACGAACGGGATGCCCGCCCGGCGCGCGGCGAGGGCGAGTGAGTAGGTGCCGATCTTGTTGGCCACGTCCCCGTTGGCCGCCACCCGGTCCGCCCCGACGATGACCGCGTCGGCGTGACCTTGCGCGATGAGGAAGGGCCCGGCGCCGTCGGCCGCGAGGTAGTGCTCGATGCCGAGCTGGGCGAGTTCCCAGGCGGTGAGCCGCGACCCCTGCAGCAGCGGGCGGGTCTACCCCGCGATGACGTGAGCCAGGGCGCCCCGGTCGCGCAGCGCCCTGATCACGCCGAGCGCGCTCCCCCAGCCCAGGCAGGCGAGCGCCCCGGTGTTGCAGTGCGTGTGCACCTTGAGCGGGCCCGTGCCGCACTGCTCGATGAGGAACGCGGCGCCCCGTTCGCTCAGCCGCATGCTGACATCCACCGCGGCGTCGCGGACCGCGAGGGCGGCGGCCTCCACCGCGGCGGCGCCGCCGGGCAGCGCGGCCGCGACCGCGAGTACCTCCCGGCGCAGGTTCACCGCCGTCGGGCGGGCATCCGCGATCCGCTTGACCTCGGCGTCGAGCCGGCTGACGTCCCATCCCTCGCGTTCGGCCTGCCGGACCGCGAGCGCAACGCCGAGCGCGCCGGCCACCCCGAGGAGCGGCGCGCCCCGCACGGCCAGCCGGACGATCGCGTCCACGAGCTCATCGACGGTGGCGATCCGCAACACGGACAGCCGGTGCGGCAGGGCCGTCTGGTCGATGGCGGTGATGTGGCCGTCCCGCCAGCCGATAACGTCGTCAAGCACGTCGCTGCTCATGATCCTGACGCTACCTCGGAGGCCCGTCATGCTGCTCACCGCCGCCCGCGAGGCGATTGTCATCACCTGCCTGGAGCTGTCCCGAGCCGGGCTCGTGGTCGGCACGGCGGGCAACGTGAGCGTCCGCGACGGCGACCTGGTGGCGGTCACCCCGAGCGGCGTGCGCTACGCCACGCTGACCCCAGACCTGGTGGGCGTGCACCGGCTCGACGGCAGCCCGGTCGAGGCACCACTCGCGCCGACGAGCGAGCTGCCCCTTCATCTCGCGGTCTACGCGGCCCGGCCCGAGGCGGCTGCGGTCGTCCACACCCACTCCCCGGCCGCGACGGCGCTGTCGGCCCTGGTGGACGAGGTGCCGGCGGTGCACTACTACACGGAGCTGTTCGGCGGCCCGGTGCGCGTGGCCCGCTACGCCACCTACGGCTCGGGGGAGCTGGCCCGCAACGTGGTGGACGCGCTGCGGGACCGCACCGCCTGCCTGATGGGGAACCACGGCGCGGTCGCGGTCGGTGCGAACCTGGCGTCCGCGCACGAAAAGAGCGAGTACCTGGAGTGGCTGTGCGATGTCTACCTGCGCGCCGTGTCCGCCGGCACCCCGCGCCTGCTGTCATCCGGGCAGCTCGCCGCCGTCGCCGAGAAGCTCGCGGGGCGCGGACGGCGGCCGCCGGCCGAGTCTTTATCAGAGCGAGCGCCGGGCTTACTCGAAGTAGGCGATGCTGCGGAATTCGATGCTGTGGCGCGGCTGGGTGGCTCGCGCGGTCTTGTCGTGGAACGCACTGTGCGGGACACGCCAGGCCCGGGAGTGGTCGCTGTCGTTGAGTGTGAAGAGGAGGATCTCCTCGCGGGTCATGCCGGGGAAGTACCACCACTGGTGGGCGGGGCGGTGGTGGAACTCGAAGCCGCTGGTGCCCGGGGCGTCCTCGGGCATCTCCGCGTACAGGTCGTCGGGGATCTTGTCCACGAAGTACAGCCGGTTGTCCAGTCCCTCGTCCGGGCCGACGCTCGTGTAGTCGCAGATGGCCAGCGGCCAGTCCTGCGGCGGCGGGCTGAACACCCGCCACAGGCTGGTGATGAGCGCCCGGTGGTAGCCGGGCGCGCCGGGGAAGTGGGACGCGTAGGCGGCCTCGGCCCGGCCGCGCGCGCCCTTCACGGAGAAATCGTCGTGCACCAGGGCGGCCTGCGGCTGCGAGGCGTTCTCGCCGGGGTCCGCGGAGCGGCGCAGCGTCCAGCCGAGCGTCGCCACCCGGTCGGCGCCGGTGTATGACTTCACGAACTCGGCCACCTCGCCGGCGTAGACCCGGTTCACCTCGTCCCGGTCGGTGAAGTCGGCCACCGCCGAGCGGTGCCCGGTGATCGCGAAGCCGTTGCGGTCGAGCGTGAACTGGCCGCTGACCGGGCGGCCGTTGCGGATCGGCACCTGGTAGGCGCGGTACGCCCCGGTGTTGACGCTGTTCCCCGGCGCGGTGAACCGGCGGAGCACGGTGGATTCCGGGTCCAGGTAGTGCAGCTCGCCGGTTACCGTCTGGACCGGTGCCTCGCTGGTGGTCATCTTCGCCGCCGCCTCTTCTGCCGAGTTTCCGCGTGTTCCAGTGAAGGGCTCGCGCGGCGAGTTGTCCACCGGGGCAGCAGAACGGGGGCGGCCGCCACAATCGGGTCGGATGGAAACGCTGGGCGGGTGACAACGCGGCTGCTGGCCGGGTCAGCGCTCAGCGACACCGTCGCGGCGCGCGGTGAGGAAGGCGCGCTCCGCCGCGTTCCCGGCCAGTGCGATGGCCCGGTCGTAGGCCGCCGCGGCGTCGGCGCGACGGCCGAGGCGGCGCAGCAGGTCGGCCCGGGTCGCGTGGTACAGGTGGTAGCCGTCCAGGTCAAGCGCGTCGACCTCCGCGAGCGCGGCGGCGGGGCCGTCGGCCTCGGCCAGCGCGACCGCGCGGTTCAGCGCCACCACGGGGGTGGGCGACAGGGCGAGCAGCTGGTCGTACAGGGCCAGAACCTGCGTCCAGTCGGTCCGCGCGGCGGTCGCCGCGTCGCTGTGCACGGCGGCGATCGCCGCCTGCACCTGGTAGCTGCCCGGCTGGTTCCTGCGCAGGCACTCACGGACGATGGCCTGCCCCTCCGCGATCAGTTCCCGGTCCCAGCGGCCGCGGTCCTGCTCCGCGAGCGGCACCAGGTCGCCGGCCGGCGTGGTGCGCGCGGCCCGGCGCGACTCGGTAAGCAGCAGCAGTGCGAGCAGGCCGCGGGCCTCCGGCTCGTCGGGCATCAGCGTGACGAGCAGCCTGGCCAGCCGGATCGCCTCGGCGCACAGCTCCGCCCGGGCCAGGCGGTCGCCCGCGGAGGCGGCGTAGCCCTCGTTGAACACCAGGTAGATGACAACGAGAACGTCGGGTAGCCGCTCGGGCAGCTCGTGATCGGCGGGCACCCGGTACGGGATGCCCGCGTCCCTGATCTTCCGCTTGGCGCGCACAAGCCGCTGCGCGACCGTCGGCTCCGGCACGAGGAAGGCACGGGCGATCTCCGGCACCTGCAGCCCGGCGATCAGCCGCAGGGTGAGCGCGATCCGTGCCTCGGGGGCGAGCGCCGGGTGACAACAGGTGAAGATGAGGCGCAGCTGGTCGTCGCGCACTGGTCCCTCCGCGAACTCCGGCTCGGGCTCGCCGAGCAGCGCCACCGCCTCGGCCTCCCGGCCCGGCCGGGCCGACTCGCGGCGCAGCCGGTCGACCGCCTTGTTCCGCGCGGTGGTGACGATCCAGCCGCCGGGATTGGGCGGGATGCCGGCCGCCGGCCAGCGCTCGGTGGCGACGACGAAGGCCTCCTGCACC
>Ga0265334_10001223_pt1 | contig 12557 bp, 11 predicted proteins | sample 42023metaG_FD_192442 | JGI IMG/M metagenome (GOLD analysis project Ga0265334, IMG submission 192442) | Rhizosphere microbial communities from Carex aquatilis grown in University of Washington, Seatle, WA, United States - 4-20-23 metaG | ecosystem: Host-associated > Plants > Roots > Rhizosphere... | reverse complement strand
GAGGTGGCGGCCATCGAGAAGATGATCGAAGCGGCCAAACAGGAGATCTACTCGAATCTGACCACCTGGCAGCGGGTGCAGATCGCCCGTCATCCCCAGCGCCCCTACGCCCTCGACTATGTCAACGCCATCTTCACCGGCTTCCAGGAACTCCACGGCGACCGCCAGTTTCACGACGACCAGGCGCTCATCGGCGGTCCGGCGTTTCTCGACGGCCAGGCCGTGATGATCCTGGCCCAGCAGAAGGGAAGGGAGACGGCGGAGAAGATCCGGCGCAACTTCGGCATGCCCCATCCGGAAGGTTACCGGAAGGCGCTTCGCCTGATGAAGATGGCGGAGAAATTCGGCCTGCCCGTCATCTGCCTCGTCGACACGCCCGGAGCCTACCCCGGCGTGGGCGCGGAGGAGCGCCATGTGGCGGAGGCGATTGCGGTCAACTTGCGCGAGATGGCCCTGCTCGGCGTTCCCACGCTGGCAGTGGTGATCGGCGAGGGCGGTTCCGGCGGCGCGCTCGGCATCGGCGTGGCGGACCGGGTCCTCGCGCTCGAGAACAGCTACTACTCGGTGATCACCCCGGAGGGTTGCGCCGCGATCCTCTGGAAGGACGGCGGGGCGGCCCCCCGGGCCGCCGAGGCCCTGCGCCTCAATGCCCGCAACCTCGCCGAGTTCAAGATCATCGAGGAGATGATTCCCGAGCCGCTCGGCGGCGCCCACAACGATCCCGAGCAGACCATCGCCTCGGTCGGGGCCGCCGTGCGCCGGCACCTCGCCGAATTGCGGGCCCTCGCGACCGAGGATCTGCTCAACCGGCGCTATGAGCGCTACCGGCATCTGGGTGTCTACCAGGAGGCCGGCGTCACGAAGAGCTAGGGCGAGAAAAGAGAAAGAGTAAGAGAAAATCACAAGATGGGACGGCGCCTCTTGTGACTTTCTCTTACTCTTTCTCCTGCTCCACCCCACCCCCGGCGCCGGCGGCTCACGCCCGGACGGTGACCAGCTCGCAGCGGGTCGCGCGCTTGGCGGCGGGGTCGTATTCCACGAGCACGGCCGACATCCGCACGTCGCCCAACGCCACCGGGAACCGGCGCGGCATGCCGTCGAGAAACTTGGCCACGACCGGCTCGATCACCCGCCCGAGCACGCTCGCGTACGGACCCGTCATGCCGGCGTCGCAGAGGAATGCCGTGCCCTTGGGCAGCACGCTCGCGTCCGCCGTCGGCACATGGGTGTGCGTGCCCACCACCGCCAGCGCGCGGCCGTCCAGATACCAGCCCAGCGCCTGCTTCTCCGAGGTGGCCTCGGCGTGAATCTCGACGAACGTCGCGTCCGCCTTTCCGGCCAGCTGTGCCAGCAGGCGGTCGCTGGTCAGGAACGGGCACTCGGACTTGAGCGCGAGGTACTGGCGCCCGAGCACCGTGAACACGGCCAGGCGGAAGCCGTTCTTCTCCAGCACGAGATGATCGCGCCCGGGGCACGCCGCCGGCAGGTTGGCCGGCCGGCAGACCCGCTCGAGGTGCGCGATCTCGGTCTCGAATCCCTTCTGGTCCCAGACGTGGTCGCCGAGCGTGACCGCGTCGATCCCCGACTCGAGCAGCGTGCGCGCGACGGCCTCGGTGAGGCCCGCGCCGCCCGCCGCGTTCTCGCCGTTGGCGATCACGAAATCGAGCCCGAGCTCGTCGCGCAGCCGCGGCAGGCGGGCGGTCACGATCTCCCGCCCCGGCCGGCCGACCACGTCGCCGATGAACAGCAGTTTCACCATGGCCGGATTTTCGGAGCCTTGCCGCGCAAGGTCGAGTGCCGAAACGGGACGGGCCAGTCCGGCATGTCCTCACAGGAGGCCGCGGAGGTAGCAGCGGAATCCCTGGTGGCGGCGCGCGCCAGCGAGCGGACTCCAGGTGGCCTTTGGCCGCGAAGAGACGCCAAATCCGCTTTCTCTCGGAAGGCCGCAGGGGATCCTGCAGGGCCGCACCTTGCTTGCCGAGCCGTAGCCTCCGGCGAAGGCTGGGTGCGCGCCGATCTTCCGTCGGTGCGGCCGCGAGTGCCGACGAGTGCATATCAGGCTTCTCTTTTGCCACAAAAGAACACAAAGAGCACAAAGATCCGGATCGTTTTTCTACAGGAGACAGCCCACCGAGGGGTTCGGCCGGCTCGCCGCTGGGACTTCCGCCTGTCACCCTACTCCAATTGCCAAATCCACACTTTTGACCTGCCTAGAACTCGTTCGCTTCATGAATCTACACGACGCATTTTCCCGGTTCTTTGGCCGGCGTTCCACTGATACTCCGGGGGCCATTCGCTTACGCGACGGCGACGCCTTGTTGGTCAGCGTCCAGAACGGCAAAGTGATCGCGCAGACATTTGATGTTGCGCTGTCCCATGCGGAGTTTGTACGGCGGATGCTCGGTGAGCTGCCGGATGGCGCGTGGGTTGGCACAATTCGGAAGTTCGGGCGCCAGGTCGTGGCGATCAACTCGAAGACATTCTACGGCAACCAACTGCCGGCGCCTCAGTCCGTACAAGACGTCGTGAGAGCGTCATTCCGGTAGTATGCAGACAAGCAAAGCTGAAGATCTTCGCAGCTCACTCGAGCGAGAGCTGCGGGCAGCGACGGAGCGCGAGACGCTGGACTCTGATTCCCGCCGCAGATGGCTGATGGATCAGCTCGACAACTATCTGAACCGCTGGCTGGGCTTTGCCGCCGTGGGCGTTCCCTTGAAGTCACTTCTTCGCGATGATCTGTTCACGATGCTCATCGCTGGAGTCAACGTTTACGAACGCGAGCTGCAATTAGCCACACACGTATGCTCAGAACGAGCAGCATGGGCTCAGTTTCAGACACTATTGCGCCAGCTCCAAGAGACTCGCAGCAAAAGCACTCTTCCTGCTCTACGGATCGCTCTTACCTCAGTCAGAAATGCGCTCCCAGCCAAAGCAGGCTGACCAATCGCTGGGCTCGACGGTTCGCGCCGGCATTTCGGGCGCGGCGCAGCCTCGGACACCAAGATCGACTGCAAATTGTCTCTTAACGTTGGCCCCATGATCTCCCTGCGTGTATCGCGACTGCCGCTGATCAATCAGCGTCTGGAATACAACTACTATCGCCGTCTAATCAGGGACGACAAGTTTCGCGCACAGTTTGCCGGCGATGATCATCGTGATTTTGAATGCGGAAAGTTCGTCTGGGCTGGGATCCAAGAGGGCGCTACTGTCCTCGTTCAGCGCATTCTCTTGGGAATCGAAGCAAGAATACCGAACGCGGTGGCTCTGGAGCTCTCTTGTCGCAACAAGCTTACGGTCGACATTCTTGAGCAGCTCAAGGACCCGTATGCTCTTGGTGGCCGAAGCACCGCCGAATGCTACTACAATCGTGCCCCTGCGTTGATCGAGGCGAGGCATGCACTGGCAAAAGCGAATCCGGAGTTGTGGGGTTTGATTCGAACGTTCTACAAGCAGTTCCGAAACCCGATTTTCCACGGCAGCTATCTTTCCGACCTGAATGCAGAGAAGCTGGACTACATATTCTCGGTATTCGATGAGGTCTATGGTTGGTGCGACGGTTGGTGCGATGTCATGGCCCGCATAAACGAAGTCGGAGCCGGAAAGCACGGACGACCGTAAAGGGCCGAACCTGTCGCGGCGCCAGCCGCAGCCCCGTCCCAACCCAAAGCCCCGCACGCCACCACCCATGCGCCTCTGGACCCTGCATCCGCGCTACCTGGATCCGAAAGGGCTGGTCGCCGCCTGGCGCGAGGCGCTGCTCGCGCAGAAGGTGCTTGCCGGCCGGACCCGCGGATACCGCCACCACCCGCAGCTGGCGCGGTTCCGGGCCCAGGCCGATCCGCCCGCCGCGATCGCCGCGTTTCTCGCCGGCCTTGCCGCGGAGGCCCGGCGCCGCGGCTATCATTTTGACGAGACCCGGATCGCGCCGCGGCGGTTCCGCGGACGGATCCCCGAGACCCGCGGGCAGCTGCTCCACGAATGGCGCCATCTGCGGGCGAAGCTGCGCAAACGGGCGCCCGCGCTGGAGCGCCGGATCCGTCGCATCACCCGGCCGCGGCCGCACCCGTTGTTCCGGGTGGTGCCGGGCCCGGTGCGGGACTGGGAGAAGCGTTGACCCCACTGGGCGGATCTGGCGTCCGGGATTGAGATTGAAAAAACCCGCGGCTTGGCGCGCATTACCGGCAGCGATGTCCGAGGAAACCGCGCTGGCTCCTGGCAGCGAGGTGCTCGTGCTCGAGGATGACGCCCTCCTGCGCAAGCGCCTGGCCGCGCATTTGCGGGAGCTGGGCGCCGTGGTGACCGAGGCCGGCCGCGTCGACGAGGCGCGCCGCCTGCTGCGCGAGGCGCGGATCGACTTCGCGCTCGTCGATCTCCACCTGCCCGACGGCGACGCCCTCGCCCTGCTGCGCGAAGGCCTGTTCTCGGAGAACACGGGCGTCGTCGTGATGACCGCGTTCGGCGGCGTGAAGCTGGCGGTCGAGGCGATGCGCCTCGGCGCGGGCGACTATCTCGCGAAGCCGTTCGAGCCGGAGGAGGTTCCCCTCGCCTTCCTCCGCTGCCGGCGCACGCGCATCGACCTGCGCCGCGAGGAGCACCGCGCGGCGGAGGCGGCCGGGGAGGCCGAGCGGATCTTCTTCGGCCCGAGCCTGGCGGCCGTCCGCGCGCAGCTCGACACGATCATCGCGGCCGACCGCCGCCTCGGGCGCCGCCTGCCGCCCGTGCTCATCGAGGGGGAGACCGGCACGGGCAAGGGCCTGCTCGCTCGCTGGCTGCACCGGCAGGGGCCGCGCGCCGACCGGCCGTTCATCGCCGTCAACTGCGCGGCGCTGCCCGAGACGCTCGCCGACGCCGAGCTGTTCGGCCACGAGCGCGGCGCGTTCACCGACGCGAAACAGGCCCGCCTCGGCCTGTTCGAGGCGGCCGACGGCGCCACGTTGTTCCTCGACGAGATCGCCCTGCTCGCTCCCGCCACCCAGGCCAAGGTGCTCACCGCCGTCGACGACGGACGCATCCGGCGCCTCGGCGGCACGAAGGAGATCGCCGTGGACGTCCGGCTCATCGCCGCCAGCAACCGGCCCCTGGAGGATCTCGTGCGCGCGGGCGCCTTCCGCGAGGATCTCTACCATCGCCTCGACCTGCTGCGGCTCGCGTTGCCGCCGCTGCGGGAACGCCGCGCCGACCTTGGGGCCCTGGCGCGCCACCTGCTCGCGCAGATTGCGGAACGCTACCGGCTGAAGGGGTTGACGATCACAGCCGAGGGCGAGGCCCGTCTGCTCGCGCAGCCCTGGCGCGGCAACGTGCGCGAACTCGGGCACGAGATCGAACGCGCCGTGGTCTTCGGCGCGGGACGCCCGCTTGATTTCGCGCACCTGGGGCGCGCGGCGGCGGCGGCGCCGCCGCGGAGCTGGCGCAATCCCGCGTGGCGGCTGCCCGAGTCCGGATTCTCGCTCGATGCGGCGACGGACGAGTTCATCGCCGAAGCCCTGGGAGAAACGAACCACAATGTCTCCGCCGCCGCCCGGCGCCTCGGCGTCACGCGCCAGTTCCTTCGCTACCGGCTCGCGCACAAGAAAGTCGATCCCTGATCCCGCCGCGGCGACCACCGGGCGGCAGATTCCTGATGCCTCACAGCGGCTCCCAGCTAGATTGGGGATGCGCCCGGGCGCCGGCGGCGGCTCCCTCAAGGCGGCTGTGGGCGGCCAAATGGATTAATCCCATTTCTCCCAATTGGCCGCACGCAGCCAGCCAGGTGCGCGTCGAATCGCAGCCCTGGCGGGACTTGCGCTGCAATTAGTTAATCATCAACATCCCCCAAGCCACGGAGCCATGCTGGCACGCGTTACGCAGGAACTGGCGGACAGAATTCCACGTCACTTACATCCATGAGAACATCCTACTATCTTCTACCGTTGATTTTCGCCGCGTCCCTCCAGCTGGCGCCGGCCGTCCGAGCCCGATCGATCGACATGATCGCGGTCGCTGAGCAGACCAACAAGGGCGCCCAGGTTCAGCCGCCGATTGTCGACAACCCGGCCTTCTATGTTGCGTACGACGGCGGGTACATCGAGGCGGGCGATCCGATTGCCGGTGAGCATCCGCCGACGGCAGCGGTCGTCGGCCAGGCCCTTCGCCAAGCCCTCGCGACCCAGGGTTACCAGCCGGCTCCGGGCGGGGTCGGCCCCTCGCTTCTGCTCATCTATCACTGGGGCAGCATCAACAAGGACACGATCGAGATTCCGAGGGTCAACAAGATCAAACCGGGCCTGCGGGCGCGCATTTACCTCGTCGGTTCGACCCGGGACGCGGCCATGCTCGAGAACTTCCTGTTGGCCCGAAAATCCGCCCCGATCGCCAACGATTGGGCTCCGGTGCCCGGATTCCTGACCGGCCACCTGCCGGATATCCTGGGCCTGGCAAACGACGATCGTTACTTCGTGGTGGTGTCAGCCTACGACTACGCGGCGATCACCCGGCGCGAACCGGCTTTGCTCTGGCGGCTCAAGCTGAGCGCGCGCAGCGTGAGCGGCGGCATGAACGAAGTGCTGCCCGCGCTCATCAACGGGGGCGCGTCACTCTGCGGACGCAATCTCGCCGAGGCGGAATATCTCAAGGTCCCGCTGAATCCGGTTGCCGGGGGCGCCGCTGCCAATGCGCCGGCGCCGATGCCTCCGCCGCCGGCCGCGACCGCCAGCCAGCCTGACGCCGGGTTTGTCGACAAACTCGTGAAGCAGGAGCACGGCCTGTTCTCCGGGGAGGATGTCGCCGATCCTGCGGCGGAAATGCCGGGCGGCGGGCCGGCCGGCACGGCCGCAGCCACCCGTGACCCGATCCCGTCCGCTCTGACCGGAAAAATCGCCAGCTACCGCCAGGAGAAGCTCGCCTTGCAGGATGCCCTCGCCGCCCGGATCAAAGCCGAACAGCCCGGCCCGGATTCCCGCGCGGCCATCGATGCGTTCAACCAGGAATATGCCGGCCGCATCGCGGCCCTGGCCCGGACCCGCGAGTCCATTCGCGACCAACTCTCCAAGCTGGCCTCCACGAACAGCGATCCGGCCGCCACCGGGCCGCTGAACGCCCTGCTCAAGGAATACGCCGCCGATGTCCAGACCTTGGAGCCGCAGGCGGGGGGCGCGTCGCGGTGATGCGGCCGAGCCGTCCCTGCGCGCCGCCGCCCGCCGCTCCGGCATGAACCCCGGCCCCTCGCGTCTGGTCCGGGCGACGGTGGCCGCGGGCGCGCTGCTGGTCGCCATCTTCGTCGTGATGGTGGTGCGCAACACCGCCGGGCTGCGCGCCGAGATCCACCAGACGATCATCGGCCGGGATGCGGCGGTGCTCCGCCCCGTGGCCCAGCAGCAACTGGCCCGGCGCGAGTCCGCACCGGCCGGACAACCCGTCGGCACCACCGACCTGCTCGCCGCCGTGCTCGAAAGCGCCAGGCAGGAGGGCATGCTGGGCGTCGTCATCTACGACGCGAACGGCCGCACCCTCCGCTATGCCCCGGATTCGCTGCTCATCGCCGAGCTGCCGTTCAGCGACTTCCTCCGGCTGCTCAAGCTCGAGTCGATCAGCCGCTATAATCCGGCGTTCCCGCTCGACCGCTATTTCGCGGGCGTGGGGGGACCGCCGGCGCAGCGGACGACGCCCGTGCTCGAGGTGCTCCTGCCGCTGCACGACCGCGATCCCCACACGCTCCTCGGCTTTGCCCAGTACTACATCGATGCCCGTCCGCTCGCCGGGGAGCTCGCGGCCATCGACCGGCGCATCGACCGGCAGACCGCCGCCACGCTCGGCATCGGCGGGCTGCTCATCGCGGCCGTCGTCGGTGCCGCCTATCTCGGATTGCGCCGCGCCCAGCGCACGATCGCGGAGCGCAACGAGCGCCTCATCCGCGCCAACGTCGACCTGGATCTCGCCGCCAAGGCCTCCGCCCTCGGCCAGATCACCTCGCACCTGATCCACGGCCTGCAGGGCTCGGTCGCCGGCCTGCGCGCGGCCGTGGCCGGCCGCGGCGCCGATGGCGCGGCCGCGCCCGACTGGGAATCGGCCGCCGGCTACACGGAGCGGATGCAGGCGATGATCCAGGAGACGGTCACCCTGCTCGGCGAGCAGACCGCGCCGGCGCTCTACGAGCTCAGCGGGCATGAACTGGCGGGCATCGTGCGCGGGCGCGAAGCGGCCGCCGCCGCCAGGAAGGGCGTCGCGCTGGTCGTCGTCGGCGGATTCGACCAGCGCCTCGACGGCCATCGCGGCAGCCTGCTCTGCCTGATCCTCGGCAACCTGGTGCAGAACGCGATCGACGCCACCGAGCCCGGCCGGCAGGTCCTGGTCACGTTTCGGCACACCGGCGGCGCCGTGCGCGTTACCGTCGCCGACGAGGGCCACGGCATCCCGGCCGACCTGCGCGACCATCTGTTCGAGCCGGGCCGCTCCGGCCGCCCCGGCGGCTCGGGCCTGGGCCTGGCCATCAGCCGGCTGCTCGCCCGCCAGATCGGCGGCTCGCTGGCGCTCGACGCCACCGGCCCCGCCGGCACCGCCTTCACGCTCACGCTGCCCGCGGGCCAATGAGCGGCGGGGCGATCGGGCGTTCTTCGCCCCGGGAGTGAGGCCGATCGCGTGGTGCCGGCGCGCCGGCAATCCCGGATCGGCCTGGAATCAGACGGTGAACGCGCCGGCAGTCGCCGGGTGACGGGATTCCTCGCGGCCGCGCGACCCGCCGCCGCGTCCGATCCGGCGGGCCGACCACAGGTCATAGCAGGCGTCGGCCCAGCCGGGATGTCGGGGATCCTGCGGCAGGTAGGGATTCTCCGGCGCCTCGTCGGCCCGCCCGGCAGTCAGATCGGCCGCGTAGCCCCGACGGTATTCGGGCGAGGAATAGACACGGGCGGGAATGGCTGGGGTTCGAGGCACGGCGGTGAGGCGGACAGTCCTTGCTCCGCGAAAGGCGCGGAGGGACGGCCGGGTCACCCGGCCTGTCCGCCTCCTTTGTATTCGGCGCCGCCGCCCGGGAAGATAGGGGAATGATCGCAGGACCCCGCAGGGGATTCCCCCATGCCGCGGGCGCGGACTCCAGCGGTCCCCGCGCCGCCCTGTCCGGCGGGCCGCGTCTTTTCGTCTTCAACGCGGCGCCCAATCCGGTAGAAAGGGGCATGCCCACGCTGGACGAGATCGTCGCCTGGTGCGACCGGAGGACGCGCCGCGCCGCGTTTGTCGACTATCCCGGGGCCCTCAACGGGCTCCAGGTCGCCAACGCCGGGCGCGTCACCCGCATCGGCGCCGCGGTCGATGCCGGGGCCGTCCCGTTCGCCAAGGCAGTCGCCGCCGGCGTCGATTTCCTGATCGTGCATCACGGGCTGTTCTGGGAGCCGCCGCGCCCGATCACCGGGCCGGCCTACCGAAAGCTCAGCACCCTCCTGCTCGGGGGCTGCGCGCTCTATTCCTCCCATCTGCCCCTCGACGCGCACCCGCAGATCGGCAACAACGTCCTGCTCGCGCGCGAACTCGGCCTCCGGCCCACCCGCCCGTTCCTGCCGCGCGAGGGCGCGAACATCGGCTGGATCGCCCCCAGCCGCCTGCGGCGGGCCGAACTGCGGCGGAAGCTGATCGCGCGCTATCCCCGCGTCACCGCGATCGAATGCGGCTCGGCCGCGCCGCGGGCCGTCGCCTTCTGCAGCGGCAGCGGCAACAGCGCCGTGCGCGAGCTCGCGGCCGCCGGCGTGGACACGCTTGTCACCGGAGAATTGCACGAGGAATGGTTCAGCTACGCGCAGGACCACCGGCTCAATCTCTATCTCTGCGGCCACTACGCCACCGAAGTCCACGGCGTGCGCGCCCTCGCGGCCGATCTCGCGCGGCGCTTCCGCCTGCCGTGGGAGTTCATCGCGACGGGCAACCCGCTCTGACGCTGGAATCATGCCGTCCGCAATCCCGAGGACGGTCCTGCTTCCCGGCACAAGGCCGGGCCAGCGAATTCGGCGCGCCCAGCGGTCGCGCCCTACCGAAGCCCGATGCCCGACAGAGGCTGCCGCAGGGCGGCGCGGCAAATCGGTCCTTCCCTTCCCTCCGCTTCCTCTGCTACCTCCTGTGAGACTCCCCCCGATTGTCATGAAGAAGATCGCCATCATCAACGGCCCGAACCTCGACCGGCTGGGCCGGCGCGAGCCGGCCATCTACGGGCGCGCGACGCTGCGGGATCTCGAGAAGATGCTCCGCGCCGAGGCGCGGAAACTCGGCGTGGCGCTGATCTTCTTCCAGTCGAATCACGAGGGCGCGCTCATCGACAAGCTGGGGGAGCTGGCCGACCGGCGGATCGCCGGCATCGTCATCAACCCGGGCGGCCTCGCGCACACGAGCGTCGTCCTGCGCGACGCCATCGCCGCCACAGCCGTCCCGGCGATCGAGGTCCACATCTCCGACATCCGCCGCCGCGAGAGCTTCCGCCGCCGCTCGCTCACGGCCGGCGCGTGCACGGCCATGATTTCCGGGCAGGGCCTGCCCGGCTATGTCGTGGCGCTGCGCCGGCTGGCCGCCACCTGACGCGCGGACTTCCGCGCGAGCCGGCGGCGGCCCGACGCCGCCCGTCCCCCGCCCATGGCCGAAACCCTCCCCGATTTTTCCGAGCCGCGCTGGTTCGCCTGCCACACCAAGCCGCGGTGCGAGAAGAAATTCGCCGCGCTGCTCGTCGCCGAGCGCTTCGCCCACTACCTCCCGCTCGTGCCGAGCGTGCGCCGCTACCGCGACCAGACCAAGCATTTCACCAAGCCGCTGTTTCCGGGCTACGTCTTCGCCGAGATCCCGCCGGAAACCAAGAACCGGGTCTACCAGCACGACCTGCTCGTGCGCGCCCTCTGGGTCACGGACCAGCCCGGGTTTCTCCGGCAGATCGAGAACGTGCGGACCGTGGTCGCCTCCGGTCTCGAGCTGAGCCTGCACCCGCTCCTCAAGAAGGGGACGCGCGTGAAGGTCGCGGGCGGGCCCCTCCACGGCCTGGAAGGCATCGTGGACGACCCGGCAAGCCCCCGCGGCGTCGTCATCGCCGTCGACGTCCTGCAGCAGGGCCTGCTCGTGCGCCTCCCGATGGAGAACCTGGAGATCCTGCCGTAGGCCGCCGCCCCCAGGCCCCACCGGCAAACACCCCAATTCCGCCGATTCGGGCAACTCAAACGCCTGATCGCTGTCTCTCCAGACGCCATTCCACCTTCACCCGCCTGCCCCATGACCCGCCCGCCCCGGAGGATCTGTCTCGGCCTGGCCGTCGGCCTGCTGCTTGCCGCCGGAGTTTTCGCGCAGGCCACCACCGGCGAGTCCGAACTGGCGCCGATTCAAAGCCACCAGCCCTCGCTCTTCCGCATCCCCGGCATTTTCGAGATCGATCTGCCGATGACCGAGCGCGCAGGCAGCGTGCAGCTGAGCTTTCTCCCGCGACTCCAGGATCTGATCGACCGGAGCTACCTGCGACTCCCGTTGGGCCTGCGCTGGGGTGTAAACGATCACTTCGAGCTGAACAGCGACATCGACACCTACATCCACACCGGTCTCCGGAGCGGCGAGAGCAGCTACGGCTTCAGCGAGCTGCATTTCGGCGCGAAATACGCCTGGCACAAGCTGCTCAGGCCCACGTGGGACACCAGCGTCGGCGTGAACACCACGTTCCCGGTCAGCCGCCCGCCGCTCGATCTCACCGACGGCTACAACCACTTCGCGCCGTACATCGTATTCGGCCACCGGATCCCCGGGGTGCCGGGCCTGATGGGGTTTGTCCACACGGACGTGGATCTCATCTGGAAATCGGCGACCCCCGGCCAGTTCGCCCGGAACGAGCCGCACAGCAACTCGGTCACCCTGAGCCCGGGCCTCGTCTACGATCGCTGGCCGTTTCACTACACCCTGGAGGTGGACGGCACCACCACGAGCCTGGTCGGCAGCGACCACCAGTACTTCGTGACGATCCGGCCGGGCGTCGTCTGGGACCTGCCCAGTTACCTCAAATTCCACGCGCGCGGCCGCTGGCTCGTCGGCGTCACGCTCACCGCCACCTTCGGTCCGGATGGCAACACGCTGAGCACCGGCGGCCGGTTCCGGGGTGAGATCATCCTGAGCAATCCGTTCCGCTCTTCCAAGAGCGCGGCCCCGCAGCCCGGCGACTGAGCCGCGACGCCCGGTTCCGGGCGCAGCGGCCCGCCGCGGCTTCACCACACCCGCCAGGCCCACACCGCGGCATGCAGGGTCACGCACGCCGCCAGGGCCGCGGCCACGTCGTCGGCCACGATGCCCCATCCCCCGGGGAGATCCTGAAGTCGGCGAATGCCCAGCGGCTTGGTGATGTCGAAGAGCCGGAACAGGAGAAATCCCGCAATGAACACCACCCACGGGGGCCACCGGGCCGCCAGGTCCGGCCAGTCCAGGAAGCACAGCGGCATCGCCGCAAACTCGTCCAGGATCACCTCGCCCGGATCGTGGCGCCCCAGGCGGAATTCGGCCTCGCCGCACATCGCCACCGCGAGGTAGAGCCCGGGCAGGCTGAAGACCGCCGTCCACACGGCCGAGCCCGACCAGAAGCC
>Ga0265334_10001221_pt1 | contig 12561 bp, 11 predicted proteins | sample 42023metaG_FD_192442 | JGI IMG/M metagenome (GOLD analysis project Ga0265334, IMG submission 192442) | Rhizosphere microbial communities from Carex aquatilis grown in University of Washington, Seatle, WA, United States - 4-20-23 metaG | ecosystem: Host-associated > Plants > Roots > Rhizosphere... | reverse complement strand
CCCCGGCTCCAGGACGATCTTCGAGCGGCGGGCCAGGGCCTCCAAGGCGGAATCGTCCTTCAGGTCCAACTTTTGCCGGAGTGCCGCGAGGGTGACGGAACGGTACATGGCGCCCGTGTCGATATGGAGGAAGCCGAGTATCTTCGCCAGGCGTTTCGCCACGGTGCTTTTTCCCGCCCCCGCCGGTCCATCGATGGCGACAATCACAGGCTGCTGAGTCATGCGATCACCCTTCGTTGTTGTGAAACAGTTTCGGGTATGTCAGTCGGTCACTTAGGGCCGTTGGCGGTTAGCGGTTGGCGGTTAGCCAAAACAAAACTAACGGCGAACGACCTTTCCCAACAACTTCTCGAAGCCCGGGAAGGAAGTCTCGATGTTGTCCACGTCGCGGATCACCGTGGGGCCCTTCGCCACCAACGCGGCGATGGCCGCCGACATGGCGATGCGGTGGTCGCCGTGGGAATCCACCGAGACGCCCATCAGGGGGGTCGGGCCCTTAATGATCCACCCGTCCGGGGTCGAGGAGATGTTGGCTCCCATGCGCGTGAGGAAGGCCGTCACGGCCTCGATGCGGTTCGACTCCTTGACCCGGAGGTCCTCGGCGTTCCGCACGACGGTCGTACCCTGGGCCTGGGTCGCGGCCACGGCCAGGATTGGGAACTCGTCCACCATCTTGGGCACGGTGGCGCCCCAGACCTGGACGGCCTTGAGCTTGGAGGCCCTGACGGTAAGGTCGGCCACCGGCTCCTCGCCCTTTCCCACTTTTCGGGGCGTCACCGACATGTCCGCGCCCATCTTGAGGAGCACCTCCAAGAGGCCCGTTCGGGTGGGGTTCACCCCCACGCCTTCGATCGTCAGTTCGGAACCGGGCACCAGGAGCCCCGCCACCAGAAAAAATGCCGCCGAAGAGATGTCCCCCGGCACCCGAATGTTCCGTCCCTTGAAGGGTTGGACCGGGCCCCTCAGGGAAACGGTCTTTCCCCGTCGCTTCAGGGGGATCCCGAAGGCCGCGAACATCCTCTCGGTGTGGTCCCGGGTGGGAAGGGGTTCGGTGACCGACGTCACCCCCTGGGCGTAGAGCCCCGCCAGGAGGATCGCGCTCTTGACCTGGGCGCTGGCGACCGGCAACTCGTACTGGATGCCCTTGAGCGCGCCGCCCTTCACCCGGATCGGCAGGAAGGATCCTTGCTCCTTGCCGATGAATTGGGCCCCCATCCGGGACACGGGCTCCGTCACTCGGCGCATGGGACGCTTGCGGAGGTACTTGTCACCCGTTAGCCGGCTTTCAAAGGGTTGTCCCGCCAGGAGGCCCAGGAGGATCCTACTCGTGGTGCCGGAATTACCGGCGTCCAGCGTCCGCTTCGGCGCCGCCAAGCCCTGGAGGCCCCGGCCCTGGATCACCACACGGGTTCCCGCGCGCTGGATCCTCGTCCCCAGGGACCGGAAGATCTCGGCGGTCGAGAGGCAATCGGCCGAATCGAGGAAGTTCTCCACGCGGGTGGTGCCGTAAGCCAGGGATCCCAGCATGATCGCGCGGTGGGAGATGGACTTGTCCCCGGGAACCCGGATCCGGCCTTGGATCCTTTTGGCCGGCTGGATCTTGAGCGTCGTCACGTTGCGCCTTTCGGTTTTAAGGTCCGGTTTCGACTCAGGCAAAATTTGAACCACGGGGAAAACGAAGGGCCCGGAGAAAATCCCTGTTAAAGACCTTTAAAACTCCGTGACCCCCGTGGCCTCCGTGGTGAATGGGTTTTGATTTTCTTCAAAGCTTCTCGCGGATGGACCGGGAACGCTCAAAAAACCTCACCCATTTGGACCGGTCGCCCCGGGCCAGGTCCCTCTCGAGTCCGGTCAACCTCCGCCGGTAGGCGGCAAGGGCCTTGCTGATTTCAGGCGCGTTCAAGGTGAGGATATCCGCCCACATGACGGGATGGCCCCCCGCGATGCGGGTGCTGTCCCGGAAACCGGATCCCACGGCGGCGGAAAGGACCCGGTCGGACTTCAGCCGCTTCCCATAAAGTTCCGTCAAGGCGCAGGCCAGGAGGTGCGGCAGGTGGCTGGTGACCGCGACCCGCCGGTCATGGTCCCCCGGGTCCCAAACCGCCACCTGGGCGCCCACGGACCTCCAAAGTGATGCGGCGCGGGCGATGTTCCTTTTCGGCGTCCCGGGGATCGGGGTGACGAAAACCCAACGGTCCCGGTACAGGTCCGCGTCGGAGGCCTCAGGCCCGGATTGCTCCTTGCCCGCCATGGGGTGACAGGGCACGAAACGGCCCTGGAGGACCTTCAAGGTCTTGGCGCGGTCGGAGAGGTTTTTCTTGAGGCTGGAGACATCCAGCACCAGGGTGTCCTTCCCCAACCACGGGAGGATCTCCTGGAGGAGTTTCCACACCGCGAGGGAATGGGCGCAGAGGACCACCACTTGGGCCCCCCGGACGGCGGCTTCCAGGCTCGGGGCGACCCGCAAGAGCTTCGCGGCGCGTCGGCGCGAGGAGGCCCGGTGGTTCCAACCCACGATCTCCCAGCCGCCGTTCCGGCGGAGTGCCCGGGCCAAGGACCCGCCCAAAAGCCCCACCCCGATGATCGCGATTTTCGGCTTCATGGTTCCCCATTCGAACGTCCAAGGATTTCCCGCAGGGCGATCAGGAACCGTTCGGTTTCCGCCTCAGAACCGGTGGTCACCCGCAAGGCGCCCGTCCCCATGGGCCGGACGATCACGCCCCGGCGCAGCAAGGCCTCGTAGTGGGCCGGGGCCTGGGTGTCCCTAAAATACACGAAGTTGGCCTGGCTGGGCGCCGGTTGGAACCCCAAATCCCGGAGGCCTTCCTGGAGCCGCGAGCGCATCCGCGCGTTGAGGGCCACGGCCTTCGCGACGAACTCGCCGTCCCCCAAGGCCGCCTCGGCCCCCACCAGGGAAAGGCTGTTCACGTTGAAGGGTTGGCGTACCTTCTGCACCGCGGCGGCCAACGCCGGATGGGCGAAGCCGTACCCCACCCGAAGTCCCGCCAGGCCGTAGGCCTTCGAGAAGGTCCGGAGCACCGCCAGGTTCGGGTAACGCTCGAGGAGGTCCAAAGACTCGAAATAGGTCTTGAGTTCCACGTACTCGTAATAGGCCTCGTCCAAGACCACCAGGGTTTCGGGGGAACAGGTCTTGAGCAGGGCCTCGATCCCCAGGAGGGACACCGCGGTGCCCGTGGGGTTGTTGGGGTTGCAGATGAAGACCAGCCGGGACTTCGGGGTGAGGGCGCGGCTGAAGGCCTGGAGGTCGTGGGCGTCGTCCCTCAGGGGAAGGGTGACGGCCTTCGCCTGGAACAATTGGGTCACCAGGGGATACACCACGAAGCTGGGTTGGGCGAAGAGGACCTCATCACCCGGGGCCAGGACGCACTGGGCCAGGAGCACCAGCAGTTCGTTGGAGCCGTTGCCCAGCAGGATGCCTTCCTCCGGTCGGCCGAATTTTCCCGCGAGGGCCCGGCGGAGGCGGAAGGCCGACCCGTCGGGATAGCGATGGAGGTCCGACGCGGCCCGCCGGACCGCCTCGAGCGCCTTGGGCGAGGGACCCAGGGGGTTCTCGTTCGAGGCGATCTTCGAGGCGCCGGTGATGCCGTACTCCCGCTCGACTTCCTCGATGGGTTTTCCCGGGACGTAGGGCGCGATGGAGGCGATCTGTTCCCTTAACGGGACTTTGAATTCAGGCATGTCCATGCGCCTTCAATCCTGGCAGTTCTTATCGACACTCGAGGCACGACATCCGATGGGGTGGTAGCCGTTGGCCGTTAGCGGTTAGCCTTTTAAGCTTAAGCCAACGGCTAGCGGCGAACGGCCAACGGCTTGATTCAGTTTTCCGACCGGGGATAGGAACCCAGCACCTTGACCAGCGTGGTGGAGTCCGAGAGCCGGTCCAGCGCCTGGCGGACCTTGGCGTCCCGGACGTGGCCGAGGAAGTCCATGAAGAAGTAATAATCCCAGGCCTTCCGGCGGGAAGGCCGCGACTCGATGCTCGTAAGGTTGAGCCCCAGTTTCTGGAACGGGGTCAAGAGCTCGTAAAGCGCGCCCACCCGGTCCTTGATCGAGACCATGATCGAGGTCTTGTCGTCGCCCGTGGGCTCCGCGGCGGTCCGGCCTATGACCAGGAACCGCGTGAAGTTGTCGGTCATGTCCTCGATCCGGTTGGCGATGGACTTGAGGTGGTACAACCGGGCCGCGAGGTCCGGCGCGATGGCCGCGGCCGACCCTTCCTTCGTCGCCAGTTGGGCCGCTCGCGCCGTCGAGGCCGATTCCACCAGGGGAACGCCCGGCAGGTTGCCCTCCAGCCAAAGGCGGCATTGGGCGAGGGATTGGGGGTGGCTGTAGACCTTCCGGATCCGCCGGAGGTCCCCCGATTTGGACATGAGGGTGTAGGTGATCGGCATGAAGAACTCGGAGCAGATCTTCAACTCGGACTCCACGAAGAGGTCGAGGGTGTGGTTGACGATGCCCTCGGTGGAGTTCTCGATGGGGACCACCCCATACTGGGCCCGGCCGCGCTCAACATCCATGAAGACGTCCTTCAGGCTACGGCCCGCCCGGTAAACGGAGGATTGCCCGAATTTCTGGAGGGCGGCGATGTGCGTGTTGGTGCCGACCTGGCCGAAATAGGACACCTGGAGGTGCGCTTCCAGGGAAAGGGCCCCGGACATGATCTCCCGGAAGACCGCCAGGAGGGCTTCCTGGGGGAAAGGGCCCTGGTTCAAGCGCTCCAGCCGGCGGTAGACCTCGGCTTCCCGGTGGGGGGCGAAGGCCTGCTGTTTCCCCGCGTCCTTGACGCGCTTCACCTCCAGCACGGCCTTTGCGCGCTCATTCAGGATGCGGACGATTTGGCCGTCCAGCCCGTCGATTTTCTTTCGTATCACGGAGAGGTCTTTTTTCAAGCTTGCACCTGGGGGAAAGGGCCCTCAAAATGGCCCTTGAGCCTGCGGGACCGTCCCGCGGAACGTCATTATAGTGGGATCATCATGAAAACGGCCCCCAACCCGATATGAAAATGCGGTGCTTTCCCCCGATCCGGTTACTCCTGGGTGCCCTGACGGGTTTCCTGGCGTTTTCCGCGGCTTCCTATTGGATGCAATGGACCTCCACCCGCGCCCAGGCCAACGCCCTGATCCAACCCTTCGTCGCGGCGATGAAATCCCAGGACGACCTCGCCGCGCTGGATTGGGCCAAATCCTTGGAAGGGATGGAGCAAGTCCAAGCGTTCCAGATCCTGAAGGGTCCCCGGGTGATCGCCCAGGGGGGCAACCAGGCGCTTTTGGCCCATAGCCCCAACTGCGGGCCCTATTTACGCCTTCCGAGCACCTATTATTACAACCTCCAATTCCACCCGGTCCCCCAGGAGGAATTGACCGGCTCTTTCCTTATAAAAGCTCCCTGGGGCCCCTTGTCGGGCGGACTCGTCGGCGCCCTAATATTATTCATCGCGGCCTGGACCTTTCACCCGAAGCTGAAAGATCGCCCATCGACCCAAGACTCCCAGCCTGGGGTCCCCCCAATGTTGATCCATACCCCTAGGACCGATGACTGGGTCATCCACACGCTTATTGAATCCTTACCAGGAGCCCTGCTCCTGATCGATGAACGCTGGAATATCCGTTTCATTTCAAGGGAAGGTTTGGGGTTATTTGGTTTAGCCTCCCTTCCGGACACGCCTGTCCATTTAATGGATTGGAATCCACGACCCCAACTTGTCCAACAGTTGGAATCAGGAAAGCCCGGTATATGCCCCGGTGGTTTCACCCACTTTCCCCAATGGTTAATAGAGGTTAAACCTATACCAAGTGGGGGATGGACCCTGAGGCTCACCGAGACCCCGGACTCCTGACCCTCCATAAACCATTGTATTTGTTGACTTCTAACGTTAAAAAGCCTACACTTTTTAACAGAAACCATCTCAACGCCCCCCTAAGGAGCGCGCTCCGTGCGCGAGACCTTCAAGAGTTTGGCCGTTTTTTCGGCCTCCCTGCTCCTCATCCTGACGGTTTCGTCCGGTTGTTCTGTCAACATACCCGGATGCGGTAAACGATCCCTCCCCCTTTTCAAACCCGTCGTTGAAAATATTCAGACCATCCCCGCGTCCAAAGATGCACCGACCGACACCTCGACGGCCCCTTCCTCGTCGGCGCCTGTGGCCGCGCCCGAGTCGGCCCCCGTCAAGCCGGCTTCCCCTGCCCAATCGGCGGTGGTGGGTTCCCCCACCCCGACCCCCCAACCTATCCTTGAGTCCGAGCGAATCGCCTACACGACTTACGAAAACGGCAAATGGTCGTTGTACGACATGGCGAACAACGGCGCGGACCCCCAGCGCCGGACCCCCGCCGGTTCCAACTCCTGGTTCCCGCTTTGGTCCCCGAACGGCAAGGTCCTGGCTTTCCTCTCGGACATGGACGGCAAAGCCAACCTCTATGTCCAAGACAAGGGTTCCAACCAATCCAAACAGCTGACCTTTTACGAGGACCTGGATATTCCCACGGCCGATTCATCCTTTGTTCCCTTTACTTGGTCCCCCAAGAGCGACCAGATCGCCCTGGTCTACCGGCACCAACTGGTCCTGGTCGACCTCGCCCTTCTTTCCCAAGTGAGCCTCACGACCGTGGACCCGTTGTACCAGATCCTCTCGTTGGAATGGGCTCCCCGCCGGTCGGACCGTTACATCGCCTTTATGGTTCGGCAAGGCGACCACTTCAACAGCCTGCGCTTGGTGAACCCCCGCTTGCATGACCGGATCGTCCTCTCCGAGGTCCGCGATACCGCCGGCCCGATTTCCTGGTCCCCCGACGCCTCCAAGGTCGCTTATTTGATCGGCGACAAATCGCTCTATGAAGTCTCTTACGAAACCCTGAAGGCCAAGCTTCTATTCCAAAACGCCACTCCTGTCATGGGTTCCCTGCTTCAGTACTCGCCCGCCGAGGGAAAAAGCGACCTGCTTCTCCTGGCGCGCCAAACTGATGAGGACAGTGGTTACCGGGTCGCGTTGTTGGACAAACCCGCGACCAGCGAAGCCGATAAAGGCACCTTGAAATACCTGACGGAGCCGGGTGTCCAAGCGGCTTCTTGGTCCCCGGACGGCTCCAAGATCATGTACACCGTCGATGGGGCTTTGTGGGTGATGGACGCCAACGGCGGCGGCAAGAAGCGGATCTCGTTGGATGACCTCAAGTTCCCGGACTGGTCTAAAAAGTGAAAAGGAGGGACCTCATGAAGTTAAAATCGACGCTGAACCTGTCCCTCATGTTCCTGCTCATCCTTGCGGTCGGCTCATTCCTCGTCCTCAACGGCGGCTGCAAGAAGAAGGACGAATCCGTCGCGGAGGCTGAACCCACCCCCACCCCGCCGCCCCCCAGCGGAAGCTTGGTCTTCACCGTCGGCGGGCACTTATCACGCCTCGACTTGAAGTCGGGCACCCTGGTTCCCTTGACCACGGGCAAAAGCACCGAATGGTTCCCTTCCTGCTCACCCGCCGGGGACCAGGCGGCTTATTGGTCGAATTCCAGCGCCGACGGGACCTACAACATCTGGCGCGTGAACCTGGACGGAACCAACCGTACCCAGCTCACTGAGCACGACGCCGAATCCCTTTCCACTTCCGGCCAAAACCTTTACTTGGGTAACGCCCCGGCCTGGTCGCCGGATGGCAAGCACATCGCTTATTCAAACGCCGGTGACCTCTGGGAAATTGATTCATCCGATTCGTTCAACAACGCCCACACCTTGTTGTTGGGGTACAACGCCCTTTCCCCCGTCTATCACCCCAAGGAACCCTCCATGGTTTTCATCTCCATGGGCCAGGAGAATGTCTACAACCTTTACCGCCTCAACCTGGTGGACTCCTCAGTCACCAAGTTGACCACCTACACCGACTGGAACGTCGGCTACCCGTCCTTCAGCGAGGACGGCAAGAAGGTCCTTTTCGTCCTCTTCCGCGAGAACGTGGCCCAGATCTACACCATGGCTTCCGACGGCTCCAGCCCGGTCCAGTTGACGACCACCGGCATCAACCTTTGCCCCCAATTCGCCCAGAAGGACAAGAAGATCTTCTACTGTTCCTCGGACGCCGACAACAACCTGGCGCTTTATTCGATGAACTCCAATGTCACCGGCGCGGCCCCCATGACGGTTTCCGGCGGCCCGGTTTACGGCACCTCGCCCTCTTGGGCGGCTTACGTGCCGGTCGTGGACGTCCCCACCCCCGTCGGCCAGTAACCTCCCTCCCAAACGAAAAAGCCGCCTCCCAGGGAGGCTTTTTTTCATATCCGGAACAACTGTCGATCACAGTTACAACCGGAATACCGAATCAACATTATCCTACGATCTGGAATTTTCCCCTAATTTGCGACATCGGCAGGGCGTCGTAATGCCACCATTCATGGGCCAGCTGGGTGAAGCCGGCCTCGGTCATTGCCTTCCTTAGGATCAACCGGTGGCCCAACTGTTCCCGGGTCAGCTTCCCCGCCTTGAGCATTTCCGCCTCGCGCTTGGGCTCTGAAATGGGCGTGAACCCGTCAAACGGGGCCCCCATATCGACGATTTGACCCTTGTCGTCCACCAACCCGATGTCCAGGGCCAACCCGTAGTTGTGGTTGGAACCCTTCTCGGGATCCGCCACGTATTTTTGCTGGGAGGTCCCCTTCACCTTTTCCCAAAGCCGCCATTGGACGGACCTGGGCCGGAGGGCGTCGTAGATGATGAATTTCCAACCAGGATGGGTCTTCTGGAGGTTCTTGACCGCGTTCTTGTATTTATCGGCGGCCACCTTCTGGAGATAGCACTCCTTAAAGGGACCATAAAGATCGGTGCCCGTAAAGTTGTCCTCGGTCGCGTATTTCAGCTCGATGACTTGGTGGGCATCCGGCTTCAATTCCACATATTGGGGATCTTTTTTAAGCCGTTCCATCGATTCCTCGGGGGTGGAAGCGGGGCCACCCCAAACGGCCCCAATCCACAAAATGGATATAAGAAGAAGGGGTGACCAACGGCTGATGGCCTTCGTTTCCCACCGGGGTCTGATCACTGGATCTCGGGGTAAAGTGGGTACTTCTTCGTGACCTCGGTGATCTCGCCCTTCACGCGCTTGCGCACGCCCTCGTCGGCCGGGCCCGCGATGACGTCGTTGATCCACTTGGCCACCCGCTTGAAATCCTCTTCCTTGAAGCCCCGGGTCGTCAAAGCCGGCGATCCCAGCCTTAAGCCCGAGGTCAGGAGCGGCGACTCGGTGTCGTAGGGCACCGAGTTCTTGTTGGTCGTGATGTTGGCCTCATCGAGGGCCATTTGGGCAGCCTTGCCGTTGATCCCCTTGTTGCGCAGGTCGATGAGCATCAGGTGGTTGTCCGTTCCCCCCGACACCAGGTTGAACCCGTATCCCACCAGGGCTTCCGCTAGGGCCTTGGCGTTGGCCTTCACCTGCTTGGCGTAAGCCTTGAAGGCGGGTTGTTGGGCCTCCCGGAACGCAACGGCCTTGGCCGCGATCACGTGCATCAACGGCCCGCCCTGGATGCCGGGGATGATCTGGGAATCCACCAGCTCGCCCATCTTCCGGACCCGACCGCTCTTGGGGGCCGTCACGCCGAAGGGGTTGTCGAAGTCCTTGCCCATGAGGATCATGCCGCCCCGGGGTCCCCGGAGGGTCTTGTGGGTGGTGGTGGTCACCACATGGCAATGGGGCATGGGGTTGTTGAGTTCCCCCGCCACGATGAGCCCCGCGGTGTGGGCGATATCCGCCCAAAGGAAGGCCCCGACCTCGTCGGCGATCTCGCGGAAGGCCTTGTAGTCCCAATCCCGGGAGTAAGCCGAGGCCCCGATGGAGATCATCTTGGGGCGGTGTAAGCGGGCCAGGTCGCGGGCCTGGTCGAGGTCCACCCGGCCGTCCTCCTTTCGGACCTGGTAGGCGAAGAAGTTGTAGTTCTTGCCGGAGAAATTGCCCTTGAATCCGTGGGTCAGGTGCCCTCCGTGGGACAAGTCGAGGCCCAGAACCGTGTCGCCGGGCTTGATGAAGGTGTAATAGACCGCCATGTTGGCCTGGCTGCCGGCGTGGGGCTGGACGTTGACGTACTCGGCCCCGAAGAACAGCTTCTTGGCCCTTTCCCGGGCGAGGTTTTCCGCCACGTCCACCCACTCGCAACCGCCGTAGTATCGGTTTCCGGGATAGCCCTCGGCGTACTTGTTGTTCATGACGCTGGCGAGGGTCTCCAAGACGGCCAGGCTCGGGAAGTTCTCCGAGGCGATCATCTCGAGCTTCTCGTTCTGGCGCCGCACCTCATTCTGGTGGGCTTCGTAGATCTCGGGATCGTTCATTTTGAGGTTGGAAAAGTCCATGGGATTCTCCTGGGGATGGGGCGTGGAAGGGCGTTGAAAGTGGCCATATTCTAAACGCAAACGATTGAAACACAAACAGCAAAGGCCCCTCAGGCGAGGGTCTCCCCCGGCCGGATCCCGGCGGCCGAAAGCGCGCCCTCCGGGAGTTCCAGCGTGTGGCGGCTACCGGGAGGACCCCGGAAGATCCTCCACCGCCCGGCCGAGTGGATGACGCCGGTGACCCGGCCCCTGTCGTCGAGGAAGACCAAGTCGGGACGGAGGCGCATCCAACCCGTATGGACCACCGAACAATCCGGGAAGTAAAGCCCCTCCCATCCCTCGGGCCAACATTTACGGAACATCAAGCCCCGGAGACGGAGGCGGAAACCGTCGGCCACCCGCGCGGTGACCCTGGGCGCGCCTTGGGGGTTCCGAAACGTCCGTTCTTGGGGCTCAACCATAGATCAGGCGAAGGATGACCGGGGCGAAGAGGACCAACAAAGTCACCGGCATGATGCAAAGGAGCAGGGGCAGCAGGAGCTTCACCGGCAATTCTTGAACCGCCTTCTCGGCGCGTTGGCTTTGCTTGTCCCGGAGGGTGGCGGCCAACCGGCGGAGGGTGGCTCCCACCCCGGTCCCGGCCCGCTCGGCGTGGGTGACGCTGGAGACGAAAAGCGAGATGTCGGTCAACTGGAGCCTCTCGGAAAGTCCGGCCAGGGCCTCCCGCCTTGCCGCCCCGGCGCGGGTTTCCTGGACAACCTGGGAAAGCTCCTCCTTCCAAGGACCCGGACGGGCGTTCTGGAGGTAATGGCTCCAGGCCTGGTCGAGGGTCAAACCGGCCTCGACGCTGAGGGAAAACATCTCCAACGCGTTGGGCAATTCCCCCAGGACGCGCCTTTCGCGTCGGAGGGCCTCATCGTTGAGCCAGGCCCAAGGGGCCGCGGCCCCCAAGGCGAAGCAAACCCCGGCGACCCAAGGGTCCCCGGCGAGTCCCCCGAACAAAAACGCCGCTAGGCACCCGGTCAGGAATTGGAAGCTCAAAAAGCGGCCCGGGGTGAACCGGACCCTCAGGTTGGACCGGGCCAGCATCCGTTCCAACCAACGTCCATAGGCGAGAAGCCGCGGATGACTAAGGAGGGTCGTGAAATTCGACTCCCAGAACCGGGCGGCGCCCTCCAACTTTCCCGAGGCGGAACGGTTCCTGCCCTCGGGCCCGCGCCCCTCCAGGAGGGTCCGCACCTGGACCTCCCGCCGCCGGGACTCCAGCCTCCCCAAAACCGTCCGGGCCGTTTCCCAAGCCGCGTAGGCCCAACAACAGGACCCGGCCGACAGGAGGAAGAGGGAGAGGCTCATAGGTCCAACCTCAGGAGTTTCTTGATCCAGGCGAAACCCAGGATCTCCAGGACGGCCGCCAACCCCAGGACTGCCCAACCCTGGGGCCGGTCGAAAAGCGGCGCCAGGAGGTCGGGATCCATCACGAAAAGGACGCCAAGGAGGAGGAACGGAAGGGATCCCATCAACAACCCCGAAAGACGCGCCTGGGCCGTCATGCTGTCCATCCGCCGGAGGATCCTTTGCCTTTCCTCAATGCCCTCCAACTGGACCCGGTAGAGGTGCACCAGGTTCGCCCCTGTTTTCCGGGAGAGGCGGTAGGATTCCAGGAATTGGTGGAGGTCGGGGTGGTTGAGCCGGTCGGCCCACCGGGCCAGGGCATCCTCCGGGGTGGAGCCCAACTCCAATTCAACGCATAAATCCATGAACTCCTCCCGGAGGGGCGAGGGGGCCTCCTTCGCGAGGTAGGCAATGGTTTGGGGGACGGTCTGGCCGGTCTGGAGGGCTTGGACGATCATCTCCAGCGATTGGGGAAATGCCTCCAGGCTTTGGGCCCGGCGGCTCCTCAGGTTCCGGTTCTTCCTCCAAATCGGGAAGGCCCGGAAGGCCCAAAAAACCAGGCCCACGATGGCGGTCAGGGACAACCCGACCATCGGGTTCCAAAGCCAGAGGACCATCCAACCCAGGGCGGCGGCGGCCGCCAGGAGGGGTCCTTTCCGGCCCTGGACCAGGCTTTTGATCCCGGGAAAAGACCAAGCGGTTGGGGACCAGGATCCGGGAAAACGGGCCGTCCAGGGATGGGCCACCGCGAAGACCCCGAGCCCCACCGCCGCGGACCCCGAGAGGACCGAGAGCCACAGGGCCGGTGTGAGCCCGAACATCAAGGGTGGGGAGTCGCGCCCCGTC
>Ga0265334_10001215_pt1 | contig 12600 bp, 10 predicted proteins | sample 42023metaG_FD_192442 | JGI IMG/M metagenome (GOLD analysis project Ga0265334, IMG submission 192442) | Rhizosphere microbial communities from Carex aquatilis grown in University of Washington, Seatle, WA, United States - 4-20-23 metaG | ecosystem: Host-associated > Plants > Roots > Rhizosphere... | reverse complement strand
GTGCTCGACCGCCGTCGCGGCGACGGACCGGAGAGCATCGTCGGCACCTATCGCCTGATCCGCCGCGCCGCGGCGGCGCAGATGGGACGTTTCTATTCGTCGGCCGAGTACGACATCCAGAAGATGGTCGACTATCCCGGCGAGGTGCTGGAGCTCGGACGCTCGTGCATCGCCAGGGACGCGCGCAACACCGCGACCATGCAGATGCTGTGGCGCGGCATTGCGCTCTACGCCTACCACTACGACATCCAGGTGATGTTCGGCTGCGCGAGCTTCCCGGGCACCGACCCCTCGCAGCACGCTCAGGCGATGAGCTATCTCCATCATCACCATCTCGCGCCGCCGGAGATCCGCGTGCGCGCGCTGGCGAGCCGCTACGTCAACATGGAGATGCTGGCGCGCGATGGCTACGACCCGCGCAAGGCGATGGCGCGCGTGCCGCCACTGATCAAGGGCTACCTCAGGCTGGGCGGCTATGTCGGCGACGGCGCGGTGATCGACCAGCAGTTCAACACCACGGACGTGTTCATCATCGTCAAGACCGAGCTGGTGACGGAGAAATACATCCGCCACTACGAACGCGGCAACGGCAAGGACTGATCGCTCCCAGCGACGATGTGGATCGGCTCCCCTTTGCGTGGCGCGTTTCGGCTGCTGAGCTACCTCACGCTCACGCTCGTTCTGCTGCCGGTCTATTTCCTGGCGATGGTGCTGCGCATCGGCCCGGTCGTGCGCTGGATGCCGGTCGTCTATCACCGCGTCGTCTGCTTTATCCTCGGCATCAAGGTTCAGGTGCGCGGCAAGCGCTCCGATGTGACGCCAACGCTGTTCGTCTGCAACCACGTCTCCTATCTCGACATCGAGGTGATGGGCAGCCTGGTGCCGACCAGCTTCGTCGCCAAGGCCGAAGTCGCGACCTGGCCGTTCTTCTCGACGCTGGCCAAGGCGCAACGCACCATCTTCATCGAGCGCCGCACCGGCAAGACCAGCGCGAGCCGCGACGAGATGCTGCGGCGGCTCAACACCGGCGACAACCTGATGCTGTTTCCCGAGGGCACCTCGAGCGACGGCACGCGCGTGTTGCCGTTCCGCAGCGCCCTGTTCGGCGTGGCCCAGCTGCGCCGCAACGACAGGCCGATCGTCGTGCAGCCGGTTGCCATCGCCTACACGCGGCTCGACGGAATTCCGCTCGGCCGCTACTGGCGGCCGCTGTTCGCATGGTTCGGCGATCTCGACCTGGTGCCGCACCTCTGGCAGATGGTGTGCCTGGGCGAGACCGAAGCCGTCGTCACCTTCTTCCCTCCGGTCGACATCGACCGGCTGGGCGACCGCAAGAAGCTGGCCGAATTCTGCTTTCGCCAGGTGTCCCTCGGCGTGCAGGCGGCCAATACCGGCCGCTACGAGCTGCTGCCACGGCTGGCCTAGCGCAGTCGTTGATGTTAGAACCCCGCCGTTCCAGCAACGGAGACCGATGACCCTCGTCCGCTCAGACGAGCAACGCAAGCGCGTGTTCATCCGCACCTACGGGTGCCAGATGAACGTCTACGACTCGGACCGCATGGCCGACGTCCTGCGGCCGCTCGGCTATGCACCGGCCGAGAGCGCCGCCGCGGCGGACCTCGTCCTGCTGAACACCTGCCATATCCGCGAGCACGCCTCGGAGAAGGTCTATTCCGAGCTGGGCCGGCTGCGCGACATGAAGCTCGAGCGCCGCGCGGCGGGTGGCGACCTCACCATCGCCGTGGCGGGCTGCGTCGCGCAGGCCGAGGGCGAGGAGATCGTCCGGCGCCAGCCTGCCGTCGATATCGTGGTCGGCCCGCAGGCCTACCATCGCCTGCCGCAGCTCCTGGCCGAGGCCGAGCGCAAGGCGGCGATCCGGCGGACCGGCAGGCGCCTGCCCGGAGCCGGCGTGCTCGATACGGAATTTCCGGCCGAGAGCAAGTTCGACCACCTGCCCGCCCCGCAGGGCGTGCGCGCCGGCTCGGCGTTCCTGTCGATCCAGGAGGGCTGCGACAAGTTCTGCACCTTCTGCGTCGTGCCCTATACGCGCGGCGCCGAATACTCGCGGCCGGCATCGGCGGTGCTGGCCGAGGCCCGCCGGCTCGCCGAGGCTGGCGCCCTCGAGATCACGCTGCTCGGTCAGAACGTCAACGCCTATCACGGCGAGGCGGCGCCGAGCTCGATCGGCGGTTCGACCTGGTCGCTGGCGCGGCTCATCCGGGCCTTGGCGGAGATCGAAGGTATCGCGCGTATTCGCTACACGACCTCCCATCCGCGCGACATGGATGACGATCTGATCGCCGCCCACGGCCAGGTGCCGCAGCTCATGCCCTACCTGCACCTGCCGGTTCAGTCCGGCTCCGACCGCATCCTCGAGGCGATGAATCGCCGGCACGGCCGCGATCTCTTCCGGCGCATCGTCGATCGCCTGCGCGAGGTGCGGCCCGATCTCGCGCTGTCGAGCGATTTCATCGTCGGCTTCCCGGGCGAGAGCGACGCCGACTTCGACGACACCATGCGGCTCGTGAGCGAGGTGGGCTTCGCCGCCGCATACTCCTTCAAGTACAGCCGCCGGCCGGGCACGCCGGGCTCGGCAATGTCCGATCAGTTGCCGGAAAACGTCAAGGCTGCCCGCCTTGCCGCGTTGCAGGCTTTGCTCGCCGAGCAGGCGCGCCAATTCAACCTGTCCAAGGTCGGCGCGATCGTTCCGGTGCTGTTTGCCGAACCGGGCCGCAAGCCCGGCCAGATCGTCGGCAAGACGCCGTGGCTGCAGTCGGTCTATGCCGGCGGGGCGGTGGGCCTGATCGGCCGCATCGTCGATGCCCGCCTGATCGACGGCCACGCCAACAGCCTGGCCGGCGAGATCGTCGTGCAGTCGGAGGCCGCGGCGTGAGCGATTCCGCCGCCAGCGCGACCGGCCGTCCAGCCGACGTGCGCCGCATGACATTCGACGACAATGCGCTGCTCGCCCTGCTCTACGGCAATCACGACCGCAACCTGGTGCGTATCGAGCAGCTCGCCAACGTGCAACTGAGCGCGCGCGGCAACCAGCTCGCGATCGCCGGCGCTTCGGACGATGCCGCCGTTGCGCGCAAGGCGATCGCCGGGCTCTACGAGCGGCTGAAGCGCGGCCTGTCGATCGAGCTGGCCGATGTCGATGCCGCGGTGCGCTTTGCCCGGACCGGCGGCGATGCCACGGACGAAGACTCCATACGCACCCGCCGGCGCACCGTACAGGTGCGGTCGCCCGGCCAGCGTGGCTATCTCGCCGCGCTGCGCGAGCGCGACATGGTGTTCGCGCTCGGTCCCGCCGGCAGCGGCAAGACCTACCTCGCGGTCGCCATGGGCGTGTCGCTGCTGCTTGCCGGCAAGGTCGAGCGCATCGTGCTGTCGAGACCGGCTGTCGAGGCGGGCGAACGGCTGGGCTTCCTGCCGGGTGACATGAAGGAGAAGATAGACCCCTACCTGCGCCCGCTCTACGACGCGCTGCACGACATGTTGCCGGCCGAGCAGATCGCCAACCGCCTCGAATCGAGCGAGATCGAAATCGCACCGCTCGCCTTCATGCGCGGTCGCACGCTCGCCCATTGCTACGTGATCCTCGACGAGGCGCAGAACACCACGCCCATGCAGATGCGCATGTTCCTGACCCGGCTGGGCGAGGGTTCTCGCATGGTGGTGACCGGCGATCCGAGCCAGACCGACCTGCCGGGCGGCCAGCGGTCGGGTTTGGCCGATGCGGTCGAGACCTTGAAGGACGTCGATGGCGTCCGCTTCGTTCGACTCACGGCCAGGGATGTCGTCCGCCACGACCTGGTCACCCGCATTGTCGAGGCCTATGACGCGCGCGACAAGAAGCTCAAGCCCGACGCGCGTTGACGTCGTCGTGCTCGACCCGGCATGGGCGAAGACCCTGCCGGGCGTCGAGCGACTGGTTCGCCGGGCCGCCCGCGCGGCGCTCGGTTCCCGCAAGCGCTCGCTCACCGTGGCCCTGGCCGACGACAGGCGCGTGCAGAGGCTCAACAAGCGCGATCGCCTGAAGGACAAGCCGACCAACGTGCTGTCCTATCCGTCGGGCGAGCGCCGGCTTCTGGGCGACGTCGTGCTGGCGCGGCAGACCGTGTGGCGCGAGGCGCGCCTGCAGAAGAAGACGCCGCAGGCGCATATCAGCCATCTCGTGGTGCACGGCACGCTGCATCTGTTGGGCTATGATCACGAGGACGATTCCGAGGCGGAGCGTATGGAAGCGCTGGAGCGGCGGATCCTGGCGAGACTTGGGATCGCCGATCCTTATGGGGGAGAAGACCAATGCGGGTAGGATTCATCGGCATCGGCACGATGGGCGTGGGCATCTCGGCCAACATCAAGAAAGCCGGTCACGAGATGATCGTTCACGACGCCCGACGGCAGGCGACCGAGAATATCTGTGCGGCCGGCGCCACATGGGCCGACACGCCCAAGGCAGTGGCGGCGCTCAGCGAGATCGTGTTCACCTCGCTGCCCGGGCCGCCGCAGTTCGAGGCGGTGGTGAAAGGCGACAGCGGCGTGCTTGCGGGCATCCAGCGTGGCCAGCCGCTGTTCGATCTCTCGACCAACTCGCCGAACCTGATCCGCGCACTGGAACCGGATTTCACGAAGCGTGGCGCCTTTCTGTTCGACAGCCCGGTAAGTGGCGGCCCGTCCGGGGCGGCGTCGGGCAAGATGGCGATCTGGGTCGGCGGCGACGAAGCCGTCTTCAAGCGCTATCGGCAGGTGCTCGATGCGGCGGGCGACCAGGTGGCATATATCGGCCCGATCGGCTCGGCGTCGGTCGCCAAGCTGGTCCACAATCTTTCCGGCTACATGATCCAGACGGCGCTCGCCGAGGCGTTCACAATGGGGGTCAAGGCCGGCGTCGATCCGCTCACGCTCTGGAAGGCTGTGCGCAACGGCGTCACCGGCCGGCGCCGGACCTTCGACGGGCTGGCCGATCACTTCCTGCCCAACGTTTATGATCCGCCACGCTTTGCCCTGAAGCTCGCCCACAAGGACGTCTCGTTGGCGACCCAGGTCGGCAAGGAGGTCGGTGTCCCGATGCGGCTTGCCAACCTCACGCTCGAGGAGATGACCGAGGCATTGGCGCGCGGCTGGGAGGGCCGCGATTCTCGTTCCTCGATGATCCTCCAGCAGGAGCGGGCCGGCCTCAACATCAAGGAAGACCCCGCCGATATCGCCGCAATCCTGCGCGCGGGCACGAACGTCTGAGGGCGGTCAGAGCATCTGCAGCGACTGCTTGCCCTTGGGCGGCGGGAAGGCCTTGTCGAGTTCGGCCAGGATCTGCGGCGAAAGTTCGATCTCGACCGCGCCCAGGTTCTCCTTCACGCGCTCGCGCGTCGACGACTTGGGGATCGTCACGATCCCGGGCTGGGCAAGGACCCAGGCCAACGCCAGTTGCGCCGGCGTGCATCCGACTTCGGCTGCCAGCTTCTTGAGCGTGCCCTTGCCCAGCAGGCCACCCTGGTCGAGCGGTGAGTAGGCCATCAGAGGGATCGAACGCTTGCGCATCCACGGCAGCAGGTCGAACTCCGGGCCGCGCCGCGACAGGCAATAGAGCACCTGGTTCGAGGCGGTCAGGCCGTCGTCGAGCCGCGCGGCGTCCTGCATATCATCGGTGTCGAAGTTGCTGACGCCGAAGTCTGCAATCTTGCCGCTCTTGCGCAAGCGGTGAAACGCCTCGAACGTCTCCTCGAGCCGGGCCCCGCCGCGCCAGTGCAGCAGGTAGAGATCGATGCGCTCGATCCCGAGCCGCTTGAGGCTGCGCTCGCAGGCGGCAATCGTCCCCGAGCGCGTGGCATTGTGTGGATAGACCTTGCTGACGATGAACGGGCGCCGCCGATGGCTGGCCAGCGCCTCGCCGACAATTTCCTCGGCGCCGCCGTCGCCGTACATCTCCGCGGTGTCGATCATCGGATAGCCGAGCTCGATTGCATACGTCACCGCCTCGAGCTCCTGGGCGCGCCGCCGGGCACTTTCGCCCATGCGCCAGGTGCCGATCCCGAAGACCGGCATCTCGCTGCCGGAGGGCATTTTGCAGGAACGCATCAGGAACTTCCGTGATTGAATCGCCGGGACGTTGCCTTATCTTAGCAGACATGCCGGACTCCACAGCGCGCGGACCGCAGCCGGGCCTTACGCCGGCCTCGGCGGGAGACCGTCAGCCCTCCGTTCCATCACCGTCCCCCGACGTCCCGTCCAACGGCGGGTTCCTGCGCGCCTTCATGCGCCGCCTGCGCCGACGCGAGAAGAACGAGGCGGTCCGTGAGGCGATCGAGGGCCTCATCGAGGAGACGCCCGAGAGCGATACGCCGATCAGCGACGACCAGCGCACGCTGCTCGCGAACATCCTGAAGCTCCGCGACAAGACCGTGCGCGACGTCATGGTGCCGCGCGTCGACATCGTCGGCATCGCCGCCGACACGCCGCTCGATGACGTCGTGCGCCTGATCCAGACCGAGGCGCATTCGCGCTACCCTGTCTACCGCGAGTCGCTCGACGACGTGATCGGGATGATGCACATCAAGGACGTGCTGTCCTACTGGGGCACGTCGAAGAAGTTCAACCTTCGCGACATATTGCGCCGGGTCGTGTTCGTGGCGCCGACCCTGCCGGTGCTCGACATGCTGCTCGACATGCGCCGCTCGCGCACGCACATGGCGCTGGTGATCGACGAGTACGGCGGCACCGACGGGCTGCTCACGATCGAGGACCTGGTCGAGGAGATCGTTGGCGAGATCGAGGACGAACACGACGTCGCCCAGACGCCGACCGTGTCGCGTCGCGCCGACGGGACCATAGACGTCAATGGCCGCACCCCGGTCGAATTGCTCGAGCAGGAAATCGGCAAGATGCTGTCGGAGGATGAGCGGCGCGAGATCGATACGGTGGGCGGCCTGATCTTCTCGCTGCTCGGCCGCATCCCCGAGCGCGGCGAGGTGGTGGCCCATCCGTCGGGCGTCGAGTTCGAGATCCTCGATGTCGATCCGCGGCGCATCCGTCGCCTGCGGGTTCGGCCGCCAGCCGTCTCGCAGTCCGCCGCCTGACCGCGCCTTCGCCGCAATGAGTTTCCAGGAGTGGAGTGCCCAGGGTTGGCGGGCATTGGGCGCAGGCGTCGTGGCCGGCGCTCTGGCGGCCTTGGCCATGCCGCCGCTCTACTGGCTGCCTCTAGGCGTGATTGGCGTGGTGGCCTTCGTCTGGCTTTGGGACGGCGCGCCGACGCCAGGCGGCGCGCTGCTGCGCGGCTGGGCCTGGGGCCTTGGGCACTTCGCCGTCGGCTCCTACTGGATGATCGAGGCCTTCTTCGTGCCGCCGGCCGATTTCGCCCTGCTTGGACCGCCCATGGTGCTGGGCTTTGCGGCGCTGTTGGGCTTCTTCCCGGCGATGGCTGCATGGGCCGCGAAAAAAATCGCGAATCTCTGGCCGCATCTGGGCATCGGCTGGCGCCGCTTGATCGTCCTGGCAATCGCCTGGACCGCGAGCGAATGGCTGCGCGGCCATATCTTTACCGGCTGCCCGTGGAATCCACTCGGTCATGTTTGGGCCTTCGCGACTCCGCTGCTGCAAGGTGCGGCGGTCGTCGGCGTCTACGGGCTCGGCACCTTGAGTTTTCTCGCGTTGGCCGCCCCGGCCGCCGGATGGCGGGCGGCGGGTGTGGCGCTGGTCGCGGTGGCGGCGGCGGGAGTAGCCGGCCGGTCCAGCATGAGTGCGGTGAACGAGAATTCCGGGGGTCCGGTGCTGCGGATCGTCCAGCCCAACGTCCCGCAGGCAGAAAAATGGCGTCCGGAGAACAGGGAGCGGGAACTGGGCAAGCTGCTCGATCTCAGCCGGCGCGATGGATTCGACAAACTCGCGGCGGTCGTCTGGCCGGAAACCGCCGTCCCCTTCGTGGTGCAACCAGGCTCAAGGATGCTGCCCGTGCTTGCCCAGGCGGCTCCGCCCGGCGGCTATCTGCTGGCCGGGGCAGCACGAGCCGGGCAGCAGGTTCAGGATGGTGTCTGGAATTCGCTGCTGGCGATCGATCACGCAGGCGCCGTCGTGGCGCGCTACGACAAGGTCCATCTCGTTCCGTTCGGCGAATACATTCCCTTCCACAAGCAGCTGGCGCCGCTCACCGGTTTGATTGGCCGTGGGTCTTTCGAGGTCGGGGATTCGTTCGTCACGCTGGCGCTGCCCGGCCTGCCGCCCTTCTCGCCGCTCATCTGCTATGAAGCGATCTTTCCGGCAGAGGTGCTCGGTCCAGGCGCGCGGCCGCAGTGGCTTTTGAACGTGACCAACGATGCTTGGTTCGGCGTCTCGAGCGGTCCTTACCAACACCTGACAAGTGCACGATTGCGTACAATCGAGGAGGGCCTGCCGATGATCCGTGCCGCCAACACCGGCGTATCGGCAGTGGTAGACGCCTATGGACGCGTGCTGGCCGCTCTCGACATGGAGCGCGAAGGAGTAATCGACCACGAACTTCCACCAGCACGGGCAGTCACCCCCTACGGCCGATGGCATGATTGGCTGCTACTTGTGCTTGTTTGCATTCTTGCTCTGCCAGCCATGATTCGGCTCAGGGCCCGCAAGACTTGAACGGGGGTTAGAATTCAAACCATTGAGGTTGAACTTGCTTTCCGGGAAACAGGGGCATATGTCATATGCATCCGTGACGTGAAGATATGCGTTTTTGCATCCGCAATGTTATGCAGCCGGCACAATTTCGACGTGTCTGTCACCTTATCTATGCAACGGCGTTAGTCCGAAGTTAGCGGCCAAGACCAAGAAGGATCAGGACACATGGCACGATCGCATCCGGTTGATGTTCACGTAGGAGCGCGCATGCGCCAGCGGCGCACGCTTCTTGGCATGAGCCAGGAGAAGCTGGGGACCGCGGTCGGCCTTACGTTTCAGCAGATCCAGAAGTACGAGCGCGGTTCCAACCGGATCGGCTCGAGCCGCCTCTTCGAATTCGCCAAAGTGCTTGATGTGCCGGTGTCCTATTTCTTTGACGAGATGCCGTCGAATGCGCTGGCCGGCCGGCCGATGTCGGGCCGGGGCCGCAAGGGCTTCGGCGAGGCGGCCACGCCGTTCGAGCAGGAGAAGGATCCGCTGATCAAGCGCGAGACCCTTGAATTGGTGCGCGCCTACTACAAGATCCGGGAGTCTCGGGTGCGCAAGCGCATCTTCGAGATGGTGAAGGCAGTTGGCGCGGCCAGCCATGCCGAGGTTCTGGGGGGACGAAAGGGCCGCTAAAAGGCCGCATCGGGCCTCTTGATTTCCCGTCGCAAGTAGAGTTTTTAACGGCGCGGTGTCGCATCGATCCTCGAGGCCGGCACCGCCGCGGACGGATTTGGACGACTTGCCACCGCGCAAACAAAGGCTAAGCCGGACGTTGGCGGCCCATCCGCCCTGCCCGGAAGTCCAGTGACTTTGTGGGAGGGCTACTGTGGCGCTTAAGGATTATCTCTTCACCAGCGAGTCGGTTTCCGAAGGCCATCCCGACAAGGTCTGCGATCAGATCTCGGATGCCATCCTCGACGCTTTCATCTCGAACGACGTCAAGCTCGGCATCGCCGACGAAAGCCACGTCAATACGCGACTCGGCTGCGAGACGCTCGCCACCACCAACAAGATCGTGGTCGCCGGGGAGGGGCGTGCGTCGGACCCCTACATGAAGAAATTCGGCAAGCAGACCATCGTCAACCGCGAGGCCATCACCGAGATCGCCCGCAACGTGGTACGCGACATCGGCTACGATCAGGATGGCTTTTCCTTCCATGGCGCCGACGTCGAAGTGCTGCTGCATGGCCAGTCGCCCGACATTGCGATGGGCGTCAACGCGAAGAAGATGAAGGGCAATCTCGGCGAGCAGGAAGGCGCCGGCGACCAGGGCCTTATGTTCGGCTTCGCCTGCCGCGACAGCGAGGAATACGAGAAGGGCTCCTACATGCCGGCCCCGATCTACTTCAGCCACAAGATACTTGAGGTCCTGAGCCAGGCCCGCCGCTCGGGCGAACTGCCCGACCTCCAGCCGGACGCCAAGAGCCAGGTCACGGTGCGCTACGTCAACGGCAAGGCTGTGGGCGCCAGCAAGGTCGTGGTCTCGACCCAGCATCGCGAAGCCAACGGTAAGGGCAAGAAATACAACTCCGGCATGGTCAAGGAAATGATCGCGGGGCACGTGGCGAAGTCGCTGCCAGAAGGCTGGATGCCCAAGAAGGCCGCCGACTTTTTCGTCAATCCGACCGGCAATTTCGTGGTCGGCGGTCCCGACGGCGACTGCGGGCTGACCGGCCGCAAGATCATCGTCGACACCTATGGCGGCTATGCCCCGCACGGCGGCGGCGCCTTCTCGGGCAAGGACCCCACCAAGGTCGACCGCTCGGCTGCCTATGCCGCGCGCTACCTTGCAAAGAACGTGGTGGCGGCAGGACTCGCCGACCGCTGCCTGATTCAGGTCGCCTATGCGATCGGCGTTGCCGATCCGATGTCGCTCTACGTCGATACCCAGGGCACCGGCAAGGTCGACGAACGCAAGCTCGAGAAGGTGCTGTCCGACATCTTCCCGTTGCGCCCGACGAACATCCGCCGGGGCCTGCATCTCAACAAGCCGATCTACCAGCGCACCGCGGCGTACGGCCATTTTGGCCGCAAGCCCGACCGCGATGGCGGCTTCTCGTGGGAGCGGCTCGACCTGGTCCCCGAGCTCAAGCGGCATTTTGGCGCCCGCTCCTGATACGATTGTTAGGAAACCCTTCTAAATTATTGATATAATTGGTAGTCTGACGGCAATAAGCATTGCCGGCGCAGACTGCCAATGGCCCCCCTCGAAGACAACTCAGGCCTCACCGGCTTGGCCGAGCCGCGCTCCGTCGATGTCCTGATGCGGGCGCTGCTCTACATCGCCCAGCAGGTCGGTCGGCCGGTGAGCGAGGCCGACGTACGTGGCGTCGCCGCATTGGCGGACGAGCCGTTGGACGAGCAAGGTTTCCTGACCGCGGGAGCGCGGCTCGGCCTGCAGGCGAATGCGGTCGATCTCGCGACGGCGCGACTTGACGATCTGCCGACGCCGTTTGCAGTCGTCGGCGGTGGGTTGCCGGCTCATGTAGTGGCGGCGGGCCGCGGCGGACAATGGACCGTGCTCGACGTCGTCGAAGGTCGCGTTGTCCGGATGGGTCCGACCGACGTCAGGGCGCTCGGCACCCGCGCCCTGGTGCTGCGCGAGAGGCTGGCCCGCGAGCGGGCGGCGGAGTGGTACGCGCCTCTCTGGGCGCGCGTGCGGCCGGTCGTCGCCCGGCTCGCGCTCGCGTCGTTGCTGATCAACCTGCTCGGACTCGCCACGCCGCTCTTCATGATGCTCGTGCTCAACCGCGTGGTCGGCCATGGCGCACCCCAGAGCGTGGCCCCCCTGATGGCCGTGCTCGCGGCGGCCATGCTGGGTGTCTATGCGCTCGATTTTTCCCTCAGGGTGGCGCGCGGGTGGTTGTCCGCCCGTGCCGGGGTGAGTCTCGACACGCTGATGAGCGCCGAAGTCGTCCACCATCTGGTACAGCTTCCGTATTTCCATTTCGAGCGTACGCCATCGGGTGTGATCGCCGAGCGCCTGCGCCAACTCGACGTGCTGCGTGGCTTCTTCACCGGGCAGATGCCGGTGCTGGCAATCGACCTGTTGTTCGTCGTGCTGTTCCTGGGGGCGGCCTTCGTCATCAGCATACCGCTCGGCCTGATCGCTGCCGCCGCGATCCCGGTGCTGATCGGCGTGTCGCTGGCGACCCACCGCGCGCAACGGCGGCTGGCTGACGACAACTTCCAGGCGCTCGCGGCCAAGAGCTCGACGCTCGGCGAGACGGTGGCCAACGCGGCCACCATCAAGGCGCTCGGGCTCGAGGCCGAAGTCGAGAAGCGCTGGCAGGCGCGGGCCGAGCAGGCGGCCTGGACCAACTTCCGCGCCAGCCATCTGGCCAACGTTGCCGCCAGCGCTTCGGGCATCCTGCAGCTTGTTGCGCTGCTGGCGCTGGTCGTCCTGGGCACCTACGAGGTCATCGACCATCGCCTCACGATCGGCGGTCTGATCGCCGCCAACATGCTGGCCGGCCGTGCGCTGCAGCCGATGCGGCAGCTGGTGGTGGCCTGGCATCAGCTCCAGGCGGTCGGTGCCGCCTTCAAGCGCATCGACGAACTGATGCGCGAGCCGGTCGAATGCCCGCCCGGTGAACTCGCGCCCATGCCGCCGCTGAGCGGCCAGATCTCGCTCGAGCGCGTCAGCTGGCGGGTCGACGACCAGGCGCCGATCGTCCTGCGGGAGGCCGAGCTCGAGATCGCGGCTGGCGAGATCATCGGCATCGTCGGTCCCTCCGGCTCGGGCAAGACCACGATCGCCAATCTGGTGCAGGGCCTGTTCCGGCCGACCGCCGGGCGGGTGATGGTCGACGGCACCGACATTGCCCACCTGTCGCCGGCCCAACTGCGCGCCCAGATCGGCTGCGTGCCGCAGGACATCCAGCTGTTCACCGGCTCGGTGCGCGAGAACATCGCCATGGGTGTTGCCGACAAGGATCCAGGGCGCGTCGTGGCGGTGGCCAA
>Ga0265334_10001214_pt1 | contig 12600 bp, 16 predicted proteins | sample 42023metaG_FD_192442 | JGI IMG/M metagenome (GOLD analysis project Ga0265334, IMG submission 192442) | Rhizosphere microbial communities from Carex aquatilis grown in University of Washington, Seatle, WA, United States - 4-20-23 metaG | ecosystem: Host-associated > Plants > Roots > Rhizosphere... | reverse complement strand
GTCGATATGGCACGTGCGCCCGCACCGGCATCGGTGGAGGGAGCCCCGCTTCAGGCGCTGGTTCCCGCCTTCATGCTGTCCGAATTGAAGCGCGCCTTCGAGATCGGGTTCTTGCTGTTCGTGCCGTTCCTGATCATCGACATGGCGGTGGCCTCGATCCTGATGTCCATGGGCATGATGATGCTGCCGCCGGTTGTGATTTCACTGCCGTTCAAGCTGATCTTTTTCGTGCTGGTTGATGGCTGGCGGCTGGTGGCGGGTTCGCTGGTCGCGAGTTACGGCGTAGGCCTGGTGACGCAATGACCTCGCAATCCTGATTTCAGGAGTCGCATTACGCCTGCTCTTGACGCGCCGCTCTTCTTTTTATATTTCTCGAATTATGAAATCACGGCAGGTCATCGCGGCCCTTTCCGCCCTCGCCCAGGAAACCCGTCTTGCGGTGTTCCGTCACCTCGTGGCCGCCGGGCCGGAGGGGCGCACGGCCGGCAGCATCGCAGCGCGCCTGAAGGTCCCGCCGCCGACGCTGTCGTTCCACCTGAAGGAATTGGAGCAGGCTGGTCTCATCGATCAGCACCGCGAAAGCCGCAACATCATCTATGCCGCGAATTTTCCCGCCATGCGCGCGCTCCTCGCCTATTTGATGGAGGATTGCTGCGGCGGGAAACCCGAAATCTGCAACATCGACGTACGCTGTTGCGCGGCATGAGCGGGACAGCGCCCTATAACGTACTGTTTCTATGCACCGGCAATTCGGCGCGTTCCGTGCTGGCGGAGGCCTACCTCAACACCGCTTCGGGCGACCGCTTCCAAGCCTTCAGCGCGGGCAGCCATCCCAAGGGCGCTATCCACCCGATGACGCTCGACACGTTGAAGCTCGCGCATCTGCCGGCGGGCGGCTTGCGCTCCAAGAGCTGGGACGAATTTGCCAGGCCCGATGCGCCCAAGATGGATTTCGTGATCACGGTTTGCGATTCGGCGGCGGGTGAAGTCTGCCCGGTATGGCCGGGACAGCCGATCACGGCGCACTGGAGCTTTCCCGACCCGGCCGCATTCCAGGGCCGCGAGGTCGAACAGCGGGCCTTCTTCCTCGAAGTGTTCCGGCAGATACGCAACCGTATCGATATTTTCCGGAATCTCCCGATACCGCGCCTGAGCCGGCTGGCGCTCAAGACCGAGATGGACAATATCGGCCGCCATGAGGGCTGAACCCCCTCCGCTTGGTAAGGCGATTGCCGCCGAAGCGTTGGGCACCGCTCTTCTGCTCGCCGCGGTGGTGGGATCGGGCATCATGGCGGAGCGGCTGACGCACGATGCGGCGCTCGCTCTTCTCTGCAACACGGCCGCAACGGCCGCGATGCTGTTCGTTCTGATCGTGGTGTTCGCTCCCATATCCGGCGCCCATTTCAATCCCGCGGTGACGATGGTTGTCGCCCGGGACGGAAAGCCATTGGGCAAGCGCGCACTTCTGTATGTGCTGGCTCAGGTCGCGGGCGGAATTGCTGGCGTATGGCTCGCCCACGCGATGTTCGGCGAGCCGCTGTTTGCGTGGGGCATCAAGGTGCGCACCGGCTTCGGGCAAGCGCTCGCGGAAGGTGTTGCAACCTTTGGGCTGGTTCTCGCAATTGCCGGGACCAAGGGGCGCCCGCGCGAAACCGTGGCCGGCGCGGTCGCGCTCTATATCGCCGGCGCCTATTGGTTCACGGCCTCGACATCGTTTGCAAATCCGGCGGTGACCTTGGCCCGCGCCCTGACGCCGAGTTTCGCCGGAATCAGGCCCGCCGACGCACCCATCTTCATTGCCGCGCAGTTTGCAGGCGCGTTCCTCGGGTTCCTCGCCGCGCGGTTCCTGTTTGACGTTCGCGAAGCGCGCCAGCAGTAATCACCACCTTCGAGCAGCGCGTTTGCTGCGTGCGATTTCGGCGGGCGCAAGGGGTTCGGCCAGATAGATCGCGCCGTCTCTTTCTTCGATGACGAGCCGGTCGAGACCCTGTCCGAGGCAAGGGCCGCTGTAACACGCCCCCGTCGCGAGCTCGAACCGCGCGCCATGCCCCGAACAGAGAAGATATTTCCCGTCCTCGGTCAGGAAATGGTTGGGAAACGTCTCCAGCGGAATGAACTGGTGCGGGCAGCAATTCACATAGGCATGGCGCGCACCGCTGGTCTGCACGATGACGATGTCGAGTTCGTCCTCGCCCTGTCCCAGCACCACGTTCCAGGTGCCGGGATCGGAAAGCTGCTCGATACGGCAGAGAAAAATCGCCGTCACAGGCCGCCCATCTTGCAGATGCGCTTCCACTGCTCGTCGGTCACCGGCTGCACCGAGAGCCTCGAATATTTCACCAGCACCATATCGGCGAATGCGAGATCGGCCTTGATCGTCGCCAGCGTCACGGGCTTGGGCACATCCTTCACGGCTTGCACATCGACGAGCCCGAAGCGGCCGGTCTCATCGGTGGGATCCTTCCGGTACTCGCCGATCACTTCGACAATGCCGACGATCTGCTTCTCCTCGCCCGTATGGTAGAAGAAGCCGAGCTCGCCTTTCTTCATGGCCCTCATATTGGCGGCGGCCTGGAAATTGCGCACGCCGCTCCAGGGTTCGCCCTTGGCACCCTTTTTCTTCTGCATCTCCCAGGACCAGGTCTCGGGCTCGGTCTTGAACAGCCAATACGCCATGGCTCACCTCACTTCCGGTTTCAGGGGCCGCGACAGAAGCCGCTCGGCGGCGTCGCGAACGTTAAGCTCACCCGCAAGCACGGCGGCAACCGCTTCGGCGATGGGAAGCTCGACACCGTGCCGTCGGGCGCGGGCGATGAGAGCCGGCGCCGTTGCCGCGCCTTCCGCCAAGGGATGCCCGGCGCCGGAAATATCCTGAACCTTCGCGCCTTTGCCGAGTGCCACGCCAAACGAGAAATTGCGCGAGCTGAAGCTCGTGGCCGTCAAGACAAGATCGCCGAGGCCCGAAAGCCCCATCAGCGTCTCGGAGCGCGCGCCCAGCGCCGCGCCCAGCCGCAGGAGTTCCGCAAAGCCGCGCGATATGGCCGCCGCCCGCGCGCTTTCGCCGAAGCCCGCACCCTCCACCATGCCGCAGGCGATGGCGTAGACATTCTTCGCAGCCCCCCCCAGAGCCACGCCCACCACGTCTTCGCTGACATAGGGGCGAAACCAGGCTTGGCCGAGGCTCGCCTGCAGCCGAACCGCTACTGCCTCCCGCGCCGCGATGGTGACCGCCGTTGGCAACCCCCGCGCCACATCGCGGGCGAAAGACGGCCCCGACAGCATGGCGGGTTCGGCTTCCGGCAGGACGTCCGTCAGCACTTCGCTGAGGAGAAGGCCGCTGCCGGTTTCGATTCCCTTCGCGCAGAGCACGACGGGGACCTTCGGTTTCAGAACCGGCTGCAACGATAAGAGGACGCTGCGTACATGCTGTGCGGGCGCCACCAGCAACACCGCATCGGCGGTGGCCGCGCGCGCGATATCGCCAATGGCTTCCACCCTTTCGGGCAAAAGGATGCTGGGGAGGAACAAGCCGTTCACTCGCGTGCGGGCGATGGCATCGACCACCTCGCGCTCCCGGGCCCACAGCAGCACCTTGGTTCGCGCCGCAGCGACAATCGCGAGCGCCGTTCCCCAGGCGCCCGCTCCGATCACGGCGATGTGGCCGTAAGGCTCGGCTGAGTTGGGATCGGTGGCGGTCAGGGACGGCATGGAACGACGCTGTCTTTCGAGGATTATTTTTCACGAGGCGAATGGGACCTATATGCCATCATGGCGTCCCTTTTTTCCGCCATAAAGTGCTCTTAAGCAGGATGAACATGCGCAAAGCCCTCGTTTCCGCCCTTTTCACGGCGTTGATCGCGGCAGCAGCCCCGGCCCTCGCGGGCTCGCCCGCCCATGAGGGTGCCGGTCCGGTGCGGCCCGTCTTCAGCGATGAGCAGAGAGCCGATCTCAAGCGCATTTCGGCCTACCTCAACACCATCAAGAGCGTGGAGGGCCGCTTCACCCAGGTGAGCGCCGACGGACGGTCGGAACAGGGCATGTTCTACCTGAGAAAGCCCGGGCGCGTGCGGTTCGAATACCAGAAACCCAATCCGAACCTCATCGTCGCCGATGGAACCACGGTCGCGGTCGAGAATAGCCAACTCAAGACGACCGACAGATACCCCATCCTCAATTCACCCTTGCGGCTGCTGCTCAGCGACAACATCGACCTCGCCAACGATTCCCACATCTCGGCCCTGAAACGGGAGGCCGGCGCAGTGGCGGTCACCGCCCGCGAGAGCGCGGGCCCCGCCGTTGGGACCATCACTCTGACTTTTGCCGATTCCGGCGGGAGCCTGGAGCTTCGCCAATGGGAGGTGATCGACGCGCAGGGCGCGCGTACGATGGTCGTCCTCAGCGATATGCGCGAGGCAGCCGATATCCCCGCCCGGCTGTTCGTGATCGACGATTTGAGCCCGTTCAAGAGGAATGGCCGCTAGCAGCGCCGGAAGCCGGGCGATAGATTTTTCGCCATGAGACCGCCCCTCCCCATCGTCGGCATCGTCTCGGACCGCAAGAGGATCGGCGATCACGCGTTCCACATGGTGGGCGAGAAATACATCGACGCGGTACGCGACGGCGCAGCCGCGTTGCCCCTGCTCATTCCGGTGCTGGACCCTCCGCTCGAGCCACAGGACATCCTTGCCGCCGTGGACGGGCTGCTCTTCACCGGATCCACGTCCAATGTGGCGCCACATCGCTATGGCGGCGCGGCCCCGCGGCGCCACACGCTGCTGGACGAAGCGCGCGATGCAACCGCGCTCCCGCTGATGCGCGCGGCGGAGGCGGCGGGCATTCCCATCCTCTGTATCTGCCGTGGCTTTCAGGAGCTCAACGTCGCTTTTGGCGGAACCCTGCATCAGCATCTGCATGAGGTTGCGGGTTTCTCGGATCATCGTGTGGGGGAGCGCAAGGAAAACCTGGAAGAAGCCTATGGTCCTGTGCACGAGGTGCGCGTCGCGCCCGGCGGCCTGCTGGAAGAATTGCTGCCGGAATATGCGCAGGGCCGATCTTTCCCGGTGAATTCGCTGCACGGCCAGGGCATCGACCGATTGGCTCCTTCGCTGCGGATCGAGGCGGAAGCCCCGGATGGCGCCATCGAAGCGGTAAGCATGGATTCGGCCCCTGGCTTCCTGTTCGGCGTGCAATGGCATCCCGAATGGCGGCACGCGGAAAACCCGGTCAGCCGGGCGATTTTCGCCGCTTTCGGCGAGGCTGCACGAACCCACAAGCGCCTGAGGGAGATGGCTTCGCTGCCGCCGGTTGAGGAAAAAAAGTCAATAAAACCGATTATGTAAGGCACCATGCCTCATACCGAATCCGGTCAGCATTCATGATGTCCTAAAGAGTTCCATGTCACATAAGCCTCCTTCTGGAGCGGCCGTGTGATTGAGCCCATTCGCCTTTTGGCTTTCGCCTTCGCCGGCGCCGACCTTCTTTTCGAGGTCGACAATACCGGGACGACCCTGTTCGCGACCGGCGCAACCAGCGCTTTTTCGAAACGGCACAACCTGATCGGCGAAAAAGCGGCATTGTTGTTCCATCCGGGTGAACAAGCCCGCTTTTCCAACATCGTGCGCGGACTGAAGCCCGGCGGCCGGGTCGGACCGGAGCCCGTTACGCTCGCCTCGGGAGAGAAGGCATCGCTCTCGATGTGCTTTCTGCCGGAAGCCGACCGCATCTCCTGCACGTTGGTGAAACCCGGCAAACGTGGCTCGCTCGGTGTGGGCATCGACAAGGAAACCGGACTTTCCGATATGGACGCCTTCGTGGAGGCGGCGGCCGAAAGCGCCGGCGGCAGGGGCGCCATGGCCATGGTGAATGTTCCGAACCTGCCCGAGATATGCACCAAACTGCCGGCCGGGAAAGCCGCCGATCTGCTGGCCGGCATCGGCGCGAAGGTTGCCGCGATGGACACCATTGCCGCGGCACGGCTCTCAGGCACACGATTCGGCGTTCTGACGGAAGACCCGCACGCCGCACGCATGCTGGCCGAAAACATACAGGGCGCCGTGCACCAAAAAGGCCTCGACAGCCTGACGATGGACGAAGTCATCGTCTCGCTCAAAGGCCGCAATCTTTCGCCCGAACAAAGTGTCTTGGCATTGCGCTATGTGATCGGACGGTTCGCGGAAGGCAAGATCAAGACGACGCCCACATCGGACCTGACGGAAACCTTCGAGCGCATGATGGAGGAGACCATCGCCCGTGCGGAGGCGTTCAACACCACCGTCTCGGATAGTGCGTTCGATCTCGCCTATGAGCCGATCGTGAACCTCAAGACCGGAGTGACCGGCCATTTCGAGGCGCTGACCCGATTCGAGCCGGGACAAAGCCCCGGCGAAACCATCAAGTTCGCCGAACATCTGGGCCTCACCGATCCCTTCGACCTCGCCGTTGCGGTCAAAACCCTGGGTGTGCTCGAGGGCAATGCGTCGGTGACCGCTTCCATTGCCATCAATGTTTCCGGAAAGAGCATCGCCAATCCGTCCGCGTTCGCGGTGCTTTCCGGCTTTTTCGCGAAGAAACGCGCTTTCGCCAAACGCGTGCTGATTGAAATCACCGAGAGCGCGGAGATGCCGGACCTGGCCGCGGCCGACAAAGCCATCCAGAGTTTGCGCAAGATGGGATATCGCGTCGGCATCGATGATTTCGGCGCAGGCGCCGCGTCGCTGCAATATCTCCACGCATTCACGGTGGATTTCGTAAAAATGGATGGCGCCGTGGTGCAACGGCTGGGCAAATCCGCGCGCGAGGATGCGCTGCTCAAGAGTGTGCTCGGCACCTGCGCCGACCTCCAGATCGAAACCATCGCCGAATGGATCGACAGCCCCGAAAGATTGCAGCTTTGCAAGGATTTGGGGTTCCAATTCGGCCAAGGCCGCCATTTCGGCGGATCGCTGGCAGAGCTTCCGCAGGTAGCCGCCCCCGCGCCGAAGGCGGCCCGGCGCAAAGGCATGGAATACTCCTGGCAGTAATCGCCCGCCGGGTTCATTCGCGCCCCGCCTCTCGGATACAATTCCATCCCGCTGCGTACATCCTCCGCCGTCCGGTCCGGGCGGCGGCTCACATCATATCCCCCGAAGGGCGCCCTGCATGGTTCGCGCAAAGAAAGCCCCGCCGAGACCCGGCAATCAGACCGCGCATTGGCGCGCGCTCGATGCCGAGCACCACATCCATCCCTTTACCCAGACCGACGCGCTGAATCGCGAAGGCGTGCGCGTGATTACGCGGGGCCAAGGAATCTATCTCTGGGATTCCGACGGCAAGAGGCTGCTCGACGGCATGTCGGGGCTGTGGTGCGTGCAGCTCGGCTACGGCAACAAGGAATTGGCGCGTGCCGGATGCGAAGCGCTGGAGACGCTTCCCTATTACAACCACTTCTTCAAGACGACCAATCCGTGGACCGCCGAATTGGCGGGGAAGCTCACGACCCTTCTGCCGGAAGGACATCAGCATGTGCTGTTCGCCAATTCCGGATCGGAGGCCAACGACACCGCGCTGAAGCTCATCCGCTATTACTGGAATCTGAAAGGAAGGCCGGAGAAGAAGCTCCACCTTTCACGGGCGCTCTCCTATCACGGCGTCACCATGGCGGCGGCCTCGCTTTCGGGGCTGACTCCCTTGCATCCGCAATGGGATCTCCCGTTTCCCGGCTTCGAGAAAGTGCCCACGCCCTATTGGTACGGCGCAAAGGCGGCGGGTCACGGCGACATCGGGCCGGACGAATTCGGTCTTCTGATCGCGCAGGAGACCGAGAAGATCGTCCGGGCTATTGGACCCGGCCGCATCGCCTCTTTTTCCGCCGAGCCGGTGCAGGGTGCGGGCGGGCTGATCGTGCCGCCTAAGACCTATTGGCCGGAAATCTCGCGCATCTGCAAAGAATACGACATCCTTTTGCATGCCGATGAAGTCATCACCGGGTTCGGCCGCACCGGCGAATGGTTCGGAAGCTTCAGCTACAACCTCGAACCCGACATCATCACCATGGCGAAGGGCTTGTCGTCGGGCTACCAGCCGATTTCGGCGGTGTCGCTCGGCGCACGGATGGGCGATGCGATTGCGCACGCCAAAGAAGAGTTGGTGCACGGCTATACCTATTCCGGCCACCCCGTGGCGTGCGCGGTTGCGCTGAAGAACCTCGAAGTGCTGGAGCGGGAAGGGGTCGTCGCCCGCGTCAGAGAGAGCATCGGTCCCTATTTTCAGCGCCGGATGAAGGAGACATTCTCAAATCACCCATTGATCGGGGAAGTGCGGGGCATAGGCTTGCTCGCGGCGATGGAGCTGGTCCAGAACAAATCCGAACGCCGCTCCTTCCCCAAGGAGCGCGAGGTCGGGACCACCTGCCGCGACCATTGCTTCAGCAACGGGCTCGTGATGCGCGCCATCCGCGATACCATGGTGCTCGCACCGCCCTTGATCATCACCGAAGACGAGGTGGAAGAGTTGCTCCGCCTCGCGAAGCTTTGCATCGATCTGACCGCGGGCGACGTCGGCGTGACGTGATTTTGGCCCGCTCTGGCGCGGCCTTAGCCACGAAGGCTCAAGCGTGGCAGGAAGCCCTCACCCGCGAGCCTTGATATTCGCTCGATAGAGAATTAGGTAGCGTGTTCAGCGTCTTGGTGGCAAAACCGGCCGGAAATTCCCTGAGGCCCGCAGTGGCTAAAATAGCACTGTCCATTAATATCAAGTTATTTTTCACTTTTACCGTCGCGAATATTGAAACCTGTGTCTTCCGTGCATATACTTAACATCGGTGGGACGACAAAGCGTTTGGTTTGCATGCCCCCCCGCTCGCAAACCGAATGCCGTCTCCAGGGTGCCGGTCATCCCCTCCCGGCATCCAGCGCGTATAAGCGCATTCGGCGACCGGTTAGCCCCCTAACCGGTCGCCGTGTTTTTGGGGGGTAGGGTCACACGCCGTAGCGTCAGATTGATCCGGCCGCCGCCGGCAAGGAGGCTGCTGCTTCCGGCCAGAATGCGCGAAATCCCGTGATACATCGCCCGCGCCGGACCTCCGAACATCAGCACGTCACCGGAACATAGCTTGAGCGTTGCTGTCGCCCCGCGCCGCGTAGCGCCGCCAAAGCGGAAGATGCCGCTATCGCCGAGCGACACGGACAGGACCGGCGCGTCATCGGCCTGCTCGTCCGCATCGCGATGCAGACCCATTTTGGCATCGGCGCGATAGAGATTGACCAGACAGGCCTCCGGCGGGGCGGTGTATCGGGTTGTCTCGTCCCAAAGCTCAAGCAGCCGCGGAGGAATGTCCGGCCAGGGGGCGCCCGTCACCGGATGGAGCGGCTCATACCGATACCCGTTCGATTGGTCGGACACCCAACCAAGCGGGCCGAAATTGGTCATCTCCACCGACAGCGGCGCGCCGCTCTTCGGCATGGTTGGCCGGTAAAAGGGCGCCTTTTCGACCCGGGCCATCACCTCGGCGAGGAGGGCGGCCTGGTCGATCCGGTTCAGCCGCTCAGGCCAATAGGCCACGCCCGGGACGACTTCGAGCCGGCTGGTCATTCCTGGCCTTCCGCCTGAAAGGCGCGATAGCTCTTGGAGAGCCCCTTCGCGTCAAGATAGGCGGCGAAGGCTTTCGGGTCGTAAGCCGTCCTGGCCCATTCCGCCAAAGGACGCCCACCCGCCTGGGCTACCGCGTAGGCGGGGAACTCCTTGAGCCAGAGTTGATAGGCTTTGGGCCGATGCAGATAAGGCCAGAAGGCGAACTGACCTTCCGCCCGTTCGAGGGATTCGGGCCCATTCCGCTGCAGCAGGTAAAGAGCCGCGGCAAGGCTGGTACGGTCCTGGCCGCCACTGCATTTGAACAGCATTGGCGTCTTCGCTCGCTCGAAGGCATCGAACAGAGACACGAGGCTCGAACGGGAGGGAATGTATTTCGATGACAGCTTCACGTCGAAATGGGCGATGCCGAGCCTTTCCGCCGTCCGCTTCTCGGCCCGCCACCACCGAAACCCGGCGTTCGGCCCCCGCAAATTGATCAGGCTCAGAAATCCGTGCGGGCGCAAAAAACCAGCGTAAAAGCCAAGATAGGGCTGAGCCGAACGCGCGACTCCCTCCGTCACCCAATGCAGATGATAAAGCCGGTCTAGAATCGCGGACATCGCTCTGGCCTAGACGTGAGCACGCGGACTGGCAAGAGCGTGTCTTAATGGGTTGACTGGCAAAGGTCGCTGGCTATATTGCCCGCCTTTCCGCGGGAGCTCCTGAGCTTCGGCGGCAACATTTTTTCGCTTTCAAGGATAGGTCCCATGTTCGCGGTCATCCGCACCGGCGGCAAGCAATACAAGGTCGCGCCCGGCGACGTGCTGGAAATCGACCGGCTCGTGGGCGAACCGGGCGCTGCGATCACCTTCTCCGAAGTGCTGGTGGCAGGCTCCAACATCGGAGCGCCGCTGGTTTCCGGCGCCTCGGTCGCTGCCGAAATCGTGGAGCAGCACCGCGCGGCCAAGGTCATCGCCTTCAAGAAGAAGCGGCGCAAGAACACGCATCGGAAGCGCGGCCATCGCCAGCAGCTTACCCGCGTGAAGATCACAGACATCACGGGCGGTTAAGGACAACTCCCATGGCACACAAGAAAGCAGGCGGCTCTTCGCGCAACGGACGCGACTCCAACAGTCAGCGTCTCGGCATCAAGCGCTATGGCGGCGAAGTCGTGCTGCCGGGCAATATCTTGGTGCGTCAGCGCGGGACCAAGGTCCATCCCGGCACCAATGTCGCCATGGGCAAAGACCACACGCTCTTTGCCAAGATCGGCGGCAAGGTCGAATACCGCCAGGGGCTCAAGCGGCGCACCTTTGTCTCGGTGGTCCCGCAAGCCGAAGCGGCGGAATAGGCAGCCAGAACGCGGGCTGCCACTGGATGGCGGCCCAACGATACGAGGGAGATGGTCCGCCATCTCCCTTTTTTTTCTCCCTCGGCATCGCAAGTGAGGGAAAACATGTTTGCGATTCTGGAGACCGGGAGGTTGCTTTTGCGCCCGCCCAAAGCGGGGGACATCAGCCGGATGATGCCGCTGATTGCCGAGTATGACGTGGCGAAGAATACCTCGCGCGTTCCTCATCCGTATACGGAAGACGACGCCTGCGATTTCATGGTGACGGCGTCGGTCGGCTGGGTCACGGGGCGTAATTTCGCTTTTTCCATCCTCCGGAAGGAGGACGGCGTCTTTATCGGCGGGTGCGGCCTGCATCCGTCGCGCGATTGGGAGTTCGGCTACTGGCTGGGCAAGCCCTATTGGGGCCACGGCTACGCCACCGAGGCGGCAGAGGCCATCGTGGCCTTCGGGTTCGAAAAAAAGGGCGCCGACTGGCTTGCCGCCAAATGGTTCCACGACAACCCGGCATCCGGGCGGGTGCTGGAAAAGCTTGGCTTTTTCGTTTGCGGCGAGGATGTCAGCAATAGCGTGGCACGGGGCCGGCAGGTGCGCTGCTTCGTCACCGTGCTTGACCGGGCCACCTACATGACGCGAAAGAAGGCCGCATGAAGTTCCTGGATTCCGCCAAGGTCTATATCCGCGCGGGCAATGGCGGCAATGGCTGCATCTCGTTCCGGCGCGAGAAGTTCATCGAGTTCGGCGGTCCCAATGGCGGGGACGGCGGACGCGGCGGAGACGTGTGGGCCGAGGCGGTCGAGAATTTGAACACGCTGATCGATTACCGCTTCCAGCAGCATGTCTACGCGGAATCGGGCGGCCATGGCATGGGCAAGGACATGGCGGGCGCGAACGGCGAGGACGCCATCCTGAAAGTGCCGGTCGGGACGCAAATCTACGAAGAAGACAACGAAACCCTGATCGCGGATTTGGGGCGGCCGGGTACGCGCGTGCTGCTGCTGAAGGGCGGCAATGGCGGCTTCGGCAACGCCCATTTCAAGAGCGCCACCAACCAGGCGCCGCGCCATGCCAATCCCGGCCAAACTGCCGAGGAGAAGACCATCTGGCTGCGGCTGAAGCTGATTGCCGATGTGGGCCTGATCGGATTGCCGAATGCCGGAAAATCGACGTTCCTTGCGCGCATCTCGGCGGCCAAGCCGAAGATCGCCGATTATCCCTTCACGACGCTGAACCCGCAGCTCGGGCAGGTGCGCGTGCCCGGCTGCGATTTCGTGGTCGCCGATTTGCCGGGCTTGATCGAAGGGGCGCATGAGGGCGCGGGGCTCGGTGTGCGCTTTCTCGGTCATGCGGAACGGACCAGCGTGATCGTGCATCTGATCGACGGGACGCAGTCCGAAATCGTCAAAGCGTATCGCACCATCCGCGCCGAACTGGAATCCTATGGGCACGGGTTGGCAGAGAAGTCGGAAATCCTGGTGCTCAACAAAGCGGACGCGATCGAGAAGTCGGCGCTGGCGCGCAAAAGCGCGAGTCTGGAGAAGGCGTCGGGGGGCAAGGTCTACGTCATGTCCGGCGTCAGCGGCGAGGGCGTCGACCAGGTCTTGAGGGTGCTCGCGCGCAAGGTGCAAGCCGCACGCGGGATAGGACGCAAGGCATCGGTCCCCGAACGGAGCTGGTCGCCGTGAGTTCGGGAACGATCCCGT
>Ga0265334_10001212_pt1 | contig 12603 bp, 12 predicted proteins | sample 42023metaG_FD_192442 | JGI IMG/M metagenome (GOLD analysis project Ga0265334, IMG submission 192442) | Rhizosphere microbial communities from Carex aquatilis grown in University of Washington, Seatle, WA, United States - 4-20-23 metaG | ecosystem: Host-associated > Plants > Roots > Rhizosphere... | reverse complement strand
CTGTGTCCCTGTGGTGAAATTGTCTTTTGGAGCCTCCCTTGCTCGACCCGAAATACGTCCGTGACCATGAAGCCGAAGTGCGCCAGGCCCTCGCGGCCTGTAACTCCAAGGCCGACCTCGGCCTGTTCCTCGACCTGGACCGCCGCAAGCGCGACCTCACCACATCCGTCGAGAAGCGCAAGGCGCGCCTCAACCAGGCCTCCGAGGAAATCGCCAAGATGAAGAAGCAGGGCCAGGACGTCGCGGCCCTCCTGCCGAAGCTCCACGAGCTGTCAGCCGAGATCAAGCAGATGGACGAGGAGATCGCCTCGGTCGAGAAGGACTTCCGCGACCTGGCCCTGACCTTCTGCAACCTGCCGGACCCGGCCTTGCCCGTGGGCGGCGAGGAAGTCAATAAGGAAGTCCGCAAGTGGGGCACCCCCGCGGTCCTGGCCTTCAAACCCAAACCCCACGATGAGATCGGCTTGAGCCTGGGCATCCTGGACATGGAGCGCGCGAGCAAGATTTCCGGCGCCCGGTTCTACGCCCTGACCGGCCTGGGGGCCAAATTGGAACGCGCCCTCATCAACTTCATGCTCGAGCGCCATTCCGCCAAGGGCTACGTCGAGGTGATGCCGCCGCACCTGGTGCATTACCAGTCCATGGAGGCGTCGGGCCAGTTCCCTAAGTTCTTGGACCAGGCCTTCGCCATCGAGAAGGACGGCCTGTACCTGATCCCCACCGCCGAGGTGCCCGTCACCAACCTGCACCGCGACGAGACCTTCGCCCCAGGAACCCTGCCCCGCAAATACGTGTCCTATACCCCGTGCTACCGCCGGGAGGCGGGGAGCTACGGCAAGGACACCAAGGGCCTGATCCGGCTCCACCAGTTCAACAAGGTCGAGCTGTTCCAGTTCGTCGAGCCCGAGAGGAGCATGGACGTCCTGGAGGAGCTGACCGCCGACGCCGAGGGCGTGCTCCAGGCCCTGGGGCTTCCCTACCGGGTCGTGATGCTGTCCACCGGGGACAAGAGCTTCGGGTCGGTCAAGACCTATGACCTGGAGGTGTGGCTGCCGTCCCAGGGCACCTACCGGGAGATCTCCAGCTGTTCCAACTGCACGGACTTCCAGTCGAGGCGTGGCAACATCCGGTTCCGTCGGGAAGCCAAGGGCAAGCCGGAGTTGGTCCACACCCTGAACGGTTCCGGGCTCGCGGTGGGCCGGACGTGGTTGGCGATCTTGGAAAACTACCAACAAGCCGACGGTTCGGTGGTGATCCCGGAAGCGCTGAGGCCCTACATGGGCGGCTTAGAGGCCATCAGGCCTAACAAGGCCTGAATCGCGGATGGCGAATAGCGGATAGCGGATAGCGGTTGGAAAGGCTTCAAGATTAAGGCCAAAGCCATCCGCCGGCCGCTATCCGCCATCCGCAGATTTTGTTACCATGCTTCAGTTGAAACCCGGAGGAAACCATGGCCGACCCAAAAGTCCAACCCAAGACCGAACCCCGCATGAAGACCCTGGGTAAGGCCCTGATCTCCGTCGGCGTCGGCGTCCTTACGGCCGGGTATATGGTCCTCGCGCTCGGGAGCCTCAACCTGGCCCCCGTCCTGATCATCGGCGGCCTCGCCCTGATCGGCTTCGGTATTTATAATCTTTAAACAACGATAATTAACCACGGGGCCACGGAGGTCACGGGGTTAAAAATGATTTGAAGTTCACAAACCCATCACTTGCTTTACCTCCGTCTTCTCCGCTTTCTCCGTGGTTCAAAATGTAGCCGTATTGAAAAATCCCGCGCTTAAAGCCCTTGTTTTCCTCCCGGGACCCCCGTCGCCGGGCCTTTAGCGTGGGAATCATGAAACCTTTCCTTTATACTCACCCCGCCGTCAAGGAACCCCCCGGAAACCAGGAATGCTGCCTCAGCTAACCCAGTTGATCCCTAGCGAGATCTGTCTGGACTGCCCGGTGTGCTGCCGGTTTCCCGAGAAGCAGGCTCCCTTGTCGCCTTTTTTCCTCCCGGAGGAACGTGCCCAGGCCGATGCGGCCCTGGGGGTCGAGGCGAAGGGTCGCTTCCGGCGCGAGGGCCCCTCGAGGGCCGAGTTGGTGACATGCGGCCACGGATGGGCCTGTACTTTTTTCCATCCGGAGGACCACACCTGCGGCGTTTACGCCGTTCGGCCGCTGGACTGCTCGATGTACCCGGCGGCCGTCATGCGAAGCCGCGACGGCGATCGGGTGTTGTTGGGCGCGGACATGAAATGCCCCGCGCTTCGGCGAAGTGACATCGCCGCGAAAGTAGTCCCATTCTTGAATACCGTACAGCGATACCTCGAAAGCCCCCCCGTCCAAGACCTGATCCGACGTCATCCGGAGTTCATCAGCGTGTTTCAGGAGGAAGTGGTGGAGGTGCGGGAGCTGTCGCTGGGAAAGGCCTGAGATGGTCGCGACTCTAAGGGAACTTCGCCCCCCAAGGGCGTTACGTTGGGTCATTCGTTATCGTTGGTACGGCTTCTTGCTGATCCTGGCCGGGGTCTTGTTGGGGTGGTTCATGCACTCCCAACATTTCATCCACCATTGGTTTTTCTGGCTCCTCGCCGTCGTTTTGATCGTCGGTCTGGTCGGGGCCGGGGTGTACAGCCTGATCGTGGCGCAGCACCGCAGCCGCATCGTGGGCGAGGGCGCCGAGGGCGAGGCCTTGACGGCCAAAGTCCTCGACAACATGCAGATGGACGCCCGGATCCTCCATTCGGTCCAGTTCGAGTCGGGTGAGAAGACCCGCGAGTTGGACCACGTGTTGGTCACCCATTCCACCCTGTTCGTCATCGAGACGAAGTACCTGCGGGGCCGCATCGTCGGCGCCGTGGACGACCGGGAATGGACCCTGCACAAGCGGGCCCGCAAGACGCGGTCGCGCTACAAGCGGGGGTTCTACAACCCCTTGAAGCAGGTCGCCACGCAGATCTACCACCTGCGGGCGCACCTGGAGAAGAGCCTGGACACCCGTTGGGCCGATGAGTGCAAGCACATCTGGATCCAAGGCGTCGTGGTCTTCTCGCATCCCCAGGGGGACGCCACGTCCGTGGTCAACCACGCGCACGGGGTGGTCCAGCTGGAGAACCTGCAGGACTACCTGCGCAACTACCGGCCGCCGTCACGGGCCGGGCGTTTGTCGTACGGGCTGCGCCGCGAAATCGGCCGCATCCTCGCTCAAGAATAGTCCAACAGCTCTCGGCGGCAAGCCCTGAGCGACCAACGGGAGTCGAAGGGTCGGCAATCAATGCTAGATCTACCGGCTTCAAACCTACTGGAAGAGGCGGTGGCGCTCGAGGACACCCTCGAGCGCGCCGCCTTTTCTTTTGGCCCCAGCCCCTTTCTCGGGGTGTCGGCCCCGGGCTTGCTCATGTGGCGGGACCGGTATGTCTACGCCTATGCCCGTCGTGGCGACGCGGCCTTCCTTCTTTCCATCCAAAACGGGGAGGTCTACGCGCCCCGCCCGCCCGCGCCCTTCACGAAGGAATCCCTCGCTTCCCTCTTCGACTACTTGGCCGCGGTGAATGGGCCGGGTCCCGGCAAATCCCGGGTCGAGGGGTTAACCGAGGAAGAGGCACATCATGCCGAGGGCTGGGGCTACGCCCCACGCTTGGTGGCCCAGGACTTCATTTATGAGCGCGAGAAAATCGGCGACCTCCACGGCGACCCCTACCGGGATCGCCGCAATGAGATCAACCATCTGGTGAAGCACCATGGGGTGCTGCTACGGCCCTTCCGCTTGGCGGACTTGGGGGGATGCGGAAAGTTGTACGAGAAATGGCGGGACGCCCGCTCGCCCCACCTGGAGCCCATCGGCGCCAAGATGCTGGAACAGGCCCAGAAGGCCCATTTGCGGTGCCTGACCCATTTCGAGGATTGGGGCCTGGGGGCCTGGGTTTTGCTGGTGGACGGGCGCCTAGCCGCCTATACCGTGGCGGGGTTCCTCTCGGGCAACACCCTGGGGATTTGGCTGGAAGTGACGGACTTGACCGTCAAGGGAGCGGGCGCCTATATTTTCGCCCAGACCTGCCGACTGCACCCCGGGACGTACTGGGTGAACACCGGCGACGCGGAGTTCCTCCCCGGCTTAAGGGAGGCCAAGGAGCATTGGCACCCAGCCAAAAAGCTCAAACAGTTTGCACTAGACCCAAAGAACGACAATTAGGAGTTAGGAATTAGCAGTTAGGAGTTATCGGCTTAAAACAACTCCTAATTCCTAACTTCTAACTCCTAACTTAAGGAACGCCATGAAGCGCAAAACAGCCCCCAAAAAGAAACCCGCCCCGCGCCCGCATCGCAAGGACACTGGTCGCGTGGACTGGAACCAGTACTTCATGAACATCGCCCTCGTGGTGGCGACCCGGTCCACCTGCGACCGCAAGCACGTGGGCGCGGTCATCGTGCGCGAGAAGACCCTTCTGTCCACCGGCTACAACGGAAGCGTTCGGGGCATGCCGCACTGCGACGACGTGGGCCACATGATGGAGGACAACCACTGCGTCGCCACTATCCACGCCGAGATGAACGCCATCATCCAGGCCGCCCGCAACGGCGTGCGCATCGAGGGGGCCGAGATCTACGTGACGGCCTCCCCCTGCTGGAACTGCTTCAAGGCCCTGGCCAACGCGGGGATTAAGGGCATCTATTACGGGGAGTTCTACCGGGACGAGCGCATCTTCTCCATCGCACGCCGCATCGGGATCAAGCTGCAGCAGATTCCCGTAAAGAAGGCTTGAACGACAGCGGTTGGCCCCTGTAACCGAGATGCCTCGCATCACGCTACAGGGCATGGGTTGGCGCGAAGCCCTGAAGTGTGCAAAGGCTCCACCTCAGGGGTTCGCCGAGGCCAAACCAAAGTCCTCCATCCCCATCCGGACACCGCGTTCTAACCTCAATTCCCGGTTTCGCCCTCTCGCCAGTCGAGCCGTTTGGTTCCTACTGCGCTCTCCCGTCAAAAGTGCGGGATTTTTCGATTTAGCTATCGACCATTCGCAACTTGATATGCCTTCCTTGATCATTCCCCCGCCGGAAGCCTTAATTTATACCCCGTTAAGCCCTAAGATGTAGTCCATCCATCACTGATCCTCGTTCAAGCCAGGGGGCAAAAGCATGAAAATCGGGATGATCGGCCTGGGCCGCATGGGCGGCAACATGGTGAAGCGCCTAATGAAGGGCGGCCACGAGTGCGTGGTGTACGACCCCAACGCCGCGCAGGTGGCGCTCTACGAGAAGGAAGGCGCGATCCCCAGCCATTCCCTCGAGGAGATGGTGAAGAAGCTCACCGGTCCCCGGGTGTTCTGGATCATGGTGCCCGCAGGCGACATCACCGAGCAGACCGTCCAAGCCCTGGCCAAACTTTCCCAACCCGGCGACATCCTCATCGACGGCGGCAACTCGAACTACAAGGACGCGGTTCGCCGCGCGGCCCAACTGCAGAAGGAAGGCCGCTTCTTCGTGGATTGCGGCACCAGCGGCGGCGTCTGGGGCGCCGACCGGGGCTACTGCCTCATGGTGGGCGGCGACAAGAAAGCCTTCCAAACCATCGAGCCCATCCTCAAGACCTTGTCCCCGGGCCAGGGCGACATCGTTCCCACGGCGGGCCTCCCCGCCGGTGGAACCGCCAGCCAAGGCTACCTGCATTGCGGCCCAGCGGGCGCCGGGCATTTCGTGAAGATGATCCATAACGGCATCGAGTATGGGGTGATGCAGGCCTACGCCGAGGGTTTCGACATCCTCAAGAATGCCGGCTCGATGGAACTACCCGAGGCGCACCGTTTTGACCTCAACCTTTCGGCCATCTCGGAACTTTGGCGCCGGGGCTCGGTCATCAGTTCCTGGCTGTTGGACCTGACCGCAATGGCCTTGGTCGAGGACCCGGCCTTGTCGAAGTACGAGGGTCGCGTGCCGGACTCCGGCGAGGGGCGTTGGACGGTGCAGGCCGCCGTCGAGGAGGCCGTTCCCGCCGTGGTGCTGTCCGCCGCCCTCTACGAGCGCTTCCGGTCCCGCGAGAAGTCGTCCTACGCCGACAAGATCCTGTCGGCCATGCGCGCTAAATTCGGTGGGCACTCCGAGGCCCCCAAGTGAGCCCCCTGCCCGAACCTTCCAAGAACCCCTTCGCGGCCGAGGGCGACGTCATCCCGGCCGGCCCCTGTACCTTCGTCATTTTCGGCGCGGCGGGCGACCTCACCAAGCGCAAGCTGGTGCCGGCCCTTTACCACCTGGCCATCACGAACTACCTCGCGAAGGACTTCGCCGTCATCGGTTTCGCCCGCACGGAGATGAGCGAGGCGGACTTCCGGAAAAAGTTGACTGAGGACGTGACCCAATATGGCGGCGGGCAGTTGAACGAGGCGATCTGGACCTGGTTCCTCGATCGCATCTACTACGTCCACGGCAATTTCGACGACCCCCAGGCCTACGGCACCCTCAAGGAGACGATGGCCCAAGTCGAGAAAAAGCACGCCACCAAGGGCAACGTCCTCTTCTATCTCGCCACGCTCCCCAGCTATTTCGCCCCCATCGTGGACCAGTTGGACAAGGCGGGGCTCAACAAGCAGAACGGCCAGTGGCGCCGGGTCATCATCGAGAAGCCCTTCGGGAGCGACCTGGCCTCCGCCAAGGACCTGACCCGCCAGATCACCAAAACCCTGGAGGAGGACCAGATCTACCGGATCGACCATTACCTGGGCAAGGAGACCGTGCAGAACCTCCTGGCCTTCCGGTTCGGCAACGTGGCCTACGAGCCGATCTGGAACCAGCGTTACATCGACCATGTGGCAATCACCGCCGCCGAGGAATTGGGCGTGGAGCAACGGGGGCCGTTCTACGAGTCCGCCGGGGCCCTGCGCGACATGGTGCCGAACCACCTGCTCCAGCTCTTAGCCCTGACCGCCATGGAGCCCCCCGCCTCGCTGGACGCCGAGGCGATCCGCAACGAGAAGTCCAAGGTTCTCCGGTCGGTCCACGTCATGACGCCCGAGGAAGTGCTCCAGAACTGCGTGCGAGGGCAGTACGGGCCCGGCACTATCGACGGCAAACCGGTGAAGGAGTACCGGGCCGAAGACCGGGTGTCGCCGACCTCCAACGTCGAGACCTTCCTGGCGCTCAAGCTCCAGGTGGACAACTGGCGCTGGGGCCAGGTGCCGTTCTACCTGCGCACGGGCAAGCGACTGGCGAGTCGGGTCACCGAGATCGTCATCCAGTTCAAGAACCCGCCCTTCCGCCTTTTCAAGCAGGCCGGGGCCAAGCAGATGTCCCCCAACAGCCTGGTGATGGGGATCCAGCCGGTGGAAGGCATTAAGTTCAGTTTCCAGGCCAAGGCCCCAGGCCCCGGGTTCCACCTCGGCGACGTGGCCATGGACTTCAACTATTGCGACCGGTTCGGCTGCGAGCCCAATACGGGCTACGAGACCCTGCTTTACGACTGCATGATCGGGGACCAGACCCAGTACCAACGGACGGACATGCTGGAGGCGGGTTGGTCGGTGGTCCAACCGATCTTGGACGTGTGGAAGAGCCTGCCGGCCCGGGACTTCCCGAATTACGCATCGGGTAGCGAGGGGCCCCGGGCCGCCTTCGACCTCATGGCCAAGGACGGCCGCGCCTGGAAGCCGCTTACCTAAGCCAAGACGATTTCAACACGGAGTACACGGGGGTCACGGAGTTTTAATAATTTCAATCCCATTTCTTCCCTCCGTCTTCTCCGGCGTCCCCGTGGTTCAAAATGTTTTATATCCGTTCGATACCCAGCCATCACTTCCTAAAATGTCGGTTCCAGATGAAAAGCCATAGGACCACGGCGAAGGCGATCACCAGGTTCATCAAATGGGGATGCCAGCCGAACCGCTGGAAGCCCAGGGATGCCAAGATCGCGCCGACCACCACCGCGAACCCCATCCAAAACCCGGACTTGCGCTTGACCCTCAGTTTTTCCAGGTTGGCGGGTTCGGCGATCCGCATCAGGTCCTGGTCCAACTTCGTGGGATCCACCCATTGGACGAGGGCCTCCACCGCCGGATAAAAGCAGGGTTCGGCCGACCAGAGGTTAAAGATCCCTGGACCTCCGCGCGCCGTTGGGCTCGGGTATTCGAGGACGATCTTACGGCTGTGAATGGCCCCCTGATGCTCACTTATGCCGATGGACCGCACGGATTGGACATCAACCCAGGACACCTCGGTCCATTTCTCGGACTTGCCCCAACCCGAACGAAGGTAAAGGCCGGTCGGCTTCAGGGTCGCCACCCACCGCTTCCGGTAGGCGAAGTAACGAGTCGCGAAAAGGACGCCCAACATCCCCAGGGCGGAGGGCAGGACCCAATCGTTGGGAATGACCTGGACCCGGACAAGGTAGGAATACAGGAACAGTAGTGGGATCGGGGTCAGGCGGAGCCACCAGTACCACCCGTCCGAATACCGGACCTCCACCCGGATTTCTTCAATGGTTTTCCCGGTCATCTTAGGCCACCGCCCGGAGGGCTTCTTTGCAATAGAACTTCAGCGGCTCGTTCAGGCCCCATTGGGGGTCGTCCAGGTCTTCCGGCGAGAACCAGCGGATGTCGTGGTGTTCTTCCCGGTTCAGCGTCACCTCCCCCGACTTCACCTTGGCGAAGTACACCATCCCGATGTGCCAATGGGGCGCCTTGATGAGGTGGATATCCAAATAACGGGGGGCCAACAGGGGCAAGAACCCCTCCTCGCCCTTCAGGGGCGACCTCTCCCCCACCAGTTCCACGTCCAGACCGCTTTCTTCTTTGGCTTCCCGTACGGCCGCCTGCTCGGGGTTTTCATCCAGCTCGATGTGCCCCCCCACCGGCAACCAGCGCTTCAGCTGTTTGTGGTGGATCATCAGCACCTTGCCCTCATGGGCGATGAAGATGGACACGGTAAAGTCGATGAGTTCATGGAGGTGGGGCATGGATAGATCAAGTTTATGTGAAAACCGCTCTGCCCGATAATACTATTCATTTAAAACACTAAGAGGCCTTTAAAAACCAAGGATTATTATGTGTCTCAAAATCACTGGTTTAGAAATCGATTATAATTAGCACCACTTTAAACCAATGTTAGTTAGACGCTTCCACGCATTTAAGTAGCGGCTCCTAAACGTTTTTAGAAATAAGGGGAACCGCAGCGCGACAGGATCAAACAATGCATTTCATTTCGCAAAACAAAGAATGGTTGTTCAGCGGCCTTTTGGTTGCTGTTCCGCTGGCGTTAATTAGCTGGTTGTTAAGCAAACGAAAAGCGCCAGACTCACAAATTCAAGAGTCCGGAAAAAACTCCTTAAACATTCAAGCTAAAGAAAACATCCATATTGAAGGGGGTGTCAATAATGACCGATCAAACTCAAAAAGCAGGTGATAATTCAACAAATGTTCAAGCCGGAAGCATTACGATTAATCAAGGCACTTCAATCGATGAAGTTCGTCAAATTGCCATTGATGTTTTTCGTTCAAATTTCTCAGTTCTTGCAGGGGAAGCCAAAAACATTGCACAACAACGAGCCGAAGAAGTAACCGAAAACTTCCTTAAGCGGTTACAAACCCAAAACCCTTTGGGTTTAACCCAGGCACAAGAGCCCGATTTTCAACATTCACTTTTTGTTGTTCAAAAGGAGTTCGCTAGATGCGGCGATAAAGAACTCGGCGATCTTTTAGTAGACTTACTTGTTGATAGAACCAAACAACCTTCAAGAAGTATTCTTCAAATAGTATTAAATGAATCGTTAACAGTCGCCCCAAAACTTACTATTGACCAACTCGCCGCTTTGAGCTTGATATTCACTTTGCGGTATACGTTAAATAATAGTGTTACTAATCGAATTGCATTGGGAGATTACCTTGATTTGTATATTAAACCATTCGGCGTTTTGATCACCGACAAGGCGGCTTGCTATCAGCACCTTGAATATGCAGGGTGTGGCACAGTAAGTCTAGGCTCGTTTGAGTTGGCAGATGTATTTAAAAAAAATTACGGTGCTTTGTTTTCCAGAGGCGTCTCGATTGAACAAATTCAACAATCTAATATTTCATTGCCTGCTTCTGCACGCCCATTCATTAATTGCCTTAACGACAGTTCCAGATTTCAAGTGGGTGGGCTAAATGAAGATTCAATTAGATCTATGTATATAAAGCAAGGCATCACCGAACAGGATTTAGTTAAACTTATCAACCTTCACAACAATTCGCTCCCTACAAATGACGAAATCGCAAAGAGCGTTATAACTTTGCGTCCCTATATGGAGAATGTGTTTAAAATATGGACCGGTTCAAACATTAAGCAATTCAATCTCACAAGCATCGGCATAGCCATCGGACACGCAAATACTAAAAAACTGGTCGGGGAATTCGCGGATCTTTCTATATGGATAAACTAATCGGCCTTTTGTAACAGACATTTACTTAATCAGAAGCCGTTTTTCGACCCTCTCACGACATGACCATCGTCCAATCCGAGACAACAAGCCACAAGCACCTGGAGTCTAGGCCATGAAGAGAACCGCTTTGTTCCTCTGTTACTTGTTTCTCCTTCCATGCGTCCTCCCCGCATCGCCTGTAAAGCCGTTCGTGGAGTGGCCCACCCAGCCGGGTGGCACCACTACCGCCCCCTTCACCAAGAAAGCACCGGCGATCCCGGACAAAACCCAACCCTGGACCTTCAAACCCGGGAAAGCCGTCACCGTCCGGGTGGACGCGACCAAGTTCCTGGCTCCCGTGACCCCCTATAGCTTTGGGTGCAACGCGGCCTGGTGGGACGGTAAGAGCTGGCTGTTATCCCCCGACAACGTTGAGAAGGCCCGTCAATCCGGCATCCGTTACTGGCGTTGGCCCGGGGGGAGCTCCGCCGAGGACTACCATTGGGACAACGACTACTCCTGGCACCCCAAGGACTCCAACGGCATGGCGGCCTCCAACATGAACGCCCCTTGGGCGGCCGACACCGACGACTTCATCGAGTTCTGCCGCCAAACCGGATCCGAAGCCCTGGTGACCGTGAATTATTCGGCGGCCCGGTACGGGAGCCTGAAGAAAGCCTCCGACCTAGCGACCCGGTGGGTCCGCTACTTCAACCGGGAAAAGAAATTCGAGGTCCGTTATTGGGAGATCGGCAACGAGCTTTACGAATACAAAACCCTGGGGAACGGGGTCCTCAAGGACCCGCACTTCGACGGGAAGATCTACGGCAAGGACTTCAAAGCCATCTCGGCGGCCATGCGAAAGGTCGATCCCAACATTAGCATTGGGGCCGTGGCGATCGACGGGGACGGCGCGGGCGACCACCCCGGTTACCGCTGGTGGATGAGGGACCTGTTGCCCGAACTCGGCGGCGCCGCGGACTTCCTGATCCTGCACCAGTATTTCCTCTGGCCCTACGACTGGCACCCCGAGGGGAACGTCTACCACCCCCCCACGGACGCGGAACTGTTGGGGAACCTCCCTAAGCTCGGACAGGCGTTCCAATCCCAGGCGTCGATGCAGTCGAAATACGCCCCGGGCCAGCCAGCGCTCCCCATCGCCCTGACCGAGTACAACATGGTCTTGGACGCCCCCGAGCCGACCATCCACCTGTTGAACGGTCTCTTCACGGCCGAAGTGCTCGGCGAACAGTTCCGGACCGGATACTCCTCCTCCAACCATTGGCACTGGAAGGGCGGGTTCAGCAAGCTCAAGGGGGACCATGCGCTCCTGTCCAGTTCGGACCCTTCCGTTCCCGACGGGACCCCGCTTCCGTCTTATTACGCCTTCGCCGTCTATTCCCGGGCTTTCGGGGAGTCCGCGGTGGCCGCGGAATCCGGCGACCTCCAAGTGAAGGCCTACGCCAGCCGGTTCAAGGACGGCGAAATCGGGCTGGTCCTGGTGAACGAATCCCCCGCCGCCAGGACCGCGAGGATCGACGGGACGGGCTTCTCTCCGAAAGGCCGATACTTAGGTTGGGTTTTGACGGGCAGGGACTTGGACGCGAAGCGAGTGAGTTTCAACGGGACGGAAGGCCCGGTCGGTGGCGGCGGCCCGTTCCCAATCGATGGTCTTCCACCCTATGTCGGCACTTTCAAGCCGGGCTATCCGGCGGAATTGAACATCCCACCGACTTCGGTTTGCGGAGTCGTGGTTTATTGAGCGGTTGTACCGGGCGAGGAAAACGTCATCCATTGGCGGATATCAATTCAAGTGGTGATTGATCAAACGTTGACCCAATTGCGTCACGGCAAATTCGCCGCCTGGATCAAGCCGCATTTAGGAGAACGATAACCCAAATAAACACCGGGCCCTGAATTGATTATTTGTTATATCCCGACTGATACTTCTCCCGTCATCCAAAAATTTTAACCGCCAAACGGAACTCGGCTTCCCGATACGTCCGGATCATTCGGGACCCCGCGGCCCTTCCACACCACCCGCCTCAAAATCCTTCGGGGGTTCCCCATGCGTCCATGGTTCATCCTGTTGCCCGTCGTGCTGGCGATGTCGGTCTGGTCCTGCAAGAAGAACAGCACCCCCACGACGCCCGGGGATACCGCCCCGCCCCCCATCGCCACCGCCACCTTCTCCCCCACCCCGGGTTCCCCTACCACAACCCCCACGCCGACCAAAAC
>Ga0265334_10001211_pt1 | contig 12605 bp, 1 predicted proteins | sample 42023metaG_FD_192442 | JGI IMG/M metagenome (GOLD analysis project Ga0265334, IMG submission 192442) | Rhizosphere microbial communities from Carex aquatilis grown in University of Washington, Seatle, WA, United States - 4-20-23 metaG | ecosystem: Host-associated > Plants > Roots > Rhizosphere >... | reverse complement strand
CTGCTGCGCCGCATCCACTTCTGCCGCTGATCCAGCGCCTCGAAGACAGCGGTGACGATGCCGTCTCGCCAGCGGGCGCTGTCGGCCGATACCAAGTGATGCCCTCCACTGCCCGGCAATTTGGCTTCGATCCGTCGCGCCTCACCGACCCGAACTACAATGCGCAGGCCGCGAGCGCTGTCCTGGACAGCCTTCACAGTCGCTACGGTGATGATGTGCCTTCCATCCTCGCTGCCTACAATGGCGGCCCAGGGCGCGGAGACGCCTTCAAGCGCAGCGGCTACAACCTTTCCGTCCTGCCGCCGGAAACGCAGCACTATGTTATGCGGGCGTATCAGCAACCGCAGGTGCAGCAAGTTGCCGCGACATCTTCCGCTCCGGCCCCGGACTTCAGCGCGGCCGCAAAGCCATTGGATTTCTCATCGCAGGCCGCGCCGGTTGGGGGCACCACCCCCGTCAGCGGCCAGTCGGCGCCGACCAGCACTGCGGGCGGCGCGTTCCGCCGGGCGGCTGGTCGAAGCCTTCTTCCGACTGCGGGCGGCTTTGCTACCGCTGGCCTTGGCGCAGAATGGGGCGGCGGTGCCGGCGCTGCGCTTGGTGCTGCAATCCCGATCGCTGGCGAGACTGGTATCCCCGAGGCCGTCGGCGGCGTCCTGGGTGGTATTGGTGGTGGCTTGGCAGGCTTCATCGGCGGCCAGAAGGCGGTCGACTATATCCAAAACAAGGTCCTGAGTGCCCTGCCGGAAAGCATCCGCGAGAAGCTTGGCCAGGGTGCAGCGCAGCAACAAGCCGACGTCCAGCAACACCCCTATGCCGAAATGGCTGGCGAACTGGCTCCTAGCCTTCTGGCGCTGCGTCCAGGCTCCATTGCCCAGGTCGCGGAGGATGCGCCCCGCTTTGCGCGGATCATGGGCAGTCCGGTCGCTGCCCGCGCCTTCCCTGCGGCGCTGATGGGCGGCCAAGAAGCCATGTCCGAGCGTGAGCAGGGCGACGCCTTGGACCCCACGAAGATCGCCATTGCGACCGGTGCAGGCGCGCTGATGAACCGCGAGACGGCGCTGGGCCGGGGACTATCGGGTCTTGGCGCTCGGGCTGGGGCGGCCGCGACGGATCGGATAGGCCTCACCACGCCGCACGCCGCGCCAGACTTCGCCTCGCAAGCAGTCGATGTGGGAACAGCAACGTCAGCGCCCCCGCCGGACTTGATGGCCCCAGGCTCGGCACCGGCGGCAGGGTCCGATGTTGGCCTCAAATTCCCCAACGCGCCCTCGCGCCGCGCCACGGTGGCCGGATACTTCGACAACGGCCAGTCGGTCCGCCTGCGCTTCGATACCGGAGATGTGCGGGACTACTTGACCAGCGAAGTCATGCGCGATTTGACGGAGCCACCACCCCCGGTGCAGGAAGCCCCCGCACCCGGCGGACGCCCGCAGCAACTCACCCAGGATGAGCGCGCCGCCCCGCCACTCGAGGATGAGGTTGGTCCCGAGTCGCCCCGTGCCGCCGCCCGGCGCGCCGCAGCACTCTCCCAGCCCGCACTCGCCCCCGAGGCTATCCAGGCGCTCGATCTGGCGAACCGCCTTGAGCAGTCCGCGCTCAGGCCGCAGTCCGGGGGTTTTGCGCCTAGCGCGGCAGAACGGCTCGCGTATATGCAGCAGGCCGCGTCCCTGCGCGTGAAGTATGGCATCCCGCCCGGCGGTGAAGTGGAAACGCTGCCCAACGCCTACCAGCACCCAATGGCAAATGAGCCAGCCGCGCCACTTGGTGAACTGGCGCGCGCGCGAGTCGAGAACCCGGAATTGTATCAAGATGTTGCGCCAGATGTTTCACATGAAACAATGAGCGGTGATGCTGGCCTAGCGGCTGAGCATGACGTCGAAGCGGGGAAAACAGAACCATCGCCGACGCCTGCACAGATTAAGGCAGGCAATTACGCCAAAGGCAAGATCAACGTCCAGGGCCTCAATATCTCCGTCGAAACGCCGCGCGGCACGCCGCGCACAGGCGTCGGCCCTGATGGGCAGCCGTGGGAGAGCGTTAACCCCATTGCCCACTACGGCTACATCACGAAGACTGGCCAGATGGGCGCGGATGGCGAGCACATCGACACCTACGTTGGACCTAACCCGAATTCGCCAGCCGCCTATGTGGTGGACCAAATCGACCCCGCAACCGGCTCATTCGACGAGCACAAGGTAATTCTTGGCGCAGGCTCGGAAAAGCAGGCCAGCGACATTTACAACGCTGGCTTTTCGGACGGCAGCGGCCCGCAGCGCATGGGTGCGATCACGAAGGTTCCGGTCGGCGATTTCAAGGAATGGCTCAAGACGGGCGACACGTCCGCGCCGTTCAACGCCGAGGCCGACCCCAGTTACAATCTCGCCCTCCAAGACGTCCGCAACGCCCGCTCCCGATCCAGCGCCGGACCGGACCTGTTAGCCACAATCCGTGGCCTTGGCGGTATCCGGCTAACAGACTCAAGCGGCAAAGTTAGCCCCGAAGGCACCGTCGTCCAGCAGATCGTCCAGGGCGGCCAGCGCCGAGGCTTGTTCAACAACCGCACCGGCATGACGCCGGATTACTTGCGCGAGGCTTTGACCCAGCAAGGCTGGTTCGGGGACCGCGACCCTGGCCAGACCGATTTGCAGCCCTTCTACGACATGCTCGACACGGCGGCGCGCGGGCAAAAGGTCTACCATCCCGAGTCTGACGCGCAGTCGATCCTCGAAGGCCGTGCCATGCTGCGCGATGAAATGGACCGCGCCGGGGTGACGGCGGGCGACGACCCGGCAGCGGCAGCCAAGAAATTGCTGGAATTCCGCAAGAACGATTCGCAAGCCGTCGCTGGCGAGTATGCCGATCAGCGTGACGGCACCTACGACGAAATGTCTCCCGCCACGCACGAACTTCTGTCAGAATACGGATATGAACCGGGAGCCGACTATGGCGCGGAGTTTGAACCTCACGCAGGAATTGAAGAACCTGGGCGCGCTGCGGAAGCTGGCGTCAGTGCCGAGCCTCAGCCCGCAAGACCAGAAGGCGGCGCAGAAAGCGCTCAAGGCCCAGAAGGCAGTGGTGTATCACCTGCGGCATTCGAGACAGCCGAGCCGAGAGAGGCCGCTGTAGTCGCTGCTGGCGGCGAAAAAGTTTCGGACATGCGCAATCCGGCAACTGGCGAAGGCCCTGTGGTCTACAGGCTGCCCGACAACAGAACGGTAAATCTTGAATCCGGCGAGCGGTGGGTTGCGTCAGACGAGAACGGCAATGGCGTAGGCGCTGGGTATGGGGCACAGCCGCTCAAGGATTTCCTGAAGGAAGAGCCAGCCGCCCAACATTCGGTCGCGGAGGCGCCACAGCGGGGGGCGAGAAATCCCTATCAACTTCTCAAATCAATTTCATCGGAGATTGATAGGAGCGTTTTCAAGGACATCGTGCCTGAATCAATTCAGCGCGACGGCCAGCGACTCATAGACGCCGTTCAGCACCGCAATGACGACGTGGCGGCTGAACTCATGCGGAAATATGAGAGGGACGCAGGCCTTGCACAAGGTGGGGGCGGCGCTGGCCCAAGGCGCGTAAAGGTTCCGCGCCGAGGCGCTGTGGCCGTTTACAACGCCGCCGAGCGCTATCTCGCGTCACGAGTGGCAAGCGCGCGCGCGCCAGCCGAAGAGCCGAGCGAGACGGGCCGGAAGTTTGCCGCTGGCGAGATCGCGCAGACGGCGACCGGCAGAAAGACCAGCCCCTTCCCCAAGATCGACACAACAAGCGACCGCCGCGCTGGCAATACCGTCAGCCGCGTTGACAAATGGCTGATGCAAAATGCGCTGAACGAGGCACGCGCACGCGGCGATAATTTCAACGCACGGCAATTCGAGGCCAATCTTCAGCGCCCAAGCCAAGCGGACAAGGACAGTGCCGAGTTCTATCTGTTCGACAAGGGAAGCGTGCAGCCAGTTCCGAAGCCGCTATTGAAGTCGATCACGCCGGAGGCTGCTAAAGTAGAGCCGCGCGCCGCCGTCACATCCGAACCCGGCGCATCCGATGCTCAAGGCCGCGCGCTTCCGCAGACCGTCATCCCCGGCATGGAACAGTCCGCCCGTCAGGCTGCCGCTGGCCGTGAGGCAACTGGACATGGCCGCATCGTTCCGCGTGCAGAACAGCGTGAACCAGAAGGACTATTCGGACCTAAGCCGGATGATCGTCAGAAGACGATGTTTCAGGCAGCGCGTGCGCAAACTGAGACGCCAGAATTCAAACGCTGGTTTGGGGACAGCAAGGTTGTAGACGAGACCGGCGCACCGAAGGTCGTCTATCACGGCACCAACCAAAACATCGAGGCGTTTTCGACCAAACGCCTCGGTGCCAATACGGGGGCCATCAGCGCCAAGGCGTTCTTTTTCACTGAGCACCCCGTCGAGGCTGGCGAGTATGCCGATATGTCAGCCCGCAAACAGGTTAGCAACGCTCCCGAAAGCGAGGCAAACGCGCGGCGTCTTCTGAAGGCCATGGATCGCGCGCTGGCCCGCAACGACCACAATCTTTACGAGAAGCTGACCCTCGAATTGGAGGCGTCCGAAGAAGAAGCTATGACCGGTGAAAGCCGGGGGGCAAATGTACTGCCCGTCTATCTGAACATCAAAAATCCTCTCGTTGTTGACATGAAGGGCGCCGCCGACCTTTCCACCATCAAGGCGGCGCTTGCAGAAGCAAAGAAAACCGGACATGACGGTCTTAAACTTGAGAACGTTTTTGACCCAGTCGCCGAAAGGCCCGGACTCTTCGACACGACGCAGTGGGTCGCGCTTCGTCCCGAACAGATCAAATCCGCCGTCGGCAATCGTGGAACCTTCGACCCGAATAACCCGAACATCATGGCGCAAGCCTCCCGCGCCAAACCCTTCTACTCAGCCCTCACGCGCGGCGTTGAAGATGCAAAGATCAATCGCGCTCCTGCAAGTGACTGGCTCGGCTTCATCGGCAATCTGAAAAATAAAGGGGTGAAGCAAGACGAGATTGATTGGAGCGGAGTCCGCGATTGGCTTCAATCCAAGACCGGCCCCGTCACCAAAGACGAAGTACTTCAGCATCTTCGCGAGAACGAAGTGAATGTGCAGGAGGTTACGCATGGTGATGTGAAGGGAACACAGGCCGAAGACGCCGAGGCAGCACGGGTGGCAATGTTGCCACAAGTCAACGAGATGCTTCAACGCCACGGTCTTATGGGCTTCGACAGATTGGCAGAGGCTCGCGCTGGCATCGCGGAAGATCCGAGGTCGTGGGAATATGACACCCCTGCGGACGCCGCTATGGCGGAGCGATATGCAGAAGTGATGCGTAACAGGCGCGCGGCAATAGGGACGGCGACGCCAAAGTTTGCTCAATACACGTTGCCGGGAGGGGGAAATTATCGCGAACTGCTGCTGACGCTGCCGCCGAAGGTTCCCCACGGACGCACACCGCTCGAAATCGCGCGGAGCATGGGGCACAACGTCAATAGCATTTACGATCTTCCGCCGGAGGCACAGAGTGCGGTTGGAAAAGAATACAACAAGGACATTGCTGCATCGGATGCGGCCTACCGCAGTATGTTCAAGGGATCACACTGGGACGAACCCAACGTCCTAGCGCATGTTCGGTTTGATGATCGCACAGGCCCCAACGGTGAGAAAATCCTGCATGTCTCGGAGATTCAGAGCGACTGGGGGCAAAAGCTTCGCCGCGAAGGTGCCGCGCAGAGGACGGATACGACCGGCTGGACGGCAGACTTTAGTGGTGGCGAACCGGGATGGTGGAATGTCCGCGACGCCAATGGGCATAGAGTTGCGACCGCACCCGGAACAGTTGCAAAAAGCGCCGAAGAAGCGATTGCCAATGTCGCAAAACGGCAGAAGTTTTCCGGCGTCCCTGACATGCCGTACAAGAGCACGGACGCATGGGCGGGCTTGGCCGTGCGCCGGATGCTAAGATATGCGGCAGAGCACAATTACGACAAACTCACATTCGATACCGGCGAGACCAACGCAGCGCGCTACGATCTGAGCAAGCAGGTTCAAAAGCTCGCGTATCACGACGGCAAAACGTTGGTCGCATTTGACCATAACGGCGTCAAAGTTCTCGACAAAGACGTCGGCCCGGATGGCCTTTCTGACGTGATCGGAAAGGATGCGGCTGATCGCCTTATGAAGCAACCAGAGTCGAACGGTTATCGCGAACTCGTCGGCACCGACCTTAAGATGGGCGGCGAAGGGATGAAAGGCTTCTACGACCGCATCCTCCCGCAATACCTCAACAAATACGCGAAGAAGTGGGGCGCGAAGGTTGAGGATTCAAGGATCAAGGGAGACGCGGATGTATATGGCCCGCTAACGATCTCGCACAATGGGAAGGACTACTGGGTTCATAGCGACACGAACGGCAAGGTATCGCCGTACTTCGACACAGCAATAAAGGCGATGAACGCGCGCGACGAAATGCAATCAGGCCCGCGCGTCCACTCCATCGACATAACGCCTTCCATGAAGGAAAGCGTCATGCAGGGGCAGCCGTTATTCCAAGCCGGTCGCGCCCGCGTTGGTGCCGAAGCCCTTCCTGGCGAACGCGTCAAACTCGCTGACGACATTCTCGCCCGTACAATAGGCAAAGCCTCACCAGAAGAAGCCCGCGTGCTGAATGCTGTCGAAGCCGAAGCGCGCCGCATTGTTCCGTCCGCCAAGGTGCAGCCTACTCGTACTCTTGAAGCAACGCCGGGCTTTGAACGTCAGGCCGGTATCGAGCGCGGCCAGCCGATCTCAGGCGCGAACTACTTCAACGGCCTCAAGCGCATCATCGCGTGGTCGCTGGAAAGCCCGGATCATGTCGGCACATTGCGCCACGAAGCCATCCACTATCTGCGCGGCCGTGATCTCATCCGCCCAAAGGAATGGGACACGCTGGCCAAGGCGGCAGAGACGAACAACTGGATGGCGCGGCACGACATCGCCGCCCGCTATCCACATGCCGAGCCTGAGCATCAAATCGAGGAAGCGGTCGCCGAGGAGTTCTCGCAATGGCGGCGTGCGCCTTCGCAATCATCGCTTCCCAAGCCTGTCCAGGGTGTCTTCGAGAAGATCGCCGACTTCCTGCATGGCGTTGCTGGCCGCATGCGCGAAATGCTTGGCCGCGATGTGACGTCGGATGACGTGTTCCGCCGCATTGCATCGGGTGAAGTTGGGCGGCGGATGCAGAGGAATCCATTCGACCGCGAACCGACGTTTGCGCAGGCGGGGCGAGACCAGACGAAGACGCCAGAATTCAAGCGCTGGTTTGGTGACAGCAAGGTGGTGGACGAAAAGGGTGAACCACTTCGCGTCTATCACGGAACTCCGACGCCGTCGTTCGACAAATTCAAGCCACAGCGCGGCGGGTGGTCGGGCGGAATGGGCATGTGGTTCGGCTCACATCCCGACATTGCAAATCAGTTCGCCACACAAAGATTTGCGGACCAGGGACCAGCAATTTACCCGGCGTACCTCAGCCTCAAGAACCCAAAGGAATTTGAGGGCTGGGACGAATACACCGCCGCTGCGAAAGCGACTGGAAAACAAGACATTGGAGAGATGCAGCGGTCGCTTCGAAACGGCCTGATTCGTAGGGGACACGACGGCATCGTTATCCGCGGATCGGACACGGACGCTGGCGGGGTGCGAGACGACTACGTTGCTTTTGAGCCCGAACAAATCAAATCCGCCGTTGGAAACAACGGATCATTCGACCCTCGCGACAAGCGCATCCAATTCCAAGCCGGACGTTCCCCAGAGCAGCCCACAGTCGCGCCGACCGGCGATGAGCGCACCGATAACGTCAGCGACGCCATAGCGGCAGACTGGCGCTCCAAAGGTCCTGGCGCTTACGCCCGCTATGCCAGCGAGAAGTTGGCCGGGGCATGGGCACCTGGCCCGACAAAGACGCTTGGCGACTTCCCGCGGCGCTTCATCTTCCCGCGCACGCTTGCCTCTCTCGATTGGCGCTCTGGTCACTACTACAACGCCATGCGGTTCAAGGATGAGGCAACACACAAACTCCAAGCCGACTATCGCGACCACATAAACGGCGACGGCAAGTTCACGTCGTTGCCGAAGGAATCACAGGACAAGATTTTGCAGGCGGCGGAATTGCTGCGCCTCGACAACCGCAACCTAACTGATGACGGGCGCTCTGTCGTCCTGCGCAATGAGGGGCACGATCTGGCGGCGCTCTCGCGTCCTGGCCAATCGGTTGTGCTCAACCCGAAGGAATCCAAAGCGCTCTTCTCGCTCCGGGATATGTTTTCCAACCAGTGGAAAGATGTGATTGCCGGGACCGCGAAGAAGATGGGGTGGGATGGAGCGCCCGACCCCGACGCCATCCGCCGGGCGTCCGAAGATCAAATGCAGTCGCCAGCAAGCAAGCGCACCCTCGCGCGCACGGCCGACATCATCCAAACCCTTCAGGAGCAAGAGCGCGCCGGTTACGTGCCGCTCATGCGCTTTGGCGACTACTATCTGGCGGTCAAGCCCAAGGTCGGAACCGATCAGGAATCGCTCGGCGGCTATCCGAAGGTCTCATGGTACGGTCGTGTCGATAGTCAGACACCATGGGAGAAGGTCTTTGGCCGCCCGCACGCCATGGGCGCGAAGGGCATCCCCGAGAATGCGCACAAGGCCGTCGCCGGTCTCAATGCGCTCGGCAAGTTCGGCACCTTCGAGTTCAAGAACGGCAAGTGGGAATCGCCCACGCACGAGATCGAACACGGCAACGTCACGAGCAATCCAGACGCCTTGCGCCGCATGTCTATCCCGGCTGTCGAAAAGCTGATGCAGGCGCTTGAGCATCGCAGCGAAGGCGGCAAGCAGTCATTCCAGAAGAACGAAGCCTATACAAAGCTGATGGACGAGATCCGCACACAACTTTACGAGGAACTTAAAGCCGGATTCAAAAAGCGGTCTCACACAGTTCCTGGCTACGATTCGGATTTTCGTCGGGCGATTGGCTCATACAATTTCTGGATCTCGCACCACGTCGGTAATATGCTGCATGATGATGCGATCGAGCGCGCGCGCAACGAGATCGTGGCGCATCCCGACCACAACGTCCGCAAGTTCTGGGACAACTGGGATGAGTACCAGGAGAAAAGCCCCGGCCTGCTCGAGCGCGGCGCCAACGCCCTGAAGAATGCCGCCTTCTACTGGACCATGGCAGGCGTTCCCGCCACGACGATCCACATCATGACGCACGGGCCTGTCGTCGGGCTTTCGTCTCTCAAGGTTGGAATACCTCTTGGCGAAGCATCGGGTGTTATGATGGGCGCGATGCGCGACACGCTGGGCGCGATGCGGGCCGATACGAAGCAGGGCATCAATTACGGCAACGTCTCTCGGATCGGGCGCACGCCGGGCGAGCGCGCATTCCTGGACAGCATGGAGCGCGAAGGGCTTTTGCACTCTCGCCTCAGTGACGAAATGGGCCGGGTGAGGTTTGGTGAGGCCGACTGGGCGCGCGGCGCGCGCGGCGCATGGAACAGGGTCTCAGATGTCTTGTCGTCGAATATCTCGGCGGCCGACCGCTTCACGCGCATTCCGCTCGCGCTCAGCGCTTATCGTCTTGCGGAGCGCAAGGGCGGCTTCGAGCGCTTCAACAAGACGTGGGGCAACGACGAAAACTTCAAGGCCGCCGTTCGCCAATATGGGCCAACACCAAATGCGGTCGGACATTTCATGGTGAGCGAGGGCGCATTCGACTATGGGAAGCGCAATATGCCGGAAGTGGGGCGCGGCATCGTGGGCGGACTGCTGTGGCAGTTTCACAATTTCCAAACCCGCGCGCTATCGAAGATGTTGCAGCTTTCGACGCGGATGGGCCCGGAGGGACAAAAGAGCGCAGCCTTGATGACGGCGGCGCTTATGGCGCTCACTGGCGGAAGCGGGCTTTGGTTCTCCCAGGACATCGGCAACTTGTACGACGCTGCGGCGAAGGTGCTGACGGGGGTTGATCCGAACGTCAAAGAGAAGGTGCGAGACTGGCTGGAGAACGATGCGGGGTGGGGCCAGATGGGCGCCGATATGTTCCTGCGCGGGCCGATCTCGACTATGATGGGTGTCGATCTCACGAGCCGCCTGGGCTTTGGCGAGCCTATCAGCCGCGAAATGCAGGTGGACGCCAACAACAGCGTCCCCGGCTGGCTGCAGGTGCTGAACATGGCCCCGGCCATCGGCATCGCAAGCCGGGCCGTGATGAGTTCTGCCGAGCGTCTCAAGAGCCACCAGGGCGCGTTGGCTGCTGGCGCTGAGGCCGCGCCAGCAATGCTCCGCTACCCGATACAAGGCCTTGCGACATGGCCGCAGGCGGGCGTGAAGACGATCAAGACTGGGCGTCAAGTTGTCCCGGCGTCTGCCATCACACCGGCCGATCAGGTTCGGCATGCTATGGGCTGGGAACCGCTCGACGTATCCCGAGTCTATGAAAAGCGCGAGAATGCCTGGCGACAGGCGCACGCGCGGGATTGACCTTTCGTTCTACCGCCCATTGTAGTAGATTTTGCTTTGCCCACTCCCCGAGTTAGCGCTTGCCCGCTGGCTGATCCCGAACAAAGGACCAGCCGAATGCGCCTCCTTATCCGTCTCCTCGCCCTCCTGTCGCTCCTTGCGGCGCCATCTTTTGCCCAGCAGGCGACGTCCTCGTTCAGCCCGACCGCCGCGCCCGTCACGCTCTCCGTGTCCGGGACGACAGCGCGCGTTGCATTTCCATCCACGGGCCCAACCGCCGTCATCATCAATACCGGCGCGAACGCCGCTTATGTGAATTTTGGCGGCTCGGCGGTGACGGCAACGCCGGGTGGAAACCTAATCGGCCCCGGCTGTCCGGCGGCGTTCGACGTCAACGGTCAGGGCTATGTTGCGGCGATCACGGCATCAAGCACGACATCGCTTCTTGTCGCGACGGGATCCGGCCTTCCGACGCTGACGCCAAACGGATGCGCACTGACGGCATCTATTTCCGGCGGCACCGTCACAGCCAATCCAACCAGCGGCACGAGTACCGATATTTCCGGTACGGTAACGCTCGGCGGAACGTATCAGACGGCTGCTGCCTCAAGCGCCTCACGCAAAAACTGCACAATCCAGAACCCTACGACAGCGACGGAAGTGCTGAACGTGAAGTTCGGCACGATGGCGAGCCCGTACACGCTTTCACCCGGTGCCTCTATTTCGGCGCTTAACGGAACCGTAGTCGCGACGGACGCAATCACCCTGACTGCCGCAACCACAGCGCACGCTTTCGCGGGGACCTGCCAATGAACAAGGTAAGCATAACCGTAGCCGTTGCGCTCCTCACAGTCCCATCTTTCGGGCAATCAATTACGGGCGGCGCTGGTGGCGTCCCGTCCATCGCCGCTACGACACCGATCTGCCAAAGCGGCTCTCCAGGTGCAACGACGCTCTCACTATGTGTTCCTACGAATATCCCGAATCTTGTCACCGTCAACCTCAACGCCGCCGCTCCTCCGACTGCGATCAGCGGGACGGTGGTTCAGGCATTCGGGGCCGACGCCACGATAGGCCGTGTTATGGCGGGCTCGTATGGCGCTATCGCGGCGGTCACAGTCGCCCGTGCGGACGGCACCGGCGCGTCGCCGACGCAGGTTCTATCCGGCGAGCAAATCGGCGGGATTAATTCGTATGCCTATGGCTCCGGGGCGTGGCAGGGGGCGATTACGTCGCTGCGCAGTTACGCGGCCGAGAACATCGATTCGACACACTACGGCTCCAAGATATGCCTTGCGACGACACCGCTGGCCAGTACGACGATGGCGGATAATCTCTGCGTCGATAGCACCGGCCTCAGCACGCTGACGAGCCTGACCGTTGGCACCAGCAACCCGTTCACGGTGAGCGCGGCGGGGGCGGTTGCGGGAAAGACCCTCGCCCTTGGCGGGGCGACCTCCACTCATGCTTTGGATGTTACTGGGGCGGGGGCATTCAGCGGAAACGTAAGCACGTCTTCCAGTTTTATCGGCGGCGGGTTTATTTACATCAACAGCCTGTCTAACGGCATCTTAAGCTCGCAGGCAGCCGGGCAAATTCAGGCAGGTGCAAGCGACGTAAACGGCACTCCCGTAGCGCAAACCCTACAGGCCCAGTCCGCTATTACGGGCACCGATCTTGCTGGGTCGAACTTCACGATCAACGCGAGTCGCGGGACCGGCGCTGGCGTCGCGGGCAACATCGTATTCAACGGCGCTCCGCACGGATCGACCGGCTCATCGCAGAACGCTTACGCGCCCATCCTCACGCTGAATGGGGATACGAAGGCGGTTACATTTAACGGACTTGGTGGGTCAACCGCGATCCAAAATTCTGGAAGTAACGCCGCCCTTATATCGACCAACATGCTATTGGTTGGGGGTAACAGCGTAACACAATTAGGCATTAGTACTGCGGGTATTGTAACTCGAAATACCTATGTTATTGGGTGGTCTGCGGACGGGAATGTTGCCGGTTCTCCCGTTTCTTTACTTTCCGGGAATGGGGCCAATGCCGTTCGCGTGGGGGCGTATCCCTCCGCCACCCCCGCCGCCATGAACACTCTGA
>Ga0265334_10001209_pt1 | contig 12610 bp, 7 predicted proteins | sample 42023metaG_FD_192442 | JGI IMG/M metagenome (GOLD analysis project Ga0265334, IMG submission 192442) | Rhizosphere microbial communities from Carex aquatilis grown in University of Washington, Seatle, WA, United States - 4-20-23 metaG | ecosystem: Host-associated > Plants > Roots > Rhizosphere >... | reverse complement strand
CGGGAGGTGGTCGGTGAACCTTCCTGAACTGATGCCGGCGTGGCAGGCCACCGCCTTCGGGCCTCCCGAGGAGGTGCTCGTCCTCGCCGAGGTCCCGGTGCCACGACCGCGGCCCGGACAGGTGCTCGTGGAGATGTGGACCGCGGCGCTCGGGTTCCAGGACGCTCTGCTGACGGCGGGCGCCCACCAGGAGCATCCGCCGTTGCCGTTCACTCCGGGCACAGAGCTCTGCGGGGAGATCGTGGCGGTCGGTCCCGGCGTCGATCGCCTGCGCCTGGGAGAACGGGTGGTGGGTACCACCAGCCTGCCCCACGGCGCGCTCGCCCGGTTCGCGGTGGCCGAGGCGGATGCCGTGCTCCAGGCGCCCAATCGGCTGGACGACGCGAGCGCGGCGGGCTTTCACGTCGCCTATCAGGTGGGCTGGTTCGGCCTGTACCGGCGTGCGGCGCTGCGCGTGGGGGAGACCCTGCTCGTGCACGCGGCGGCCGGAGGGCTGGGCAGTGCGGCCGTCCAGCTGGGTAAGGCGGCAGGTGCCCGCGTGATCGGCGTGGTCGGTGGCTCCGAGAAAGCGGACGCCGCCCGCCTGCTCGGCGTCGACGTGATCGTCGACCGGACACGCCAGGACGTCGTCGAGGCGGTGCTCGCCGCCACCGACGGGCTGGGCGCCGATGTGATCTACGACCCGGTGGGCGGGGTCGCGTTCGAGGCGTCCACGCAACTCGTGGCCTTCGAGGGGCGCATCGTGGTGATCGGGTTCGCGAGCGGCCAGATGGCCAGGCTCTCCACGAACCACACCGTGACCAAGAACTACTCCGTGCACGGGGTCAACTGGTCCAGCTACCAGACCAGGGCGCCCGATCTGGTCCGACGTGCGCATGCGGACCTCACCCGGCTGGTCGACGCCGGCGCGATCATGCCGCTGACCGTCGAGCGCGTGTCCTTCGGGGAGGTGGCCGAGAGCATGGCGGATGTCGGCCGGGGCCTCACCCTGGGACGGGTCGTGGTGCGGGCGCCGCTCGTGGACTAGGGACTGCCGCCGTCGCGGGCCGTGGAACGGCCCCGAACGCGGACGATCGGGTGGCGATGAGGGCCCCTCCTCCCTCACCGACACCCGATCGCACCAGCATGTGAATGTGTCGCGCGCCGCGGAACTCGCACCACACGCGCGGACCGGAGTTCCGCGATGACTCCGGACCCTTCGCATGGCCTGCTGTGTACATCGGGGAGGAGGCGTCAAACCTGGAGTGCAATACGTGTGATCTGGCTCACATGTACAGGCTGTGATGAATGTCCGTTTCATTCACCCGCTTGGACCGCGCAACTCGTCACTCGGGGTGACATCTCGAGACCACCGGCCCGAGGTGGTGGGCACGATCACACGCGGTGTCACCACCGCCGTGATCTGTTCGTGACGGGCCATGATGGGGACATGCCCGCACGCTGCTTCGCCGTCCCCCTGCGTTGGTCGGACATGGACGCCTACGGCCACGTGAACAACGTCCAGTTCGTGCGGCTCCTCGAGGAAGCGCGGGTGGCGCTCTTCGACGTGCCGGTTCCTGGTGCCGAGCAGTCGATGCTGGCGGCGGGGGTGCTCGTCTCCCGTCTGGAGATCGAGTACCTGGCGCCCCTGGTGTATCGGGCCGAGCCGATCGTCGTGCGGATGTGGGTCACGCGGCTCTCGGGAGCGGGGTTCGACCTCGGTTACGAGGTGCTCGACCGGGTGTCCCTCGGGGTCGCCGGTCAGGACTCACCCGCGGTGTACGCCCGGGCCGAGACCGGCATGGTGCTGTACGACCTGGCCGAAGGCCGTCCCCGCCGGATGAGCGCGCAGGAGCGACGCCGGCTCGACGAGTTGATGGACGAACCCGTGTCCTTCCGCCGGCGTCCCCTGGCCTCGGCTGCCGCTCCCGCCACCGGCTGACCCGGGCGCAAGGCGCTGGGGAGGACGGGTTCCGGCAATCGGGGCACACGTGGCCGGTAGGCCCGCGACGCGCACCGGGTCCGGAGCGGAACAGGCGCGGGTCGGCCTCCCGGGCGGGCGGGCCGACCCGCACAGTTCAGGAACGGTCCAGCCAGACCGTCGTGTCCGCAGGGATCGTGCCGTCGGCGAGGGGCCCACTCGAGAGCAGGACGTGCGCCGAACTCGGCAGCGGTAGCGACCCCTTCCCCAGGTTGGCGATCACGTGCACCGAGGCGATCGTGAAGGTGACCACGTTCTCGTGCGGCATGTCCGAGCTCCCGCCGAAGTCCAGCCAGGTGAGCCGGCCCTGCCCGAGCCGACGGTCGCGCCGCAGTCGCAACGCCGCCCGGTACAGCTCCAGGGTGGAGTCCGGCACGCCCTGTTGGACGTCCGGAGCCAGGGCTGCCCAGACCTCGGGCTGGGGCAGCCACGAGGCGCCTGTCGGCGAGAACCCGTAGGCGGGCCGGTCGCTGTGCCACGGGATCGGGACCCGGCAGCCGTCCCTTCCCGCACGGTGCCCGTAAGTGCGGAACCAGACCGGATCCTGACGGGCGGCATCGGGCAATGTGGTGTGTTCCGGGAGGCCGAGCTCCTCGCCCTGGTAGAGGTAGGCCGCTCCGGGTAGGGCGAGCATGAGCAGGGTCGCGGCGCGCGCCCGGCGCAGGCCGAGGAGAGCGTCCGGTTGTGGATCCTGGGGACCGATGCCCTGGCCGGGGGCATGGTCCGGGGGGAAGCCGAGCCGGCTCGCATGCCGGATGACGTCGTGATTGGAGAGCACCCAGGTCGTCGTCCCGCCCACCGCGTCGTTGGCGGCGAGGGTCGTGGACGCGACCCGGCGGATCCGTTCCGGATCCCACGGGCAACTCAGGTAGGCGAAGTTGAAGGCGTGCTGCATCTCGTCGGGCCGGATGTACCGGGCCTGCCGCGCGGGCGGGTCGACCCAGGACTCGGCGACCAGGATGCGGTCGCCGGGGTAGCCGGCGACGAGCTCGTGCCACTGCCGGAAGATCTCGTGCACGCCGTCCTGGTCCCACATCGGCGGTCGGGGGTCCTCTGGCCTCAGGCCCAGTGTGTGGTCGGGGCCGTGCCAGTCCGGCAGCCCCGGAGCCTTGACCAGGCCGTGGGCGACGTCCACCCGGAAGCCGTCGACGTCCCGGTCGAGCCAGAAGCGCAGGATGCTCTCGAACTCGACCCGGACCTCGGGGTTGGTCCAGTCGAGGTCCGGCTGGCTCGAGTCGTACAGGTGCAGGTACCACTGGCCGGACCCGCTGCCGGCCTCCGGCACGCGGGTCCACGCCGGGCCGCCGAAGCTCGACCTCCAGTTGTTCGGTGGTTCGCTGCCGTCCGGACCCCGGCCGTCGCGGAACAGATATCGCGCTCGTTCCGGGGACCCGGGTGCGCTCGCCAGAGCGGCTTGGAACCACGCGTGGTCGCTGGAGGTGTGATTGGGCACCAGGTCGACGATCACCCGCAGCCCGAGTCCGTGCGCGCGGCTGACGAGGGCGTCGAAGTCCGCGAGGGTTCCGAACCGCGGATCGACGTCCCGGTAGTCCGCGACGTCATAGCCGGCGTCGTGCTGGGGGGAGACGTAGAAGGGCGAGAGCCACACGGCGTCGACGCCGAGTTCCTGCAGGTGGGGCAGGTGTTCCGTGGCGCCGGGCAGGTCACCGATGCCGTCGCCGTCGGAGTCGGCGAACGACCGGGGGTAGATCTGGTAGGTGACGGCGTCCCACCACCACGGTGCCCGGTGCCGTTCGTCCGCTCCGCGTTGCTCGTCTGCCCGGTGCCGTTCGTCCGCTCCGCGTTGCTCGTCTGCCCCGCGCCGTTCGTTCGACCTGCGTTGCTCGCCTTCGCTGGTGGTCGCCTCGTCCATCAGGGGGAACGGACCGGGGTCGTCGGTCGGCTCCGCGCCGAGGAGTGGTGCGGTCCGCGAGGTCGAGGAGGACGGCCTTGGGACGTCGGGGTCTGTGAAGGGGATGCGGAACGCTGCGTCGTCGTGAGGTCGCTCAGCTGTCACCTCGGCATGGTGGCATGGACCGCTCCGCCGGTCGTGGTGGCATGGACCGCTCCGCCGGTCGTGCTCCACCGTGCGCACACCGGGGGGATGGGGCAGGCTCGTGGCATGTCTCTGCTCGCGCGTTCCCGGGCCGTCGGGCTGCCCGATGCCTGACCGTCCGCTCTACGACCGGGTCGGCGGGCACGAGACGTTCGTGAGGCTGGTCGACCGCTTCTACGAGGGTGTGGCCGGCGACGAGGTGCTGCGTGCCCTGTACCCGGAGGAGGATCTGCGCCCTGCCGCCGACCGACTGCGGATGTTCCTCGAGCAGTACTGGGGCGGTCCCACGGACTACTCGGCTCGACGGGGGCATCCGCGCCTGCGGATGCGGCACCTGACCTTCCCGATCACCCTGCAGTTGCGGGACCGCTGGTTGCGGCACATGCGGGTGGCCGTGGACGCGCTGGACCTGCCCGCCGATCAGGCGGACGAGTTGTGGGAGTACCTGGAACGAGCGGCCTCGAGCCTGGTGAACAGGCAGTCGGAGGACATGCCGGAATACCGGCGCGTTCTGCCCACGGCCTGAGCCCGCGCGATCGGCAGCGCCCCGACCCCGGTACCGGTCATCACCGAGGGGCGGTGTCGTCGACACCGGGCTGCTCGCTCGTGGAGCGGGCCGTGGCCTTGTCGACCGCTGCGGTGCGCGTCCGGGTTCTGGGGGGCGCCGCCTTGGTCGTGGGGGCGCCGATGCGGTCCTGGGCGCGCCTACTCGGTCTTCGGGGGCGTTGCCTCGGTCATGAGAGACGCTGCTTTGGTCGTGAGGGACGTTGCCTCGGCCGCTCGATCCTCGAGGGGGGTGCCCTGGCCAGAGGGTTCGGCCAGCGGGCCGTCGGCTGCCACTTCGCCCGGCCGGCGGTTCCGGCGAGAGGTACGCCCGTGGCCCCGGCCACGGGAGGCGGCCGCTCCCGCCACGGCCTCGACCGGCGCGGCGCTCTGGGGGTCCTTGCCAGCCTCGGCGGGAGTGCCGTCGAGGTCCGTCGAGTCCCACTCGGAGTCCCGTACCCACACCGCACGCTGTTGCAGCGGCACCTGGATTCCCTCGAGATCGAACCGCCGGGTGATCAGCCGGCGGAGCTCCCTGGCGACCTGCCACTGCTGCAACGGCTGGGTCTTGGCGACGAGCCGGACGACGACCCCCTCGGCGTTGAGCGCCTCGACGCCCCACACCTCGGGGTCCTCGATCATCAGTGACCCGAATTCCTCGTCGGCGCGCACCTCGGCGGCGATCTCGAGCAGCAGCGCCTTGACCCGCTCCAGGTCCTCGCCGTAGGAGACGGTGACGTCGAGCACGGCCCTGGCCCACTCCTGGGAACGGTTGCCCACGCTGAGGATCTCGCCGTTGCGGACGTACCAGACCGTGCCCTCGACGTCCCGCAGGCGGGTCACCCGCAGGCCGACCGCCTCGACCAGGCCGGACGCCTCGCCGAGGACGACCGAGTCGCCCACCCCGTACTGGTCCTCGAGGAGCAGGAAGATGCCCGCGAGAAGGTCCTTCACCAGGGTCTGGGCACCGAATCCGAGCGCCACCCCGGCAATACCCGCGCTCGCCAGGAGGGGCCCGAGCGAGTACCCGAGCTCTCCCATGATCAGCAACATGACGACGGTGCCGATGACGCCGGTGGTCACGCTGTTGAGCACCGAGGCGAGCGTCTTCGCGCGCTGGACCCTGCGGGCGGTGAGCAGGGGCGCGGCCACGAAGGCCATCGCCGTGGCCGATCGACCGGCGTCCGGCCGCGACAACGCGTCCCGGCCGTCGGCGATCTTGTCGGCGGTGCGGCTGATCAACCGATGGATGAGCAGACGCGCCAGCAAGGCCACGAGGAGGATGACCGCGATTCGCAGCGGGGTCCCGAGAACGGCCTCGGTGACCCTGCCGGCCGTCTTGTTCCCGGTCAGGTCCCAGACCCAGCCGCAGGTCGAGGAGTCGCCTCTCTGGCAGATCGAGTGCAACACGCAGATCCCTTCCGCCGACAGCGATTCCGCCGGTCCTGGTCCGTCCGACCCCGCCTGCCGGTGGCACCTCGCCGCCGGACGCCTTCTCCCGCATCGTGCCCCGCCGGTGCCCGTCCTCCGCGGTGGGGGCCGGCGGTGCGGGGCGCTCAGCCCGGAGGCAGGGCCAGCCCTGTCCACGTGGCGAGGAAGGCCAGGGTGTCCGCGTTGAGGGCCACGGTGCGGGAGAGCGATCGTGCGCTGTGCCCGACGTTCTTCTCTCGGCGGACCAGGATCGGGCGGGTGGACGTGGTGGCGTACTGCAGGGCCGCCGCCATCTTGCGGGCGTGCAGGGTGTCCACCCGCGTGTCCCCGTCGAAGATGGTGAACAGCACCGCGGGATAGGCGGTGCCCTCTTCCACCCGGTGGTAAGGGCTGTACCCGAGAAGCCAGTCCAGCTGCTCCGCGTCCGTGGCGGTGCCGTACTCCTCGTTCCAGGTGGCGCCGAGCCCGAACTGCTCGTACCGCACCATGTCGAGGAGGGGGGCCGAGCAGGCGACAGCTGCGTACAGCTCCGGCCGTTGGGTCAGAACCGCGCCGACGAGCAACCCGCCGTTCGAGCCGCCCTGGATGCCCAGTTCCTCCGACGTGGTCCACCCCTGGGCGACGAGGTACTCGGCGGCCGCGTGGAAGTCGTCGAAGACGTTCTGCTTGTGGGCGAGCATGCCCGCTCGATGCCACTCCTCGCCCTCCTCGGACCCACCGCGGAGGTTGGCCACGGCGTAGGTACCGCCCGCTTCGATCCAGGCCAGGATGCTCGCCGAGTATCCGGGCACCATCGGCAGACCGAAGCCGCCGTAGCCGTAGAGGACGGTGGGGCGGGGACCGCGTGGCCTGCCGTCGTCGTCCACCGCGTCGCTGCGCGTGGTCACGAACATCCGGACCTCGGTGCCGTCCGCGGAGAAGTAGCTCACCTGGCGGGTGACCACGTCCGGTACCTCGACCGTGCCCGGGGGCGTGGCGAAGAGGGACACCGAGTGGTCGCGGGCGTCGAAGCGGTAGACGTGCGGGGTCGTGGTGTGATCGGTGTAGCTGAACCAGGCCTCGTGGCCGGCCTCCGGGCGGGGGACCAGCCCGCCGACCGTGCCGATCCCGGGTAGCCGTACCTCGCCGCGCTCGCCCTCGAGGCGTTCTCCGGTGGCGAGGTCGTGCACGGTGATCTCGGACACCGCGTGCCGGGTCCAACTGGCCAGCAGTACCGGGGAATCGCCCAACTCCGGGCCGTCGAGGATGACGTAGTCCTCCAGGACCGCCTCGTCGTCCTGACGGAGCAGATCCCGCCAGGTCTCGGGTCCCGGATCCTCGGGGGACGTCACCGCCACCCGTCCGCGGGGGGCGTCCAGATCCGTGGCGACGTACAGGCGGCCGTCACGACCCACGTAGGGGTCGGCCTGGGCGTCCAGGCCCACGGCCACGGGCCGCAGGTCGGGAGCGGCGGGGTCGCCGTCAGACAGGTCGGCGATCCAGGCGTCGTTCCGGGGAGCGGTACCCGTGGCGGCGGTGATCACCAGCCAGTTGCCGTTGCGGCTGACCCAGGCCTCGTAGTAGTTGCGAAGGTTCAGTCCGGTGCCGAAGATCTCGACGTCCTGGTCGGGGTCGGTGCCCACCTGGTGCAACCACACGCGCCGGTGGAACTGCCGTTCCTGCTCCGGCAGGGTCTCGGGAGCGAGCCTGCGCACGTAGTAGTAGGCCTGGCCGCCCGGGAGCCAGGCGATCGGCGAATAGCGTGCCCGGTCGATGGGCGGGTCCACCTCCTGCCCGGTGACCAGGTCGAGCACCCGCAGGATGCTCTCCTCGGTGCCGCCCTCGGACACCTGGTAGGCGAGCCGGTCGCCCTCGATGCTGGGCTGCCAGGCGTCCAGGGTCGTGGTCCCCTCGGGGTCGAGGGCGATCGGGTCCACGAGGACCCGCTCGTGCCGCGTGCCGTCCGGTCCGGGTTCACTGACGTAGAGGACGCCGTGTTCCTGGTCGCCCCGGCGCCGGACGAAGAACTGCCGCTCGCCGCGCCAGATCGGCACCGAGACGACCCCCGCGCCCAACAGGGCCCGCAGCCGGGTGGCGAGATGGTCACGGCCCGGCCAGCGGGCTGCCTCGGCGGCCAACAGCTCGTCCTGCGCGGTCGACCACTGCTCGGTCTCCTCGGCCTCGGCGTTCTCCAACCAACGGTAGGGGTCGGCCACGAGCCGGCCGTGGAGATCGTCCACCACGTCGACCCGAGGGGCCACGGGGTAGCGCGGGATGGAGGACGTCGGTGGCGTCGCCGGAGCGCCTGCGGGGGAGTCGACCATGGGTTGAGCCTAGGGCGTGACGGGCTCTCGCTCCCGGTGGTCGGCGCCGTCTGTGGACGATCGAGAGGCCTGCGGACGACCGGAGACGGCTCGACGACGCAGAGTGTGAGAATTGTGACTGTGCGTATAATCGCGAGCGGCGTCCCCGAGCCCTCCGTGATCTTTTCCGAGAGTCCGCCGATCCTCGGACGATCCGCGGTTCCCGGATGTCATGAGCCGACGAACGGCTCGAATTCTGGCAGGATTCCGGTAATGCCCCGACCCGTGGAAGCGCAGCCGTGACCGATCAACCCGAGATCGCGGATCCCGTCGTGGACGTCTCCGCGCCGTCAGACCATCCGGCGGTGCCTTCCGCCGCCGAGCCGGTCGACGAAGGGGCGCGCCCCGCGCCGGTCGAGGCGTCCGCCGTCCCCACAGGATCGCCCCGTTCCTCGGGGCGGGGGCCGGTGTCCGGAGTGGGCTGGCCCGCGGTCGCGGACCCCGCGGGCATGGTCGATCCGGAGATCGTCGCGGCCGTGGCAGATGCTGCCGAGGAGGCACTCGCGTCGGCCAGGGACCTCTCACCGGCCTCCGTGCGGGGCTCGGGGCCGGTCACGGCGACCTGTTCCACTGTGCAGACCGCCCCGCACCCGCGGGAGGTGGCCGACCGGTCCGCGGAGAGAGAGCGATCCATGGACGGCGAACGCACCAGGGACGAGGCGCTGCGGGCCCTCACCGAGCCGCTGCGGGACGCGGGCACGCCCGACGATCTCGCCGTCCCTGTGCCCGGTCCGGTCCAGGGTCCCCCCAAGCTGTCCTGGGCCCCGCCGGCCGAGCGCCCGCTGAGCCCCGATGAGCTCGACGACCCCGAGCCAGGACGCGTGGCCGAGGAGGCCCGGTCCGCATCCGTGGACGCCGGGTCCATGTCCATGTCCGAGGAGGCTGGGTCCGCTTCCGTCGACGCCGGGTCCGGGTCCGAGGAGGCCGGCACTGCCGTCGGTCTCGATCCCACGGCCCCTCGCCCGGATGAGGGTGATGCGGAGAGCGCGACCCTCGGGAGCATCGCCGGCGTGCGGGATGCCGTCGGGGAGCCCGAGTCCGTCGGCGTGAGCGAGGCCGATCCCGCTCTGCCCGATCCGACCCTGCCCGATCCGACCCTGCCCGATCCCGCTCTGCTCGATCCGACGATGCCCGATGAGGCGGTGGCCCGCACGACAACCGGGAGCGACGACGTCGAGGGCGAGGAGTCGCCGACCGCCCAGGCGCCCAGCACGGACGGTGCGCCCGACACGGACAGGGCACCCGCCCACGTGCTCGACCTGGACGATGGGCCCGCCGTGAGCGGTACGACCGCCCAGGCGCCCAGCACGGACGGTGCGCCCGACACGGACGGTGCGCCCGACACGGACGGTGCGCTCGACACGGACAGGGCACCCGCCCAGGCATCGGTTGCCGACGCCCGGGAGACCGTGAGCGGTCCGGCAGCGCACGACGTCCCGATGACTTCCGGCCTGCCGCTGCTCGAGGACGCGGAGCACTCCGCGGACGGCCTGCCGCACCGCACCGTGGCCGAGGCCATGGCCACGGTTCCCGACGCCGTTTCCGCCTCGCCCGAACCGCCGGCGAGCGCGCAGGCCCCCGGCCCCGACGCCGTCCTGGGCCTGCCGCCGTCCCCGCGGCTGGTCGAACTGGCTCACGCCTACGGCGTGTCCACCGAGTTCTGGGACTGGCAGGGCCGGCACACCCGTGTCTCCGCCGAGACCCTCGTACGGGTACTCGGTGCGCTCGGCGTGGACGCGCGGGGCGAGAACGCCGTGGAGCGGTCGCTGGTGGAGTCGCAGGACCGCTGGTGGCGTTCGGTCCTCCCCGTGGTCACCGTGGTCCGCCAGGGGTCCTGTGCCCATGTGATGGTGCACGTGGACCACGGCGAGGAGATCGAGATCTGGGCAGAGCTGGAGGACGGCGGCCGTCGCGGGCTCACCCAGGAGGACCGCTGGGTGGAGCCGCGGGTCGTCGACGGGCGCCTGATCGGCGAGGCCAGTTTCGTGCTGGACGGCGATCTGCCGGTCGGCTACCACCGCCTGTGCGCCCGCCACCCCGGCGGTGAGCTGGCGGCCCCGCTCATCGTCACCCCGCAGCGGCTCACCCTGCCCCCCGCGCTGGCCGACCGGCGGGCCTGGGGCTTCATGACCCAGCTCTACTCGGTGCGTTCGCAGCGTTCCTGGGGACTGGGCGACCTGGCCGACCTGGCCGAGCTGACCGTGTGGAGCGCCCAGGAACACAGGGCCGGGTTCGTCCTCGTGAACCCGCTGCACGCCGCAGATCCGGTCGCCCCCATGCAGCCGTCGCCCTACCTTCCGGCCACCCGGCGGTTCGTGAACCCGATCTACCTACGGGTCGAGGACATCCCCGAGGTGGCCTACCTGGTCTCCACCGATCGCGCCGTCATCGAGTGGCAGGCCGAGGCGATGCGCGCCTGCAACCTCGACGCGGGGGAACTCGACCGGGACTCCGTCTGGGCGTCCAAGCGGTCCGCCCTGGAGATCGTCTTCGCGCAGCCACGCAGCCGGTCCCGGCAGGTCGCCTTCGAGACCTTCGTCGCGCGGGAGGGCGAGGGCCTACGGGACTTCGCGACCTGGTGCGCGCTCGCCGAGCGGTACGGCCTGCCCGCGACGTCCTGGCCCGACCACGCCCGGGACCCGCACGGTCCGGCCATGGGCGAGGTCCGCGAGGAACTGGCCCGACGGATCGAGTTCTACTCCTGGCTGCAGTGGTGCCTGGACGAACAACTCGAGCGCGTACAGCGTGAGGCACTGTCGGCCGGGATGCCGATCGGGGTGATCCACGACCTCGCGGTCGGGGTGCACCCCGCCGGTGCCGACGCCTGGGCCCTGGACAGCGTGCTCGCCCGCGGGGTGAGCGTCGGTGCCCCGCCCGACGCCTTCAACCAGCAGGGACAGGACTGGAGCCAGCCCCCGTGGCGCCCGGACCGGCTCGCCGAGCTGGGCTACGTGCCCTACCGCGACATGTTACGGACCGTCCTGCGTCACGCGGGCGGCCTGCGGGTGGACCACATCATCGGCCTGTTCCGCCTCTGGTGGGTGCCTGCGGGCTGCGGGCCTGCGGCCGGCACGTACGTGCGCTACGACCACGAGGCGTTGATCGGCATCCTGGCCCTGGAGGCCGAGCGCTCCGGTGCACTCGTCGTGGGCGAGGACCTGGGCACGGTCGAGCCGTGGGTGCGTGACTACCTGCGCGAGCGCGGGCTGCTGGGCACCTCGATCCTCTGGTTCGAGCGGGACGGCGTGCACCCGCGTCCTCCCGAGGCCTGGCGCGAGCTGTGCCTGGCCACCGTGACCACCCACGACCTGCCCCCGACCTCCGGCTACCTGGCGGGCGAGCACATCGAGCTGCGGGACCGGCTCGGCCTGCTCACCCGGCCGGTCGAGGAGGAACAGCAGATCGACGCCGCCGAGCAGGCGGCCGTGCTCGCCCTGCTCCGGGAGCGGGGCCTGCTGGAGGGGAACCCGACCGAGCGGGACAAGGTCGAGGCACTGCACCGGCTGCTGACCCGCACGCGTTCCAAGCTTGTGGGCGTGGCGCTCGCCGACGCGGTCGGGGACCGTCGCGCGATCAACCAGCCGGGCACCTGCGACGAGTACCCGAACTGGCGGCTGCCCCTGGCGGACGGCGTCGGCCGGCCGGTGCTCCTGGAGGACGTGATGAACTCGATCCGCGCGCTCGGGCTGGCCCGGGTGGTCCGCGACCTCTGAGGTCGTGATCCGCGCGACGTACCCGGTTCGCGCGCCGGACGCTCCGGGGCGCTCCCGCGAGGTCATCGGGCTCCGGCCCGCGTCGGCACCGGGGTGCCCGCCGTCGGGTCTGCCACGGTGCCGGAACTGCTCCTGGCGCGCGGTGGCCCCTGCTGCCTGCGAGGATGCCGGGTGTGACCGGCGTCGGCGGCGGGCCCGCACCTGCAGGGTTGACCGCGGGACAGGTCGCCGAACGAGTGCGTCGCGGCCAGGTGAATGCCGTGCGGGAGCGCACCGGAAGGTCCTTCGCGCACGTTCTGCGGGCCAATGTGCTCACCCGGTTCAATGCCCTGCTGGGCAGTTTGCTGGTGTTGGTACTGGTCGCCGGTTCCTGGCGGGACGCCACGTTCGGGGTCGTGCTGGTGGTGAACACCTTGGTCGGGGTGGGCCAGGAGTTGCGCGCCAAGCGGGGGCTGGCCCGGTTGTCGGTGCTGGCGGTTCCGCACGTGCGGGTGCGGCGCGACGGCGAGGTGGCCGGGATCGCGTCCGGTGAGGTCGTCCTGGACGATGTGCTGGAACTCGCGTC
>Ga0265334_10001208_pt1 | contig 12624 bp, 15 predicted proteins | sample 42023metaG_FD_192442 | JGI IMG/M metagenome (GOLD analysis project Ga0265334, IMG submission 192442) | Rhizosphere microbial communities from Carex aquatilis grown in University of Washington, Seatle, WA, United States - 4-20-23 metaG | ecosystem: Host-associated > Plants > Roots > Rhizosphere... | reverse complement strand
GTTAATGCAGGACCCGGCACCCGATGTTCGCTTACGGCTTGAGCTTCGCGACCGGGCTCGACACGGTCCACGCGGCGAGGGTTGCGCTGCTGCAGCCGCCGGGAGCGACGGTCGCCGGCAGCGGCGCCGCGCAGCCCTGGGCGGTCGCGTCCCGCTCCTTCACGGTGGCGGTCGCCTTGAAGAAGACCGGCTTCTTGCCGGTCAGCTTCCCGGACGCCGACCACGCGCCGGTCGTGCTCGTCGTCGCGCTGCCCGCCTTGGCGAGCTTCGTCGCCGACGCACCGCGCTGGATCGCGACGCTCGCTCCCGCGACGGGCAAGCCGCCTTCGGTTGCCGTGCCGCTCAGGGTGTACTTGCCGTTCTTCTTCGACGCCTTCAGCGAGAGCGACGCCGATCCGGCGAGGGCGCGCGCCTCGAAGGTGCCCGCGAGGTTCGGCGTGCCGGCGCCGGGGGTGTAGGGCGTGAACAACGTGTGCCACGCGAGCAGGCCCCCGCCCGTCGGCGCGGTGAAGATGCCCTTCACCGTGAACTCCGCGTCGAGGAGCTGGGCGCCCTCGAAGGAGCGTCCAGGCGTGCCGGCGGGGACGTCCCACGGCGGCAGGCAGATGAGCATCTGGTACGCACCGAGCCCGGTTGCTGCTCCGGCCGTCGGGTCGACGTAGAGCGGCAGCACGAGCGTCGAGCCGGCGACGCTGAGGTTCAGGTTCCACACCGCCGCATGCGTGGCCGGCGAACAGGGATCCGACGTGTGCAACGCCGGATTGTCGGTCGTGACCAGGCCCGTGAGCGGCAGCGTCAGCCCGACGTCGTGACCGTTCGCGGTGGCGTCGACCGTGCCGATGTTCGTGTTCGGCGCGGCGCTGAGGTTTGCGGTGTAGCCGGCCGGGACGTAGATCGAGATCGCGGCGATCGGATCGGTCGTCTGCGGCACGTTGATGTGGATCGTCGTCGCCGTCCCGACACTGGAGACGGCGATCGTGGCGGTGTTGGCCGCAAGCGCGGAGCCGGCGGCGACGAGCGACGCAGCGATCGCGGCGGCGACCAGTGCTGCACGCAAGGGTGCTCTCATCTGCAACTGTCCTTTCTACGATTCACGACGTCTTGAGCGGCTTCCCGAGCACGTTCCAGAAACCGTGCAGGTAGCGCACGAGGTAGGTGTTCCCGATCGGGTAGTAGTTCGTCGGGCTCGTGGTCAGCTTCAGCCCGGGCAGCAGGAACGGGTTGATCTCGTTCATGTGCGTCGCCGCCTGGAGCAGGCTCTGGCGCGTCGGGTTGCGGCCCGCGTGCTTCAACGCATCGACCATCGCGTACGCGGCCATCATCCCGTACAGATGCGCGACGGCCTTCCAGTCCTCGTTCGGGAGGTACTTCTTCATCACCTGCCGGTAGAGGAGGACGCCCGGCGACTTCAGCTGCGTCGGGTTCGTCGGGTCGTGTAGGAACGCGGTCGACGTCGCGCCGACTCCCGCCTGCGCGCCCGCGTTGACGTGCACGATCTGCATCACCGCCGGGTCGATCGAGATCGAGGTGACGTACTCCGTCGGCTTCCAGCCGAGCTTCGCGGCCGACACGAACGCCTGGATCGCCTGCGTCGGCAGGGCGAAGATCACGAACGTGTCCGCGCCGGCCGACTTCAGCTGCTGCACCTGCGAGTCGACGGTGACGTCGGTCGGCTCGTAGCTCGCCGTCGCGACGATCTGGCCCGCGTGCGAGCCGAGTCCGCGCTTGAGCCCGGCGAGCAGGTCTGTGCCGTATTCGTCGTTCTCGTACAGGACGGCGATCTTCGCGGTGGGGTGGCCCGCGGCGATCAGGCGGCCGTAGATCGAGCCTTCGCCCTCGAAGCTCGGCAGCAGCCCGAGCGTCCACGGGAACTGTGCGTGCTGCGCCGCGATCGACGTCGCGCCGCTGCCGACGAACAGCTCCGGCACCTGCATCTGGTTGAGATAGCCGCGGATGGCGAGCGAGTGCTCGGTGCCGATCGTGTTGAAGATCGCGAAGACCTTGTCCTGCTCGACGAGCTGCCGCGTGAACTGCACCGTCTTCGCCGGGTCGTAGGAGTCGTCTTCGACCTTGTAGACGATCTTGCGTCCGAACACGCCGCCGTGGTCGTTCACGTACGCGAAGTACGCCTGCGCGCCGGTGAGCACCGGCTCGTACTGCGACTCCGGCCCCGACAGCGGCCCGGTGCCGCCGAGCAGGATCTGCGTCGCCGTCACGCCCGGCGTGTCGGCGCGGCCCGCGCCCGCGGCCGGGACCGCGAAGAGACACGCGATCGCGAGCGCGATCAACGCGGCTCGTCTCATCGCGACACCGCCTTGGTGAGCACCGAGAGGTCGAGCGTCTCGCGGCCGATCGTGATCGACGAGCCGGGCTGCACGCCGTCGAGGTAGAGCGCGTCTGCGCTGCTCTGCACCGTCGAGGTCGCGCCGACGTAGACGACGAGCTTCGCGCCAGCCGGCACGAGCACGCTTTCGTTCATCAGCCGGATCGTCGCGACGCCGCTCGCCTGTGTCAGCTTGATCCCGCCGGCGCTGATCGGCGTCGACTGCCCCGCGATCGTGAGCACGGCGACGAGCCGGTCCCAGCCCTTCGCGCCGGAGTAGCGCACCGTCACGGTCGAGTCGCCGAACGTCTCGTGCGGGCCCCCGGTCAGCCGCGCGCCGCGCACGACCTTGCCGGTCGCCGCGATCGTCGTCGTCCCCGGCAGCTCCACCGACGTCGTCTTCGTCGGCGGGAGCCCGGTGAACGTCGTCGTCTTCCCGTCCCAGGGATCGTGCGCGAGCTGAACGGGCGTCTTCTCGATCGGCCCGCCCGTCCCGGCCAGGAACCGGTCGAACCACTGCACCGCGAGGCCGTAGATCGTCGGCTGCTCGGCCACCGGATTCGCTGCGGGAGAGTGGCCGATGTCGCCGAGGTAGAGGTGTTTCGGCCCCGTGAGGGCTTTGTACGCCGCTTCAGCCTGGTCGATGTCGAACAGGAAGTCGTGGCGGCCCTGGATCAGCAGGGTCGGCGTCGAGATCGACGGAAGGTGCGTGAGCACCGAGCGCGGCGTTGCGAGCGCGGAGACCTGCGCCAGGCTCGAGCTCGTCACGAGCCCCGGGGTCGCCGCGAGCAGGTCCGGGTCCCAGCGGCTCTGCGGGACGAGCGAGGCGAGCAGCTCGACGAGACCCGACTTGGACAGGCCCTGCGGCGCCAGCGACGTCGTGAGGTTCGTCCACGTGATGATCGGGACGATCGCCTTGAACGGGACGCCGGCCGCGGCGGCGTTCCAGACGGCGCCGCCGCCGAGCGAGATCCCGAGCGCCCCGATCTGCGTGTCCGAGATCTCCGGCCGCGCCGTGAACCAGGTGAAGAGCATCTGCGTGTCGGCGACGTCAGCCGGCCCGTCCAGCCCGAAGAGCCCGCCGGAGGCGCCGTGGCCGCGGGCGTCGCACATGAGCGACGCGAAGCCGCCCGGCGCGAGGAACCCGGTGGCGATCGGCTCCATGTCCTCGTGCTTGCCCCCGAGGCCGTGGAAGAGCAGCACCCCGGGCCAGCCGGTTGCGGGCGGCGTCCCGTCCGGCTCGACGAGCGCGCACGCGAGCGGCGTGCCGTCGGCCGCGGTGATCGTCAGCTCCTGCGGGGTCGCAGCCAGGGCCGAGCCCGCTCCTGCGAGCACGCCGACGACGGCGAGAACAGCGATCCGGCACCCCACGACGAGCGCAAGCCTAGCCCAATCCCCCGCGGAACTAGAATCGCCGTCATGGACTCCCGTCCCGTCGGCGTGTTCGACTCCGGAGTCGGCGGGCTCACCGTCCTCCACGAGTGCCTCGTCACGCTCCCCCACGAGGACTTCGTCTACCTCGGCGACCACGCCCGCCTGCCGTACGGCCCGCGCCCGCTGCCGGAGATCCGCCGCTTCGCGCACGAGATCGGCTCCTTCCTCGAGGGGCAGGACGTGAAGCTGATCCTCGTCGCGTGCAACGCGGCCACCTCGGCGGCGCTGCCGCAGCTCCAGGAGGAGCTCGCGGCGCCCGTGGTCGGCGTGATCACGCCCGAGGCGCACGCCGCCGTGCAGGCGACCCGCAACCGGCGCGTCGGGCTGCTCGCGACGCAGGCCACCGTGGATGCCGGCCGCTACCGCGAGCTCGTGCGCGCGCTCGACGCCGGCGTCTCGTTCCACCCGGTCGCGTGCCCGCGGCTCGTCCCGCTGATCGAGAGCGACGACCCGTACGGCGCCGAGACGGAGGAGGCGGTGCGCGCGTACGCCGAGCCGCTGAAGGAGGCAGGCGTCGACACCGTCATCCTCGGCTGCACGCACTACCCGCTCATCCGCCCCGTCTTCCAGCGCGTCTTCGGGCGCGACGTGACGCTCGTCTTCTCGGCCGAGGAGACCGCGCGCGAGGTCGCCGTCACGCTTGCCCGCAAGGGGATCGAGAACGAGACGGCGCGTATCGGCGAGATCCGCTTTCTCACCACCGGCGACCCGGACGCGTTCCGCGAGATGGGCCGCCGCTTCCTCCAGTTCCCCATCGGCGAGGTCGAGCACGTCACGCTCACCCGGCTCGCGGAAGCGGGGGCCGCCGCGTGACCGGGCGCGCCGACGGACGCCGCGTCGACGAGCTGCGGCCGATCGTGTTCGAGCCCGACTGGCTCGAGCAGGCGCACGGATCCGCGCTGATCTCGCAGGGCAAGACGAAGGTGCTTTGCACCGCGATGATCCAGGAGGAGGTGCCGCGCTGGCTGCGCAACCAGGGCCGCGGCTGGATCACCGCCGAGTACTCGCTGCTGCCCGCGTCCACCGGCGACCGCGTCGAGCGCGAGGCGTCGCGCGGCAAGCAGCAGGGCCGCACCGTCGAGATCCAGCGCCTGATCGGTCGCGCGATCCGCGCCGTCGCGGATTTCCGCGCGCTCGGCGAGCGGACGATGTGGCTCGACTGCGACGTGCTCCAGGCGGACGGCGGCACGCGCTGCGCGGCGATCTGCGGCGCCTACGTCGCCGGCATGCGTGCGCTCGAGCGCTTCGGGCTCTCGCGCACCTTCGTCGACTCCGTCGCCGCGATCTCCGTCGGCGTCGTCGACGGCGTCGCACTGCTCGACCTCGACTATTCCGAGGACTCGAACGCGGAGACCGACATGAACGTCGTCATGACCGGCGACGGACGACTTGTCGAAGTGCAGGCGACCGCAGAGCGTGACCCGTTCACCCGCGAACGGCTCGACGAGCTGCTCGCGCTCGCCGAAGCGGGCATCGCCGAGATCGGCGGCCTGCAGGGCGAGGCGGTGGCGGTTGCACTTCCTTAGCCTCGCCGCAGTCCCCACGCTCAGCTGGCCGCACGTGCTGTTGCGGCTCACCGTCGCCGCGGTGCTCGGCGCCGCGGTCGGAGCGGAGCGCGAGCTGCGCGAGCGGCAGGCCGGGCTGCGCACGCATCTCGTCGTGTCCGTTGGCTCGGCGCTGTTCACGCTCGTCTCGGCGTACGGCTTCCGCGACTTCATCGAGGCCGGGAACGCGTACGCGCGGATCGACCCGACGCGGATCGCGGCGCAGATCGTGACCGGCATCGGCTTCCTCGGCGCAGGCGCGATCATCCGCCAGGGCGTCTCCGTTCGCGGGCTGACGACCGCCGCGACGCTCTGGCTCGTTGCCGGGATCGGCATGGCGTCCGGCGCCGGCTACTACGACGGCGCGATCATCGCGACCCTCGGCGCGCTGCTCACGCTCGGACCGCTTCGGATCTTCGCGTACCGCGTCATCCGCCGCTTCCGCCCAGAGGTCGACCGGCTGCTCGTCGAGATTCCCGCCGGCGGCAGTCCTGCACCGCTGATCGACGCGATCGAGCGGAACGGCGGCCGCGTCGTCTCCCTCGACGTCGCGCAGGAAGGCGACCGCCGCAGCGTCGCCGTCGAGGTGGAGATGCACAAGGCGGCCGCACCTACGATCGTCGCGAACGTCGCCGACATCGACGGGGTGCTCGAGGTGCGATGGATGGAGTGACGCGGGCAACGTTCTGCTCTCGCAACGCACACAAGGCACGCGAGCTCGAGCGGCTGCTGCCCGGCTGGTCTCTGCAAACCCTCGACGCGGACGGTTGGCCCGACGAGGACGGCGAGACGTACGCCGAGAACGCGCGTGCGAAGGCGCGCTTCGGGCGGCAGCACGGCGATCCGGCCACGTGGATGATCGGCGAGGACTCGGGAATCGAGGTGGACGCACTGGACGGCCGCCCGGGCCTGCATTCCGCGCGGTACGCACCCGAAGGAGCGCCCGCGATCGCCAGGCTGCTCCGGGAGCTCGACGACGTGCCCGACCGCCGCGCACGTTTCGTCTCGGAGCTCGTCGCGCTGTCGCCCGCAGGCGAGGAGGTGTCCGGCACCGGCATCCTCGAGGGCCGGATCGCAGCCGAGCCGCGCGGGAGCGGAGGCTTCGGCTACGACCCGGTGTTCATCCCCGACGGCGAGGAGCAGACGGTGGCGGAGCTCGGTGACGCGTGGAAGGAGCGGAACTCGCACCGCGCGCGTGCTGCGCGTGCGTTGCTCGCCGCGCTCGGCGCGGCGCTGGCGCTCCTGGCTGCCGGCTGCGGCGGCAACCCGAAGGCGGCGAACCACGTGCTGGCGGCGTTCTTCTCAGGCGGCCCCCGGGCCCGTCAGCTCGGCCTCGTCTTCCCGCACAAGCCGGGCTCGGTCTCGTGCGTGCTCCAGCCTCTGGCGCCGGCCAAGCCGCTGCAGGCGACCTGCTCGACGTTCGTCTCGCTCGTCAAGCCCGACCGCGCTGTTGTCACGCTCACCGAGGCGTGGAATCACGGTGCGCAGGCGCACACGTGGTTCTTCTTCATCCGCCGGAACGGCTTTGTGGAGTCGGTGGTGCAGGAAGGGGCGGCGGCGCCGCAAGCGCGACGCTAGGTGCAGCGTGTGCGCGCGCTGCGCGGCGCTGCGCCTGCCACCAGTTGAACTCCGCGCCGAACACGATCACGTTCGCCATCACGTAGAGCCAGAGGAGCAGGATCGCGGGCCCCCCGAGCACGCGGAGCGTGACGCTGACGTCGGCGAAGCGCACGAACACCGGCAGTACCTGGAAGGACGCCTCGAGCGCGACGGCGGCTCCGATCGCCCCCGGCAGCGCGTCGTGCATGTTGAGCGGCTCGTTCGGCAGCAGCCGGTAGACGGCGACGAGGAAGATGAAGACGCCGAGCAGCGAGACGGCGATCGAGACGACGTACGCGACGGCGCCGTTGCTGACGAATCCCGGTGCGTACTGCTTCAGCACCTCGACGCCGAGCGCGCCGACGACGAGGCTCGCGAACAGCGTCACGAGCGAGCCGACCATCACGGTCGCCGCGAGCCCCTTCCCGCGCAGGAAGGGACGGTTCGGACGGCCGTACACGATGTTGAACGCCGACTCGAGCGCGCTGAAGAGCGACAGCGACGACCAGAGCAGCGCGACGGCGCCGATCGCGCCGAGGGCGGTCGCGTTGTCCTGCACCTTGTGGACGAGCGAGAGGATGCTCTTGAGCGAGCTGCCCGGGAAGGCCCGGCTCAGCTCGCGCACGAGGAAGTCCGACGCGTCGGCACGGTGCACGAAGCCGAGCAGCGCCAGCGCCAGGAAGACGAGCGGGACGAAGGAAAGCAGCGCGAAGTACGCCACCATCGCGGCGAGATGCGTGCCGCGGTCGGCGAAGAACTTCCGCACGAGTGCCCTCTTCCGGAGATGCATCTGCCTCAGTTAACACCGTTGAGCCGTCAGCGAGGGCCCAGTTCCACTAGCCTCAAAGGCGATGGACCCTGCCCAGGCACTCGCCGACCTGACCGAGATCTCGTCGCAGATCGAGGCCGCCGTGCTCTTCGGCGCGGACGGCGCGATCCAGGGCTCGACGCTCGCCGACGAGGGCGCAGCCCGTGCGCTCGCCGCCGCGGCCGGTGCGCTGCTCGAGGCTGCGATCGGCTTCCGGACGGGCGGCGGCGACGTGACGCAGCTCGAGGCGTCCACGCATGCGGGGACCGTCTTCGCGATCTGCGACGGGTCGCGGCGGATCGCCGCCGTGACGGGCCCCGACCCGACCGCCGGGCTCGTCTTCTACGACCTCAAGAGCTGCCTGCGCGGCGCCGCGACGGAGGGTCAGGCGAAGCCGAAGCGTCGCCGCCGCCCTGCCGTCGGCGACTCGGTCGAGGAGGGCACCGATGAAGCGTAAGGTCCTCGGCCTGCTCGGCTTCGCGACGGGCGTCTTCGCCGGCAGCGTCCTCTACCGCCGGGCGACCGGCCGGCGGCGCGAGCGCGTCGACGTCTACTTCGACGACGGCTCGATGATCTCGTTCGTGGACGGCTCGCCCGAGGCGGAGACGCTGCTCGCTGCAGCCCGCGACGCGCTCGGCGCCGTGCGCTCGTGACCGACGAGGAGCTCGCCGCGGCTCTCCTCGAGCACGCGTACCTCGAAGGCGACTTCCTGCTCCGGTCCGGCAAGCGCTCGCGCTATTACCTCGACAAGTACCGCTTCGAGACCCGGCCCGACCTGCTGCGCCCGCTCGGCGAGCGGATCGCCGCAACCGCCCGCGAGCATGCTCCGGAGGCGACGCGCCTCGCCGGGCCCGAGCTCGGCGCCGTCGCACTCGCGGCCGCGGCCTCGCTCGAGTCGGGGCTTCCGTTTCTGATCGTGCGCAAGGCGGCGAAGGAGTACGGAACCACGAAGCGAATCGAAGGACCCTACGAGGACGGCGAAAGCGTCTGCCTCGTCGAGGACGTCGTGACCTCCGGCGGCGCGCTGCTCGACTCGGTCGAAGCGCTCCGCGAGGCGGGTCTCGTCGTCCATACGGCGGTCTGCGTGGTCGACCGCGAGGAGGGCGGCGCGGATGCCCTCGCGCGCCAAGCCGTGCGCCTGCGGCCGCTGTTCAGGGCAGGAGAGTTGCTGGAGAGGGCGAAAAGCCCCGCAAAGCCGCATGGTTGAGCCGTAAGTGCGACCCTGGTAGGGTCAAGACGGCCCGTGCAACCGAATAACGACAGGAGGAGAGGCACGTGACCAAACAGGAGTTCGTTGCGGAAGTGGCACGGCGGAGCCAGTTGACGGCCCGCGACGCAGGCAAGGCCGTCGACGCGTTTCTGGAGGCGATCGTGGATACGTTGAAGGACGGCGGCGAAGTCGCCTTCACCGGCTTCGGCAAGTTCTCGACACAGCAGCGCGCCGCGCGTATGGGAGTCAATCCCCGGAATCCGGGTCAGAAGGTTCACATCCCGGCCGCGCGCGTCCCGAAGTTCTCGGCCGGCAGCGGTCTGAAGTCGGCAGTCAAGGGCGGCTGACAGCGCCCGGGCCCGTCTCCTCCGAGGATCGACGAGGGGCCGCCACGGCGGCCCCTCGCGCTTTCCGGGGCTCGGAGTAGATTGGGCCATGTGCCCCTTCCAGCAATGGTCAGTGCACTTCTGGCGGCTGCAAAGCGTCGCCATGCGGCGTCCTCGGTCGCCCCGATAGCTTTGGCTATCGAGGCTCCCTGCGTCCTTGCCTGGCTCGCTTTTCGCTCGCCAGAAGCGCGAGACCATCACTGGAAGGGGCACTAGATGGCGCAGGACGTGCACGCGGCCGCACCGGTGTCGGTCACGCACTTCGCGGACCGTCTCGCCGAGGCCGTCGAGCGAAAGCGGAGCCAGCTCGTCGTCGGGCTCGACCCGGTCGTCGACCTGCTTCCCCTCGAGCTGCGCGGCGAGGCCGTGCTCGGCCGGGATCACGCCGCGGCGGCGTGCGAACGGTTCTGCTGTGGGATCGTCGACGCGGTGGCGCCGTACGCCGTCGCCGTGAAGCCGCAGTCCGCGTTCTTCGAAGCGCTCGGCGTCGACGGGGTGGGCGCGTTCGAGCAGGTGTGCGCGTACGCACGCGCCGCGGGACTGATCGTGATCGCGGACGCGAAGCGCGGCGACATCGGCTCGACCGCGCGCGCGTACGCCGCGGCGTTCCTCGAGGCGCGTGGGGACGAGCCGCCGCTGGCGGATGCGCTCACGGTCAACTCGTATCTCGGCCGCGACTCGGTCGAGCCCTTCCTTGCAGCCTGCCGGCGGGAGGGGGCGGGGATCTTCTGCCTCGTCAAGACCTCGAACGCGGGCGGCGCCGAAATCCAGGACGTGACGCTCTCCGACGGCTCGCTGCTCTGGCAGCACGTCGCCGGGCTCGTACGGGAGTGGGGTGAGGAGCTCGTCGGCGAGCGGGGGCTCTCCGCGGTCGGCGCCGTCGTCGGCGCCACCTTCCCGAGCGAGGTCGCCGAGGCACGCCGCCTCCTGCCGCAGGCGGTGCTGCTCCTGCCGGGCATCGGCGCCCAGGGCGCCGCACCGGAGGACGTCGCCGCCGCGTTCACGAGCGGCCCGGCGAGCGCGATCGTCGCCGCCTCGCGCTCGGTCATCTACGCGTACCGAAGCGGCGGCTCCGACTGGCGCGCCGCCGCCGGCGCGGAGTCCGCCCGGCTCGCGTACGAGGTCTGGGCCGCATCCGGCTGGTAGAGAGGTGCGCGACTCACGCTCGCGCCGCCGGATCGCGCGGTACGCCGCGCCGGCGGTGTTCATGCTCGGCGTGACGATCGCCGTGCTCCTCATCCGCTCGGGCCTGGGCGGGGGCGGCACGCCGCAGCCGACGCTCGGGCCGGTGACGCGTACGTCCACGATCCGCGTGGTGCCGAAGCCGGGCCCGACGACCGCGTCCACGGGCACGACGACGACCGCGGGTGCGCAGTTCTACACCGTGCGCCGCGGCGACACCTTCGGCGCGATCGCGGCCGCCGAGGGCACGACCGTCGCCGAGCTCGAACGGCTCAACCCGGGCGTCAGCTCGAACGCCCTGCAGGTCGGTCAAAACATCAGAGTCAAGTAACTTTCGGCGCGATGCGCCGGCTCCTTGTTGCGTTCGTGGTCGCGCTGGCGTTCGCCGGCCCGGCGCACGCGGCGGTCCCTCAGCCCGACGCGAGCGCGTTCTACGTCGTCAACGCCTCGAACGGCGAGGTACTTGCGGCGCACGATGCGAACGCGCGGCTGCCGATCGCGAGCATCACGAAGCTGATGACGGTGCTCGTCGCGCTGCCGCGCCTCGACCTCGACCAGGTCGTCACCGTGCCGGCACGTGCGGCGCGCGTCGGCGGCTCGCGCATCCCGCTGCACGCCGGGCAGCAGATCACGGTGCTCGACCTGCTCAAGGGAGCGCTGATCCAGAGCGCCAACGACGCGGCGGACTCGCTCGCCGCCGCCGCCTCCGGGAACGACATCCCGCTGTTCGTCTCGTGGATGAACGAGCGTGCGCAGAAGCTCGGCCTGCGCGACACGCATTTCGTGCGGCCGGACGGGCTCGACGCGCCCGGGCACGTCTCCAGTGCACGTGACGTCGCCGTCCTCGCGCGTGTGGCGATGCGCGTGGCGCTCGTGCGCTCGATCGTGGCCGAGCACAGCGACGTGATCGAGGACGGCAGCTTCACCGTGCACACGTGGAACGATCTGCTCGGCGTCTTCCCGGGGCTGATCGGCGTCAAGACCGGGCACACGGACAACGCCGGCTGGTGCGAGGTCGCGGCCGCGCGCCGGCAGGGCTACACGATCTACGCAGTCATCCTCGGCAGTCCCACGCGAACGCAGCGGAACGCCGACCTCGACCGGCTGCTCACCTGGGGCGTCTCGCAGTACAAGACGCTGACGCTCGTCGCGCCGAAGCCCTATGCGTCGGCAGCGCTGCCCTACGGCCTGCCTGCCGTGCCGCTCCTCGCCTCGAAGCCGCTCGTGCGGGTCGTCCGGACCGGTCGTCCGGTCGTCCAGCGCGTGATCGCCCCGTCTGCGGTCGCCCTGCCCGTACGGCAGGGGCAGCGGCTCGGCCGGGTCGAGGTCTGGGCCGGCGGCAGGCTGCTCGGAACGAGGCCGTTGCTGGCATCCCGGTCGGTCGCGCGGCCGGGCCTGGCCGGCAGGCTACGCTGGTACGCGACCCGGACAGCTCATGATCTCTGGGGCATCCTCCCGTGATCGTCACCGTCACCCTCAACGCCGCCGTCGACCGCACGCTCACCGTGCCGAACTTCCAGCTCGGTCACCGGCATCGGGCGAGCTCCAGCCTCACGCTCGCCGGAGGCAAGGGGATCAACGTCGCCCGCGCGCTCAAGCGCCTCGACGCGCCCGTGGTTGCCGCGGGCCTCGCAGGCGGCAGCACCGGCGACAGGATCGTCGAGGCGCTCGCCGGCGAGGGGATCCTCAACGACTTCGTCCGCATCTCGGACGAGTCGCGCACGTCGATCGCGGTCGTCGACCCGACGACGGGCAAGCTGAGCGAGATCTACGAGTGGGGGCCGGCGGTGCGCCCGGACGAGCTGGAGACGCTGCTCACGAAGCTCCACTACCTCTCGCGGGTCGCGTCGTACGTCGTCTTCTCGGGCTCGCTGCCGCGCGACGTCGAGGACGACTTCTACGCCGAGGCGATCCGCACCCTCAACCGGCGCGGCGTCCAGTGCGTGCTCGACTGCGAGGGCGAGCCGCTCCGGCTCGGAGTCGAAGCCGAGCCGTTCCTCGTCGCGCCGAACCAGCGCGAGGCGGAGAGCCTCGTCGGCCAGGAGTTCGAGAGCGACGAGGACTTCCTGATGGCGCTCGAGACGATCGCCGACCTCGGCGCACGGAACGTGCTGATCACCGAGGAGACGTCCTGTTTC
>Ga0265334_10001207_pt1 | contig 12637 bp, 9 predicted proteins | sample 42023metaG_FD_192442 | JGI IMG/M metagenome (GOLD analysis project Ga0265334, IMG submission 192442) | Rhizosphere microbial communities from Carex aquatilis grown in University of Washington, Seatle, WA, United States - 4-20-23 metaG | ecosystem: Host-associated > Plants > Roots > Rhizosphere >... | reverse complement strand
GACTTTTCCGCCGTCGGAGTAGACGCTGAAGATGAAGTAGCACGTGTAGGTTCCGGCGGGGAGATCGACGGTGTAGGTGTTGACGTCCCCGAAGCCGCGACGCCGCCCGTCTCGCCGGCGCCTTGCCGTGCGCCGCTGCCCTGTCTCGCTGCCGCTCCCTCCGGCCTCCCCGTACCGGCGTCTACCGCCGTCCTGCTCGAATGCGTCTGCCGCCCTCCAGCTCGCGGACGAGGTCGTGATGTCCGCCTTGGGGTGCCGTATCGCCGCCTCGCCGGGCAGCGTTCACCCTGTCGGTCGATTCGCGTACTGTCAGGGATCCGGGCTCGTCATCGGCGGGGTGCATGGTCGTCCCCTGCGGATGCCCGTACGGTGATCGTCACGACATGGGCGATCCGAGTGCCATGACCGTGATGGATCCCCGTAGCCTCTCCATCACGGCTGCGACTCCGAGAAGGGACGGTGGGGCGTGAAGTTCCGAGTTGAGCGTGACACCCTGACCGAGGCCGTCACCTGGGCGGCACGGGCCCTTCCGGCGCGTCCGCCGGTGCCGGTGCTGGCGGGGCTCCTCCTCGACGCCGACGCCTCCGGGGTGTTGCGGCTGTCCAGCTTCGACTACGAGGTCTCCGCCCGCGTGGAGGTGCCGGCCGAGGTCGCCGACCCGGGTACCGCCCTCGTGTCGGGGCGCCTGCTCGCCGACATCGCCCGGGCGCTGCCGAGCAAGCCGGTGGACTTCACCACGGACGGTTCCAAGGTGAGCGTCACCTGCGGATCGAGCCGGTTCACGCTGCTCACGATGCCGGTCGACGAGTACCCGACCCTGCCCGCCATGCCGGGTCAGGCCGGTACGGTCGCCGGCGACGTGCTCACCCAGGCGGTCGCCCAGGTCAGCCTGGCCGCGAGCCGGGACGAGACCCTGCCGATCCTCACCGCGATCCGCGTGGAGATCGACGAGAACTCCCTCACCCTGCTGGCCACCGACCGGTACCGGCTCGCCCTGCGCACCCTGCCGTGGCGTTCGGCGTCCCCGGGCGCACCGGCCACCAGCGCACTCGTGCGGGCCCGCACCCTCTCGGACGTGGCCAAGGCCCTCGGCGCGGCCGGGGACGTCGTGCTCGCGCTGTCGTCCGGTGGCGTGGGCACCGATCTCGTCGGCTTCGAGGCCGGTGGACGCCGTGCGACGTCCCTGCTGATCGACGGTGACTATCCCAAGGTCCGCTCGCTCTTCCCCGCCTCCGCACTGGCCCACGCCGTCGTGGACGTGCACTCGCTCATCGATGCGGTGAAGCGGGTCGCTCTCGTCGCGGAGCGGAACACCCCGGTGCGGCTGCACTTCACCGACGGGGTGGTCACCCTTGAGGCGGGCACAGGCGAGGACGCCCAGGCCTCCGAGGCGGTCGAGGCGACGCTGTCGGGCGAGGACCTGACGATCGCCTTCAACCCGTCCTTCCTGCTCGACGGCCTCGGCGCCATCGCCCAGCCGTTCGCCCGGTTGTCGTTCACCCAGCCCAGCAAGCCTGCGGTGATCACCGGGCAGCCCACGATCGACGGCGAGGACGACGACAGCTACCGCTACCTGCTCATGCCCGTGCGCACGCCGAACTGACCGGCTGGGGCCTCCTCGGACGGCCTCAGGCGATCCGCGCGTGGTCCGGGCGTCCCACCGCCCCGGACGAGTCGCCGAGGTGGCGTGGGCCGGCCAGAGGCCGGTACCTGCCACCGGAGGGGTGCGCGGAGCACGGTCGCCCCGCAGGCCCAGGACCCGTCCGGGGGCGGGGCGGTCCGAACCGGTGCACGCTCGGAGCATCGAGCCGCCGCAGCCGCACGGCACGGCGGAGCCACACGCGTCAGCAAGGGAGAGCCAGCATGCACCTCGGACTCGTCGGCCTGGGCAAGATGGGCGCCAACATGCGCACCCGGCTGCGGCGGGCCGGGCTCGAGGTGACCGGCTACGACCGGGATCCCGCGGTCAGCGACGTCACCTCGACGACCGCGCTGGTCGAGGCCCTTCCGGCGCCACGCACGGTCTGGGTGATGGTTCCCGCAGGTCCCGCGACCCTCTCCGTGATCGCGGACCTCGCCGAACGCCTGTCGCCGGGCGACCTCGTGATCGACGGCGGCAACTCGAAGTTCACCGACGACGTGGTGCACGCCGAGCAGCTCGCGGCCCGGGGCATCGGCTTCCTCGATGCGGGGGTCTCCGGCGGCATCTGGGGGCTGGAGAACGGCTACGGGCTGATGGTCGGCGGCGAGGCCGAGCTCGTGGCCCGAGCGATGCCGGTCTTCGACGCGCTGCGGCCGCAGGGACCCCGGGAACAGGGCTTCGTGCACGCGGGCACGGTCGGCGCCGGCCACTACGCGAAAATGGTGCACAACGGCATCGAGTACGGCCTCATGCAGGCCTATGCCGAGGGCTACGAGTTGCTGGCCGCCAAGGATCTGATCACGGACGTGCACGGCTGCTTCGAGGCCTGGACCCGGGGCACCGTCGTCCGCTCCTGGTTGCTGGACCTGCTCGTCTCCGCGCTGGACGCCGATCCCGGCCTCGAGGGGCTCCGCGGGTACGTGGAGGACTCCGGCGAGGGCCGGTGGACGGTCGAGGAGGCCATCGCCCTCTCCGTCCCGGCACCGGTGATCTCCGCGGCGCTGTTCGCCCGGTTCGCCTCCCGGCAGGAGGACTCCCCGGCCATGCGGGCGGTCGCGGCCCTGCGCCAGCAGTTCGGCGGACACGCGGTCACCCCGGCTCTCCGGCCCGCCCCTGCCCCCGGAACGCCGACTGCCGGCGCCGAGCGGGCATAGCCTTCCCCCGTGCACGTCGCGCACCTGTCCCTGGTCGACTTCCGCAGCTACGAGTCCCTCGAGCTGCCGCTCGAGCCGGGCGTCACCGCGCTGATCGGGCCGAACGGCCAGGGCAAGACCAATCTGGTCGAGGCGGTGGGGTACGTCGCGAGCCTGTCCAGCCATCGTGTCTCCGCGGACGCCCCGCTGGTGCGGGCCGGTCGTCCGCGGGCGGTGGTGCGCGCGCAACTGGTTCGGGCGGACCGGACCCTCCTCGTGGAGCTCGAGATCGTGCCCGGCGCGGCGAACCGGGCGCGGATCAACCGCGCACCGCGCCGCCCGCGTGAGGTGCTCGGACTGTTGCGGACCGTGCTGTTCGCCCCGGAGGACCTGTCCCTGGTGAAGGGCGACCCGGACGGACGGCGGCGGTTCCTCGACGACCTGCTGGTCGCCCGGACCCCCCGGTTCGCCGGCGTCCGGGCCGATCTGGACCGGGTGCTCCGACAGCGCAACGCGCTCCTGAAGTCCGCGGGCGCCTCGATCCGTGCCGGACGGGGTGACGTGCGCACCCTGGACGTGTGGGACACCCACCTGGCGGAGTTGGGAGCCGAGCTGCTGTGGGCCCGCCTCGAGCTGGTCCGGGTGCTGACGCCCCTGGTCGCCGAGGCGTACCGGCAGGTCAGCGCGGCGGGGACGGCGGCGGGACTGACCTATCGGTCGAGCCTGGGCGAGGACGTGACCGCCGATGACCCGCCGGGGAGGGAACTCCTCGTGGCGCGGATGCTCGAGGCCCTGGCGCGGGTGCGGTCCACGGAACTCGAGCGAGGGATCAGCCTCGTCGGCCCGCACCGCGACGACCTGCTCCTGGCCCTGGGCGAGCTGCCGGCCAAGGGGTACGCGAGCCACGGCGAGTCCTGGTCCCTGGCCCTGGCCCTGCGGCTGGCCAGCTACGAGCTCCTGCGGGCCGACGAGGACAGCGACGGAGAACCGGTGCTCGTGCTGGACGACGTGTTCGCCGAGCTGGACACCACCCGCCGGGAACGGTTGGCCGGCCTCGTCGCCGACGCCGGACAGGTGCTGGTCACCGCGGCGGTGCCCGCGGACGTGCCGGACCGGCTCGACGGTGCCCGGGTCGACGTGCTGGCCGGTGAGGTGCGACATGGCCGGTGAGGTCGAGGTGCGAGATGGCCGGTGACGGCGGCGCCGGGCCATCCCCGGACGCCGGAACTTCCCCGGGTGGCGGAACTCCCCCGGACGCCGGACTCTTCCCGGGCGCAGGGCTCTCCGGGGACGACCGACCTCCCGCAGCCGATGGCGAACCGGGCTGCACCAGCACCGGCATCGACGCCGCACGCGCGGCACTCAACCGGGCACGGGCCGCGGCCGGGGCCCGCGGGGCGCGGCTCGGTCGGGCCGGCTCGGGTGGCCGAGCCCCCCGCCGTCGGTCCGAGGCCCAGGTCAGCGGTGCGCACCCCGATGCGCGGGATCCCCAGCCCCTGGGGTCGGGGATCGACCGGCTGGTCGCCGAGCAGGGCTGGACGACCCCGGTGGCCGTGGGCGGGGTGATCGGACGTTGGGACACCGTGGTGGGGACCGAGGTGGCCGCGCACGCCCGTCCCGAGTCCTTCACCGACGGGGTGCTCACCGTGCGGGCCGAGTCCACCGCGTGGGCGACCCAGGTGCGGTTGCTCAGCGCCTCGCTGCTGCGCAGACTGGCTGAGGAGGTCGGCGAGGGCACGGTGACCAAGGTCGTGGTGCTCGGGCCGAACGCGCCGTCCTGGCGTCGCGGTCCGCGGATCGCTCCGGGCTCCCAAGGCCCGCGCGACACCTACGGGTGATTCGTCCGGGCACGAACGAGAGCCCCCTCGAGGTCGCTGTGGGCCTCTGCGGGGGTGCAGGTCGTATGGGGAGTCATCCGTGGGCCTCCGATGGCCGAGACGCGCATCCGTGGGCCCTGGATGGCGGGATTTCCTCACGGGTGGGCGTAGAATGGTGCCGTTGATGGTGGCCGCCCCTCCGCCGGCGGACGCCGATCCTGCGGTCTGGTCCGCGGGTCCCGACATGCGAGCACACAGGAGTCCCTGACCCGTGGTCGATGACACGATCATTGCCTCTGCTGCTGCAACCTCCCTGGTCACTGCGACCGCCGGGACTCCCCACGCCGAAACGGGCGATGAGTTCGACCGCACCGGGGGGTACGACGCCAGCGCCATCACGGTGCTGGAGGGGCTCGAGGCGGTGCGCAAGCGGCCCGGTATGTACATCGGTTCCACCGGTGAGCGCGGCCTTCACCACCTCGTCTACGAGGTCGTGGACAACTCGGTCGACGAGGCCCTGGCCGGCTACTGCACGTCGATCGAGGTGACGATCCTGGACGGTGGCGGGATCCGCGTCATCGACGACGGTCGCGGCATCCCGGTGGACATGCACCCGGTCGAGCAGCGCCCGGCCCTCGAGCTGGTGCTCACCGTCCTGCACGCCGGCGGGAAGTTCGGCGGTGCCGGCTACTCCGTCTCGGGTGGCCTGCACGGGGTCGGCCTGTCGGTGGTGAACGCCCTGTCCAGCCGGCTCGAGGTCGCGGTGTTCCGCCAGGGCTACTCCTGGCACCAGAACTACGCGATCGGCGTCCCGCAGGCCCCACTGCGCCGTGGTCCGGAGACCTCCGAGACGGGCACCACGATCACCTTCTGGGCCAGCCCGGACATCTTCGAGAGCACGGTCTACGACTTCGAGACCCTGCGTTCCCGGTTCCAGCAGGTCGCCTTCCTCAACAAGGGCCTGCAGATCACCCTGGTCGACGAGCGTCCCGAGCATGCGGACGACGACGGCACCGCGCCGTCCGCGAGCTTCCGTTACGACGGCGGGCTCGTCGACTACGTGCAGCACCTCAACTCGGCGAAGCGCACCGAGCCCGTGCACGCCGACATCATCGACTTCGAGGCCGAGGACACCGAACGCCGGTTGTCCATCGAGATCGCGATGCAGTGGACGACCGGGTACTCCGAGAGCGTCCACACCTATGCGAACACGATCAACACCCACGAGGGCGGTACCCATGAGGAGGGCTTCCGGGCGGCGTTGACCACGCTGGTCAACAAGTACGCCCGGGAGAAGGGCATCCTCAAGGAGCGGGACGAGAACCTGGCCGGGGACGACATCCGCGAGGGCCTGACCGCCGTCATCTCGATCAAGCTCGCCGAGCCGCAGTTCGAGGGCCAGACGAAGACCAAGCTCGGCAACACCGAGGCCAAGGTCTTCGTCCAGCGCGTGGTCACCGATCAGTTGACCGACTGGCTCGACCGGCACCCGCGGGAGGCCAAGGACGTCATCGGCAAGGCCATCCAGGCATCGGCCGCCCGCATGGCCGCCCGCAAGGCCCGCGAGGCCACCCGGCGCAAGGGCCTGCTCAGCGGCGGCGGGCTGCCCGGCAAGCTCTCGGACTGCCAGTCCACGCACCCCGACGAGTGTGAGCTCTTCATCGTCGAGGGGGACTCCGCCGGTGGCTCGGCCAAGAGCGGGCGGGACCCGCGGACCCAGGCGATCCTGCCGATCCGCGGCAAGATCCTGAACGTGGAGAAGGCCCGGATCGACAAGGTCCTGGCCAACCAGGAGGTCCAGGCCCTCATCAGCGCCTTCGGCACCGGCGTGGGTGAGGACTTCGACCTGACCAAGCTCCGCTATCACAAGATCATCTTGATGGCGGACGCCGACGTCGACGGCCAGCACATCCGCACCCTGCTGCTGACCCTGCTCTTCCGTTTCATGCGCCCGCTCGTCGACAACGGGCACGTCTACCTGGCACAGCCCCCGCTGTACAAGGTGAAGTGGACCAAGGCCGAGGCGGACTACGTCTTCTCGGACCGCGAGCGGGACGCCATCGTGGCCGCGGGCCTCGCCATGGGCAAGAAGTTGCCCAAGGAGGACGCCATCCAGCGCTACAAGGGTCTGGGTGAGATGAACGCCAACGAGCTCTCCGAGACCACGATGGACATCACCCAGCGGGTGCTGCTCCAGGTGACCCTCGAGGACGCGGCGGCCGCGGACCAGATGTTCGCCGTGCTCATGGGCGAGGACGTGGAGAGCCGGCGCTCGTTCATCCAGCGCAATGCCAAGGACGTCCGCTTCCTGGACATCTGAGCCCGACCGGCCGTCGGCTCCCCGGCGGCACCCACCGGACCAGTCACCGTCCGCGGTGACCCGCAAGGCCCGGTGCCGGCGACCACCGGCACCCCGCAGCACCGCACCACCGACCCCGAAGGACGGACGTGACCGAGCAGCCGACCGCCGGCCAGCGCATCGAGCCCATCGATCTGCAGTTGGAGATGCAGCGCTCCTACCTCGACTACGCGATGAGCGTGATCGTGTCCAGGGCCCTGCCGGACGTCCGGGACGGCCTCAAGCCGGTGCACCGGCGGGTGCTCTACGCCATGTACGACGGCGGGTACCGGCCGGACCGCGGCTACTCGAAGTGCGCGCGCGTGGTCGGCGACGTCATGGGTACGTACCACCCGCACGGCGACTCCGCGATCTACGACACCCTGGTCCGCCTCGCCCAGCCGTGGTCCCTGCGGTACCCGCTCGTGGACGGGCAGGGCAACTTCGGCTCCCCGGGTAACGACCCCGCCGCGGCCATGCGGTACACCGAGTGCAAGATGGCGCCGCTGGCCATGGAGATGGTCCGCGACATCGACAAGAACACCGTCGACTTCGCGCCCAACTACGACGGCAAGGCCTCCGAGCCGGTCGTGCTGCCCAGCCGCTTCCCCAACCTGCTGGTCAACGGTTCCGCAGGGATCGCGGTCGGCATGGCCACGAACATCCCGCCGCACAACCTGCGTGAGGTCTCCGAGGGCGTGCAGTGGCTCCTGGCCAACCCCGAGGCGGACGACGAGGAACTCCTCGGGCAGTTGCTGCTGCGGGTCAAGGGTCCGGACTTCCCCACCCGGGGCCTGATCATGGGCACGCGCGGGATCGAGGAGGCCTACCGCACCGGCCGCGGACAGATCACCATGCGCGCGGTGGTCGAGGCCGAGGAGATCCAGGGCCGCACCTGCCTGGTGGTCACCGAACTGCCGTACCAGGTGAACCCGGACAACCTCAAGGTCAAGATCGCCGAGCTGCACGACTCGGGGCGGGTCCAGGGCATCGCGGACCTGCGGGACGACACCTCCGGCAAGACCGGGCTGCGCATCGTGATCGTCCTCAAGCGGGACGCCGTGGCCAAGGTGGTGCTGAACAACCTTTACAAGCACACCGCGCTGCAGGAGACCTTCGGGGCCAACATGCTGGCCCTGGTCGACGGGGTGCCCCGCACGCTCAGCCTCGACAAGTTCGTGCGCTACTGGGTCGATCACCAGATCGACGTCGTCGTGCGCCGCACCCGCTACCTGCTGGCACAGGCGGAGCGCGACGCGCACATCTACCGCGGCTACGCGAAGGCCCTGGACGCCCTCGACGAGGTGATCGCCCTCATCCGCGCCTCAGCCACGGTGGACGACGCCCGGACCGGGCTGATCCGGCTCCTCGACATCGACGAGGTGCAGGCGGACGCCATTCTCACCATGCAGTTGCGGCGACTCGCCGCCCTCGAGCGCCAGCGGATCCTGGACGAGCTCACCCGACTCGAGGTGGTCATCGCCGATCTGCAGCACATCCTGGGCTCGCCGGAGCGGCAGCGGCAGATCGTCTCGGACGAGCTGAAGGAGATCGTCGACCGGTACGGCGACGAGCGGCGCACGACGATCCTCCCGTTCGACGGGGACATGGACGTCGAGGACCTCATCCCGCGCGAGGAGGTCGTCGTCACCATCACCCGGGACGGCTACGCCAAGCGCACCCGGTCCGACGCCTACCGCGCCCAGCGGCGCGGCGGCAAGGGGGTCCGCGGGGCGCAACTGCGCAGTGACGACGTCGTCGAGCACTTCTTCGTCACGACGACCCACCACTGGCTGCTGTTCTTCACCAACCTCGGCCGGGTGTACCGGGCCAAGGCGTACGAGCTGCCCGAGGGCGGGCGGGACGCCAAGGGCCAGCACGTGGCGAACCTGCTGGCGTTCCAGCCCGGCGAGGAGATCGCGCAGGTGCTGGACCTGTCGGACTACCAGACCGCGGAGTACCTGATCCTGGCCACGCGGGACGGCCTGGTGAAGAAGACGCGGCTGGTCGAGTACGACTCGAACCGGTCCGGTGGCGTGATCGCGATCAACCTGCGGGAGGGCGACGAGGTCGTCTCGGCGCGACTCGCGGACGAGGGCAGTGACGTGCTGCTGGTCTCCCGCAAGGGCATGTCGGTGCGCTTCACCGCCGACGACACGGCGCTGCGGCCGATGGGACGCGCCACCAGCGGGGTGAGCGGCATGAAGTTCCGCGAGGGCGACCAGCTCCTGTCCATGGACGTCGTCCACGACGACGAGGCGTTCGTCTTCGTCGTCACCGAGGGCGGATGGGCCAAGCGCACTCCGCTGGAGCAGTACCGCCTGCAGGGGCGGGGCGGCCTGGGGATCAAGGTGGCCAAGCTCTCCGACGAGCGGGGAGATCTCGTCGGAGCGATGGTGGCCAGTGAGGACGACGAGGTGCTCGTCGTCATGGAGCGCGGCAAGGTCGTCCGTTCGGCGGTGGCCGGAGTACCGGCGAAGGGTCGCGACACGATGGGTGTGGTCTTCGCCAAGCCCGACCCGGGAGACCGGATCATCGCGGTGGCCCGCAACACGGAGCGCGCACTCGGGGACGAGAACGACCTCGAATCCGGTGGCGATCCTGACCAGGACGGTCCCGAGGACGACGCGCTGAACGATCGTGACGAAACACATGATCCAATCCAGGGTGACGTCGCCGAGGACCTGAGCCAGGACGCGAACGGCTCGTCCACGGCGCAGCAGGAAGACGCTGGCGGCCCGGATGGGCTACCGTCGTCTCGATCGGACGATGGCGGAGGTGACCTGTGAGTCCATCCGAGCAGGCGTATCGCCCTGGCTCGGCACCCCGGGTTACCGGGCGCCCGGGAGCAGGGGGTCCAGGAATCGTGGGGGGAGCAGCCGGAGCGACTGCCTCAGCACCGCCTTTGGCCACCGCCCCTCCGTCGGCGCGGCCGACCGGGGCGCCCCGGCCCGGCACGGCGGGCGGCTCGCCCGCCCCTCGGCCGCCGGCGGGACGACCCGGAGTGCCGGTCAAGCCCGGGCATCCCGCGAGCGGGCGGGTCGTGCGGCTGGCGGTGTCCCGGATCGACCCCTGGTCGGTGCTGAAGCTGTCCTTCCTGTTGTCGGTCGGGATCGGGATTGCGACCGTGGTCGCCGCGGTGATGATCTGGTCCACGCTCAAGGGCGGGAAGGTCTTCGACGAGCTGAACAAGTTCTTCAACGAGATCACCGGCCCCGAGCAGCCCTTCGACATCTACAAGTGGGTCAGCCTGGGCAACGTGGTCTCGCTGTCGACGGTGCTGGCAGTGATCAACGTCTTCCTGATCACCGCCCTGTCGACCTTGTTCGCCTTCCTGTACAACCTGGCGTCCGGGCTGGTCGGTGGCCTGCACGTGACGCTGTCGGACGACTGAGAAACCCTGCTGGGCGGCTGGGGACCCCTGTCGAATGACCGGGGAACCCCGCTGGACGGCACACGAAATCTGCCGGACGGTTCAGGAACGCAGTCGGGCGCCTCACAAGCACTGACGGACGGCGCAGGACGAGCGACGCGATCGAGGATGGACCCGGTTCGTCGCCCCGACGGGCCGGCGACGGGACCGGCTCACGGCCGGTGACGACACGGGCAGGCGGCTGACGACGGCCTGAGCGTGGCCGGGATACGGTTTGGGTCCTCGGGCCGCCCTGAGGTAACCTCAAGCGTCGCGAACGGTAGGATCGGTTCACGGTTGCGGGCCTATAGCTCAGTCGGTTAGAGCGCTTCCCTGATAAGGAAGAGGCCACAGGTTCAAGTCCTGTTAGGCCCACGAGAACCGGGGCGGGACCCTTCCGGGCCCCGCCCCGTGGTCCTTCCGGCCCGCCGCGATGGGGCCGACCGACATGGGGAGGTCCGACGTGAAGAAGCTCTTGCTGGTGGTTCTGGCCGGTCTTGCGGGCTTCGCGATCTGGCGCAAGCTGGAGGCCGACAAGGCCGAGCAGGCCCTGTGGGCTGAGGCGACGGACGACGTGGCCTGAATCCGGGAACGGCTCGGTCACTTCTCACGAGCAGCCGATGCCGGCGCCCGAGCGGCGTCGGCATGCGGGGGCGTAGCGCAACTGGCAGCGCACCTGCTTTGCAAGCAGGGGGTTGAGGGTTCGAGTCCCTTCGCCTCCACCCCGCAAAGGCCCAGGTCACGGGCACCATCCCGCGACCTGGGCCTTGCTGCTGAGAGGGTCCGGGAGGCCCTTGGGCGATTAACGGGCAATTAGGTGGCGGGGACGAGCACGCCGGCCGTGCCCTCGTCGTCCTCCCCTGGACGCTTCCGGCTGTTCTGGTCGGCGGCCAGGAGCGCCTCAACAACAGCGTCCACGGCATCGGCGATCGCCCGCTCAGCGGCCTGGCTGGAGTGCTGGTAGATCAGCGCCGCTCGTGGGCTGTCGTGGCCCATACGGGCCATCAGGTCCCGCAGGCTCGCCCCGGTCTGGGCGGCGAGAGTGTTTCCGGTGTGGCGTAGGTCGTGGAAGTGCAGTCCGGGCACGCCCAGCGCCGTGGTGACCTCCTTCCAGCGCGCCCCCGTGCGGAAGTTCGAGCGGCGCAGGGGACCGCCCTTCCCACCGGTGAAGACCAGGGCATCGGGAGCTGCCTCGGTGAACTCGTCCAGGTGTCGGAGCAATGCGGGCACCACAACCGCGGGGAAAGTCACGGTGCGGACACCTGCACGCGACTTCGTGGGACCCATCGACATCACGGATCCGCGAAGCTCCGCGTAGCTCTTGGTGATGCTCACCGTGCGGTTCTCCATGTCGATGTCCCGTCGCTGGAGCGCGATGGCTTCGCCCCACCGCAGGCAGGCGAACGTGGAGAGAAGGACCAGCGCCCGGTAGCGGCTGGGAACGGCCTCGGCGAGCCGCACTACCTGCGGGACTGTCAGGACGGGGCGCTCAGTCGTGTGTTCCTGGTCGGCTCCAGGGATGCGGCACGGGTTGTTCCTGATCATTTCGTCCTCCTTGACCGCGGTGTTCAGGACGGCTCGCAGGAACCGATAGCCCTTCGCTGCCATCGACAGAGAGGCCCCGTCGGCGATGAGGCGGGTTCGCCACTCCCGGATGAGCGGCGTGGTCAGTCGGCCGACCTCCACGCCACCGAGATAGGGAGCGATGTGCAGACGCAGGAGGAGGTCGTACAGCTCGACCGTGCGGGGTCGTAGACCGGGCCGTTGCACGATCCACTGCCGGGCGTAGTCGCCCAGCTTGACCTTGCCGCGTTCAGGATCGATCCACTCCTGCCGCACGATCTGCGCCTCGACCAGGGAGAGGTATCGCTCGGCCTCCGATTTCCTCTCGAAGGTCTCGGGCGCGCTGTGTCTCCTGCCATCCGGGCCCAGGTAGCTGGCTTGGTATCGGCCGGATGGGCGCTTGCGGATGTTGCCGAATCGTCGATGTCCGTCCTTGTTCGCCATGGGTCAGGCCACGCTCCGGAGGTCGCGCCACACGGTGCTGGTGGTGATGGGCTCGACCCGGCCGGTGGTCAGGTAGTGGGCGAGGTCGGCGGGGGCGATGCGGACGGAGCGGCCGAGGCGGTAGAAGACGATGCGGCGTTCGGCGATAAGTCGGCGGACGTAGCGGGGGCTCATGGAGATGCGGAGCGCGGCGTCTTCGATGGTCAGCAGTTCGCCCGTGGGGGCGGCTTGGGTGGGGGTGGTGATGGTGTCCTCCGGGACGGTGATGGGCTGGACCAGGTGGGGGTG
>Ga0265334_10001205_pt1 | contig 12651 bp, 9 predicted proteins | sample 42023metaG_FD_192442 | JGI IMG/M metagenome (GOLD analysis project Ga0265334, IMG submission 192442) | Rhizosphere microbial communities from Carex aquatilis grown in University of Washington, Seatle, WA, United States - 4-20-23 metaG | ecosystem: Host-associated > Plants > Roots > Rhizosphere >... | reverse complement strand
CGCCGGTGGTGACAACGCAATACGGCGCCATCCGCGGCTACAACGATGGCCACGTGAAGGTCTTCAAGGGTGTGCCGTACGGCGCGTCGACCGCCGGCACGAATCGCTGGCTGCCCGCGAAGCCGCCGAAGCCGTGGAAGGGTATCCGGGATGCAACCCGATATGGCGCAATGTCCCCGCAGCCGTTCGGCACACCGATGCCTGAAGAGACGGCCATGCTGCAGCGCGGCCCGATGTCGGAGGACATGCTGACACTCAACATCTATACACCGTCGATCGCTCGCCACACCGCCACGCACCCGGTGATGGTGTGGTTTCACGGCGGCGGCTTCGCCGCGGGCTCCGGCAACGCGACCTCGTACAACGGACACAATCTCGCCGAGAAAGACGGCATCGTGCTGGTGACCGTGACCCATCGGCTGAATGTATTCGGGTTCCTCTACCTCGCCGACCGCTTCGGTCCCGCCTACGCGGACTCTGGCAACGTCGGCATCCTGGACGCAGTCGCGGCACTACGCTGGGTGCGCGATAACATCGCGAGCTTCGGCGGCGATGCGAACAACGTGACGATACTCGGGCAGTCGGGGGGCGGTGCCAAGGTGACGGCGCTGATGGCGATTCCGGCCGCGAGGGGATTGTTCCGGCACGTGATCGCGGAGAGCGGCGCGGCGATTCGTGTGCAGTCGAAGGCGCAGGCCGCGGCCAGCGCACAGCAGCTCATCGACGCCCTGGGTGTCCGGACGATCGCCGAGCTGCAGGCCGTGCCGCAGGACAAGCTCGAGGACGCGTGGAGCGCGCTGCACCTGCCGACCGGGCCGGTCGTGGACGGGCGCACACTGTTCTTCAATCCTTTCGATCCGGTAGCACCCGAGATCTCGCGTGATGTACCGCTGATGCTCGGTACGACGGAGACCGAGGCAGTGTTCTTCGCGACCACGCCGCTGGATCCGATCGACGATGCGACGTTGCGCAGCGACGTGAAGAACGTGCTGCATGCGAGCGACGCGGACACGGACCTGATGATCCAGGTGTTCCGCAAGGCCTATCCTGGCAAGGACAACACCTACCTGTTCCAGCTGCTGGCCAGCCAGGCGAGTTTCCAGGAAGGCAGCACGACGCTCGCGGAGCGCAAGGCGGACCAGGGTGGCGCTCCGGTGTACATGTACTACTTCACGCACCACCTGTCGGTGCGCGACGGTAAGCTGCATGCCCCGCACACCGCGGAGATCCCGTTCGCGCTCGATAGCCTCGCCTCCTCTGAGCCCATCATTGGACCGGTCACGCCAGAGAAGCAGGCGCTGGCCGACCAGGTCAGCTCGGCGTGGGTCAACTTTGCACGCACCGGCAACCCGAACAATCCGAAGATTCCCGTCTGGCCGGCCTTCGACACGCACAACCGCGCGGTCATGATCATCGATGACCAGTGGAAGGCCGTGAATGATCCGCTGCACGACACGCGCCTCGCGGTGATCGCGTATCGGATGCGCAATCCCGGAGCTCCCGCGGGCGCGCCGACGCCGGCGCCAGCGGCCGCGCCGGCCCGCTAGTCCGGCCTCGAGGTTACCAGGCTCCGGTGTTCGGCATCGAGGTCCAGGGCTCCTGGGGCGGAAGCGCCGATCCCTTCTGCAGCAGTTCGACCGACACCTGATCCGGCGATCGCACGAATGCCATCCGGCCGTCGCGCGGAGGACGGCTGATCGTGACGCCGTGGCTCATCAGATGCCTGCAGGTCGCGTAGATGTCATCGACCTCGTAGGCGACGTGGCCGAAATTGCGGCCTCCGGTGTAGGCCTCCGGATCCCAGTTCCACGTCAATTCGATTTGGGCCGCGTCATCGCCAGGAGCCGCGAGAAAGACCAGCGTGAACCGCCCCTTTTCATTGTCGATCCGGCGCAGTTCTCGCAGCCCGAGCGCATCGCAGTAGAAACGCAGCGAAGCGGCCAGATCGGTGACCCTTACCATCGTGTGCAGGTAGCGCATTGCGCAAGCATGCAACAGCGCGCGCCAGGCCGCCAGCGGTGTCCGCAGTCGCGCCCAAGCGCTTGAATCGGCGGCTCGATTAGAGGACAGTACTAAGTCAGAAGAACGAGGCACGGGGAGCTGCGATGCCCAGTCTGCACGTGAATGGCCGCGAGCGCGTCCTGCCCGACGGCATCGATCCGGCCACCCCGCTGCTGTGGGTGTTGCGTGATGCGCTGGGCCTGGTCGGAACCAAGTACGGATGTGGCGCGGGCTACTGCGGAGCCTGCACGGTGCACCTGGATGGTACTCCCGCACGCTCCTGCTCGGTGCCGGTTTCGCAGGCGCTGACGCGGCAGATCACGACCATCGAGGGTCTGGCCGCCAGCGACGGTCATCTGCACCCGCTGCAACAGGCGTGGATCGACATCGACGTGCCGCAATGCGGCTACTGCCAGGCCGGTCAGATCATGACGGCCGCTGCGCTGCTGCGGCAGAAGCCACAGCCGACCGATGAGGATATCGATGCCGCGATGACCGGCAACCTGTGCCGCTGCGCGACGTACCTGCGCATCCGCGCGGCAATCCACAGCGCCGCGCAAATGCCGCAGCCCAAGGGAGGCACCGCCCGTGGCACCTGAACCGACTGGCGCTGCGCTCGCGCGCGGCGCGCTCGAGGCGGCCCTGGCGGATGAACCTGCCGCTGCTGGCGATGGCATGCAGATCCGGATCACCGCGTGCTCGCGCCGCCAGTTCCTGAAGGCTACCGGACTCGCCGGCGGTGGTCTGCTGCTGGCTCTGAGCTGGCGCGCGGGCGGCGCGCGGGCGGCGACGCCAGGCACCTCAGGGTCTGCGGGAGCCGACGCGGGCCGTGAATGGACGCTCAGCGCGTACCTGCGCATCGCACCGGACAATTCGGTGCTGATCGTGAACAAGGGGCCGGAGATTGGTCAGGGCATCAAGACCACCTTTCCGATGATCATCGCCGAAGAGCTCGATGCCGACTGGTCGCGCGTGCGCATCGAGCAGGCGCCGGTCGATCCGGCCATCTATGGACCCCAGGGAGCCGGCGGCTCGCGCTCGGTGCCGAACAACTGGGACCGGCTGCGACAGGCTGGTGCGGTCGCACGTGCGATGCTGGTGGCCGCGGCCGCGCAGCGGTGGGAAGTCGGAGCCGAGGAGCTGAGCACGCGCGATAGCGTGGTCACGCACCTGTCCTCGGGCCGACATTCGACTTATGGCGAGCTCGCGCAGGTCGCCTCGACCCTGCCGGTTCCCGACCCACAGACCATCAAGCTCAAGGACCGCAAGAACTACCGGCTGCTGGGGCAGCGCATCGGCGGCGTCGACAATGCGAAGCTCGTGACCGGTCAGGCGCTGTTCGGCATCGACACGCAGTTGCCGGGCATGCTCTATGCCGTCTACGAGAAGTCTCCCGCGTATGGCGGCACCGTCGCGAGCGCGAATGTCGAGGAAGTGCGCGCGCTGCCCGGTGTGCAGGATGCATTCATCACCGCCGGCGAGCCGATCGGCGACGCGCCTCCCGGCGTCGTGATCATCGCGAATTCCACCTGGGCCGCGTTCAGCGCAAAGAAGCGCCTGCAGGTGCAGTGGAACACGAGCGCCGCCTCGGCCGACAGCTGGAGCGGCGCGCAGAAGACGGTGCAGACCCTGGTCAACGAGCACGGCGCACAGGTCGTCACCAAGGTCGGGGACTGCGACAAGGCGCTGCGCGCCGCGGCGCAGACCGTCGCGGCGCTCTACACGTGCCCGTTCGCCTCGCACGCGCCGCTCGAGCCGCAGAACACGACTGCGTGGGTGCACGATGATGGCATCGAGCTATGGACCCCGAGCCAGAATGCGGACCGCGGACGCGCGATGCTCTCCAAGGCACTGAACCTGCCGCTCGAAAAGGTGACGGTCCACCAGACGCGCGTCGGTGGTGGTTTCGGCCGCCGGCTCATGACTGACTACATGGCCGAGGCGGCACTGGTGGCGCAGCGCGTGAAGGTGCCGGTCAAGCTGATGTGGACACGCGAAGACGACATGCAGCACGACTACTATCGCGTCGGTGCGTTCCATGTTTTCCGCGGCGGACTGGATGCACAGGGTCGCCTGATCGCGTGGCGCGACCACATGATCACTTACAGCGCTGACGGGCAGCATCCGGTGGCCGGCGGCGGCTTGAGCGACCAGGAATTCCCCTCGCAGCTGATCCCGAATCTCGAATATACGCAGACCATGCTGCCGCTCGGCACGCGCTGCGGACCCTGGCGGGCCCCCGGCTCGAACACGACGGCGTTCGCGATCCAGAGCTTCCTGCACGAAATGTCGGTGGCCGCGAAGCGCGATCACCTTGAGTTCCTGCTCGAGATCATGGGGGACCCGCGCTGGCTGCCGCCTCAGACCGATCGCGCGCTCAACACCGGCCGCGCGGCGGCCGTGATCAAGCTCGCAGCCGAGCAAGGCGGCTGGGGGCGTACGATGCCGGCCGGGCGCGGACTCGGCCTCGCATTCCATTTCAGCCATGCCGGACATTTCGCCGAGGTCGCCGAGGTCAGCGTGAGCCCGGAGCAACGCATCACCGTGCATCGCGTGACCGTCGCCGGCGATATCGGCCCGGTACTGAACCGTAGCGGTGCGGAGAACCAGTGCCAGGGCGCGGTGATCGACGGCCTGAGCACGATGCTCGCGCTGGAGATCACGATGGAGCAAGGGCGCGTCGAGCAGAGCAATTTCGGCGACTATCCTTTGCTGCGCATGGCGCATGCGCCGCCGGTCGACGTGCATTTCATCGAATCGGAGTTTTCACCCACCGGGTGCGGCGAACCGGCGCTGCCGCCGCTCGCGCCCGCGATCTGCAACGCGATCCACGCGGCCACGGGAGTGCGCGTACGCACTCTCCCGCTGAGCCGCTCCGGCTACCGCGTCTGAGCGACACGGCCAGCAGCTCGGCGGGTGCAAGGCTGCGCGCGGCGCTCGAGGCCGAGCGCCCGCTGCAGGTGGTAGGCGCCGTCAATGCGTATACGGCGCTGCTGGCCCGTGAGCAGGGCTTCCGCGCCCTGTACCTGTCAGGTGCCGGGGTCGCGAACGCCTCCTTCGGCCTGCCGGATCTCGGCATGACTTCGCTCACAGAGGTCTGTGAGGACGCGCGACGCATCACCGGCGCCTGTGCGCTGCCATTGCTGGTCGATGCGGACACCGGCTGGGGCTCGGCCTTCAATATCGCGCGCACCTGCGCCGAGCTGATCCGCGCCGGCGCGGCCGGCATGCACCTCGAGGACCAGGTCGCCGCCAAGCGCTGTGGCCACCGGCCGGGCAAAGCGCTGGTCCCGGCGGCGGAGATGTGCGACCGGCTCAAGGCGGCCCTCGACGCTCGTACCGATCCGCACTTCGTGATCATGGCGCGCACCGATGCGCATGCGGTCGAGGGGCAGCACGCGGCGCTCGAGCGCGCGAGCCTGTACGTCGAGGCGGGTGCCGACATGATCTTTGCCGAGGCGCTCTCGACGCTGGAGGAGTACCGGCAGTTTGCCGCACGCGTGCCGGTACCGGTGCTCGCGAACCTGACCGAGTTCGGCCGCACTCCGCTGTTCACTCGCGCCGAGCTCGGCGCGGCCGGCGTACGGGTCGTGCTATACCCGCTCTCGGCGTTCCGGGCGATGAGCCGTGCAGCGCTCGATGTGTTTGCCGCGATCCGGCACGAAGGCACGCAGGCCGGCGTGCTCACGCGCATGCAGACCCGCGATGAACTGTACGCAGTGCTCGGCTACCGCGCCTACGAGGCGCGGCTCGATGCGCTGTATGGCCGACCGGATGGGGCCGCGTGAGCACCGAGCCGGCCGCACCCGGCGGCAATCTCGCCACTGCAACGCGGGTGAAGAAATCCGTCGCGCTCTCCGGCGTCGTCGCGGGCAACACCGCGATCTGCACCGTCGGCCAGTCCGGCAATGACCTGCACTATCGCGGCTATGACATTCTGGACATCGCGACCCGCTGCGAATTCGAGGAGATCGCGCACCTGCTGGTGCACGGACGCCTGCCGAACCGGCACGAACTGACCGGCTACAAGCGTTATCTGCAGTCGCTGCGCGGATTGCCGGCGGACCTGCGCCGCGCGCTGGAGACGCTGCCGGCCGCTGCCCATCCGATGGATGTGCTGCGCACCGGTGTCTCGGTACTCGGCTGCCTGCTGCCGGAGGGCGCGGCCCATGCGCCCGAGGGTGCGCGGGCAATCGCGGATCGGCTGCTCGCCTCGCTCGGCTCGATGCTGGCCTACTGGTATCACTACAGCCACGACGGCGAGCGCATCCGCCCCGAAACCGCGGACGACTCGATCGGCGGCCATTTCCTGCATCTGCTGCACGGCCGGGTACCGGACGGCGCGTGGGTGCGCGCGATGCACACGTCTCTGATTCTCTATGCCGAGCACGAGCTGACGGCCTCGACCTTCGCGGCCCGCGTGATCGCCGGCACCGGATCGGACCTCTATTCCTGCATCACCGGCGCGATCGGCGCGCTGCGTGGCCCGAAGCACGGGGGCGCCAACGAGGCCGCGTTCGAGGTGCAGCAGCGCTACGCCGACCCCGATGCGGCCGAGGCGGACCTGCGCACCCGGCTCGAACGGCGCGAAGTGATCATCGGCTTCGGCCACCCGGTCTACACGCAGAGCGATCCTCGCAACGGCATCATCAAGCAGGTGGCCGCCACCTTGAGCCGCGAATCCGGCGATGAGCGCGCGTTCCGGATCGCCGAGCGCATCGAGCTGGTGATGGGAGCGGCCAAGGGCATGTTCGCGAACCTCGACTGGTACTCCGCAGTGGCCTACCACCGCATGGCAATACCCGCAGCGATGTTCACGCCGCTGTTCGTGCTCGCGCGCACCAGCGGCTGGGCCGCGCACGTGATCGAGCAGCGCCAGGACGGCAAGATCATCCGTCCGGCCGCGCAGTACGTCGGGCCCGCGAACCGCGAGTTCGTGCCGCTCGAGGCGCGTCCCTGAGGTGACCAACCCCGACCCGCGCGCAGCGCAGCGACCGCAGCCGGACGCGGTGCTGCGCACGATTGCGCAATACGTGTGCGAGGCGCCGATCGCCAGCACCGCGGCCTACGACAGTGCGCGCCACTGCCTGATGGATTCGCTGGCCTGCGCGTTCCTGGCGCTGCGCTACCCCGCCTGCGCCCGGCTGCTCGGACCGGTGGTTCCAGGCGCCGCGTTGAGCGGTGGCGCCCGCGTTCCGGGTACCACCTTCGAGCTCGATCCGGTACAGGCGGCGTTCAACATTGGAGCGATGATCCGCTGGCTGGATTTCAACGATACCTGGCTCGCGGCCGAATGGGGCCATCCGTCTGACAACCTGGGCAGCATCCTGGCGGTTGCCGACTACCAGGCGCGCCGCACCACAGGAACCCACGGTTCATTGAGCGTGCGCGACGTGCTCACCGCGATGATCAAGGCCCACGAGATCCAGGGTGTGCTCGCGCTCGAGAACAGCTTCAACCGCGTCGGGCTCGATCACGTGCTGCTGGTGCGCGTCGCCTCGACCGCGGTGGCCACGGCGCTGCTCGGCGGGACCACGGAGCAGGTCGTGAACGCACTCTCCAATGCGTGGCTCGACGGCGGCGCGCTGCGCGCCTACCGCCATGCACCCAACACCGGTTCGCGCAAGAGCTGGGCCGCCGGCGATGCGACCAGCCGCGCGGTGCGCCATGCGCTGATGAGTCTCGCCGGCGAGATGGGCTATCCGTCCGCCCTGAGCGTGCGCACCTGGGGGTTCTGCGATGCGCTCTACGGCGGGCGCCCCATCCTGCTGCCGCGTCCGCTCGGCAGCTATGTGATGGAAAACGTGCTGTTCAAGATTGCCTACCCGGCCGAGTTCCATGCCCAGACCGCGGTGGAGGCGGCGCTCCGGCTGCATCCACTGGTCCGCGCTCGCATCGAGCAGATCGAGCGCATCGATCTCGAGACGCAGGAGCCCGGGCTGCGGATCATCGACAAGACCGGCCCGCTCGCCAATCCGGCCGACCGCGACCATTGCCTGCAGTACATGGTTGCGGTGGCGCTGCTCACCGGCATGCTGCGGGCGGAAGACTACGAGGACGCAATGGCCGCGGATCCGCGCATCGACGCGCTGCGGGCGCGGATGCAGGTGCGGGAGAACCCGGCGTTCACGGCCGAGTACTACGCGCCAGACAAGCGCTACATCGGCAATGCCGTCCAGGTGCAATTCAACGACGGGACCAGCACGCCGCGCGTACGGGTGGACGTGCCGCTCGGGCACCGCGAGCGGCGCGCCGAGGCGCTGCCATTGCTGCGTGCGAAGTTCGATGGCGCCGTCGACGGCCACTTCCCGCCCGCGCAGGCGGCACGGGTGCGTGCGTTGTTCGAGGACTCGCAGCGACTCGATGCGATGCCGGTCGGGGAGTTCATGGCGGCACTCGCCCTGTAAAGCCCTGCTTGCACCGGAAGCCTTGAATGCACCTGAAGCCCTGCTTGCTGCTGAATCCCCGCTTATTCCGGCTCCGGCTGCGACACGTCTTCGGTAAATCCGCCGTAGCTCCCGTTCGCGTACAGCAGTGGCCTGTCGGGCGCCGGCGCGGTCCGCACCGCCTGCACTGCCCCAAGGATCACGCGATGCGTGCCCACGTCCATGACCTGGGCGATTCGGCAATCGAAGCTCGCGAGCGCGCTCACGAGCAGCGGGGCGCCGGTGAGCAGCGTAGTCCAGCGCGCTCCCTGGAAACGCTCCTCGCTGGCCACACGGCGGGCGAAGCGATGGGCCAGCGCCCGATCGCCCACTCCCAGCACGTTCACGGCAAACGCACCGGCCTCGCGGATCACGTCATGCGAGCGGTTGTCCCGGTTCACGCAGATCAGCAGCACCGGCGGTTCGGCCGAGACCGAACATACCGCAGTGGCCGTCAGTCCCACGCGTCCGCCGTCCGGCCCCAGCGACGTGATGATGCAGACCCCACCGGCAAGTTGCCGCATGCCAGCCTTGAAGGACGCGGAATCGATCGAGTCACCAGGCTGTGCTTGCATCCGAAATCACCCCGCCGGCGTGCGACCGGTGCTGCTCTCAGGGACAGCTGCTGACATCGCCCGGACCGCCGGGACGGAACTGCGCGCTGTCGGCATACACTCGGCCTTCGAAGCGCTGGTAGTCCAGCACAGTGATGCGCCCGTCCGCGGCCGGCGCCGAGACCGCAACACAGTGCTGCGCGGATCCGGACACAGGCCTGCCGGTGCGCAGCGCTTCCTCCAGCACACGGCCGACGAGCTTCCCATGCGGGTGTGGTTGAAGATGCAGCAGCCGCTCGAGTGTCGGGGCCACGTCCGCGTTGCTGACGGGCAGCGTGTCCTGAAATCCCGCTCGGAAGTCCGGACCCAGGGCCGCCATGAAATTGAACGTATTGTCACGTCCGAAGCCGCCATGCATACCCTGTCCCTGCTGCAGCGGAGTGTCGGCGATCAGCACCGCGTGCTGCAGCGGGTCGTCCGCGAGCCCGCCCGCGAATTCGGGCAGGAAGGTGCGAAAGGACACGACGATCGTCGGTACCGGCAGGCGGGCAGCGCCCTCGAGCGCGATGCTCGAGAGTGGCAACGCCCCGGGCAGCGGCCCGAAGCGGTCGTCGACGAACAGCGCGCCGACGTAGTCGAGACCGGCGAGCAGCGCGAGCACACGTTGCACCTGCGGACCTTGCGCATTCGGCAGATACAGCAGGTCCGAGCCGCCATTGGCGGCGACGATCACGTCGGCATTGCGCGCAGCCGAATCACCTGCGGTGCCGCCGATCACGCCATTGCCGGCGCGTGGATGCGCGCCCGGCGCCACGGGCTGGTACCGATTGTCGGGATCGAACAGCGGCTCGTGCAGCAGCTGCGCGAGATCGAGCGCGAGGAAGCCGGGCGGCAGGAAGCCCTCTGGCACGTCCGGATAGTGCGCCAGCGCAGCCGGACTGTCAGTGCCGTGACCTTGGGCATCCAGGTCGCGCTTGCTGATCGTGGCGTAGCCATGATCGGAGACCACGAACACATCGGTGCGCCGCGCGAGATTGGCGTGCGTGCGCAGGTACTCGAGCAGCGTGCGCAGCTCCTGATCGGCGTGACGCACGGCGGCACGTGATGTGGGCCCGTTGATGCCCGGGGAGAGCGCATTGAGGCTGTCACCCTGGTTGTGCTGCGTGCCATCGGGATCGCGCGACCAGTACACCAGCGCGAACGGCGCCTGACGCTGCCCGAACAGCGGCAGCACGGCTTTCGTGGCGACGTCCAGGAACCAGGACTGCTGCGCCCAGTTGGCCACATGGGTACCGGGCGTGCGGCTGTCGCCCGCGCTCTGCATCCGGGGCGGCGCGGCATGCGACAGCCCGGCGCTGTCGAACGCCAGCTCGAGCGCTGGTCCGAGCGGAGGTGCCTCGCCGCCGGTGGCGTCGTCGATCACGATGGTCCGAGGCACCTCGAACGCCCCTTTGCGCGGTGCGAGCTCGCTGACGTCCTGGAGCGCTACCGGACCCAGCTTGCCGATCGCGGCGGTGCTGTAGCCGCGCTCCCGCGCCATCGCCAGCAGGCTGTCCTCGCCGAGGAAATTGCCACCGAAGTGCCCGTCCAGATCCCCGATCGCCACGTCGCTCTCGATGAACGGCGTGCTGCCCTCGATCTGCCGGCCGAATTCTCCGTGCTCGAACAGTCGGTATCCCGTGTACAGTGAATTACCGAAGTCACCGGTGTCGCCCAAATAGTGCCCGGTCGCGAGCGCCGCCGCGTTCGGCGTCGTGAACGTCGGGAACAGTGCGTGGCTGTTCGGGAAGCTGGTGCCATGCGCGCGCAGCGCATAGAGCGCCGGCGCATCCTCCGCCGTCACGGAGCCGGGGCGCAGGCCATCAGCGACGAAGATCAGCACGTTGCGGGGTTCTGCCGCAGGCGTCGCGGCGCGTGCGCCGGCGAGGGCTCCCAGCGCGGCCAACGCCGCCAGCAATGCGATGGCGCCGCCGCGCGCGGCAGGCTCAGGCAACGGGAACGCCGGCGGCCTTGGCCGCGATCGAGCCGATCAGCTTGTCGAACGGGGCATTGAACTTGGCGATCCCCTCCGTCTCCAGCCGTGTGGTCACGGCGTCGAGATCGATCCCGAGCGCCCCGAGCCCCTCGATGACGCTGCGCGCCTCGTGCAGGTCGAGCGTCAGACGCGTCTCGGGCTGGCCATGGTCGCGATACGCGTCAATGGTCTCGAGCGGCATCGTGTTGATCGTGTCGGCCCCGATCAGCGCCTCCACGTACTTGACGTCGCTGAACTGCGGATCCTTGGTGCTGGTGCTGGCCCAGAGCAGTCGCTGCACGCGCGCGCCGCGAGCCGCCAGCACGTGGAAGCGCTCGTGCGCGAATACATGGCGGTACATCTGGTAGGCCAGCCTGGCACTGGCGATCGCCACGCGCCCGCGCGCCGCGCGCGCCGCACTGGCGCGCGGCTCGCCGCCCGCGATCAGCGCATCGAGCATTGGATCGACCAGCGAGTCGATACGGCTCACGAAGAAACTCGCGACACACGCCACCGTGGCGAGCGGCAACCCGCGTCGCAGCCGGGCCTCGAGCCCCTCGAGGTACGCATCGATCACAGCCCGATAGCGTGGGAGCGCAAACAGCAGCGTCACGTTGACGTTGATGCCTTCGCCGATCAGCTCCCGGATCGCAATCAGTCCCGCGTCGGTGCCCGGCACCTTGATGAAGACGTTCGGGCGGTCCAGCGCCCGCCACAGGCGCTTGCCCTCGGCGATCGTACCGGCGGCATCATGCGCCAGATGCGGATTGACCTCGAGACTCACGTAGCCGTCGCCACCACGGGACGTGTCGTACACGGCGCGGAACTGGTCTGCCGCCTGCTGCACGTCGCGCTGGCTCAGCGCCTCGTAGATCTGGGACGACCCTTGTCCGCGGCCTGCGAGCGAGCGGATCTCGGCATCGTAGCTCGTGCTGGCGGCAATCGCGTGCTCAAAGATCGCCGGATTGGAGGTCATGCCGCAGACCCCGTCCTGCTCGATCAGCTGCTGCAGGCCCCCGCCGGCGAGCAGGTCGCGATGGATATAGTCGATCCACACGGACTGACCAAGAGTACGCAGTCCCAGGAGTGGATTGGTGAGCATATCGCGTCTGCCTTAAGCGCACGTTGTGCGGCATTGTACCCCCCGGGTACCGACAGCGGATAGCGCGGGAGCTAGTGCGGTGCTGTGACGGGCGGCGTTGGCGCGGCAGCGGGCGCAGCGGACGTCGGTGGCGCGGAAGGCGGGGGCGCCGCGGCGGGTGTCGCGGCCAGGCTCGCGCCCAGTTCACCGGGCGGCACTGCCGCCTTGGCATCGGCACGCAATGCGGCGTCCTCTGCTTCCTTGGTCATTACGATGATGCTAATGCGTCGGTTGATCGGATTGCGCGGATTGTCCTTGTCGAACAGCACCGCGGAGGAGAGGCCGATCACACGCGCGACCTTGTCGACCGCAATGCCGCCGCCTTCGAGTGCGCGTCGCGCCGCATTCGCGCGATCCGAGGACAGGTCCCAGTTGGTGTAACCGGCCTGCGCGACGTAGGGTGTGGTGTCGGTGTGCCCGGAGATGCTGATGCGGTTCGGGACCGAGTTCAGGTACGGGGCCAGTTCGTGCAGGATGCTCGCGGTGTAGTCCTTCAGGCGCGCGCTGCCCAGGTCG
>Ga0265334_10001203_pt1 | contig 12660 bp, 12 predicted proteins | sample 42023metaG_FD_192442 | JGI IMG/M metagenome (GOLD analysis project Ga0265334, IMG submission 192442) | Rhizosphere microbial communities from Carex aquatilis grown in University of Washington, Seatle, WA, United States - 4-20-23 metaG | ecosystem: Host-associated > Plants > Roots > Rhizosphere... | reverse complement strand
TGCCGCTCGATGGCGATATCGCCGGGAAGCCGCCCGAGCCCGAGCCGCGTGACGAGGGGCCACGCCAACCCGGCAACCAGAAGAACGACCCCCGCCACGATCAGGATGCGCCGAATATCCATGGCACTGCCGTTTTCCCAAGCGCCGTCAGGTTCAGCATGTACTCCCCCGCGGTCACTCCGCCGCCAGCCGATGCACCGCGAAGGCCTCTTCGACCTCGGACCACAGGGTCCGGAATCGCTTCTCCTCGAATGCGCAGAACGCCACAATCCGTTCCTGCGCCGCCGGGTCCTTTTCTTTCAACAGCGACATCATCTCGGCCAGATGGTGTTCCTCCTCCCCAAGGACGCTGCGGAGCGTCAACCCCGCCTTCTGTTCCATCAGCACCAGTTGATAGATGCGGTATATCCAGACGGCGCGAAGCTCCACGATCAGCGACATGTATAGATAAGGAAGTTCCGCCGGGGCCTCGCCCAGCGCGCCGGATATTTCCGCATCCAGCCGGTCCATATAGCCCCGCGCCGAAGCCGCAGCCATGGTGTTCGCCGGCATGTAATCGAGCGGCCGGTGCGCCATCTTCTCGGCGGCACGCTTGAAGAAGAGCGCGTGCCGGCCCTCCTCGGCGAGATGTTTCAGCATTTCCAGTCCCGCTTCGCGCATCGCCGGGCAGGTCATGATCTTGCGGTTGCCGATATGCTCGAGCAGCGACAACATATTCAGGAACCGCGCATGCAACGCCCGCTCCCCACATAGCGCCGTCAGCCGCTCGCGCACACGAGGCGCAAGCCGGTGATTGCGTTCTTCAAATGTGTACCAGGGCGAGGGAGTCATGGATCGTTCCATATATGCGGTCCAATTCATACGCGCCGATGCAATAAGGCGGCATGACATAAATCACATTGCCGAGGCTGCGCAGCAGCACGTTCTTCTCAAGATAGAACGCGTTCAGCGCAGGGCCAAGGGCAGCCAAATAGCCTGCGTCCGCAACGCGCAGTTCGATGGCCGCAATGGTGCCTGTATGGCGGGTATCGGCTACCACATCCAGACCGGAAAACGATGCAAGCCCGCGTTCATGGTAAATTTCTATGGCCCGAATGCGCTCGAACACGGGCTCGTCATCCCAGATTTCGAGATTGGCAAGCGCTGCCGCACAGGCAATTGCGTTGCCGGTATAAGACGAGCTGTGAAAAAAGGTCTTGCTCCGATCGGTGGAATAGAAGGCGTCGTAAATCTCTTCGCTCGCGAGCGTAACGCCCATCGGCAGGAAACCGCCCGTCAATCCTTTCGACAGGCACATCAGATCGGGCGACACGCCCGCCTGCTCGCAGGCGAACATCGTCCCGGTGCGGCCGAAGCCCGTCATTACTTCATCCGCAATGAAGAAAATCCCGTGCTGCCGGCACAACGCCGCGAGGTCGGCAAGCACGTTCGGCGGATACATCTTCATCCCGCCCGCGCCCAGCACGAGCGGCTCGACGATCATCGCGGCAAAGGATCGGGAATCGGCGTTCAGCAGCGTCTCCAGCGCTTCCACGGTTCGCCGTTCTTCACCGCGCGCGGGAAACGGAACATAGGCGACATCGAACAGCATCGGGTCGTAGGGCGCGTTGAAGATGCCGCGCTGACCGACCGACATCGCGCCGAACATGTCGCCATGATAGGCGTGCTCCATGGCGATGATGCGGTGGCGCGGGGCTCCGCGATGGTGCCAGCAGCCGACCGCCATCTTGATCGCGACTTCAACCGCGGTGGAGCCGCTGTCCGAATAAAAGGCGTGTGCGAGCCCCCTGGGCGCGACCGCAAGCAGTTTGCGGGCAAGCGTTTCTGCCGGCCGATGCGTGAAGCCCGCGAAGATCACCTGTTCGAGCTTTCCGGCTTGGGCTGCAATGGCTTTGGCGATGTGCGGATGGCCGTGGCCATGCGTGTTCACCCACCAGGAGGAAATCGCGTCCAGAATGGCGCGGCCGTCCGATGTGTAGAGGGTTGCGCCCTCCGCGCGCTCGATTTCAATCGCCTCGCCCGCGAGCCCATGCTGGGTGAACGGGTGCCAGATACGGGATTTTTCATCCGCCATCGGCCGCCTCGAAATCCTGCGCGTCAAAATGGGCGGCGAAGCCATCGCGCAGGGAAGCGGCATCGAGCGCGGGGAGAATCGGCAAACGGCCAAGCCGCTTCACGTTGCTCATCTCCGCGATGGTGCGTTCGCTGTCGGGCATGGAGTGGCCCACGAAGATCACGCCGAGCACGCCGATACCGCGCCGCCTCAACGCTTCCAGCGTGAGCAGCGTGTGGTTGATCGTACCAAGCTCCGTGCGCGCGACTACAATGGCCGGTGCGCCCCAACGCGCGAACAGTTCGATTTGCAGCGTCGTGCGGTTGATCGGGACCAGAACGCCGCCCGCGCCCTCCACGATCAGCCGGTTCGCCCGCGCGTCCTCCGGCAAATCCAGATCGGCCGGATCGATTTCGATGCCGTCCAATTCGGCGGCGCGATGCGGCGACAAGGGTTGGCTCAGGATATGCCGCTCCTTGAGGAAACGCGCCGGCGGCAGACCGGTCAGCGCTGCCACGCGTTGCGTGTCGGTGCCATCCTCCGTGCCCGATTGGATCGGCTTCCAATACCGCGCCTCCAGCGCGAGCATCAGCATCGCGGATACAACGGTTTTTCCGATGCCGGTATCGGTCCCCGTGACGATCAGCGTTCTCATGAGGTTGCTGTTGCCGTTTGCAGGGTCGCGCCCAAGGCTTCGATTTCCGCCTCGGTACGGTCGGCATGGATCGAGATCCTGAGACGCGAGCTTCCTTCCGGTACGGTGGGAGGACGCACGGCGCGTACATCGAACCCGTGTCCCTGCAGCGCAAGGGCGATCTTCAGCGCGTACGCCTCGGCGCCAAGGATGACGGGGATGATCTGGCTTCCAGCGAAAGGCGCGCCCGGCGAAAGACGCGCATGGGCGAATTCCGCGAGCTTCAGCACGCGCGCGCGCCGCCAGGGTTCCTCATCGATCAATTCCAGCGCCCGCGAGACGGCGGCGGCCAGATGCGGCGGCGGCGCCGTGCTGTAGATGAAGGCCCGCGCCCGGTTGATGAGATAATCCACGACTTCGCCCGATGCACAGATGAGCGCGCCCGAAACGCCCAGCGCCTTGCCGCAGGTGTGCAGGCTGATCCAATTCTCGTTCTGGAGGCCTTCCCCGAGGCCCCGCCCGCGCGCGCCGAATACGCCGGTGGCATGGGCTTCGTCCACCACCAGGGTGGCGTCGTGCGCGCGCGCGATGGCGTCGAGCTCCTTTAGCGGCGCGAGATCGCCGTCCATGCTGTAGACCGATTCCACCGCGATGAAGACACGCCGCGCGCCGGCATCGCGGGCGCGGCGGACGGCGCCGGCAAACGCATCCGCATCGTTGTGCCCTGCGCGATAGCGCGCTGCGGGCGAGGCGTGCACGCCTTCCTTGACGCTCGCATGGATGCGCTCATCGAAGACCACCGCGTCATGGCGTTCGGCGAGCGTGCTGAACAGCGCGTAATTGGCGATGAAGCCGCTGCACATGAACAGCGCCTTTTCGCTGCCGAAGAACGCTGCGGCGGACGCTTCCAATTGTTCATGCGCCGGATGGTTCCCCCGCAGCAGCCGCGATCCGCCGGCCCCTACCGCTCCATCCTTCGCCAGCGCGGTCAGGATCGCTTCGCGCAATGCGGGATGCCGCGACAGCGAAAGATAATCGTTCGACGTAAAATCGGTGCCCGCCGGAAGCGACAATGTCCGTTCGCGCGCTTTATGCCGCAGCCGCTCCATTTCGGCGGCAATGCCGGGAACGGGCACCGTCACCTCGCAGCCCGATTGGGACCGAACTCGACGCTCTGGGTTGTACGCAGCGGTTGCGGGAAAAGCGCGAGGAGATCCATCATTTCCTGCGGCATCTCCTTGCTGACCGGCAACCCGAGTGCCGCGGCCTCCTGCGGGGTAATCGGATAATCATGCGTCCAGCGTCCGCTGGTGAGCTGTTCGGCCAGCGCCATCGCCGCCTCCTGCGTCATGGGCAGGCGCAGCAGTTCGCAGGCCTGGCGCCGCAACTGATCGATCGCCTTCTGCCCGACATCGGCGAAAATCAGCGTTTGGTCGTCGATCTCCGAGAGCGGCTTTTCGCTCGCCACCTTGATGATGGAGGCCGCGGGCATGCCGTTGATCTGGGGATCGATGGGCCCGAGCATCGCGTGTTCGCTCATCACGATGGAATCCGCGCCGAGCGCGATCAATGTCCCGCCCGACATTGCGAAATGCGGCACGAACACGGTCACGCGCCCGGGATGGGCGCGGAGCGCGCGTGCGATCTGGAGGGCCGCCAGCGCAAGCCCGCCCGGCGTATGCAGGATGATGTCCAAGGGCTGCTCGGGCGGTGTGGTGCGTATGGCGTTCAGGACCTTTTCGGCGTCCTCCATGTCGATATAGCGCGCGATGGGAAAGCCGAGGAAGCGCATGGATTCCTGACGGTGGATCACGGCGATGACCCGGGATTGCCGCGCCGTCTGGATGCTGGCGATCTTGGACGCGCGCATCGCCTGGAGCCAGCGCGAGGCGATGAGCGGCTGCAGCGCCAGGAAGATGAAGAAAATCCAGAACAGATTGGTGATGCTCATGGTCGGGGGCCTTGCGCGTGCACAGGCGCCCATCATGGAGCAACCGCGCCTCTTTGTCCGCCCGGAATGGGCGTGACTTTGTTGACGGGTCGTCCCCCGCCGCTATGATCCCGGCGGCCGGTTCATTCCCTGACATTGCCCCCGTGGCGGAATCGGTAGACGCGGCAGACTCAAAATCTGTTGCCTTCACGGGCGTGCTGGTTCAAGTCCGGCCGGGGGCACCATTGACGTGCCGGGTCTGTCCGTTGGCACGGGCACTCTGCCCGCATTTTGATTCCGGCCGATCCGAGATGTTGTTCGCGCTCGCAGCAAAGCCCCTGAGCTAAGCCGAGCGCGGTTAGGCGGTGCCGGCGCTTTCGCCGCTTCGCGCGGTTCTTTCCGCGACCCGCTCCAGATTTCCCGCAAGCCGCTCATAGCCGTCTGCGAGCCGTTCGAGGGTCTCGCGGCATTGCACGTCACGGGTGATGTCTGCGGTGGTTCTTATCTCTTCGGCCCGGAGGCGGTAAGCCTCAGCTTGACGGATTATGCTCTCGATCACGGTGTATTCGGGCATGATTTGTGCCGCGCGAAACAATGAAAACGTTTTCAATGGCATTTGGGATCCGCGAAAGAAGTTTCACATGTCCAAAATCTCCGGCACGGACGTTCCGTCTGCGGAGTACCCGGCGAACGCGCCGATTCACGGGAAAATAAGCGTGTGTTCAAAATTGCACGGGAGTACAGTCCGGCGATGATCCCGGCCTATCGAATCTATTTCATCGACCGACTCGGCAAGTTCCGCTGGCCTCATGATCTGCAGGCCAACGAGGACGATGAAGCCTTGGCTTTGGCGCTGGCGCTGCAATATGCGCGCTCCGATGTCGAGATCGGGATCGAGCTCTGGCAGGGCGCGCGCTTCATCCTTGGCACGTCGTATCGCAGTCCAGCCGAACTACAGGAGAATTGGGACGATGTCTGCGCCCGCCGCCGTGAATTGCTGGAGCAGGCCGAAGAAGCCCTGTTCAACAGCCAGGGTGTGATCGCGCACAGCCAAAACCTGCTCGACAAGATCGAGGTCGCGCGCAGCGGAATCGAGGCCGCAAAAAAATCGAGTGTGACAGAAGCTTGAAACCTCGGCGCATTGCAAAGGCTCTGGACCGACTTTATGCTGGCCGTCGCGATGGCGTCTCGTCAGAAGAAGCGCACCTGTTGACTACTGGACTCGCCTATGTTGCGCGCCTGGCCGTGACAGCCGAAACTTCCTTCCGATAGCGCCTGACCGCACCCGCAAGAGCATGTCGCCTTGCGGGAACTGACGACAGGACTGTTGTTATGACGATCGGAACCGTGAAGTTCTTCAACACCACCAAAGGATTTGGATTTATCGCGCCCGAAGGCGGAGGCAAGGACGTGTTCGTCCACGCAACCGCGGTTCAGGCGGCGGGCTTGCGCAGCCTGGCCGAGGGCCAGCGCGTCTCTTTCGATGTCCAGCCCGATGCGCGGGGCGTGAAGGCCACGAACTTGAAGGCGCTCTGATCCCGCGCTCTTGGTAAGTGAAACGGCCGGCGGACCTTTTCCACCGGCCGTTTTCGTTGGTTCATCAGGCTGGCGTTCCCACACTTTCCGGCCCACGCTTTCCGGCCCATGCTTTCGGGCGTTTCGCACTGGCCTGCTTTGGGCTACCAATCGCCCGCCTCATGGATCGCATGGGCCGATTTGGGCGGCATCGAGCGCCGCATACGGGACGTCTTTGAACCCTGCCGCTTCAGACCGCGCGCCTTCGCGCCCGACCCTCATCGCGCTGATCGTCGCTGCCGCTTTTTTCATGGAGACGCTCGACGGCACCGTGATCGCGACCGCGCTTCCCGACATGGCGCGGTCCTTCGGCACGGGCGCCATTCAGCTCAGCATCGGAATCACGGCCTATATACTGACGCTTGCGATCTTTCTTCCGGCGAGCGGCTGGCTGGCCGACCGTTTCGGCACCCGCACGGTGTTCGGAGCCGCCATAGCGGCGTTCACGCTCACATCCATCGCCTGCGGGCTGGCGCCAAGTTTCGATACCTTCATCGCCGCACGGATCGCGCAAGGGGCGGCGGCGGCGCTGATGTCGCCGGTAGGCCGCCTTGTGGTGCTGCGCGCGACCGAAAAGCGCGATCTCCTTCGGGCCGCCGCGATCACCATCTGGCCGGGCCTGGTCGCTCCCGTGATCGGGCCGCCGCTTGGCGGGTTCATCTCCACCTATGCGAGCTGGCGCGGCATATTCCTGCTCAACGTGCCGCTCGGGATTGCCGGCGTGCTGATGGTGATGCGTTACGTGCCGCAATTTCGCGGAGACAGCAGGCGTCCCTTCGACAGCAAGGGATTCTGGCTCTCGGGGCTCGCGCTCGGCACGCTGATGTTCGGCTTCGACCGCATCGGCGTGCGGGAATGGTGGGCGGCCGGGGCCTTGATCGCCGCGGCCGTACTGCTCGGCGTGCTGGCGGTGCGGCATCTGGAGCGCCACGATCATCCGCTGGTGGAGCTTTCCTCCATGCGCGTGCACTCCTTTTCGGTGGGCGTGTGGACGGGAATCCTGTTCCGGATGGCGGTCGGCGCCACTCCGGTGCTCCTGCCTTTGATGTTCCAGCGCGGCTTCGGGATGACCGCCTTTGCGGCCGGTGTGCTGACACTCGGTTATGCCATCGGCAATATCGGCATGAAGCCGCTCACCACGCCGATCCTCAGGCGCTTCGGCTTTCGCGCGACCCTTGCGGTGGACACGGTGCTGTCCAGCGTTTGCATCCTGCTGTGCGGGTTCGTCTCGGCCTCCACGCCGCAATGGCTGACCACCGCGCTGCTGATCCTGACCGGCGGATTCCGTTCGCTGGGACTGACGGGCCTTTTCACGCTCCCCTTCGTCGATGTGTCGCCCGCGCAACGCACGGCCGCCAACACCCTTTCCAACATCACCTGGCAGGTGGGGATCGGCTTGGGCGTGGCCTTCGGATCGATCGCGCTTCAGGCTTCGCTGTTGTTGCGTGGAGCCGATGCGGACGCGTTGACCGCGTTCGACTTCCGCTTCGCGTTCGTCGCCGTCGCGATCATTGGGGCGCTGTCGCTGCCGGGCTTCATAAGCCTTTCCCCGCATGTGGGTGCGGAGGTCAGCGGCCATCGCGCGCGCCCCCCTGGGGAAGCCCGCCGGAACTGAGCTACGGGAGGGCTGCGCTCACCAGCTTATGCCGCCCGCCCTGTTTGCTTCCGGAGGCGCAGGCGCCGACGAATCGGCGCCCTGCCAAGTCCATTCCTCGCCCGACATCTCCTTCAGCTTGGGGACGGCGTTGCGCGCCAGCGACCAGGCTTCCTGCGGATTGCGCGCCAGCCGGCAAAGCGGAGAATCGCGTGTCCAGGTCTCGTAGAAATCCCAGTTCTTTCCCGAATCATTGTTGAGAAAGACATGCGGGATTCCAAGAAGCAGGCAAAAAATATGTCCGTGGAGACGATCGGTGATCACCACGCGCCCGAGCGATAGAACAAAAAGCCCGCGCGTCAGGGACGCGAGCGCGCGTTGATCGAAACTGAGCCGCTGATAGGCGATGCGCGCGTCCTCGTTTTCGAACACCAGCGAATACCAGTCGGTGAGGCACACGGTGGGCGGCCTCTCCTTCACCACGATGTTGATCTCCACGCCATCGGGAAAGGAGGGCAGCAGCAATTTCGCCGCCGATTGGGAGGCCAGCCGCGCCGCCACCTCCGTCTGGTCGCCGACGCGCTCCTGATCGGTGCGCGCGATCCACACGATGTCGTAGAGCGGGTCGCAAAGCCGCTTCTGGGGACCCAGCATGAGCGCCATGTCGGGCGCCATTTCGATGTGCGCGATGTCTCCGAAATAGCGGGAGAGAACATGTTTCGCGATCAGCCCGCGCGCGAACAATGTGACGTCCGGATGCCGGGACACGGCATTCGCCGTGCCCTGCAGGTATTCATTGTCCAGAAAGGTGACCTGCTGCGGGAACATGATCACTTTGTTCTGGGGGAAATCGTTCAGCACTCTCAGCCGGAATTCGTGATACAGCGGATACCGGTCGCCGAAATTTCCCCCGCCATGCAGCATGATCGTGCCGTTGCCGATCTTGGCGGCCATCGCATCGCGATCGTAGGTCTGGGCCGAACATTCATAGGCGACCGGAATGCCGAGTTCCGAAAGCAGTCTTTTCTCGCCGAGCCAGATCGCGTGATCTCCGCAGTTGGCGGAATCCGGGAAATCGACCAGCGCCAGGCTTTTGTCCCGAGGGATGGTGGGCGCGAAGATGTCGCGCAATTGCTGCATATAAAGGCCGAGAAGGTCCTTGGTCGCCATGCGTCGTACACGCCTCGTTGCTCCCCCGCCTCCCCCTTGGCCGGAGTTGCGCGAATCCTCGGGGTGCGCCCGAAAAGGCCCCCGTTCGCGCCAATGCTGACCCCGCCGCTCCGGCCCCTCGCGCCAAGCCGGTCCGGCATAACGTCGCCAAGAACATTTGGCGCCGTTACAGATACATTGTCTTACCGGCAGCTTCGGCCCTTGCAAGCGAATTTCGCGAAATCGGCCGGGGAGATGTACTGGACCATGCGTTTGACGCTTCCGCCGCATCAAGCGACACTTGCCAAACGCCCGGCGAAAAGCCCAAAACCCCTCAAGCTCCCTTCTCTTCGCAAGGAACCGTGACTTGGACTCCACAAATGCCGTGACCTCGCGTCCGTCGCTTGCACAGTTTGAACGCCTGGTTGCCCGGCGCGACCACCCGGCAGCGCTGCAGCTCCTGTCGGCCATCCTCCATGCGATGGACGAACGCTATGGCCGGCTGGACAATGTCGATCTCGGCTATCTCGCCTCGATCACCGATGACGACGAGATCGCGCTTGTCTTCTGCACCCGGTTTGCCGCCGCGCTCGGACGGCTTCTGACCGATACGGGATTTTCCTTAAGTGCAGCTGATTACGAAAAATTGCTGCTGCACCACCGCTGGATCGATCTGGTCTTTTCGCTGAGCGGGTTCCGTATTTCCGATTCCTTCTTCCATGTTTTGGGAGCCGGCGCCGGCGCCAATCAGATGACCTTCGAAGGCGAGAATTTTCTCCGCCTTCTTCTTCTGCTGTCGCTGAATTCGCGCATCGGGGTCGATTTCGAGCAATTCTGGCGGGCGAACCCGGTGGGGGCGGCCCTTGCCTTCCTGCAATATATCAGTTCGCGTTATGTATTCTCGTCGCGCGCCTTCGAATTCCGCGAGCGGCTGCTGGAATGGCTTCCGGACCGGCTTTCGGACGTCAAGTTCGGGAGCATGACGCTGGCGCGTCTGCCGGAAATCTACATGCATTGCAGCTACGCGGTGTCGCCCAGGAAGCACGCCATCAAGCGCCCCCTGATGGTGCAGATGCGCCAGGCGTGCCTGGATGCTGGCTGCGTCGAATCGGAGGCCACCCTCGAGGAGCGCCGCGGCGAGCGCCCGACCATCGTGGTCGTCGCCGAGCATCTGCTACCCGGACATGCCGTGTTCCGCACGCATTCCAAAGCGGTCAAATCCTTGCGCGAACGCTTCCATGTCGCGGGTCTGATCTATCCGGATCCCACGGGCTCGGAGGTCGCGGATTTCTTCGACGAAGTCATCCCCGCCGCGTCGGGCGAATTCATGCAAGGCATTCGCGTCATGTCGGAAGCGATTTCGGCGCGCAAGCCCGCGCTCGTCTTCTACCTGGGCGTCGGCATGGTGCCCCATGTGATTGCGCTTGCCTCGCTGAGACTGGCGCCCGTCCAATGTGTTTCGTTCGGCCACACGGCGACGACCATGAGCGCGGCGATGGATTATTTCATCCTGCCGGAAGATTTTGTCGGCTCCGAGGACACGTTTTCGGAAAAAGTCCTGGGACTGCCGCGCGCGGCGATGCCGTTCGCGCCGCGCCCCTTTACGCCGATGCCGCGCCCGCTTCCGGATGGGACCGTGCGCGTCGCCATTCCCGCCTCCACCATGAAGCTCAATCCGCTTCTGTTCGACGCGCTCGCCCGCATCGCCAGAGAGGTGAGAACGCCGACCGAATTCCAGTTCTTTCCGCTGGCCGGCACGGGCTTGCCCTATGTCGAGCTCGCCCGCGTGGTCAAATCGCGAATTCCCGGAGCGAAGGTTTTTCCCGAAGCCCCCCATGACACCTATATGGAGCGGCTGTCGCGCTGCGACATGTTCCTGTGCCCGTTCCCCTATGGGAACATGAACAGCATCGTGGATTCCTTCCGGCTGGGACTCCCGGGTATCTGCCTCGACGGACCCGAGGCGCATGCCCACGCCGATGTCGCGATCTTCGCCCGGATCGGTCTGCCGCCCGAACTCGCCGCCAAGACGGCGGACGAGTATGTGGCGGCCACCGTTCGCATGATCGACGATGCCGGCTGGCGCGCTCATTGCTCCGATATCGTCCAGCACGCCGACCTCGACGCCGCCTTCTTCTCCGGCGACGCGCGTATCTTTTCCCAGGCGATTGCCGCTCTGATCTGGCCTTCGGTGCAGGCAAAGACAAGCGTCCCGGCCCATGCCTGAGGTTGCTTGATGGAAGCCCTGTTTATCGGACAAACCTATATCGATGTGACGTTCCTGACGGACCACATTCCGACCGGCGATGAAAAGGGCGTCGCTCGCGATTATTCGGTCTCGTTCGGCGGCAATGCCGTCACGGCGGCGTTTTGCTGCGCCAAGCTCGGAACCCGTCCCGATTTGCTGACGTCGGTCGCCGACGATTGGCTCGGCCGCATGTTCCTCGACATGGCCGCGAAATATCAGGTGTCGGTGACGGCGCGCAAAGTCAAACGCTCCTCGCTCTCGTTTGTCATGCCGAACGACGGGAAGCGCGCCATCCTGCGCCTGCGCGACGACGATTACGTCCATCCCTTCCCGCCGCTCAATCTTACCGGCTGCCGCGCGCTTCATCTCGACGGGCACATGACCGATGCGGCGCTGTATTACGCGAAGGCCTGCCGGGAGGCGGGCATCTTCACCTCGCTCGATGGCGGCGGCGTCCGCAGCAACAGCATGGAGGTGCTTTCCTTCATCGATGCGGCGGTGCTGTCGGAACGCTTCTGCGAGCAATTGGAGATTTCGGCCGAGGCCTCTCTCGACCTGCTCAAGCAAAAGGGCTGCAAAATCGGCGGCGTCACCATGGGCGAAAAGGGCCTCCTCTGGTACGACGAAAAGGGCGAGGTCGCGATGATGCCGGCGCTTGCCGTGCCGAAAGCGGAAATCGTCGACACCAATGGTGCGGGCGATGTCTTTCACGGGGCTTATGTGTATTTCCATATGATGCATCCCGAGGCCGCCTGGGATGCACATTTCCGCTTTGCTCGCGCGGCGTCCGCGCACGCGATCCGCTATCTCGGCAACGAGGCGCGGCTTCCTTCCCTCGCCGAGGTCGAAGAGACGGAAAGGCAATATCCTCCGGCGAAAATCGCCGCGGAGTAGAACGTTCCTATCGATCGAACTCGGGCTGCGCAGGACGAGAAATATCCGAGGGTTTCCGGTCCCGCCCCAGCCTGCCGGCATTGTTTCTCGCTGACAGCAAGCCGTTGCGGGACTCTACGGCTCTCGCTTCGGCCTCGCCCCTTTGTTCCTCCGACGGGGCATCCTTGAAAATGCCCGCGCCCTCGGCTCGCATCGTCATTGCGCGAATGAGGACGTCCCGATCCGTCCCGCTTTCGTTTGCAAAAACCGAACGCGGCGTGCCGACGAAGGGTGCGGGGCGGTCCACGGTCCGAGCGCCTTCGGCGGGCTGGAACGCGCTTGAAGGACGGCCTTTGAATGCCGCCCAGAGCCGCGCCACCCGCGCTTCCACCCGCGATACGACGAGGCTGACGCTCTGGCTCACGATAGCGTCGATGAATTTCGCGACCTCGGCCGATGAATCCGGGCCGACGAGAGAAACGATATTTTCGACGAGGATGCCGCGAATGGCGGCACGCGCGGCTACCGCATCCGCCGCCGCGTCCGCAACTTTTCGGCGATATCGATCGAGGCTATCCGGATCGGGCGGGTCGCCGAAAAGTTG
>Ga0265334_10001200_pt1 | contig 12679 bp, 6 predicted proteins | sample 42023metaG_FD_192442 | JGI IMG/M metagenome (GOLD analysis project Ga0265334, IMG submission 192442) | Rhizosphere microbial communities from Carex aquatilis grown in University of Washington, Seatle, WA, United States - 4-20-23 metaG | ecosystem: Host-associated > Plants > Roots > Rhizosphere >... | reverse complement strand
GCCGCGGTAGGGCTGGGGGTCGCTTCAGGGGTCGCCCCGGTTTTCGCGTCCGAGTGGACCGCGTGATGGGTGACGCGATGTGCGGAGTGATGGACGGTTGGGGTCCCACTCACGGCCTGGACCGGCGTCACCGAGGGGACGGCTTTCGTGCCCGGGGTGGGCTTCGAGGCGGTTTGGGAAAAGGCGATCGCGGCGGAGAGGAACATCACGGCGACGGCGAGACGTTTCACCACAGGAGACTCCCTTATTTAAGATCCGATGGGCGGACGGAAGTATATCCCAAACGGCAAAAAGGTAAACGACTTACGTACGAGCGGGTAAATTGTGTGAAAAACCATGTGGCCCAACGGGTTCAGGGGCTTTTATGGCCTTTCAAGGGCTTGGGGCCGGTGGTAATTTATTCCCCTGCCCGTTTTGGGAGAGCGTCCGCAACGCTCCGCTACGCCAACCCGTTTTCCGCCTGTCCGACATCCCCCCAAACCGCCCACGAAGACCGCCTTGAGGGAAACCGCATTGCCGCTCCGCCGACTTTACATCACCGGGTGGATCCTATTCCTGCTCCTGGGATCGGCGCCCCTCTGGGCACAAACCGCCACCCCGAGTGCGACAACCTCCCAGACTCCAACAGCCTCGCTTACACCTATTGGGACGGCGAGCGGGACCGCTTCGCCTTCCCCCACGACCGTACCCTGCCAATTCGGCGGTTGGAGCCCCCAATCCAGCGGCGTCTTGATGGGGCTCCGCGCCTCGGTTTTCTCCACACCCCTGTTGGGCTGGATGTGCGGCGACTCGGGGACGCTCATCACCACGGGCGACGGCGGCCAAACCTGGACCGCCCAAAACCCCGGTGTCGGCTCGCACCTGTACGGCTTGGCCCTGGTGGGGGCCAACAACCTCTATGTGATCGGGGCCGGGTCCGTGATCCGGGTCAGCTTCAACGGCGGGGCCGACTGGAACCCCATGCCGAACCCCGGAACCCAGGACCTCCAGGCCATCCGGTTCGACCCGAGCCAGACCACGGCTTGGGCGGTCGGCAACCAAGGCACGATCCTCTTCCTTTCGTCGGGTGCCTGGAGTTCCCAAACCAGCGGCACGCTGGTCGACCTCGAGGACGTGGACTTCGTGGACGGCGGCCACGGCTGGGCCGTGGGGAAGGGCGGCACGATCCTCGCCACCGCCGACGCCGGGGCCACCTGGACGCCCCAGGCCTGGGCCGGGTCCACCAACCTGTACGGCGTGCGTTTCACCTCGACCAGCCACGGCTTCGCGGTGGGCGACGGCGGGCTCGTGTTGGAGACCGTCGACGCGGGGGCCCACTGGAACACGAACAACATCCTGGGGACCAACAACCTCCAATCGCTCCGGTTCGCGCCGGACGGGTTGAACGGTTGGATCGCCGGCACCGCCGGGGCCATCTGGCACACCTACGACGCCGGCGCCACCTGGAACCAGGAATCATTGGGATCGCCGAACGCCGGGTTGTGCCTGGCGGTAACGGGCCCCACCCAGGCCTGGGTCGGCCTCAACTTCGGCCTGATCCGCCGATACGACTGTCCGGCCCTGACCCCCACACCGACCCCGTCCTTCACGACCTATCCGACCGGCACGCCGGTGTCGCCTGCCTGCGACACGAGCGGCTGGACGATCCAGACCTCCCCGGCCTCCACCACCTGGCTGGCCGCGAGCTTCCCGTCCCCGCTCCTGGGGTTCGCCTGCGGCGGACCAGGGAAGCTGATCGCCACCACCGACGGCGGGGCGACCTGGAACGCCCAGGTCTCGGGCGTCACGGACACCCTTCGGGGTTTGTCCGCGCCGGGCGGCGGGGCCGCCTGGGCCGTGGGGGACAACGGCCGCGTGATCGCCACGACCGACGGCGGCGCCACTTGGACCCCCCAAACCTCCAACACCACCCAGATCCTCTTCAGCGTCGTCTTTTGGAACGCGTCCTGGGGTTGGGCGGTGGGCGGCAACGGCACGGTGCTGCGCACGGTGGACGGCGGCGCCACCTGGACCCCGGGGTCCGTGGGCACGACCGAGCAGCTCAACGGCGTCACGATGGGCGCCGACAGCTGGGAACTCTGGGCCGTGGGGTCGGGTGGGGGAATCTACTACTCCCCCAACAGCGGGACGAGCTGGACCCAACAGGCCGTGGAGCCGATCGCGCTCCAATCCGTCGCCATGAATCGGGCGACCGCGGACAAGATCGGCTACGCCGTGGGCGTGGCGGGACACCTCTACAGCACCCGCGACGGCGGCGCGAACTGGGCCCCCCAGGCGTCCGGGACGGGACAACAGCTCAACCGCGTAGCGGTGAACCCGCAAGCGGGCGACGAGGCCTGGGCCGTGGGCGGCAACGGCGTGATCCTGCACACCACCAACGGCGGGGGAACCTGGACGACCCAATCGAGCGGCACGACCCAGACGCTTTGGGGCGCGGATGTCGCGTCCTCCTCCCCGGTCCAGGCCTGGGCCGTGGGGGCGGGAAGCGTGATCCGCAACTACGACTGCCCGCCCTACACCGTGACGCCCACCCCCACCGTGACCGCGACCTCTACCCCCACCTATACCCCCACGATCACCCCGACCCTGACCGTCACCCCGACCTGCGCCTACGGCGCCGGCCTCGCCTGGAACACGATGGCGCCCGTCTCCGTGGCGAGGTCCATGATGGGGGTGGGCACGGTCAACGGCATCCTGTACCTCGTGGGGGGCAACACAGGGGCCGCCACCACCCTGGTGGAGGCCTACGACCCCGTGGCCAACACCTGGACCCCGAAGGCTTCCCTCCCCACGGCCCGGTACGGCCTGACGGTGTCCGTGGTGAACGGCATCCTTTACGCCTTCGGGGGGATTAACGGCACCGTGCGCAAAGTAGTGGAGGCCTACGATCCCGTGGCCAACACCTGGTCCACTAAGACGGCCATGCCCACGGCCCGGTGGGGACTCGCCTCGGGCGTGGTCGGCGGGAAGATCTACGTGGTGGGCGGCAACACCACCGCGGGCAACACCCCGACGACGGTGATGGAAGTCTACGACCCGGTGGCCAACAGTTGGTCGACGAAGGCCCCCTTGCCGATCCAAAGCTGGGGACTGGGCTGCGACTCGATCGGCGGGTTGTTGTACGCCGTGGGGGGGACGAACCGGTACGGGTTGCTGGATGCCTACAACCCGTCGTCCGACAGCTGGACTTCCATGGCCGGTCTGCCTGCGCCCCGGTACGACATGGGGGTGGTGGCCTACAACGGACAGCTCTACGCGATCGGCGGGGACAAGGACCTGTCCCCCACCTCGCTCTCAACCGTGGAAGCCTACGACCCCGTGGCCGGTACCTGGTCCACCGGACTTTCCCTGCCCACGGCCCGCACTTGGCTGGTCGCGGGGGTGGCGAACGGCGCCCTTTACGCCGTAGCCGGCCAGATCGCCGGGGTCGGCTATAGCGCGGCGAACGAACGGCTCGCCCCGCAATGCAACCCCCCGCCCACGTCGACCTTCACCGCGACCTTCACGTCCACCTCGACGCCCACCCCCACACCGACGCCAACCCCGACCATCACCCCGACCTGTTTCCCGGGACGGGACCTGACCTGGTCCGGAGTGACCGGGATGAACACCCCCCGCAGCGGGTTCGGAGCCGGGGTGCTGAACGGGAAGATCTACGCGGCGGGCGGGTTCTGGTCCAACTGCCTCACGACGGGCACCCTGGAATCCTACGACCCCATCCTCAACAGCTGGACCACCCTGACTTCCATGCCGGGAAACCGCAATTTCACGGCGTCGGCCGTCTCCGGCGGAAGGCTCTACATCCTGGGCGGCAGCGGCAACTGCAACAGCACCCAGTACACCAGCAACTACATCTACGACCCAGGCACCGACAGTTGGACCACCGGGACGGACCTGCCGGCGGGCAGCTCGGCCCAGGCCGCGGCTGCGATCGGCAATAAGGTTTATATGACGGGGGTGGGGAACGGCGCGGCGATGGATGCCTACGATACCGGGCTTGGGACCTGGACCCCCAAGGCGCCTCTTCCCATGGCGGCCGCCGGCAACGCCCTGGTGGCCGTGGGCGGTAAGCTGTACAGCTTCGGGGGCAACAGCGGGCCCACGAAGGTGTTCGCCTACGACCCCTTAGCCGACAGTTGGGCCCCCAAGGCCCCCATGCCCACGGGGCGGTCCTACCCCGCCGCGGCCGAGTGGAACGGCCTGGTCTATGTCTGCGGGTCCTATCAGGCGCCGGCCCTGTCCCAGGTGGAGGTCTATAACCCCGCGACCGACGGCTGGAGCGTCGCCACGTCCATGCCCACGACCCGGGGGGCGGCTTGCGCCGTGGCGCTCAACAATTCCCTGTACGTTTTGGGGGGGCAGAACGACTTCGTCGGGTATACCAGCCTGAACGTGGTGGAGAGGGCCGACGCCCTCTGCGCGGTCCCCACCCTGTCGGCGACCCCGACGTCCACGGCGACGCCCACGCCCTCCGCCACCTTCACCCCGACCTCGGCCCTCACCTGCTCACCGGGCCGGTCGTTGGTTTGGACGAGCCCGGCGACCCTGGAGACGCCGCGCAACGGTTTCGGGGCGGACGTCCTCAACGGGAAAATCTACGTGGCCGGGGGGTTCCAGTCCAACTGCAACACCACCTCGAGCCTGGAGATGTACGACCCGGGGCTCAACAGCTGGGCGCAGAAGGCCGCGATGCCCTCGCCCCGGGAGTTCCTGCCCCTCGTTGCCTGCAACGGCAAACTCTACGCCCTGGGCGGCAGCGGCAACTGCAACAGCGTCCAAAACACCAGCAACTATATCTACGACCCCGTCGCCGACAGCTGGTCGTCGGGCGCGGCCCTACCCGCGGGAAGCTCCGGTGAGTCCGCGGCGGCCATGGGGACCACGGTGTACATGACGGGGGTCGGGAACGGCGCGGCGATGGATGCCTACGACACCGTGGGGAACGGTTGGGCGCCCAAAGCCCCCTTGCCCATGCCGGCCCAAGGGAACGCCCTGGTGGCGGTCGGTGGAAAGCTTTACAGCCTTGGGGGCAACAACGGGCCGACCTCGGTGTTCGCCTATGACCCGAGTTTGGATTCCTGGAGCGCGAAGGCCCCGCTCCCCACGGGGCGGCAATACCCGGCCGCCGCGGTTTGGAACGGCCTGATCTACGTCTGCGGGAGCTACCAGGCGCCGGCGATCGCCACGGTCGAGGTTTATGACCCGGCGGCCGACAGCTGGAGCGCCGCCACATCCATGCCCACCGCCCGGGGGGCCGCCGCCGCCGCCGTGCTGGCCGACGAGCTTTATGTCATCGGCGGGATCAACCAGTTCACGACCTACCCGAGCCTGAACGTGGTGGAGAAGGCCGACCAGGCCTGCCCGCTCCCGACGGCGACGCCGACGGTGACTTCAACCCCCAGCTTCACGTCGACCTTCACGGCATCCTTCACACCCAGCTTCACGGCGACCTTCCCGCCATCCCCAAGCCCAACGGCGTCCTTCACCGCGACCTCCACTCCCCCTTTCACGGCCTCCTTCACCCCGAGCTTCACCCCATCCGACACCCCGTCCCCGACTTGGACGGACACGCCTTCCTCCACGGCCACGGAGACCCCAAGCTTTACGGCGACGTCCACCCCTTCGTTTACGGCGATCTCCACGCCCTCTTTCACCCCGACATTCACGGATACCTTCACAGCCACGGATAGCCCCTCGTTGACCCCGACCGCGACGGACACGGCCTCGTTTACGGCGACCTCCACACCCTCTTTCACCCCGACGGAATCCCCAACATCCACGCCTCCGCCGACATTCACGGCCACTTCCACGCCTTCCTTCACCCCATCGGATACCCCGTCATTTACCGCGAGTTTCACGAATACGAGCACGGTGACGCCCACGGAGACCCCGACGTTCACGGACACCTTCACCGACACCTATACGCCGACATTTAGCGCGACCTCCACCCCCAGCCGGACCGAATCGTTCACGGCAACTTCGACCCCGTCGTTTACGGCGACCCCGACGGCCACTTTCACGCCCACCGCGACTTTCACCGTCACCCCGACGCCGACCTCCTCCTGGACATTCACCTCCACCTGGACGCCGAGCTTCACGCCTTCGTCCACGGCGACACCTTCCTTCACCCCGACCGAGACCGCGACCTTCACCCCCAGCTGGACCGCATTGTTCACGGCAACTTCGACACCGACGGATTCGACGACGGTGACGAATACTCCGTCGCCTACGCTCACCGCGACGCCTTCATGGACATCCAGTTTCACGGCAAGTGCGACGGCGACTCCTTCCTTCACGGAGACCCCGACCTGGACCGCGACTTTCACCTCCACGGTCACGCCGTCCTTCACGGACACTTCCACCGACAGCTTTACGGCGACCGACACGCCGAGCTTTACGGCGACCTTGACGGCGACGCCCTCGGAGACGACCACCTCCACGCCCAGCCCCACGGCCACCCCGACGGAAACATCCTCTTTCACCCCGATCGATACTCCGAGCCCGACGCCGACCCCGAGTGGGACGCCATCCTGGACTTGGACCCCGATGGCTACGCTGACGCCAACCTGGACAGCGACGCCCGCACTTACTCCCCTTGGGAACGGCGGCTTCGCCGTCCGGCCGAACAGGATTCACGCCGGGTTGGAAGCCCTCTTCTCGGGTTCGGAAGCCTTCTCGGTGGTCGAGATCCGGAATGTGGCGGGGGAAATGGCGGGGAGGATCCGGACAGACTCGAACGGGCAGGCGCGTTGGGTTTCGGGGTCCCTGGCTCCAGGCCTTTACCTGGCCACCGCCCGCGACCGATCCGGCGGGCGCGCCACGAGGATCCTCCTCCTGACGCGGTAAACCCGGAAACGCGGATACGAGGGCAAATAAATGGAAAAAACCGCCGGAATCAGGGGCGCTCAGGGGGCGGGTTTTGAGCCGTTGACCCGATCCCGGGGTTCGTCCATGAAGTCTCCGAAGGCCTGTCGATCCCTGGTACTCAGGAAGGCCCTCATCCCGGCCTGCGTCAAGAAGGACACCCCCGTCAGCCCCCAACCCGTATCGACCCCATTCCGTCACTTCTAGGGCGTGGGGGTGAAGGTCGCAGTCGGGGTCGTGGTAGGGGTGAAGGTGGCGGTGAAGGTGGCGGTCGGGGTTACGGAAGGGGTGTTGGTCGTGGGCGACCCGACGGTGAGGATTGGGCTTTGGCTCAATCCGGGCCCCATGTACCAACCTGGGATGACCCCGTTGGTGGCGTAGGCCAAAGTCGTCTGGATCGTGCCGGAGGCGAAGGGCGACAGGACAAACCGTAAATCGAATGGACCCCTCCGTTCCGGGGCGGGGGAGAGGGACAAGTTAAAGCTGGTGGCGGTATATGGCGCGGACGCCACCAAAACCCCGTTGGCCCAGAGCTGGACCCCCAGGATTTCCGCGGCGAGGTTTCCGGTAATGGCCGTGGAAAAACTCATGGTGGATATGTAGTGAAGGGGTTCGCTCCCTGAACAACTGCCGCTGCCGCACCCCCAGACCCCGATGAAATTGAACCCCGTGACCGTCGTCCCGGCCGCCGCGACTGTGGGGGTGGTTTGGTCGATGAAGCAGGTCTTGAGGCAACCCGTCGGGGACGCGGTGGGGGAGTAGAACGGCGTGGAGGTCCGGGTGGCCGTGGGAGGGAATGTCGGGCTGTAGGTCGGGGTCATGCTCGCGGTGGGCGCTTGGGTCGAGGTGTCGGTCGCGGTGGGAAAGGGAGTCCTGGTATCCGTCGGGGTCGAACTCGTTGGAGAGGTGGGGGTTCCGGTGGCCGTCCCGGTGCTCGCGGGACCCGCGGGGGTCTTGTTGTATTTGGACGTACAGGCCGTCATGACCAGTATGGAGAGAAGGGCACCGAGGAACCCCAGAGTCAACGCGCGTTTCATGGCCAAACCCCCGCTTGAAAGGTGGTGGAACGTCCCACCTTCTAGAACCGTCGGTTGGGTTTTATTGCATAAGGGTTATGGCTGAAAATAAGGGGCAAGGGGGTCGGCGGGGCGGTTGAGGCCTCCCGGGTCAGGTTTTGCGGCTTTTCGAGGCGGCTGACCGTTTGGTGGGGCGGGTGGGGGCGCCCAGGGGGGTGAGGCCGCGCATGTGGCGCGCCAGGGCCGCGCGGCCGGATTCGGTCAGGGCCAGGATGCGGACACCCGCGCGGCCCTCCTCGGCCCAGCAGACCTCACCGAAACAAGGCACCTTGTCCTTGGTGCCGTCGGCGTTCAACTCCAAGCGGAGGATCTCACCGGGCTTCAGGGCCTGGGACGTCAGGATGCAGAGCCCCTCCCGGCTGAGGTTGCAGGCCGTCACCATCGGCATGTCGCGGCGCAAGTCGCGGAAGGACTCGGCGTCGCGGTTGCGCTCCAGGGGACGGACGATTCCCTCCAAATGGCAGGCGAACCGGGGATTGACTCGTTTATTGGCGGGGTTCGGATCCATCGGGTCGGGCCTCGTTGGGAATGGGACAAGTATAGGCAGGTCCCCCGGTTTGCCGCGTATCCCCGCCCAAAAAATTTGGGTAAACGATCCAACCGACAAAAAACGATTTCCGCGGCTTCCCTTCCCTTAAAATGAACCCATGAAACGAAAAGCTTCCCCATGGACCCGAGGATTTTTCCTCCTGCTCGTCCTGGTCCCGGCCTCGGTCCTGGTGGAGGGGATTTGGTTCCTCACGGTCCTTCGCCCCACCGCCCCGCCCGCGGGCGCCGACGCCGTGGTGATCTTCACCGGGGGCCCGGGCCGCCTGGAGTCCGGCGCGAAGTGGACCGAGCGGTTGGGCTCCAAGAACCTGATCGTGAGCCGCGACGCGTCCCGTTATGTCGAGGGCATCGTGCGGAAGGCCGCAGACCTGCGGGGCGTGCGGGTGATCGTGGACGGCGACGCCCGGACCACCGACGGAAACGCGAGGTTCGCCGCGGGGGAACTGCGTCGCCTGGGGGCGAAAGACGCCGTCCTGGTCACGAGCTGGTACCACCTGCCGCGCGCGGCGTTCCTCCTGCGGTTTTACCTCCTCGGTTCCGGCGTGAGGATCCATTCCCTGGGCGCCGAACAGGCCCCGGCGGCGGCCTGGACCAGCCCCCTGATCCAGGTGGAGTTCCTGAAGCTCTGGGGGTCCCTGGGACGGGTGGCCTTGGACCAGGTGGGGATCCGCGATTGGCCCACCCCCGGCCAATAAACAGAAAGACCCAATTCCACCCCGGAGACACGTCCCGCGCCCAAGATTAATCCCCCATGACCGCGGGACTGTCCAGCCTCCCTATCATGGAAAGCGGGCGGGACAGTGACACGGGGTTTGACGACCCACGGATTAATAACATTCCAAAGTCTGGGTTTTCAAAGAGCCGCGGGAAAGCAAAACCGCGCATCAATCCCTCAATCCATCCATTCGACCCGAATCCCTCGCTCGGGATGACCCATTCACCGGGGTTTAGGGCAGGCAACCGAGGCGATGAAGTCGTTTAACTCGCGGGGTTTCCCTCTGATTCCTGTCATAGACAATATTTAGGATGAAGTCCATCCTGCGGGAAATCCAATCCCGGAGGAACCTATGAAGAAGCCGATCCTTTTTAAGCTGGGTAAGCGTCCCGCCCGCCACGACCCCCGGACCCTCCTGCTGGCCGACTACCTCGTTCCCGCGGACCTGCCGGTTCCCCCGCCGCGGCAGGATTGGGGATCCCACATCGCCCAATGGGGCATGATGGCCAACGACCGGGTGGGGGATTGCACCTGCGCCGCGGCCGGCCACCTCATCATGGATTGGACCTCGAACGCCAAGGCCAAGGTATCCCAACCGACCGACGTCCAGGTGCTGGCGGCCTATTCGGCCATCACGGGCTATGACCCCCGCACGGGGGCCAACGACAACGGCGCCGTGGAGTTGGATGTCCTGAATTATTGGAGGCAAAAGGGGGTGGGCGGCCACAAGATCGGGGCCTACGCCGCCCTGGAACCCAAGAACCACGACCATGTCCGACAGGCGCTCTACCTTTTCGGCGGCCTGTACCTGGGGGTGGCCCTTCCGGTGTCGGCCCAACGGCAGAAAGTTTGGAGCGTTCCGCCCGGGGGGCCCGAGGGCGCCGGCGCCCCGGGAAGCTGGGGGGGACACGCGGTGCCGGTGACGGCCTACGATCCCTTGGGATTGACCGTGGTGACTTGGGGCGCCTTGAAGCGGCTCACCTGGGGGTTCTTCGACGCCTATTGCGACGAGTCCTACGCTTGCCTGGCCCCCGATTGGATCAACGGCCGCCGACAGGCCCCGAACGGGTTGGACCTCCGGGCGCTCCAGGACGACCTGAAAAAAGTGGCGCGTTAGCAGGATGATGAAAAGTCGAACTGGATAGGCTTTTCCCCCATGCCCTTTGGGCATGGGGACGTCCCGCCCTCCTCATCCGTCCAAACGGAGGGGCGGGGTCGGCTCTTACTCGTACCCTGTTAGTGATCCGGGACCAGGGATTGGGCGGTCCAGGCCCAGAGCGCCCATCACCCGGACATTCCGATCTATCTACATAGAAGAAGAAGTAGGGGACCGAATGCCCCAGGATCCCTGACGAGAGCCCCTCAAACGGCCACGGAAGGGAGTTCCTTTTTGTGGTTTTGACGTATTCGACCCAATCACGGGTCTTTCAGGTTAAACCTTTATCATTGACAATAATGGCCCTAGCAAGATAATTACCTTGCCCCAAAGGGGTGCCTTCCAATCGGTGCCTTAAAACCCTGACCCACTTCTCCTCGCGTTTTCCCTCAACCCACGGCGGTCGGATCAGGGCAAGTCAGGGGCCGGTTCCCCCCGGGGAAGGGCCAAAACAATTCAGGAGCGTTTCGGTGAAAAGCATGACCAAGTTGTTCTGCCTGTTGTCCATCCTGGTGTTCGCTCCCTTGTCCGCCTGGGCCCAAGAAAACAACGGGGGCAACGACGTTCCCTTGAAGAGCAGCTACAGCGAGGGCGGCGGATCCCCACGCTCACGCGCCGTAGCTGACGCCAAATTCATGAAGCCCTGCTTCTACGCGGACCTGTACTTCCCGATCGCGACCAGCATCGGGACGCCGAGTTCCGTGTACGACCTCCTGTACGGGACCACCGACTCCGACTGGAACAAGTCCGGCGCGGGCGGCGGCATCGGCTTCGGCATGAAGAACACCAAGACGGGGTTCTTCTTCATCTATGAGATCGACTACCGACACGTCGCCTTTACACCGGCCAAAAGCATATTTGGCACCTTTCAGCAGGATTTCAACATGTTCGACATCATGGACCTCAAGGTCGGCACCTACTTCGGGCCCGTCGGCCACAAGTCGCCTCTCTTCGCCTGGGCCAACTTCGGCCTCGGCCTCGCCTCGGCTTCCGCGACGGGAAGCATCTACGGATACACGGGCTCCGTGGACTTCAATACGGGCCTGGGCGTCAACTTCGGCGCGGGCATCGGCGTGGGCAACCGGGTGCGCGGCTACATGGGCTTCCAGGGCTGGGCGATCGGCGGCCTGAAGGACGCGACGTTTACCGCGGACTACAACACGTACAGCTTCTCATGCGTGCAGTTCGTGATCGGCTGCGACGTCCTGGCCTACTAAGAGCCCCTCGTCTTTCGCCTGATCCCGAAAACCCCGTCGGGCCGCCGGAAGCGGTCCCGTCGGGGGGATCCGGGAATCCCCAAGGAGAAACCCATGAAGACCAAGAGTTGGCGTTGGGCCCTGCTGGCCCCCCTGGCCCTGTTCGCTGGTTGCGTCCCTCCCAGCACCCTGCCGGATGTGGATTACCAGCCCGTGAGCGTGGCCCAGGAAAGCGGTTCGAAGTTCTCCCGGATCACCACCAGCAACGACGGCGTCGAGAGCCCGCGCATCTGGGCCGAGAACATGTACCAAGGCTCGCTGAAGGCCTTCGCGGTGAGTTCCGACGAGTCCAAGATCGCCTACGTGGGCTACAAGGAAGGCAAGTTCAACGTCTACGTCAAGAGCCTCCGGGGCGGCAACCAGATCACCCAGCGCACCTTCGGCAACCTGGACAACGTGACCGACGTGGCCTTCTCGAAGGACGGCCATAAGATCGCCTTCAGCGGGGCCAGCAACGGCTACTACCGGATCTTCATCATGGACGCGGAGAAGGGCTCCGCCATGCGGCAGGTCACCACGGAGAGCAGCAACTTCTACCAGCCGGTCTTCGGACCGGATGGCAAGAACCTGTATTTCTCCCAGGGCACCAACGACGGGACCAACAACCTCTGGTCCTACGACCTGGACAAGGCGTCCTTCACGCAGTACACCCGGGGCTTTTTCCCGACCTTCTGGTCGAACCCGAACAAGGTGGTCTTGAGCCGCCTGAACCTGATCAAGGACCAGGACACCGAGGAGATCGTGGAGCGCCAATACGCCATCTGGCTCTACGACCTGGAGGACAGCCAGGAAGTGCTGATCGCCTCCTCGAAGGAGCGGGATTTCTTCACGCCCTCCGTCTCGCCGGACGGTGAGCGGATCGTGTTCAGCTCCCAATCGGTCTCCAACAAGATCCGCAATTTCGACCTCTATACCATCAACATCGACGGGTCCGGCCTGACCCGACTGACCTTCCACCCCGGCAACGACGTGTGCCCGGTGTGGTCCCCGAGCGGGAAGTCGGTGTACTTCCTCTCCCAGCGCGGCGACCCGAAGGGCAACTACAACATCTGGAAGATGGACG
>Ga0265334_10001199_pt1 | contig 12702 bp, 7 predicted proteins | sample 42023metaG_FD_192442 | JGI IMG/M metagenome (GOLD analysis project Ga0265334, IMG submission 192442) | Rhizosphere microbial communities from Carex aquatilis grown in University of Washington, Seatle, WA, United States - 4-20-23 metaG | ecosystem: Host-associated > Plants > Roots > Rhizosphere >... | reverse complement strand
CGCGGTCTGCCGCCGGTGCGTGTTCGGGAGCTCGGCCCCGTGTGGGTGGGGCTTCTTCTGCTCGTCCGCGCCCTGCCGCCGGCCGGCGGCGGTTGCGAAGGGGCGAGGCGGCCGGGTACAGCGGGCGAGCCGGCCCCCTCGAGGCTGACTCGTGACGCCGTGCAGGAGATCCTCGGTTCGCACGTCAGGACTTGAGCTTCCAGCGACCGCCCGCCTTCGTGATGGCGCTCTCGGCGGCGAGCTTGCTCACGGCGCGCTGGGCCGTGGATCGGGCGACGCCGAACCAGGCAGCCAGCTCGGTAACCGTCGGCAGGAGATCGCCGGGCTGGAGTCGGCCCGCAGCCGCAGCCTCGCGGACGGCGGCGGTCACATCGAGGTAGGTCTCGGCTTGCACCGGCCTTGCGTCGAAGACCTCCTCGAGCGGCCGTGCCGCCCTGGGCAGTCCCACTGTGCTGGTCCCGGCACCCCTGCGGGCCGTTGAGGACGCCGCCTGCCGCCCCGGCGCTGGACGGCCCGCTGCACGGCCGCGTCCCCGCTGAGCCCTCTTCGAGCCGTCGTTCCTCGCCGTCTCACCACTCGCCGCGCCGCCGGCGACTGCCGTCCGCACCCTGCCATCGGCCGCCACGGAGTCCCCGGCAACATCCGCAGTCCCGCCACCGGCCACTCCCTCGGCGCCGTCCAGACCCTCGGCGCCTGCACCGCCCTCGACCACCTGGGCGGCACGCAGCGCGCCGAGATCGGCCGCGAGCTGCTCGGCGGCCCTGCGGTCGGTCGCCGGCAACCAGTCGGCGTACACGCGCAGCGTCGTAGCTCCGCCGTCCGCGTGGCCCAGCCGGCCCGCGGTGGTGCGCAGGTCCACCCCGGCCGCCAGCAGCTGCGTCGCGTTGAAGTGCCGCAGGTTCTTCAACGGCTCCTTGATGCCCAGAACGTCGGCCAGCTTCCGATGCTGGTGGGTGAAGTGGTCCGGATGCCACGGCCGCGCACACGCCGGCTCCGGGCTGAACAAGAAAGCATCCGCGGCCAACGTCAGGTGTGCCGGGGCCAGTTGGACGCGCCGCTGCTCGCGGAAGTCGACGAGCATCTGCACCGTGACCCCGTCCAGCGACAGCCGGCGGTCCCGGTCGGTCTTGGTGCCCTTGAGCGCGCGCTGCCCGCCCCGCACGACATAGCTCCGCTCGATCCTCACCGTCGCCGCGGCAAGGTCCACGGAATCCCAGCGCAGTCCGACCAGCTCCCCGCGCCTGGCCCCGGTCGTGGTCGCCAGCCACAGGAACACGCCCAGCTCCACATCGGTCTGCCACGCGAGGTTCAGCAACCGGGCGACCTGCCCGGCCTCAGGCGGGCGCGCCCGGGCCCGCTGCTGCTTGGGCGGGTGGGAGTACTCCGCGGGGTTCTTCTCGATCCACCCCCAGGAGACCCCGTATCCCAGAGCCGCGGACAGGATCCCGTGGATCCGGCGCACCGAACCCGGCGCCATCCCCCGGCACACGTGCGGGCGGCACTTCGCCGCGGTGCAGTCGTGCTCACCGTCCCCCCGGTGGTCCAGGTGAGGCCGGCCGTCGCACAGCCCATTGCAGCGGCGCAGGTGCGTGTAGAAGCGATCGAAGATGTCCACGCGGTACTGCAGCTTGCGCAGTGGCATGTCTCCCAAGGCCGGGCGGATCGTGCGGCGCACGTACCCCTCGGTGGCATCCCGGGTGCTCAGCTCGTGGTCGGCGACCTCCATCCACCGGTCCAGCAGCGTCGACAGGGTCGCGGCCTGCTCGGGCAGCTGCTCGGCCTCGACCTGGGCCAGGAGCCGCGCGCAGTCCTTCTCGGCCTCTCCCCGGGTGGGCCGGACCTGCCCGCGCAGGTACCCCTGTTTACCGGTGATCGGGTCCTTGCCGGCGTACACCCGGGCCCGGAACCCGTTCCTGACCTGCTCGATCGACCCGCGCGCCACGGGCGCACAGTACGTGCGCCCACCGACGACATGCCACGATCCATGCCACGCGGACTGACCCCGGACAGCAGAAAGCCCCAGGATCAGGTGGCTGACCTGGGGCTTTGCTGGAGCCGCCTTCGGGATTCGAACCCGAGACCTACGCATTACGAGTGCGTTGCTCTGGCCGACTGAGCTAAGGCGGCGTGCACTGTCCAGACGCGACGGCGCGATGCACGAGTATACGGCCACCGGAGGCCGATCCCGCCACGAGGTAGTCGGGCGGGTCACGCCGGCGTGGCGACCCCTCGTCCAGGACCTCCCCGTCCACAGACTCCTCCCCTGCTCGGTCCGGCCACAACTCGGCCCGGCCTCAACTCCGCGCGCCGCAGACCGTGCCTGCGCCCGGGAGCACCCCACCGATCAGGTAGTTCTCCACCGCGGCGTCGATGCACCGGCTGCCGCGCCGGTATGACGTGTGCCCCTCGCCGTCCCAGGTCAGCAGCCGTCCGGAGGTGAGCTGCGAGGCCAGCGCCTGTGCCCAGGCGTACGGCGTGGCGGGGTCCCCGGTGTTGCCCACGACCAGGATCGGCGCGGCGCCGACGGCCGAGAGTTTCTGCGGGGTCAGCACCGCCGGGATCGGCCAGTCCTTGCAGGTGAAACCGCCCCAGCCGATCTGCGCTCCCAGCGGTGGGTACTCCTGCCCCCAGCGGGCGGCGTCGGCGCGCATCTGGTCCACGCTGCGCTCGTCCCCGTGGTCCAGGCAGAAGGTGGCCGAGCTCTCGATCAGGGTCTCGTCGTAGTGCCCGGACCCGTCACGTCCCAGGTACTCGTCGGCCAGGGACAGCAACCCCGTGCCGTCACCGTGCACGGCCTGTTGCAGGCCCATCGTCAGCGAGGGCCACAGCTCGTCGGTGTAGGCACCCACCCCGACCGCGTACAGGAACAGTGCCGCGGTGAGCTTGCGACTCCCGTCGGTGCGCAGGGGATGGTCCCGGGCGTCGGCGGCAAGTCGCACGAGTTGGGCCATGGCCTCGTCGGCCGTTCCCCGCAACGGACAGCCGTCGGCGTTCAGGCAGTTCTGCAGGTAGGCCTTGATCGCCCCCGAGAAGCCCTTCGCCTGTCCCTCGGAGTACTGCTCGGCGGTCGACTCCGGGTTGACCGCTCCGTCGAGCACGAGTCGCCCGACCCGCCAGGGGAACAGTTGGGCGTACCAGGCCCCGAGGTAGGTGCCGTACGAGGCGCCGAAGTACGACAGCGTCGCGTCCCCCAGCACAGCCCGGATGACGTCGAGGTCGCGGGCCACGCTGCGGGTGTCCAGGTGCGCGAGCAGCGCCCCCGTGTGTGTCTGACAGGCGGCGGCCCACGCCCGTTCCTCCGAGAAGAACCTCTGCTCCTCGGCCTGGGTGCGCGGGGTCGCGTCACTGGCGAAGAAGGCATCCAGCTTGTCCGCGGGCAGGCAGGCAACCGGCGAGGAGCCGGCGGTGCCACGCGGGTCGAATCCCACGATGTCGAAATGCTCACGGACCGACGCGCCGAACCGGTTGCGGGCGACCTTCGCGTACTCCACGCCCGAGGCACCCGGGCCCCCAGGATTGATCACGAGGGAGCCGAGCCGGCGTCCACCGGCCCGTAGTCGCAGCATGGCCAGGCGCAGGGTCGCGCCGTCCGGCTGATCCCAGTCCTGGGGTACCAGCACCGTGGCGCACTGGAACGACCCGTGGCAACTGCTCCACTGGACGGTCTGCGCGTAGAACCGGGAGAGCTCGGGCCGTGTCGCCGGGTCGACCGTTCCCGGTGGAGGACTCACCCGGGTGGGCAGGGGGGACGCCGCGCTGCGGACCTCCCCGCCGAGGTCACCACATCCGGCAAGGCCGGTGAGCAGCAGCATGGCCACGCCGAGCGCGAGCGCCGGCACCGCCTGCCGCCGCACGGATCGAGCCCGGCCGCGCTCCCCGCGCCGTGACCGGCGCACACCCGTCTGCACGACCCGAAACTACCTGACCCCCCGCAAGCCCCGAATCCCCCCACGATCTCGATCCCGATCGGAACACGATCTCGATCCCGACCGGAGCACGTCCCCGCTTCGAGGATCACGCCGGCCGCCGGCTGTGACGATCCCCGACCGAGGACCGGACCACGACGCCGGACCACAACCACGACATCGGACGACGACCGCGACATCGGACGGCGACCTCAACACAGGACCTCAACCAGGACATCGAACAGCAACCACAACGTCGGACAGGTCCGCCGATCTCGCCCAACGGTCAGCAATTACGCCGATCGCGCACGGCGATCAGTTGGCCAGCAGGGCGGGGTCGTCCCAGCCCTCACTGCGCAACTCGCGTCGCAGCCGCTGCAGGCACCTCGCGCGGGTCGGCCCGATGCTCCCGACCGGCATCTCGCAGATCTCGGCGATCTGCGTGTAGGGCGGTGGCGGGGTCGCCACGAGCAGGCTCAGCAGGAGCCGGTCGCGCTCGGGCAGCCGCGAGATGGCCCGCCAGAGCCGGCGGTCGCGGTCGGCGTCGCAGACCTCCTGGTCGGGGCGGGGAGCAGTCTCAGGTGGCTCGACGCCGTCGATCTCCGAGAGGTCGACCCTCCGGGTCCGCCGGAGCTCGGCCAGGCAGGAACGCCTCGCCGTCATCATGAGCCAGGCCGCCACCGACTGCGGGTCGCGGATCGTGTGCATGTGCTCCGCGAAGGCAAGCCAGGTGTTCTGGATGATGTCCTGGCAGGTGTCGGTGTCGAGGCGATGCGAGCGCGCCACCCGCCACAGGGTCGGGGTGAGCCGCCGCACCAGTTCCGGGATGGCGTCCCGGTCGCCGGCTCGGGCCGCCACCACGAGCGCTCCGTAACTGGCATGCACGTCACCGGCATCGAAGGACATTGCCATGGCGAACTCCGTCGGATCACGGCCCGTGGGTACGGGCGGGGCGAGTGGCTGGCCCAGATCCTTCGCTGCGGGAGCTGCTCGCGGATCCGGAGAAAGTCTTACCGCACGCTCGCAATTCCCTTACCCCAGGCTCGGGTACCTCCGGTCCGAGTGCCTCGGTTCCGGTCGTCGGGCGCCACCTACCCGGACTCTCGCGCGCCTGTCCACCGGCGTCCTCTCCCCGACGCGGGTCCGCGAGAGTCCACCCGAAGTGGGCCCACCACGTGCCGCGGCCGGGGAATCAAGCCCTCGGTGGACGGGTCTCGTGATCCCTTCGGCAGAATGAGCATGTGCCGGCCGCACCTGATACACCCGCCTTCATCGGGAGGGAAGCCGAGCTCGCCGCCGTTCTGGGGCAGGCCCATGCCGCTGCCAAGGGCAGGCCCCGCCTGGTCCTGGTGACGGTCGACGCGGGCGTGGGCAAATCACGGCTCGTCGCCGAGGCCACCACCCGGCTGGCCGCGGCCGGTTTCCGGGCCGCGGTGGGCGGCTGTGTGGACATCCCGGGCCTGGCCGCCGCCCAGGTTCCCTTCGGGCCGTTCGCCGAGGCCATGCGACGGCTCGGGGACCCGGCAGGGCTCACCTGGGTGAGACCCCGTCCGGCCTCGACCACTCCCGACCCCGCCCGTTCCGACGCGGACCCGGGCTTCGACCGACTGGCCGACTTCCTCGGGACCCTCGAGACGCTCACCGAGCAGGCCGCCCTGGTGCTCGTCCTGGAGGACCTGCACTGGGCCGACCGTTCCAGCCTCGCCCTGCTCGTGTTCCTGGCCAGGAACCTGGTCTCCGAACGCCTGCTCGTCGTGGGCACCGCCCGGGAGTCGGCGGGACGGGTGGACGGCGAGACCCTGCCCGCGATCTTCGACCACCTGCAGCGCCTGCCGGGGGTGCAACGCCTCTCCCTGCCCCCGCTCGGCGACGCGGAGATCCGTGCGCTCATCGCCGATCCCCGCCCCGCCTCTGCTTCCGCGGGGGATCCCCGACCCGCCCCCGCCGGAGATACCGCTGCCGCCGTGGACCTCGCGCTCGCCGCCGTGGTCGCCCGGGCCGAGGGGAACCCGCTCGTCGCCTGGGAGCTGGCCACCCATGTCGCAGACCACGCGGGAGCCCCGCTCCCCCGATCGCTGACCGCCGCGGTCACGGAGCGACTCCGCCGTGCCCCGCCCGAGGTCCGGGCCGCCCTCGCGGCGGCCGCCGTCCTGGGCACCACCAGCGACCACGGCCTGCTCGAGACGGTGCTGGCCGCGCTGCTGCCGGAGTCCTCATCCGCCGAGCGCTCCACCGCGGTGCACGCCGCGACCGGGACCGGGCTGCTGTGGCCGGTCGGGGACGGCTACCGGTTCCGGCACGGACTCGACCGCGAGGTCATCTACCACGAACTGCTCCCCGGCGACCGGCGGCTGCTGCACGAGGCCGCCGCCACCGCGCTCGCCGCGACATCCTCCGCGCTGACCCCCGATCCCGGGCTGGCCGCGGAGGTTGCCGGGCACTGGTGGCGCTCGGGCAAGCACGCCGAGGCCCGCCGGTCGGCACTCACCGCGGCCCGCACCGCCCGCGCGGTCAGCGCCTTCCCGGAGGCGCTCGCCCAGTACGAGCATGTGCTCTCGGTGACCACCAGCACCCTGACCCAGCAGGATCCCGGCGCGCAGGCGTCCCTGATCACGGAAGTCGCGGAGGTGGCACGGCTGGCCGGGGAGCTGGACCGCGGGCTCACCCTGCTCGCCTCGGCCGCTGAGCTCAGCGTGACCCCGGACCAGCGCGCGCATGTCTGGGAACGGCTGGGGGGATTCCGCCGCGAGGCGGGGGACGACGAGGGCTCGGTGGCAGCCTACGAGCGCGCGCTGGCCGAGATCTCGACCTTCCCCGAGTCCCCGGCCGCTGCCCGGGTGCGGGCGGCCCATGCCCGGTCGCTGACCATGGCGGGTCACTTCGCCGCTGCCCGGGACCAGGCCCGCGAGGCCCTCGCCGTCGCTGAACGGGCCGGCGAACCGGTGGCGCTGGCGAGCGCACTGGTCACCTTGGGGACGCTCGTGGCACGCGAGGGCAACGAGAGCGAGGGTCTGGCCCTGCTGGCCAAGGGCCGTGACATCGCAGTCGAGCACGGCGCGCAGGAGGAACGCTGGCGCTATGTCGCGAACGTCGTCTACGTGCTGCAGAACCGGGGACGCACGTCCGAGGCGGTCGAGCTGGCCCGGCGGGAGCTCCGCGAGTTCGGCGAACGACAGTCCTTGCCGCCGCTGGCGCACGCCGCGTTGTGCAACGCCACCGACGCCCTGTTCGACCTCGGCCAGTGGGACGAGGCCAGGGACCTGCTGCAGAACGGCCTCCGGCGCCGGCCGGCGCCCCGGTACGCATTCCAGATGCTCGCCTGCCGCGCGAAGATCGAACTCCTCCGAGGGGACGCCGCCGTGGCCGCGGCCACGATCGACCGGGTCGTGTCCCTAGGCGTGACCATGCGCGAACCGGACGAGCGTGCCACCGTCGCCCGCCTTCTTGCCGAACAGGCTCTGGCCGCCGGCGAGGTCGCCTCCGCGAGGGGACACGTCGACACCGCGTTGGCGCGCCTGCTCGGCAGCGAGGAGTTCGAGACCAAGATCGACGTGCTGGCGGTCGCCCTACGGATCGAGGCCGATGCCGGGACGATGCCCGGGCTCAGTCTCCCCGCGCGATGCCTCGAGCTCACGCTGCTCCTGCATGACACCGCCGCCCGGGTGGCCCACCATCCGGACGCACGGTTGGAGGCGAGTCTGGCCGCGGCCGAGGCCAGGCGGATCCCGGGAGAGGTCGCCGGGGGGAGCGGCCCGCTCACCGCGACCGCTGCCTGGCAGGAGGTCGCCCAGCAGGCACAACTGCTCCGCCGCCCTTACCTGTACGCCTACGCCCACCTGCGGCTCGGGGAAGCCGCCCTGACCCAGCGCCGGCGGCAGAAGGCAGCCGCAACCCTGCGCATCGCGCTCGAGAACGCCCGAAGGCTCGGCGCATCCCCACTCGCCGAGCTCGTGCTGGCCACAGCCACGCGGGCGCAGCTGGACCTCGACGGCTCCTCGAAGCGCACGGTCGCGGCGAAGCGGGTCCCCGAACGGGCTGCGGCGCTCGGTCTCACCCCACGCGAGGTCGAGGTCCTGTCACACCTCGTCGAGGGGGCGACCAACCGACAGATCAGCCGCACGCTCTCAATGAGCGAGAAGACCGCCTCAGTCCACGTATCGCGGATCCTCACCAAGTTGGGGGCACGCAATCGGGGCGAGGCAGCGGCCATGACGCACCGCCTCCGGCTGCTCGAGTCCCCCACCTGACCGGTCGGTCCGCCCCCCATCTGCTGACCGTCCCCGCCGGGTCGATCGGGTCCGCCGAGAGTTCATCCGTCCGGGTTGGGGCTCACCGGCCGTCCCCGAACGGGCGGCCGGCCGCGTCGTTGCGACCGGCCACATCGTCCGTCCGACGATTCAGCCGTTGCCCCCGGCAGGGCGGCCGTGGTCGTTGGGGGTCTCAAGCTCCGTGCCACTGGTGGTCCCGGCATCTGTCCCCGTCGTCGGGGCGGGGGCTCCGGTCTTGGGGTGACCCGTGGTCGAACCGTTCTGCTCAGGCATGGGAATCCTGGTCCTCCGTGTCGGCGGTGATGCATCACCGCATGTGCCGAGCGTTATCCACGACGGTGAGTGAGCACGACCATCAGCGCCTCCAGAGCGAGCAGCGGGGCCACATTGGCCGCCAGTCGCTCCCGGGCCGTCCGGATCGCGGTCATCCGACGCACCGTCTCCTCTGGGCTGGCCGAGCGCGCCAGTCGCTCGATCTGGGCCCGCAGTTCGGCGTTCACCAACCCGACCCCGGTCCCAGGTTCATCCTCGGACCGGTCCGCGCCCAACTGCACGACGAGCACATCACGGTACAGCGACAACAGGTCGATGAGGGTGCGGTCCAGAACATCCCGGTGTGCCCGGGTGGCCCGACGCTTCTGGTTCTCCTCGAGTTGACGCAACTGTGACCGGACGACCGGCGGCTGGGTCCGGGCCCCGGCGTCCGCACCGAGGGCCCGCAGCAGCTCGGACCGCTCGACGCCGTCCCGCTCGGAGGTGGCCGCCTTCGACTCCTCCGTGGCCACATCGACCAGCCGGCCCGCCGCCAGCACGGCAGCGCCCACCCCGGTCAGGGTCTCGGGCAGACGGAGCACCTCACGGCGGCGGCCCCGCGCGTCCTCGTCCAGGGCGAGCCGTCGGGCGAGGCCGATGTGGCCACCGGAAGCCCTCGCCGCGAACCCCGCGATCGCCGGATCGGCGCCGTCCCGCCGCACGAGCAGTTCGGCCACGGCCTCGGCAGGGGGTATCCGCAACCCCACCTGACGGCATCGGGACCGGATGGTGACCAGGACGTCCTGCGGACTCGGGGCGCAGAGCAGCCAGACGGTGCGAGGGGGCGGTTCCTCGATCGCCTTGAGCAGCAGGTTGCCGGAGGTGTCGTTGAGGCGGTCGGCGTCCTCGATCACGATGACCCGCCACTGCCCGGACGACGGCCGCTGCTGGGCCAGTTGGACGAGCGGCCGGACGTCGTCGACCTTGAGCGTGACGTGCTCGGTGGTCACCACGGTGACGTCCGCGTGGGCACCCGAATGCGCCGTCTGGCACTCGTGGCAGCGACCGCAGCCGCTCTCGACGCACTGCAGGGCGGCGGCGAAGGCCCGGGCGGCGACGGAGCGGCCCGATCCCGGGGGCCCGGTGATCAGCCAGGCGTGGGTCATGCCGGCGGCACCCGGTTCGTGCGCCGCCCGGGCGGCGCGTTGCAGGACGGCCACGGCGGCATCCTGACCGACGACCTCTTCCCAGATGCTCATGCGCGCTCGTCCCAGGTGCTCATGCACGACCCCGGCTCCGGTGCCGCACGCTCTCGCTGCTCACCCGTCCACACTCCTCCTGCCGAGACCGCGGGCACCTCAGGCCGGTCGCACCAGGCCTGGGGACCGAGCACCACCTTCGCACGACGGCGCCCCACTACCGCATCGGGCCCGCCGGACGCCGCCCCGCCCCAGGCCCGCCCGACGCCGGGAGGCCCGCCCGGTCCCTAGCCCTAGCCCTGGCCCGGGCCCTCGCCGTCGAAGAGCGGCGGCGCGCCGTCCGCCACGTCAACGGCCCTGCCCTGGCCCTGGCCCTGCGCCTCGGCGGCAGCCTCGGCCTCGGCCTGCACCAGCCGCTCGGCCTCCTGGCGCATGCGCTCGCGGGACTCGATCCGGATGCGGGATTCCTCCTCGGTGCGGGCACGCACCTGGTCGTCGATCCGCAGCACCTCCACCTCCGCGTCCGCACGACGGCTGCGCCGGATGTGCTCGTCGCCGAGTCGCGCCTCCAGCTCGACCTTGCGCACGGTGGACAACGGCAGCAGCAGGCGTACCCGACGACGGATCTCCGCCTGGAGCTCCTCCGGGGTCAGGCTGGCGTCGAGCACGAGGTAGCGGTGCGGCTCCCGCCGGGCGAGGGCGAGGAACCTGGCCCGGACCTCGTCGTGGAAGGACAGGGGCAACGACTCCACCCGGTCCTCGCGGCCTCCTCGCCGCGGATCCCGCAGCCGGCGACGGCGCGCCCAGTCGACGGGGAGGTCGAGCAGCACGGTCAGGTCGGGGGTCAGGTCCTGGCTGGCCCAGCGCGACAACCAGGCGATGTCGTCACCTGCCAGCACGCCCCCCGCTCCCTGGTAGGCGATGGAGGAGTCGGCGAACCGATCGGAGATCACGATGTCCCCGGCCGTGAGCGCGGGCCGGACCACCGACCGGACGTGCTGGGCACGGTCCGCGGCGAAGAGCAGGGCCTCGGCCCGGGCGTCCAGGTCGCCGGCCCGCCCGAGCAGGGCGTCCCGCAGGAGCAGCCCCAGGGACGTCGACCCCGGCTCCCGGGTGAGCACCACGGAATGCCCCTGGTCGCGGCTGAGCCACTCGGCGAGCATCCGGGCCTGGGTGGACTTGCCGGTGCCGTCGCCGCCCTCGAAGACAATGAACACCCCGCTGTCCCCCCGGGCGGGGGCGACCGGCACCGGACCACGCTGAGCACGCCAGGCCGACGCGAGATCCGCGATCAGGGACGCGCCGGACCGATCGTCCATGATTCGGTAGGAGAGGACGCCGAGTGCGAACACCAGCACCCCGGCGCCCAGGAACACCCAGGCGGCGCCGTTGTAGGTGGCGACCACCCGTGAGGTGAAGTGGATCGTGTGCCGGCCGATCACTCCGGCCAGGACCGAGGACACGCCCAGCACGAGGATGAGGACCAGGCGTGCGCCGGCGTGCACGAAGGCGAAGGTGCGACCCCGCACGGCGTCCTCGACCTCCAGGCCGAGGAGCGTGTAGCCGGTCACCCAGGCGATGCCGCCCGCGGCACCGAGCAGGGCGCTGAACACCGACGCCATGACCACGTTCGGGATCGCGGCCATCAGGACGAGGAAGACGCCCGCAACGCTCAGGGCGAGACCGAAGAGCCTCCTGCGGGAGAACTCGCGCAGCAGGCGCGGCCCGGCCCACATGCCGGTGGCCAGGCCGAACAGCACGGACCCGAACAACGCGCCGAAGCCCGGCTGTCCGGCGCCGAGGTCGCGCACGAAGTTGACCGAGAGCCCCACCACGAATCCGGCCGCGGCGAAGGCACCGAGCATGCCGACGACCAGGCCACGGATCACCCGAGCACCGGCGACGAAACGCCAACCCTGGACGATCGAGCCGAGGAGCGAGCGACGCTCCTCCTTCGGGGTGGGCGGCAGTCGCGGGATGTCCAGGCGGAGGATCACCAGAGCGGAGATGAGGAAGGTCGCCGCATCCGTGTAGAGGGCGATCTGCAGACCTTCGGGTCGAGGACTGCCGAACACGTTGTGCAGCACCCCGTTCAGCAGCGCCAGGCCCGAGAAGGCCAGGGCTGCCAGAGGCGCGGTGCCGTAGGTCGCGACCAGGCTGATCTGGTTCGCGGCCTCAAGCCGGCGCCGCGGCACGAGGTTGGGCAGGGTGGCGTCCTTGGCCGGGGTCCAGAACAACGCCACGCACTCGATCAGCACGGTGGCCGCGAAGAGCCAGGACATGGTGCCGACCAGCGGGATGGAGACGAACAGCGCGGCCCGGATCAGGTCGCCCAGCACCATCGTCGACTTGCGGTGCAGGCGGTCGGCCACCGCCCCGGCGATCGGCCCGAGCAGCAGGGCAGGCGCCAGGCGAATGGCGAAGATCCCGGCCACGGCGAAGTTGGCGGAGGCGTAGGAGTTCCCGGCCAACTGCTGGGCGAACGCCGCGGTGGCGAGCAGGCCCAACCAGTCGCCGAAGCTCGACCCGGCCAGGGCCAACCACAACCGACGGAACGGGACGATGCGCAGCACCTCGCGGACGTCGTGGTCCTGGGTCGGCACCCCGGTCGCAGGGGTCCGGACAGCGGACCCGGTCGTCGGGGGCGGGTTGCTCGGGCCACCGGGGGCAGTGACGTCAGCGGGCGCGTTCCCGCCGCCCGGCGCCGCAGTGCCCCAGGCAGGAGCCCCGGGCACGGGGCCCGACCAGGCATCCTCGAACCCGGGCGCCGGCCGAGGGCCCGGGTCCGGATCGGGCACAGGCTCACCCTCGGGCGCGGAGCCGCCCTTGCGCCGCCACATCAGCGCATCACCAGGAGCAGCAGGGACCGGCCCCGGCACCGCTGGCGGGGCTCGCGAATGTCGCGGATCTCGACCACCGCGACAGAGTAGCGGCGGCTCGCCCTCGCACCACCTGCTTCGCGAGGTCGTCGACCGAACGGTCCCCCGCAGCCCCCGCCTCCAGAGGCCGCACCACACTCCGCCTCACACCGCGGCCACGGTTCTCCGGCACCGTCCGGGGAAGCTCCCCGACCTCGAC